>JAABUZ0100009197.1_pt1 | contig 11374 bp, 7 predicted proteins | sample 5562091 | NCBI WGS metagenome assembly JAABUZ01 (sample SAMN12813069, study PRJNA571459) | rock metagenome | isolation source: Antarctica rocks | place: Antarctica: Victoria Land, Linnaeus Terrace sud | collected 2015-12-21
TCGTGTGGGAGAACCACCAGTACGGCTCCATCGTGTGGAAGCAGGACAAGAAGTTCGGTCGTCACTTCGGTGTGGACTTCACCAACCCCGACTTCGTCAAGCTCGCCGAAGCCTTCGGGCTGCCCGCGTGGCGGTGTGAGTCAATCGATGACTTCACCGCGTATCTGAACAAGGCTCTGACCCTCGACGTGCCCTCCCTGATCGTCCTGCCCATCGACTACTCGATCGATGTGGCGATCTCCGAGGAGCTCGGTACCGAAACGGTGGTGACCTGACATGGCAGCGACCAGTGACGAGCAGGCCGTCCTCGACGGCGTGCCCAGCCAGCTGTTCATCGGCGGTGAGTGGCGAGACGCCACCGGCGGGGGCACGCTGGGAGTCGAGGATCCGTCCACCGGAGAGACCCTGTGCGACGTCGCCGACGGCCAGGTCGCCGACGCCCAGGCGGCGCTGGCGGCGGCCGCCGAGGCCCAGCAAGACTGGGCGGCCCACCCGCCCCGCGAACGGGGTGAGATCCTGCGCCGGGCGTGGGAGGCGGTCACCGCCCGCATCGACGAGCTGGCGGTGCTCATGACCCTGGAGATGGGAAAGCCGGTGGCTGAGTCCAAGGCCGAGATCACCTACGCGTCTGAGTTCCTGCGCTGGTTTGCCGAGGAGGCGGTGCGCATCGAGGGGCGCTACTCGGTCAACCAGACCGGCGAGGGTCGCGTGCTGACCATGAAGCAGCCGGTGGGACCGTGCCTGTTCGTCACGCCGTGGAACTTCCCCATGGCGATGGGTACCCGCAAGATCGCCCCCGCCATCGCGGCTGGCTGCACGATGGTGGTCAAGCCCGCCAAGCAGACGCCGCTGTCGATGCTCGCCTTGGCCCAGATCCTCGAGCAGGCCGGCCTGCCCGCCGGGGTGCTCAACGTGATCACCGCCGCCTCCTCTGGCTCCGTTATGGAGCCCATAATCAAAGACCCCCGCGCGCGCAAGCTGTCCTTTACGGGATCCACCGAGGTGGGCCGGGAGCTGATGAAGCAGGCCGCCGATCAGCTTCTGCGCGTGTCGATGGAGCTGGGGGGCAACGCACCCTTTCTGGTGTTCGAGGACGCCGACGTCGACGAGGCGGTGAAGGGAGCGATGGTGGCCAAGATGCGCAATGTCGGCGAGGCGTGCACCTCGGCCAACCGCTTTCATGTCGCGGAGTCGGTGGCCCACGAGTTCTCGGCCAAGCTCGCCCAGCGCATGGGCGACATGAAGATCGGACGGGGCACCGAGGAGGGCGTCGAGGTCGGCCCGCTGATCGACGACACCCAGCGCCAGAAGGTGGCAGAGCTCGTCGACGACGCCGTGCAGCGCGGAGCGGAGGTCCTGGTCGGCGCCGAGGCGGTGGGCGAGCGGGGCTACTTCTACCGTCCCACCGTCCTGGGCGGCGTGACCAAGGATGCGCGGCTGCTCAAGGAGGAGATCTTCGGACCGGTCGCTCCGGTGGCGAGCTTTGCCTCCGAGGAGGAGGCGGTGGCGGCCGCCAACGACACCGAATTCGGCCTGGTGGCCTATGTCTACACCTCAGACCTCAAGCGTGCCCTGCGCGTCTGTGAGGGCCTGGAGACCGGGATGGTGGGCCTCAACCAAGGCATGGTGTCCAACGCTTCGGCTCCCTTTGGCGGAGTTAAGCACTCGGGGTTTGGGCGCGAGGGGGGCCACGAAGGCATCCAGGAGTACCTGGAGACCAAGTACGTGGCGGTGAGCTTGTAGGGGTGTCGGCGCTCCCCGGTTTGAAACCGGCATGTGGCGGTGGGTGTTTCGAAACCGGCATGGTTCTGCCGGGTGGGTGGTGTGAGGTCTGCGGTCTGGCGTGAGGGGGCGATGCTGATGAGCGAGGCGTCGCCATTGCGCTCGCGCGATGCCTCGGACGGCGTGACGAACCGATCGTCAGCTGCCGACGTCTCCGTGGGAACGCGCACGAGTCCTGCGTCGCCGGAGCGATCGCGCGACGCGAGACGGCGAGACGATGAAAGCGATCGTGCGGGGCACCGCAGCGGGACGCTCGAGATTGGGCGAACGCGAGAGCGAGAGGCGCCCGGACGAGGGCGTGGGCGGGGCGAGCGCTTTGGTCGCCAAGGATGCGCGACGGCGCACCAGCGCGCGAATCGGTTCGCTGCGGAAGCCAGCGCGGCTTTGTCTCCCGTTCGACGGTGGGACAATCGCGAGATGAGCGAGGTCAGCGACGCCATGGGGGACGGGACGCCCCCGTCGGTTGCAGCGGAGGCAGAGACAACCGAGCCGTTCGACTTTGAGGCGCACGGGCGGGCGGCGGCTGAGAAGTACAGGCTCATCCACGGGACCTACGCCGACTGCTCGGCAGCCGTGCGCTCGGTTCTGGGCACAGCGCTGGAGCAGGAGAAGATCCAAGTGTCCTCGCTCGAGCATCGGGCGAAGACCGTCGAGAGCTTCCAGGAGAAGGCACGTCGCCCGTCTGAGGCGAACTCCGAGGCGGCGCAATACCCCAACCCGATGCACGACATCACAGACCTCTCCGGCGTGCGGGTAGTTGCTTTCTTGCTGTCGACTGTCCCGAAGGTCAACGCTGAAGTCGAGCAGCAGTTTGACGTCTTGGAGAAGTCGGGCAAGTCGGGATTGCTAGAGGAGGAACAGAAGCTCGGTTATCAGAGCGTGCACTATCTGGTGCAGTTCTCCGAGGAGCGGGTTGGACTCCCCGAATACAAGACCTTCCGCGGTCTCACCACGGAAATCCAGGTGCGCACGATCCTGCAGCACGCCTGGGCCGAGATCGAGCACGACATCCAGTACAAGGCCGTGGAGACAATCCCACGCTCGATCCGCAATCGCTTCACACAGTTAGCGGGCGCCCTCGCGATCGCAGACCGTGAGTTCCAGTCGGTCTCGGACGAGGACGAGCAAGCCCGGACAGGTGCTCGGAAGCTCATCGAGAAGGGGCAACTCGATCGGGTCGAGATCACTCCCGACGCCCTGAGGCTCTACTTGAACCGGAAATATGGCTCAGACGGGCGCATGTCGGACTGGAGCTACGGCTGGACTGCGCGCTTAGTGAATCGTCTTGACTTCGAGACCCTCGGCGAGCTGGAGGCGTGTATTGACGGCTACAACGACGACAGGATTAGCCGGCTACTGTACGGCAGCCGGCAGGGTCAACTCAGCCGGTTCGAGAGCGTCCTACTTGCGGCGGTCGGCGAGGAATATGTAAAGCGGCATCCGTTTTCAGGAGGCGAGTACGCGGACACGTGGCGCGAGCGTTGGGGCAAGCAACTCGCGACGCTGGCCGCGGCAGGGATAACGCCGCGAGAGGGCAGTTCGCCCAGCGATTGACAGGGCCCTGCCGGGGACCGGATGACATGGGAGGCGATACGTCGGCGGCCAAGCGGTCGAGGACAGCGTGAGCAGGCGCTGCGTTCAGAGGTTCCGGGGACGCTGACTAGGACGGCCCGGGGGTTACCTGGGGTGGGGCAACCCCCGGGCCTACAGTCAGGAGAGGCGGGGAACGACTCCTGTTGCGAGCCGACACTACCCGCGCGTCACGCCCACGAATCCCGGTCGGCCCCGGTGGACGTTTGTTCGGCCGCCTGCCCTGGTTACCTGGGTCGACGGCCTGGCGCGTGCGCCCCACGAAGTTTGCACGGTCGCCGCGTCGGGTAGGATTGTCACTGAGTCATCCCGTGTGGGCGGGAAGGGAGAGTTATGTACAAGCAGGTTCTTGATCCGGTGTCCCATTCGCTCGGGACCTCGTCGATCTTCGCCGTTCTGCCGCTGCTGTCGCTCTTCGTGCTGCTGGGCGGTGTGCGCATGAAGGCCCAGTGGGCGGCGCTGATCTCGCTTGGCGTGGCGGTGGTGGTGGCCATCGCCGTCTACGGCATGCCGATCGGCCAGGCGCTCGACGGCGGCGCGGAGGGTGCGGCGTTCGGTTTCTTCCCGATCATGTGGATCGTCATCAACGCGCTGTGGATTTTTAACATGACGGAAGAGACCGGGGACTTCGCCGTCCTGCGCCGTGCGTTCAGCTCGGTGTCCAACGACCAGCGCGTCCAGGTCGTCGTCATCGCGTTCTGCTTCGGTGCCCTGCTCGAGGCCCTCGCCGGCTTCGGCACGCCGGTCGCGATCTGCGGGGTGATGATGGTGGGCCTCGGATTCAAGCCGATCAAGGCGGCGGCCGTTGCCCTGGTGGCCGACACCGCCCCCGTCGCGTTCGGGGCGATCGCAATCCCGATCATCACGCTCGCTCAGGTCACGGGCCTACCGAAGCACGACCTCAGCCAGATGGTCGGACGTCAGGTTCCCTTCCTGGCGCTGCTGGTGCCGTTTGTACTCATATTCATGGTCGACGGGCGCCGCGGCCTGCGCGACAGCTGGCCCGCCGCGCTGGTGGCCGGCGGCGTGTTCGCCGCCGTCCAGTTCGCGACCTCCAACTACATCTCCACCGAGCTCACGGATATCTTTGCGGCGCTCGCCTCTGCCGCCGCACTGGTCGCCCTGCTGCGCGTGTGGTCGCCTCGGGCCCACGAGGACAGCACCGTGCCCGTGGCGCGGCCCGGACGTCCGGCGATTGCCGGCGGCGCCCAGGCCGACCCCGGGCTCGAGCGGCGTGTGGCTGCCGACGAGGGACGGCCGCTAGGCACGGCCACGATGCTGCGCGCATTCGTGCCCTACCTGATCATCATCGCGGTGCTCGGCGTGGCCAGCCTGCACGCCGTCGCCGTCGAGCTCGACAAGGCGACCAACGCGCTCACCTGGCCGGGGCTGCACGTGCTCAACGTCAAGGGCAAGCCGCCGGCCAGCGAGACCTACAAGCTCAACTGGCTGACAGCCGCGGGCAGCCAGCTGTTCGTGTGTGGACTGCTGACGGTCGCGGCGCTGCGCGTCGCTCCGCGGCGAGCACTGGCCATCTATGGGGCCACAATCAAGCAGCTGACCTGGGCGATCGTCACCGTCTGCTCGGTGCTTGCGCTGGCCTACGTGATGAACCTCTCCGGACAGACGATCACGCTGGGCATGTGGGCCGCAGGAGCCGGCGGGTTCTTCGCCTTCCTGTCGCCGATAATCGGCTGGTTCGGCACGGCGGTCACGGGCTCGGACACGTCTACGAACTCGCTCTTCGGTGCCCTGCAGGTGGCGGCGGCCAAGCATGCACATCTGTCGCCGACCCTGCTGGCCGCCGCCAACAGCTCTGGGGGCGTGCTGGCAAAGATGGTCTCGCCCCAGAACCTGGCGATCGGGGCCGCGGCAGTGGGGCTGGCCGGCCACGAGGGCGACCTCTTCCGCAAGGTCATCGGCTGGAGCCTCCTACTCGTGCTGATCATGGCCGTGCTCGTGCTGCTGCAATCCAACGGCGCGCTGTCGTGGATGGTGCCATAGGTTGACGACCATGGCCGATCAACTGCCCGCCGGTGCCGCTGGGAGGATCGATCCCGACCCGGTCGCACAACTCGTCGCTCGACTACGGGGCATCTGCGGGGACGAGCACGTCCTGACCCACGCACACGACCTGCGCACCTATCAGTCCGACGGGCTGCTGCACTACCACGTGGTGCCCCCGGTGGCCGTGCTGCCCGCCAGCGCCGAGGAGGTGCGTGACGTTGTCCGCGTGTGCCACGACCTGCAGGTGCCGTGGGTGGCGCGCGGTTCGGGCTCGGGCCTGTCGGGGGGCGCCCTGCCGATCGAGAACGGCGTCCTGCTCGTGCTGTCACGCATGCGCCGAATCCTCGAAGTCGACCTGGCCAATCAGCGCGTCGTCGTTGAGCCCGGCGTGACGAACATCGCGATATCTCACGCGGTGGCGCCGGACTTCTTTTATCCGCCCGACCCCTCAAGTCAGATCGTCTGCTCGATCGGCGGCAACGTCGCCGAGAACTCCGGCGGCGCCCACTGCTTCAAGTACGGCTTCACGACCAACTACGTCACCGGTCTGGAAGTAGTGCTCCCCGACGGCGAGGTGGTTCAGCTCGGCGGCAAAGAGCTCGACGCCCCCGGCTATGACCTGCTCGGCGCGTTCGTGGGCTCGGAGGGCACGCTCGGGGTGGCCACACGCATCACCCTGCGCGTGGTGCCCACGCCCGAGGCGACCAAGACCCTTGTAGCGTTCTTCCCCGACATCCGCGCCGCCGGCGAGGCCGTCTCGGCAGTGGTGGCCGCCGGCCTGGTGCCCAGCGCGATCGAGATGATGGATGCGCTGGCCATCCACGCCTCTGAGCAGATGGCGCATGCCGGCTGGCCCGAGGACGTCGGTGCCGCGCTGTTGGTCGAGCTCGACGGCTCGCAGGCCGAATGCGAAGCGCGCTTTGACGAGCTCGAGTCCCTCTGCGACGACAGTGGGGCAACCGAGGTGCGCGTCGCCCAGAACGCCGCTGAGCGCGAGGTGTTCTGGAAGATGCGCAAGGCGGCCTTCCCCGCCGCGGGGCGCATCTCGCCGCACTACTACGTACAGGACGGCGTGATCCCGCGCACGCGCCTGCCGGAGGTCCTCGGACGCATCGAGGACCTCGCCCGCGAGTACGACCTGAAGGTGGCCAACGTCTTTCACGCCGGCGACGGCAACCTGCATCCGCTGGTCTGCTACGACGGCAACATCCCCGGACAGGCTGAGCACGCCGAGGAGCTGTCCGGGCTGATTCTGCAGGCCTGTCTGGACGCCGGTGGCTCGATCACCGGCGAGCACGGCGTGGGCGTCGACAAGAAGGCCTACATGCCGAAGATGTTCAGCGAACCCGACCTTGCTGCCTTCCAGAAGCTGCGCTGTGCCTTTGACCCCGACGGCCTTGCCAACCCCGGCAAGGTGATGCCAACTCCGCGGCTGTGCGGGGAAGTGCCCGGCCCCTACCGAGTGCACCCACTGGAGGCCGCAGGGCTGGCGGAGCGCTTCTAGCGTGGAGCGACCGACCACGGCCGAGGAGCTCGCCGCGCTGCTCGCAGAGGGTCGCCGTGCGCGTCCGATCGGTGGCGGCACCAAGCTCCGTTGGGGCGCGCCTGGACCGGCGCCGGAGATCGAGATCTCCACGAGCGGGCTGAGCTCGCTGGTCGAGCACAACGAGGGCGATATGACCGCCGTGCTCCAAGCGGGCCTGCCGCTCGCACGGGCCCAGGAGACGTTTGCCAGCAAGGGCCAGCGGCTGTGCCTGGATCCGCCCGACGGCGACGGGCTGGCCACCGTCGGCGGTGTGGTGGCAACAGGAGATTCGGGACCTCTGCGGCACCGCTTCGGCGGCGTGCGCGACGCGATCCTCGGCGTACGCGTAGCGCTCTCGGACGGCACTGTGGCCCGTGCCGGATCCAACGTGATCAAGAATGTGGCCGGCTATGACCTGGCCAAGCTGATGTGCGGCGCGCTGGGCACGCTGGGGGTCGTGACCGAGGTAACGATGCGACTGCACCCGCTCGCCGAGGTGAGCATCACCGCCGTCGGGCGGGGCCCCGATCGCGGCGTGTTGGCGGGCGCCGCTCGCGCGCTCGCTCGCCGTCCGTTCGAGCTCGAGGGACTCGACCTGCGCTGGGACGGGGCCGAGCACACAGGCGCGGTGCTGGGCCGCGCGGTGGGGCGCACCGCCCATGACACCGCACAGGCGGCGGCGGGAGTGCTGGGCGACGCGGGATTGGAGTGCGAGCTGGTCGAGGACGACGAGGCGATCTGGGCCGAGCAACGCGCGAGCCAACGGGCCGAGAACGGCGGTGCGGTGGTGCGGGTGTCGCCCCTCCCCACAGCACTGGAGCAGGTGCTGAAGGCCGCCCCAAGCGCCGTCGCGCGCGCGGGACTCGGTCTGGCCTGGGTGCGCATCGACGACGACCCGGCCGCGCTCGCGGAGATCCGTGCGCGGCTTGCCCCGGCCGCCTGCGTGCTGCTAGACGCATCGGCCGAGACGCGCGCTGCCGTCGACCCCTGGGGCGTAGGAGAGGGAGCAGAGCTGTCGCTCCTGCGCCGCGTCAAGGAGCGCTTTGACCCAGCAGCGGTGTGCAACCCCGGGCGCTTCGTTGGAGGGCTGTGATGGCCAACTTGTCCGGTGGCGATCCGGCCGCGGGCCGCGGCAGCGACGAAACGGCGGCGGGCGGCCCGCCGGCCACGCCGGCGTGGGACGAGCAACGCCCCCCTGCTCAGGCGCTGATCGGCGACTGCGTGCACTGCGGTTTCTGCCTGCCCACCTGCCCGACCTACGCCCTTTGGGGCGAGGAGATGGACTCCCCGCGCGGGCGCATCCAGCTCATGCAGCTCGGCCATGAGCAGAGTGAGCTTTCGACCGAGATGGTCAGCCACTTCGACAGCTGCCTCGGCTGCATGGCGTGCGTGACCGCGTGCCCCTCGGGCGTTCAGTACGACGTGCTGCTGCAGGAGACCCGCCCGCAGGTCGAACGCAATTTTCGCCGCCCCGCCGCCGACCGTGCCTTTCGGTGGCTGATTTTTGCGCTTTTCCCGCATCCCGGGCGGCTGCGCGCGCTGGTGCCGGGCCTCGTGCTGCAGCGGCGAGCGCGTCTGGAGAGGCTGTTGCCATCGCGCTTGCCGCGGCTACGCGCGATGGCCACGATGGCGCCGGAGGTGCCGCTGCGGGCCGCTTGGCAGACGCTGCCCGCGGTGACCCCGGCGCGCGGCGAGCGACGCGGCACGGTCGCCCTGCTGCAGGGCTGTGTCCAGCGCGTGTTCTTCTCGGAGGTCAACCGGGCGACGGTCGAGGTGCTCAGCGCCGAGGGCTACGAGGTGCACGCGCCGCGAGCGCCGCGCTGCTGCGGATCACTGCAGCTCCACACCGGCTATGAGGCCGAGGCTCAGGCATGCGCCCGTGAGACGGTTGCCGCCTTCGCCGGATTCGACACCGTGATCGTCAACGCTGCCGGCTGCGGCTCGGGCATGAAGGAATACGGGCACCTGATCGGCGACGAGGAGTTCCGGGCCAAGGTCTTTGACGTGCACGAGTTCCTAGCTCAGGCCGAGCCCCGCGCGGTGCGCCACCCGCTGCCCCTGCGCGTGGCCTATCACGACGCCTGTCATCTCGCCCACGCGCAGCAGATCCGCGTTCAGCCGCGGGCGCTGTTGGAGTCGATCCCGGGCCTCGAGCTGCTGTCCCCCCCGGAATGGGAGCTGTGCTGCGGCTCGGCCGGCGTCTACAACCTGCTCGAGCCCGAGGCGGCCGCCGACCTCGGCCGGCGCAAGGCGGCCAACCTGCTGGGCACCGCACCCGACGCGATCGCCGCGGCCAACCCGGGCTGCGTGATCCAGATCGCCCAGCACCTCGAGCGGCCCGTTGCCGTTTTGCATCCGATCGAGCTGCTCGCGCGCTCGCTGAGAGGAGAGCAATGACCAGCAACAACATTGATGTACGCGGAGCCACGGAGCCGGGCTTTGAGGAGGTACTGACGACCGACGCGCTGGACTTCGTCGCAGAGCTCCAGCGCCGCTTCGGCCCCACTCGTGAGGAGCTCCTGCGCGCCCGCGCAGAGCGCCGGCGGCTGCTGGCCCGAGGGGGCACGTTTGATTTTCTCGAGGAGACCCGCGAGGTGCGAGAGAGCGACTGGCAGGTGGCGCCGGCGCCGTCTGACCTGCAGCAGCGCTGGGTGGAGATCACGGGGCCGACCGAGCGCAAGATGGCGATCAACGCGCTGAACTCCGGAGCTGACGGCTTCATGGCCGATCTCGAGGACGCCAACTCCCCGACCTGGCAGAACATGGTCGACGGTCAGATCAACCTGCGCGACGCGATCGACGGCAACATCACCTACGCCGGTTCCGACGACCGCCGGTACGAGCTAGGTCCCCAACCGGCCACGCTGCTCGTTCGTCCACGCGGCTGGCACCTGCCAGAGCGCCACCTGCTCGTTGACGGGGAGCCGGTGGCGGGTGCTCTGTGCGACTTCGGGCTTTACTTCTTTCACTGCGCCTCGCGGCTGGTGAGCAAGGGCTCAGGTCCCTACTTCTACCTCCCCAAGATGGAGTCCCATCGCGAGGCGCGCTTGTGGAACGAGGTCTTCTGCTGGTCGCAGGATGCTCTGGGAATCGCGCGCGGGACGATCAAGGCAACGGTGCTGATCGAGACCCTACCCGCCGCGTTCGAGATGGACGAGATCCTCTACGAACTGCGCGATCACTCCGCCGGCCTCAACGCCGGACGCTGGGACTACATCTTCTCTGCCATCAAGTGCTTCCCCGAGCGCCCTGAGTATGTCCTCCCCGATCGTTCCGCGGTGACGATGACAGTCCCCTTCATGCGCGCCTACGCTGAGCTCTTGGCCTCCACCTGCCACCGGCGCGGCGCGCACGCGATGGGCGGCATGGCCGCACTCATCCCGTCTCGCCGTGACGAGGAAGCCAACGAGAAGGCGCTCGCGGGGGTGCGGGGCGACAAGGAGCGCGAACTCGAGCAGGGCTATGACGGCACCTGGGTGGCTCACCCGGATCTCGTACCAGTTGCGCGCGAGGTCTTTGAGCGAGGGTTGAGCGGACGTCCCAACCAACTCGAGCGTCAACCCGAAGTCAAAGTCAGCGCGGCAGGTCTGCTCGACCTCGCAGCCACGCCTGGCGAGATCACCGAGCAGGGTCTGCGCACCGACGTGAGCGTCGGCTTTCAGTACGTCTCCTTCTGGCTCGGCGGCCGCGGCGCGGCGGCGATCAACTCACTGATGGAGGACGCCGCCACTGCCGAGATATCGCGCGCGCAGATCTGGCAGTGGGTGCGCCACGGCGCCTGCCTCGAGGACGGGCGAACGGTGACCGCCGACCTCGTGCGCGAGGTGCTCGACGAGGAGACAGCCAAGATCCGTGAGCAAGTGGGAGAGGAGACTTGGTTGGCCGGTCGCCCCGGCGAGACACGCGAGATCTTCGAGCGGGTCGCATTGTCTGAGGAGCTGATCGAGTTTCTGACCCTGATCGCCTACGAGTACCTGAACTAGCGAGGGACGACGTCGCTACCAGTAGCCCGCCACCGATCGCGACTCGGGCAAACGAGGGCGCAGCACAGGTTGCCGGGCAGTCTCACTCATCAGGCGGGCTGTTTCTGGGAGTCCGACAGACGGGATTTGAACCTGCGACCGCCCGGCCCCGAGCACTGGCGCCGGGGTACAACCCAGTTGATCGGGCCCAGCTTCATCGGGCCGGCTGTCAGCCGGTCTTGCGCAGCAGCCGGTGCAGTGTTGAGCCATCGAGATACGTGGCGCTCGTGAGGCTCGGCGGCCAAACGACATCAACCGCGCGCGCCGCGATGAGAATCCTTTGCCCGCCCAACGTGTCCAACTAGGCGATGAGAGCGACGCCCGCCGCCGCCGACCGTCCGGCCGAGATCACCGTGTACACGCTGCCGGGGTGCCCCCACTGCGTCCGGGCCAGAGCGCTGTTCAAGCGGCGCGGACTCGCGTTCCGGGAGGTCGACGGGACCGAGAC
>JAABUZ0100009201.1_pt1 | contig 11372 bp, 9 predicted proteins | sample 5562091 | NCBI WGS metagenome assembly JAABUZ01 (sample SAMN12813069, study PRJNA571459) | rock metagenome | isolation source: Antarctica rocks | place: Antarctica: Victoria Land, Linnaeus Terrace sud | collected 2015-12-21
CGGACGGCGGCTGACGCGGGACATGATCCATGACGGTGACGCGTCGTTCACCCCGGTGGCCGTGCTCGACGACGACAGGTCCAAGGCTCGGCTGCGCATCGACGGCATCAGGGTGCGCGGCACCCGGCGAGACCTCGCCAAAGTGGCGAGCGAGTACGACGCTACCGACCTGGTCATTGCGCTGCCCAACGCCGACGCGGCGCTTATCCGGGACATCACCGAGCGAGCTGAGGCGCTCGGCCTGCGCACCATGGTGTTGCCGCCGCTGCTGCAGATCATGGACGGCCGGCCCACCACCAGCGACCTCCGCGACGTCAACCTCGGCGATCTGCTGGGACGTCGTCCCGTCGAGCTCGATCAGGCGGCGATTGCCGAACAGATCAGTGGCCGTAGCGTGCTGGTCACTGGTGCCGGTGGTTCCATAGGCTCGGAGTTGTGCCGCCAGATCGCCAGGTTCGGGCCGGCCAAGTTGCTGCTACTCGACCGTGACGAGTCGGCGCTGCACGCGACGCAGCTCACCCTTGCCGGGCACGGCTTGCTCGATGGGGACGACACGCTGCTGGTCGATCTCCGCGACCGGGAGGCGCTGGGCCACATCTTTCAGCAGCATCGGCCTGAGGTCGTGTTCCACACGGCGGCGCTCAAGCACCTGCCATTGCTGGAGCGCTATCCGCTCGAGGCGTGGAAGACCAACGTCTTGGGCACCCTCAACGTGCTGGACGCCGCAGAGGAGGCGGGTGTGGGCACCTTCGTCAACATCTCGACCGACAAGGCTGCCAACCCTACTTGTGTGCTGGGCTACAGCAAGCGGGTCGCCGAGCGGCTCACCGCAGACTTCGCACGGCGCAGCATGGGGCGGTTTGTCAGCGTGCGATTCGGCAATGTGCTGGGCTCTCGCGGGTCGGTGGTGCCGGCGTTCACCGCGCAGATTGCCCAGGGCGGCCCGGTGACGGTGACCCACCCGGAGGTGAAGCGCTTCTTCATGCTCATCCCGGAGGCCTGCCAGCTGGTTCTGCAGTCCGCCGCGATCGGCTCGGACGGAGAAGTCATGGTGCTCGACATGGGCGCGCAGTTGAAGATCGTCGAGGTCGCCAACACACTGATCCGCTTGTCGGGGCGCACCGACATCGAAATCTCGTTCACCGGGCTGCGCCCAGGGGAGAAGCTCGCCGAGGAGCTGTTCTATCCGGGGGAGACCCGCGAGCAGACGGCTCACCCTCTGGTGTCCAGCGTCTTGGTGCCGATGATCGATACCGATATGGTGCGGGGCATGGTCCACTCCAGCCACGCTGATGCCGCGGACTGGATGCGTGAGCGCGCGATGCGCAGCATGGAGCCGGTCGGCTGATGTCTCAGATCTTCCTGTCCAAGGCTGATATCAGTGAAGTCGAGGAGGCCTTCGTTCTCGATGCCGTGCGGTCCGGCTGGGTAGCGCCCCTCGGCCCGCACGTCGACGCCTTCGAAGCTGAGGTCGCAGAGCGCGTCGGTGTCGCGGGGGCGCTCGCGCTCTCCTCCGGCACGGCGGCGCTGCATCTGGCCCTGCTTGAGCTCGGCGCAGGCCCCGGTACGGCGGTAGTCGTGTCCAGCATGACATTTGTGGCCTCGGCCAACGCCGTGGCCTACACCGGCGCGTCGCCCATATTTGTCGATGGCCAAGCCGCCGACGGCAACGTCAACCCTCACTTGCTCATCCACGCGGTCGATACGCTCCAGGCGGAGGGCACCACCGTCGCAGCCGTAATGACCGTTGACCTCTTCGGCCGCTGCGTCGACTACGACCAGATCGTTGACGCACTAGCCGCGCGAGGCGTCCCGCTGCTCGAGGATGCTGCTGAAGCGCTCGGAGCGCGTTACGGCGACACACAGGCGGGGTCCTTCGGGCGTGCCGCCGCTCTGTCGTTTAACGGTAACAAGGTCATGACCACCTCCGGCGGTGGCATGTTGCTCAGTGACGACCTCGAGCTGCTTGAGCGGGCCCGGCATCTCTCCACCCAGGCTCGTGAGCCAACGCCATACTACGAGCACAGCGAAATCGGATACAACTATCGGCTGTCCAACATCCTTGCGGCCTTGGGTCGTGGCCAGCTGACCCGCTTGGACAACATGATCACGCGCCGCCGAGCAATCCGGCAGATATATGTCGAGGGACTGGCTGACGTTCCCGGCGTCCGCCTGATGGGTCACGACAGCGACCGTGGCGATATGCAGGACAACTGCTGGTTGACCACGATCGTGCTCGATCCCGAGGTCGCCGCGGTCACCGCCGACGCGCTCATCAAGGCGCTTTCCGCGGATGACATTGAGGCGCGGCACCTGTGGAAGCCGATGCACCTGCAGCCGGTGTTCGACGGTGCACGCTCGTTCGTCGACGGGACGTCCGAGCGTCTCTTCGGCAACGGTGTCGCCCTACCGAGCGGGTCGGTACTCAGCGACCAGGATGTTGCCCGAGTGCTCGACGTCGCGCGCTCGGCCCTCGGGCAGGACTGAGTTCTTTGAGCTCATTCCAGGCCAAACGCGTCTTCGACCTTGCTATGTCGATTCCAGCATTCATCCTGTCGCTTCCCTTGCAAGTTGCTGTTGCCGTCTTGGTCGCAGTGAAGTTGGGTCGACCGGTGTTGTTTACCCAGAAACGCCCCGGTCTGCATGGCAAGCCCTTCACGATGGTTAAGTTCCGCACGATGCTGCCGGTGGATGCCGCCCGCGGCTGGACCGACGACGCTTCCCGGATGACGTCCCTCGGCCGCGCGCTGCGCACTACCAGCCTCGACGAGCTGCCGACCCTATGGAACGTCGTGCGTGGCGACATGTCACTCGTGGGACCCCGTCCCTTGCTCATGCAGTACCTTCCCCGTTACTCCGCCGAGCAGGCTCGGCGTCATGAGGTTCCGCCTGGCCTCACGGGGCTGGCACAGATCTCGGGCCGCAATGCGCTCAGCTGGGAGGACAAGCTTCGTCTCGATGTCGAATACGTTGACGCCCGCTCGCTTCGGCTGGACCTGAAGATCCTCTGGGCGACGGTATTCGCCGTGATTCGACGCGACGGCATCACTGCGGCGGGTGAGGCGACAATGTGGGAGTTCATGGGGCTCACCGAACGGGAGGTTGTGTGAGGACGCCGCTATTCATCATCGGCTGCGGCGGCTTCGGGCGCGAAGTCTTCAATATCGTCCAGGCAGTAAATAGCAGGCAGCGCCAGTGGAACGTTGAGGCTTTTGTCGATGACCGCCCCTCCGATCAGGACCTTCAACGAGTGTCGGCCTTGGGGTCCGGATACATCGGGACTGTTGAGACCCTCGCGCAACATTCTGGTCCGTTCAGTGCATTGGTCGCCGTGGGGGACGCGGCGGCAAGGGCGAACATAGTCGGTAAGCTCGCTAACGCTTTGGTGGCATTTCCGGTGCTACTTCATCCGGAAGCGACCCTGGGCCCGGATGTGATCGTGGGCCCCGGATCGATCGTTGCCGCCGGAGCTCGGCTTAGCGCAAATATCATCGTGGGTCAGCATGTCCAGATCGACCAGAACGCTACGGTCGGCCACGACAGCCACATCGGGGACTTTGCGAGGCTCAACCCGCAGGCCTGTGTCTCGGGGTCAGTGGCGGTCGGGACGCGTTCCCTTATTGGGGCGAACGCCACCGTTCTGCAGGGCCTGTGCATAGGTGATGGAGCCGTCGTCGGTGCTGCCGCATGCGTGGTCCACAACGTCGCAAACGAGACGACTGTGAAGGGGGTGCCAGCGCGGTGAGGATCGGTTTCGTCACTCAGTGGTTTCCCCCCGAGCCAGGGATTCTCGTAGCTTCAGCCATCGCCGACGGACTTGCGGAACGTGGACACTGTGTCGATGTTCTGACCGGCTTCCCGAACTACCCGACGGGCAAGTTCCACGCCGACTATCCCGTGAAGCGGTATCGGCGCGACCAACGTTCAGAGCGCGTCACCATTCATCGTGCCCCGTTGTATCCAAGCCACGACGCCAACGCCGTGAAGCGCATGGCCAACTACCTCAGCTACAGCCTTTCCGCGGCCTGGGTGGCGCGGAACCGGCTTCAGCGGCCCGACGTGTGGCTCACGTACTCGTCGCCGGCCACAGCCGCACTCCCCGCTCTGACCGTCCCCCGTCGGTTACGCGCGCCGTCGTACCTGCTTATCCAAGACCTTTGGCCGGACAGCGTCACCGACAGTGGGTTCATTGCAGGCCCCGTGGGTCGCGGTATCGAACGGTCGCTCGATGCATACTGCGATTGGTGTTACCGACGGTCTGCGGGCATTGGCGTCATCTCACCAAGCATGCGGCAGATCTTGATCGAACGGGGTGTGGACCCAGCGAGTATCCACCTCACTCCGAACTGGGTCGAGGATGGTCATCTCCTCCCAGATCGCGGCGCCTCAGAGGAGGATCGTCGGTTACTGGGCCTCCCTTCCGGTCGGCTCTTCATGTACGCCGGCAACATGGGCGAGTTGCAAGGCCTAGAACCTCTGGTGGAGGCGTTTGGGCGGTGTCCCGACGTTGACCTGGCACTCGTTGGCGACGGCGTAACTCGGGCCAGTCTTCAAGCGTTCGCTTTGCGCATGAATATGCGCAACGTCCACTTCGTTGATTCGCAGCCGACCGATCGGATTGGCCAGTTCATCGCGGCATCCGACGTGCAGATCGTGTCCCTCAAGGACACGCCTCTTCTCCGGGCGACGATGCCGAGCAAGGTGCAAACATCGATGGCCGCGGGCAGACCGATCTTGGCGCATGCGGCCGGGGACGTAGCCGAGGTCGTCACACGTAGCGGTGCCGGCTTGTCCACCAGACCAGGTGACGTCGCAGCCGCCGCCGACACCATCCGTGCCTTGAGCGGTGTCACGTCGGATAGATTGCTCGCCATGGGTCACAGCGCCCGTGTCCACTACGAGCAAAACTTCTCTCCGGCAGCCGGCCTCGATCGCATGGAGGCGATGTTGGCGACGGGCATCTATACCAGGAGGAACAGCTAATGGGCTCGGATACGATGAGCGGCGCCACCGTGACAATCACGGGCGGTACCGGGTCCTTCGGGTCGACGATGGTCGGGTACTTGCTGACCCGAGGGGTGAGTGCCATCCATATCTTTTCCCGCGACGAAGCCAAGCAAGACGAGATGCGCACGCGCTTTTCCGATTCGAGGTTGAAGTTCTTCCTCGGTGACGTGCGCGACTCCGACAGTGTGGCCGGCGCGTTTGTCGATACCGACTTCGTCTTCCACGCGGCGGCGCTCAAGCAGGTGCCTTCCTGCGAGTTCTTCCCCCAGCAAGCGGTCAAGACCAACATCGTCGGTAGCCACAACGTCGTCGAAGCGGCGGCAGCCGCGGGAGTGCAGTCAGTGGTGTTTCTCAGCACCGACAAGGCCGTCTACCCGGTCAATGCCATGGGCATGTCGAAGGCGCTAATGGAGAAGACCGCCCAAGCATTCGCACGCAACCACCCGAAGTCCAAGACGACGGTATCGGTGACCCGCTATGGCAACGTAATGTACTCGCGAGGCTCAGTGATCCCACTCTTCGTAAGACAGATCCAATCGGGCCAGCCGCTGACACTGACTGAGCCACGAATGACCCGCTTCCTGATGTCGTTACAGGAGTCGGTCGACCTGGTCGAGTACGCCTTCACCCATGCCGTCACAGGCGACCTATTCGTCCGCAAGGCGCCTGCCTCCACGGTCGGTGTGCTGGCCAGGGCCGTGGCGAGCCTGCTCGGAGTAGAAGACGCCGACATCAGGACAATCGGCACCCGGCACGGCGAGAAGCTGCATGAGACATTGCTCTCCCGCGAGGAGATGGTCAAAGCCAGCGATCTGGGCGACTACTTCCGTGTACCGCTCGATGCGCGGTCCCTGCAGTACGAGCTGTACTACGAGCAAGGTGAGCAGGAGGTCGCCGAACACGATGACTACACCTCCGAGAACACCGAGCGCATGAACCTCGAACAGACGAAGTCGGTTCTGCTCGGGCTGCCTGAGATCCGAAAGCTACTAGAGCTGAGCGCCGTATGAAGATTTTGCTCACCGGTGCACATGGCTTTCTTGGCTGGCATACCCGGGCCCGGCTTCGCGCGCTGACCGACCACGAGGTCGTGACGGTGGGCCGCGAGCAGTGGGCCGACCTTGGTAAGCATACCGAGGGCGTTGACGCAATCATCCATGTCGCCGGAGTCAATCGCGCCAGCGACGCTGAGGTCGAGCGGGGCAACGTCGACCTGGCCCGTTCGGTGGCCGACGCTGCCCGCGCCAGCGATTCCGCGCCCAGCATCGTCTACGCCAATTCCATCCAGTCCGGCAATGACAGCGCCTATGGGATTGGCAAAAGCATTGCCTCGGACCTGCTGGCGGCGGCGGCCGGCGAGCTCGGGGCGGCATACGTGGACGTGCGGCTGCCCAATTTGTTCGGCGAGCACGGCCGCCCGCAGTACAACTCCTTCGTCGCGACCTTCGTCGAAGCTGTGGTGAATGGAGAGTCGCCGCACATCGCCGACCGGCCGGTCGACCTGCTGCACGTGCAGGACGCAGCGCAAGCACTGATCGATGGGTTGAGCACAGCCGAGAGGCGGCTCGACCCCGGGGGCACGGCCGCGACCGTGCAGGGAGTGTTCGACACCCTGCACGAGTTCAACGCCTTGTACGCCGGGGGGGACATACCCCCGCTGCTGACCGGCTTCGACATTGACCTGTTCAACACCCTGCGGGCGGCGCATTTCCCGGCGCACTACCCCATTGCCCTCTCTCCGCGTACCGACAACCGCGGGAGCCTGGTCGAGGTTGTGCGCGCCCACGGTGGGCAGGGCCAGACGTTCGTCTCGACGACCAAGCCCGGCATCACCCGCGGTGAGCACTTCCACCTGTGCAAGGTTGAGCGGTTTGTTGTGCTCAGCGGCGAAGCCCGCATCTCGCTGCGCAAGCTGTTCAGCGATGAGGTGGTGTCGTTCGACGTATCCGGCGAGGCGCAGTCCATCGTGGACATGCCCACGATGTGGGTGCACAACATCACCAATACGGGGGAGGGCGAACTGACCACATTGTTCTGGACCCACGAGTTGTTTGACCCAGCTGCGCCGGATACTTTTCCCGAGGCGGTTGCTATAGGTAAGGAAGGCCCCACGTGCTGAAGGTCATGAGCATCGTCGGCACCCGGCCTGAGCTGATCCGCCTATCGCGGGTGATAGCGCGGCTCGATGCTACCGTGGACCACGTGCTCGTACACACCGGGCAGAACTACGACTTTGCGCTCAACGAGGTCTTTTTTCAAGACTTGGGTATCCGTAAACCGGACCATTTGCTAGGGGTGGACACCTCCTCGCTCGGCCGCGTTCTCGGGGAGATCCTCATACGCACTGAGGAGGTGCTGCTTGCCGAGACGCCGGACGCAGTCCTCGTACTGGGCGATACCAATAGCTGTATTGCAGCGGTAATGGCCAAGCGGATGCGGATTCCCGTTTACCACATGGAGGCCGGGAATCGATGCTTCGACGAAAACGTGCCGGAGGAGACAAACCGCCGGATGATCGACCATGTCGCGGACTTCAATCTTGTCTACACCGAGCACGCCCGGCGCAACCTGCTCGCTGAGGGCCTGCATCCGCGACGGATCCTGCTCACCGGTTCGCCGATGCGCGAGGTGCTGGACGCGTACCGCCCCCAGATCGAGGCGTCGGACGTCTTGACGCGCTCGGGGCTGACCGAGGGCGGTTATTTCTTGGTAAGCGCGCACCGCGAGGAGAACGTCGACCCTCCGGAGCGGCTGCAGATGCTACTAGATTGCCTCGTCGCGGTTTACAGGACTTGGGAGCTCCCTGTCTACGTATCTACCCACCCGCGCACCCGCAAAAGGCTCGAGGCGCTTCCAGGTTGGACTGCACCTGATGGGATTGTGTTTCACGAGCCTTTCGGATTCCACGACTTCAACCGTCTGCAACTTGGGGCGACCTGCGTGCTCTCCGATTCGGGCACGATCGCGGAGGAGTCGACCATCTTGGGGTTTCCTGCGATCACACTCCGAGAATCGATCGAACGCCCCGAGGCTTTGGATACTGGCGGCATCATAATAACCGGACTGGATTCCCACGACGTGGTAGCAGCAATGAGAGTTGCTATGGCGACGAGTCAAACTTCGCACGGGACCACCGAAATCACGCCGATTGACTATCTCGTAGTGAACGCATCGGTAAGAGTAGTGAATTTCATCATGTCAACAGCCCATCGGTCTGCGTCGTGGTCGGGAATCCGCCGGGGACCCGCGTGACCTCGGAGGGAAGCCAGAGGGGGCATTTCCCCCAGTCGACTAGCATATCGACCGCGACGCTTAAGGCCGGTAGATTGGCAAAACGGCCGGCGGCTATGCGCGGTAGTTTTTTGACTAGTCGTCCCGTCCTCGCACGCGTCTTATCGATCGCAGCGACGTTTGCACTGTCCGCGATCGTCGCTCGCGAACTCGGAGTAGACTCTGCTGGGCGCTTCTTTGTAATATTCACCGTAATCACGGTGGCGGCAACGGTCTCGCGTTTCGGTACCGATAACCTGGCACTAAAGATAGTAGCTGCTAACCCAAATTCTCGGACTACAGTCCGGGTGCTCTTCTTGATTTGCATCGCGACCTCAGTCATCGTCAGCGTATTCCTCGCAGGAATAACGCCATTGCTGCTCGACCTGACGCATGGGCTGGCAATACCGGTGAATAGTGCCGAGGTAGCCGTAGTTGCCGTACCACCCATGGCCTTGTCGGTGCTCGCCGGCGCTGTGCTCCGCGGCCGGGGTCGAGTGGCATACGGAACGCTGGCCGAGTTGGGCTCGACGCCCGTATTGGCAGGGATTGGAATCTGGGTGGCCGCACACGTAACTCACATGACTCTTGGAAAAGTGCTCTGTATACTCGTAGTTGCGAGCATCGTAACAGTCGCATGGTCTATTCCCGTCGTTTTCCATTGCTCACGTGTGGAGAGGCGAAACTCGGAACCAAGACTGAAACTTTACGCGTACCTTCGCTCGAACCATCGTGCACTCGTTTCGATGATGGGAACATCGGTACTGTTCTACCTTATAACCTGGAGTCCGTTGTTCGCCCTGGCTGCTGTTAGCACGTCTCGACAGGTCTCATACTTCGCCGTCTCTGCTCGTATCGCTGCCTTCATCGCGCTGATACCAGCGATTCAGACCTCGTACCTCGCACCACGTTTCGCAACGCTACATGCCAATGGACGGATATTTGAACTAAATCGGCTGTGTGCCGTCTCGACGAAACGAGCGGCGCTTATAGCGGCTGTTCCAGCCGTCTTGATCACAGCGTCGCCTGCACGTGCGCTTGCCATATTCGGTTCCGATTTCACAGACGCAGCTCAAGTGCTACGCGTACTGTGTATTTCGGGGTTACTGGTGGTGGCGTTTGGGCAGGTGAACTCGTTGATGTTGACGTGCGGATTTGAGCATGTCGCCTTTGCTTTGAACCTTGCTGCCGCGGTCGCGTCGCTTGTGATGGCGCTGATCGCGGCCGAGTTGTTTGGGGCGACCGGCGTGGCTGTGGTCAGCGCATTCGGTGCCACTATGTATGCGCTCACTGCAGCGGCGGTCCTGCAGATGCGGGGAGGCATTCGTTCGAGTGCGGGGCTCCCGCCCCGGCCTCGTAGGGCTGACCGATGAGTAGCCCGACGCTGCCACCGGTGAGAACCGTCGAGGTATGCCCACCGCCCGTGACTGCTACGTTTGGCGTCTGCACGGAAGCGCTCGGTACTGAGAAGCATGCGGAGCAGGTTACAGTCTCAGACGAGGCGCAATATTTCGCCAGAGCCGCAGCGCGGCGGTGGTGGCGTCTTCCGCTTGTCGCCATAATTGTATGGTGGGCGATCTGTTTCGGTCTCTATGCGAGCAAATGGCCGATTGCCTATTTACACGTGAATTTTGGTGAAGTTATCACGATCGTGACTGGAGCGCTAGCGGCGTCCGGTATCGCCTACGCTCTTAGCTATAAGGCATCCTTCGGGTCAACATTCGCGCGTCTGCCTCAAAGACCTACGCTTGTCCCGATACTGGGCGTGACTATATTAGTTATCCTATTCATTCCAACAGTCCAAGCGTATTCCGGATATGGTGTCAGCCAATTAGGTGCGGCACTACAGAATCAATCATCAGCGTATCAGCTCGGAACAGATAGAATTTCGGAAGGTATTGGTAGCAGAGGGTCGCTTGTTGTGGTTTCGACGCTCGTTGCGCCACTGACGCTGACTTCGCTACCCTATTTTGCGCTAACATGGTTTGAAGAGCGCCGTCATCTCTTAGCATTTTTCGTATCAGTAGCATTGCCTGTTCTGACGGCCATACTGGTCGGTAGGAGTCAACAGTTGGGGGTTGCCGGGATATCGATTCTAGGCAGTTGGCTGGTCTCGCGATGCAGAAGGCGCAAAGGGTTCGGTGCGCGGAACGTCATGGTCGGGGCGGGGTTGGCAGTATTGATGGCGCTTGGATTTGCGGTATCGAAGGTCGGCCGGACATCGGGCGAGCTTCCGTGTCCACCCGGATCCGCAACCTGTCTTGGTGTCGACCCGAACCCGTCTATCTGGCACACGACGACTACGATTATTGCCTCATATGCGAGCCAGGGTTTCGAGGGGCTGGGGAGGGCATTCAACGGGACTTGGGTCTCCGGAGGGGGGTATACGCACTCACCCGCATTGACGAACTTTATCGACCCGTCAATCACGAGTCAGCCAGATCTCCCGATCACCTACCAGCTGGATCAATTGGACTGGTCGTCTACGGGCTACTGGAGTACTGCGTTCGCAAACATAGCTAACGACGTCCCATGGGTATTGGTCCCGTTGGTTATTGCTGCTTTCGGTTGGCTGCTGGGTACCTCGTGGCGGTCAGCAAGCCTCCGTGGAGATTGGCTTTCGGTGTCGGTGTTCGTATACACGTGGCTATCGCTTCTATATGTTCCTCAGAATCTTCAAATCGCAGGGAGTGGTCCGCTCTATGTTGGCTATCTGGTGTTGGTCTGTTGCTACCTAGTGCGCGGGGCGCGGCGCGTAGATTCTCGTTGGCGGCGACTGGTACGTGCGGCCGATGCTTACACGGTGACAGCGGTATGAAGACCCAATTCAGGGCAACGGTTCGCCTTGTGTTGCCAGGAGGAGACGCCGCTTGTGGCGCGAGGTACGAAGACGCCATGAAGGAAGATTGCAAGGGTGTAGTTGCTCCATCATCGGCTGACAGGGAGGACCTTCCGTGAAGAAGGGCGGCGGCGTGAGGGTACTTCTTGTAGCTGGTGTGTTCGCGAAGTACGGGGGTGATCCTTGGCTCATCGACGACCTGGCGGCGGAATTGGCGCGCCGGGGAGCTTTGGTTGAGGTGTTGGTATACGACGTA
>JAABUZ0100009202.1_pt1 | contig 11371 bp, 9 predicted proteins | sample 5562091 | NCBI WGS metagenome assembly JAABUZ01 (sample SAMN12813069, study PRJNA571459) | rock metagenome | isolation source: Antarctica rocks | place: Antarctica: Victoria Land, Linnaeus Terrace sud | collected 2015-12-21
ACGCCCGAACTCTCCGAGTCGATCAGCGGCATCATCCTCGCCGACGACACCCTCCGACAGCAGCTGTCGGGGGGACAACCCTTTCCCGAGGCTCTCGCGGACCTCGGCATTCTTGCTGGGATCAAGGTGGACACCGGAGCCAAGCCGCTGGCGGGAGCCCCGGAGGAGAAGGTCACGGAAGGGCTCGACGGTCTGCGGGACCGGGTGGAGGAGTACGTGAGCCTCGGGGCGACCTTTGCCAAGTGGCGCGCGGTGTTCGCGATCAGTGACGGCCTGCCGACGGATCGTGCCGTGCACGCGAACGTGCACGCGCTGGCGCGTTACGCCGGCCTGTGCCAAGAAGGTGGACTCGTACCCATCGTGGAGCCCGAGATCGTGATGGACGGTGATCACTCGCTGGAGACATGCCGGCGGGTGACCACGTCGGTGCTGCGTTCCCTGTTCGACGAGCTCGCCCTCATGCAGGTGCACTTCGAGGGCATGATCCTCAAACCGAACATGGTGACGGCCGGAAAGAACAGCTCGGAGCAGGCCTCGGTGGATGAGGTCGCCCGGGTCACGGTGGAGACCATGCGCGAGACGGTGCCGCCGGCCGTGCCGGGGATCTCGTTCCTGTCCGGGGGACAGGACCCGGAGCTGGCCACCGCGCATCTCGGGGCCATGCAGGATCTCCATCCGCTTCCGTGGGAGCTGACGTACTCATTCGGTCGGGCCCTGGTCGGGCCGGCTCTGGAGACCTGGCAGGGCAACCACGACCAGTGGGAGGCTGCACAGAAGGCGCTCTCCGTGAGAGCGGTCGCCAACGCCTCAGCTCGGTGACTATTTGTCCTGAAATTGATCGGAACGGCTTGTAGGTTGACACCTCGGTCAGCGGGCGAGGCTCTCGGTGGCGGTAGAGATGGCTGAGCACCGCGTGGCGACCGAGACCTACGCCCGGGTCAGGCTGCATAGCGCAGACGCTGGCGCGCCGGCCTTGATGGGCGGCCCTTTGTCGCGTGTCACGCGCCCACCACGTATACGAGCTTCCCCCAGCCTCGAGTGAGACAGCCCGGGTACGAGGTGGAGTGTGGGGGCGTGATCGGAGACCCTGTCGTCTCGGTGATCACCCGCGCGACCGCTGCGGCCCGCGGCTCCACCCGGGCCTGCGAGCCGTGGCCTCGATCATGTCGAGCAGGACCGCGTTCTCCCACCCCGGATCGGCCAGCCCGAGCCCGCGCCGTACGGTCGCCTCTCGCCGATCATCAGCGGCGAGGCGAGGCTCCGGTCGCTCCTCCCGCGGTCAGCAGCCGCCGCGGCGCGACCGGTCCGCATCCCGTCTATCACCGCGGTGCCGGTGAGCGTGAGCTGGCGGATCGGCTGTTCGCCCCGGAGGTGCTCGAGCACGTTGCCGGCCGCGCGCGCCCGCAGAGCTTGGAACAAGTGCTGCTCGGCGTCGCAGACGCTCACCATGCAACGACACCGGAGCCTCGGACGGTGATGGAGCAATAGTCAAGACCTGTGGATAGAGATCGTTTAGGCGGCTTCTGGTTGATGGTGGTCGTCGGGTCGTTCGACAAGTTTGCCGCCGACGAAGGTGGCGCCGGCGCGGACGAGCGCTACGAGGTGGGGGGCGTTGACCGCGCGCCAGCGTGCTTAGGCGGCTTCGATGAGCTTGAACGCCATCGCCAGTCCGGCCGCGCGTGACCCAGGCCCTCGGGTGAGCTTGGTGCGGTGCCGGACCGTCGCGAAGGTCGACTCGAAGCTCTCTTGTCAACTTATGCGGCTCTTCATCGTTGAGCGTGGAGGGCTGACGGCGACACGATCTTCACCCTGAGCCCTGGTGAGGGCCTGGGACCTCACTCTTCGTGGTGGATGGACACTGCGGAGGAGGCCCCAGGTGGTTGGTCACGGTAGTGGCGAGCGGGACGCGTACGCGGTTCTGCTCGGGTTGGACGGGTTCGGTGTCGTCGCGGTCGACGAGCACGACGGCGAGGTCGAGATCGCGGTGCAGACGACCGCGGACCTGGTCGGTTGCCCGCGATGCGGGGCGGTCGCGACCGCCCATGGTCGCCGGGCGACGCGGGTGCGCGATGTGGCGTTCGCAGGCCGGCCGACCATGTTGATCTGGCTCAAGCGGCTGTGGCGCTGCGACTACAAGCGCTGCGAAGTGCGGACCTGGTCCGAGCGCAACCCGCAGATCAGGTCGCGGGCGTCGATGACCGAGCGGGCCCGGGCACGCGCGACCGAACGGGTGGGGCGCGGCGGCGAGTCGGTGGCCGGCGTCGCCGCGGACTGCGGGGTCGGGTGGAACACGGTGATGCGGGCGGTGCGGGCCCACGCGACGCCGCTGGTCGAGGACCCGGCGCGGCTGGCCGGGGTCGCCGCGCTCGGGGTCGACGAGACCGCGTTCCTGGCCGCTACCGCGACCCACGCCACCGAGTTCACCACCGGCCTGATCCGAGCCGATGGCCACTCGGCGCGGCTGCTGGACCTGGTCGAAGGCCGCTCCGAGGCGGTCCTGTCCGGTTGGCTGGCCGCGCGGGACCCCGGCTGGCGGGCCGGGATCACCGTGGCGGCGCTGGACCCGTTCCGCGGCTACGCCACCGCCCTGCGCGCCACCCTGCCCGCCGCCACCCGGGTGCTCGACGCCTTCCATGTGATCAAGCTGGGGTTCGACGCCGTCGACCAAGTCCGCCGCCGTGTCCAGCACGACACCCTGGGCCACCGCGGCCGGGCCGGGGACCCGCTCTACGGCATCCGGCGGGTACTGCGCCGCGGCCACGACCACCACAGCGAGGTCCTGGACCCGGTTGCTCGCGGGCCTCGACGCCGGTGACCGCGACGGCCACCTGGCCACCGCGTGGATTGGACCGTCCCCGCGGTAGCGGACAGCTCGTAGGGTTGCTGCTGTTCCCGAGCGGAGGGCGACGTGGCGACACGACGACACTTCACCGACGAGTACAAGTCCCAGGCTGTGAGTCTGGTGATGGATTCGGGCCGCACGATCGCCGAGGTCGCCTCGTCGATCGGTGTGCATGAGATGACCCTTCGGTAAGTGGGTCAAGAAGGCCCGCGAGGCGGGCTGGGTACCCGGGGCCGACACCGAACTGTCCGGTGACGAGCGCGCCGAGCTGGAGAAGCTGCGATCAGACAATGCGCGGTTACGGATGGACTGCGCGGTGCCATCCCGGCGCGGTGGCGGCGCACCACGATCGCCGGGCGCCGCCCGGTCGACGCCCCGGACCTTTCGGGATCAGCAGCAACCCTACGAGCTGTCCGCTACCGCGGGGACGGTCCAATCCGAGGTCGCCTCCACGCTTCGTGATGAAGAGCCGCTAAAGCTACGGGCGGGTCGCCAGCTGCTGCTGGGCCACCTGATGTGGTCGGCCTACCTGATCGTGTGTGACGAGGCCCCGAAAGCTCGGGTGTCGGTGTCATGGTGGTGGGTGTCATGGTGGTGGCGCGCATTGCGGAGTTCCGACCTGGACTGGGAAATTCCCGTCGATTCGGTTGGCGTTGTGCGCGGCGTCGGTGAGGGCGGCCAGCGTGGCGGGTTGGGTGGTGTCGGTGAAATCGTTGTCGTCGTAGGCGTCGAACGCCCACGCGAACGTAGGCCAGCCGCGGGCTGAAGCATCCGATTGGGCGGCTGCGAACCACGGGCCCGGCTGGCTGCCGACTTCTCCGAGCATCCCGGGCAGCTGCGGGTGATCAGAGACGGTGCGGGCGCGGCGGAACCAGCGGGCGATGTCCGCGACGGTCGCGCGGGCGTCCTGTTCGGGGCCCGCCACCGGCATCGTTGTCGAGGCCGGGGTTGGTGGGGGTGTCCCGTCCTGCCCGGTGGGGTAGAGGTGGTCGTCGAGAATGTCGATGTGGCGGGTGTAGTCCGCGAGCTGCGCGTCGGTGAGCGACATGGGGTCGAACACCGGTCGGCCACCGCCGTTGACCGTCCGCGCGCCGAGCTGGTGCAGAACATCGGAGAAGTGCTCCACGAACGACAACCCTGATGCGACTCCGATTGTGCCGTTGTCGATACCGAGCATGTAGCCGGGCTCGTTGATGACTTCCCAGGAGGCGATAGTGGGGTTCGTGGCGAAGCGTGGCACGATGGTTTCCAACCACTGTTGGAAACGCCGGTAGGGCACCGAGTCGGGGGTGGTGAGATCGAGTTGTGCGGCGGCCCAGGTGGGGTAGTCGTGCCCGGCCAGGGCGCTGATCATCAACAGGTCCGGGTAGTTGGACACGATGATCTGCACGTGCTGGGAGGCCGCGTCGGACAACAACCGTTGCCAGCCGGCGGTCGCAGCGGCGGGATCGTGTAGCCAGGTGGTGATCGCGGCATCGACACCGACGAACACCCGCACCTGGCCCAGACCGTGAGCATGGGCCAGCACGAACGGTCGGTCGGGGCGCGCTGCAGTGGTGCTCTTCTGGGTCAGCCCGCCCAGATACACCCGCCCCGCGTTGGGCCAGTTGAACCCGACCGTGCCCGCACAGCCCGGGCCGCCCGACCCGACGCCGGTCACGGCGACGATCACCCCGAGGGCGATGACCACGCTGAGGACGGCCCACACGACGCGCTTGGGGTGCCGACGTCGGACTGGCTGCCCACGCGGTGTCATCGGCGCACCCAACGCGGCGCCGCGATGCTCAGGACGCAGGTTGAACAGCCCACAGCGTCCAATCGTGTGATCCGGGCAGCCCCGTCTTCGGGAACACCACCGCCCGCTTGGCCCAGAACGGCAACGGTCCACCGTGCACGAGGGTGGGCCAGGTGGCGCCGATGGCGTCGTAGGGCGCTTGTCCGCCGCTGACGAGCAGGAAACGGATGTGGTGTCCGACCGGGTCGCTCGTCGCCCCGGTGAAGTCGAGGTCGGAGGTGATGACGAACTGGCGCGGGTTGGCGGTGGCGGCGAGCACGGCGAAGCCGGGTCCGGAGTCGAGCACCACGCTGCCCACCGGCAGCCGCTGCGCATCGAGGTACGCGCCAACATCGCGGTCCACGTCGAAGTTGCCGTTTGCTGCGCCCGGGGCCGGTTCGGTGTCACCCACCGCGACCATCGCCGCGGGACGCACGTGCTCCCACTCCTGGCTGGCCAGCGCCGGAACGGCCAGGAACGCGTACCCGGACGTCACGACGCCCGGAACCATGGCGAGGACCGCGACGAGCACGGCCGCTGCGCCACGCCAACCGCGCGGCAGAGCGCCCCGACGCCCGGAGATACTGTGCCGCGCAGGGCGAGGCAGGGACACGGGCAACCCGTGCGGGATGGTGGCGTCGGCGTCGGGCCGTTCGGGCTGCGGGAGGACCGGCACCCTGTCGCGCCCTCGGCAGAGGTAGCCGACGAGCACAGCCGATAGCGGGATGACCACGATCTGGTAGCGCAGGAACCCGAACAGCGAACCCGCCGAGTAGATGAGTAACTCGAACGCGGTGATCGCGGTGAGCAGACCCACGGGCGCCAGCAGCGACAGATCGCGGCGTCGGAGGGCGAGGACCCCGGCAGCAACGAACACGGCCGGCAGCAGCGGTGCCAGCACCAGCCACTGGACCGCCGGAAGCACCAGATCGACCGACGTCGCCACCCCGTTGTGCTCGACGATCGCGGAGTTGCCGTAGGCGGAACTGAACTGGTCGAAGGGGTGACCGACGATGATCCAGCTGGCCAGCGCCCACAGCGTGAAGATCGCTACCAGGGGCGCCCCGACGAGCAGCACGTCGGCGACGACCGCGTCCCGTCGCCGGGTCCGGTCTCCCGGTGTTCGCCGCCACGACAGGAACCCGGCCACGACGACGGCCGCGGCCCCGGAGGCGAGGACTTCGTAGCGGGTCAGGTATCCGATGGCCACGAACGTTCCGGCCATCATCAGGTGGCGCGGGTCGGGGTCCGTGCTCCAGCGCACCAGTCGGCGGCTGGCCAGCAGCACGAACATGACCAGCAGGGCCTCGGTCATCCCGTTCGCCCCGAACCAGATGATCATCGGCTGCAGCCCGTAGGCGATCGCGACCGCGATCGCCACCCGCCGGGACACTCGTAGGTCGCCGAGCAGGCCACACAGCACTCGCGCCGAGGCGGCCATCGCGATGGCCGAGAGGATGTTGCCCAGGAGGCCTTCTGTCACCAGCGGGGGCCACAGGAGTTTCAACGGCAGGAACGGCACCAGCAGCAGCGAGGGAAGCGGAGTCCAGACAAATCCTACATTCGCCAGTTTCGGCTGTCGGCTGTCGATCACGTAGCTGGCGTTGGCGACCCGCGACAGCGCGTCTTCCATGATGCTGTGCTGGGCGAGCACCAGCCAGAACCCCACCGCGAGGTACACCGCCAGCAGCCCGAAGAACACCGCGGACTCGGGGCGGAACACGCCCGCCCGTCGTGGGCGATGGGCGCCCCCGGCCTGCGGTGCCCGGGGTGCCTGCGGTGCCCGGGGTGGGAGCCCCCGGGATGGGAGCGTGATCGTGTCGAGGGTGCTCACGATCTCCTCAGCTCCGTTGCCGCCCCGGTGACCTGCTGCGTCGGCGTGACATCGGGTGGGGCGTCCCGCTGCCCGGCGACGGCAGCGGGGTCGGGGGGATCGTCCTGGTTGAGACCGTGGGTGGTCTTCTCCCAGTAGGAGGGCTGGAAGATCAGCTGTATCAGCGCCTTGGCTGCCGCCAACGACATCATCGCCCAGTACAACGGGGCGAGCAGAGCGCTCAGGGCCAGGTGCGGCTTCCCGCTGGAGCGGGCGTTCGCGACCCCGAAGTACACCAACCCCGTCCCGCCCGCCACCCAGCAGAGCATGCCGATGTAATACAGCGGCGCCGGGAACAACGCTTGCACGAACGCGGGCCGGTCCAGCCACCACAGCAGGCTCAACCCCCAGAACACCGGGTTCAGCATCGCGAGCAGTGGGGTCCCGCCGACGAACAGCAGGAACCCGGCGGTGCCTTTGACTCCCAGCTCGTCGACGAGGCGTCGCGGTGAGCGCATGTGTACGAGCACGGTCTGCAGATAGCCCTTGTACCAGCGGGAACGCTGCTTGATCCAGTTCACGAAGTCGCTGTTGGCCTCCTCCATCGTGGTAGAGCCCAACACCGCGACCCGCCACCCGCAGCGGGCCAGCCGAACCCCGAGGTCGGCGTCCTCGGTGACGTTGTAGGGATCCCAACCGCCCACGTCCAGCAACAGGTCACCGCGGACGTGATTCGACGTCCCACCCAGCGGGATCGGTGCCCCGGTGGCGACGAGGCCGGGTAGCAGCCAGCGGAACCAGGTGTCGTACTCGGTGGTGAACCAGCGGGTGATCAGGTTCTGCTCGGCGTTGTGATAGGACAATCGCGCCTGCAGACACGCCACGTCGCGGGCGCTGCGCCGGAACGCCACCACCGCTCGGCGCAGCTGCAGCGGCTCGGGATGATCCTCCGCGTCATAGATCGTGACGAACTCTCCCGCCGACAGCATCAGCCCGTAGTTGCACGCCTTCGGTTTGGTCCGCGGTTCACCCGCGGGCACCAGCACCACCCGGACCGGGGTGCCACGGCACGCCGTGCGAGCCGCGGCGATGGTCTCCGCGTCGTCCTCCTCCAACAGCAGCAGCACCTCCAGCCGGGACGGCGGGTACTCTAACGCCGCCATGCTCGCGACCACCGCCGCCACCACCTGCGGTTCCTTGTAGGCCGGGACCAGAACGGTGTAGACGGGCAGCTGCCGATCAGAGACCGCGCGCGCTTCGGCGTCGCTGACATAGAGCGTCGCGTCGTGGTTCAACGCGCGGCGCATCAACTCCACCCGGTGCGCGAGCGTCACCGTGTACGCCACGATCACCACCGCCACCACCACCGCCACCGCCACGGCGTTGGGCTGCAGATAGATCGCGAGCGACGCGACACCCAGCACCACCGCGGCGATGACAAGGCCGCGGTGGCTGCGCCGCCCTCGCCGACCGCGCCGCGCCGAGAGCTCCGGGACCGCGTCCGCCAGCGCGTCGGCCGCAAGTTCCACCCGCAGCGCTCGCCCGTCTCCCTGCCCGTCGCTGTGCACACCATCGCGGCCGGCGCCGCAACGGCGGGACAACACGTCCAGCGCGGGGCGCCCGGGCCGCTCACCGCGGCCGGTCACCGCGGCCACCCCCGCACCGAGATCGCCGCAGCACCGGGCGAGGCAGCCGGCGAAGCCGAGGCCGCCGCGGCGGTAGACAACGGCCCCGGCGCTGCGGGCCGGACGGACACGCCGGCCGCGAACACCGCGAACCCGACCCCCAGCACGAGCACGATCGCGGTACTCAGACGGGCCCCAGGCACCGCCACCTGCAGGCGGCGCGCCGCGTCCCGGGTCGCGCCCCCCGCCCGCAGTGCTGCGCGGCGAGGTCGGTCGCGGCGACGGCCGCGCAAGACCCGGACAGCGGTGCCGGCGAGCACCAGAGCCATGAACACCGCCGCCAGCGCAAACACGATCGCCTGCGCACTCCACCCCCCTGCTGACCCGCCGGCCCCCGCTGACCACAGGGTCGCGGCCCACCTGACGGCGGCAGCGCCAGCACCGATCACCGCACCCAGCAGCACCGCACCGACCCGCCGGGCCGGGCCCGTGACACACAACGCCCACGCCGCACCGCAGAGCACCCCGACAAACAGCGGCAACAACAACCCGCCACCGGCCGCGGGATCCGCCCACACGACCCCTCCCGCACGCGGCACCCGGACCAGTGCCGCACCGGCGGCGACGTCGACCGACGCGCCCGGCTCCAACACCGGGGCGAGGGCCAACGCCCGGGTCGTGGCGACCGGCCCCACCGCGTCGGCCACTGCCGCCCACGGTTCCCGCCACGACAGCACCAGCACCAGCACCGCCCACCGCGCCTGCCACAACGCGCGTGACCCCCACCCCGCCGCGGTGATAGCCGCCGCCAGCAGACACCCCGCTACGGCGGCGTCCGGAGCCTCGAGACGGTGTGGGGCCAGCACCAGCAGCACCACGGCCACCACCGTCGCTGACAGGCAGAGGATGAGGTCGAGCTGACGGTCGTGAATGCGCGGACCCGCAGGAACGGCCCGAACGCTGTACCAACCCACCACGGCGGCGAGGACCGGGACCAGCACCAACGCACTCAACGGCCCCGCCTGCGACCCCACGGCCACCACCTCCAACCACGACGGGGCCAGCGCGAGTCCGATCGCCGCGGGAACCGCCGCCAACCGCACCCACGGCGGTCTGGGCACCACCGGATGAATCGATTCCGATGGACGACGAGCGCCGGAAGGGCGAGGACCGCCGGGAGACGAGGCGATGGGAATGGGAAGCGGCTGGGTGGGCAGCGAAGCTGCCGTCACAAGACTCCATCGAGGTAGAGGCGTGGTGGCCGTGCCGTCGAGGGCGCGAACACCCGGCCGACGGCCCCCAACTTGCTGCTCAATCGATTCCGTCTCCCGCACACCACTACTCACGCTCAGCGACCTCCACTATCACGTATGGGTCCCGCCGGGTGGGGCTCGCGACGCGGCTGCGTCCCGACTCCGCGTCCCTCGTGCGGGCCCGCTCTGCTCACCCGCCGTTCGGCCCCGATGATGCGGGGTTGTCACCCGTTCGTGGCTCCGGCGTGACTGGTTCAACTTGCAACAGGGCGAAGACCAGCCCCAAGCTCGAGCAGGATCTGACAGCCGATTACAGCGAAGCAGAGGGCGTCGACTACGCTGTGTGTTGAGCGGTCTCGCATCGGGGGCGGCGAGCACCGCTCGTGCGGGTAACGGCGGGTGGCGACCAAACGTGCGGCACCAACTGCGCGGCCGTGGCGCTGGACGTCGCGCTCGGGGACCCCGGCGGCGATGGCTTCGGTGGCGAACCCGCGGCGCAGGCTGTGCCCACCCCACCGCTGAGCGTCTTCGAGTCCGGCGGCGGCGCGCGGCGCGCGATGATCGCGGCGATCGAGTTGCGGTGTAGCCCGGCGGCGCGGAGGCGGCGGCCGTAGCGGTCGATGCCCCGCCACGCGGGGCCGTCGACGATGCCGTGGGCGCCCAGCAGGTCGCGCGAGCGCACCCACGCCACCCCCGCGTCAAGGAGGCCGACCGTCCCGTCCTCCTCGACCGCGGGAGGACCGGAGGTGGGCGCGGCGATGCCGATGGTGGTGCCGTGCCCGGCCTGGTCGGTCTTCGATCGGGACACGAACACCGACAGGCCCTGCTCGGAGGCGTGCAGATATGTCGGGTTCCTGGAGTCGGCTGCACGGATACTCGCAGTGCTCCGCACGGATGGCCGTTGCTGGCATAGCTGGGCGGTTATCAGCGACAGGCGATGTCTCACCGCGAGGTTGGCGCTGTGGGAGCGCCGCAGGAACGAGCGGCCGCGAGCGACGCGGCCCCGTCCGTTCTCGAACGCCTCGTCAGGGTCGAGGGCGCAGCGTCCCATGAGGATCTAGGTATTTACCTGGCTGCGGAATGTGAACGGGTGGTGACGCTAGTCCGCCCGCCCTAGCATGGGTGGGTCACACGCACAGGTTGCCGAACCGGAAGCGGCGTGTGGCAACGAGCGCCGCCCGGGACCCCGGTGTCGCATCCCCTTCGGTGGGGGGTGGGCTGGGGACAGGGGGCGGGGCCTACGGCGCCGACAGCGGACAGCGCGACGATCACGCCTTGCTCACCCACGGCCGGTCCACGGGGGCTTGCGCCCGGTGCCCGTCCCGGGCGTTTGGGGAGCGCCTGGAACGGTCGGTCCCTCCCCTACCGCTGCGTCCTCTCGCTCGATAGGTCGGCCGGTCGGACCGGCGAGCCGGCGAGCCGGCGAGCAACCGCTGCTCCGGGAAGGTTTTGCTATCACCACTGTTCTCGGTTCTTCCAGGCTTCCGGCGCTGGGCCAGCTCGCTCGGGTCCGGGCTCGGCATTGGGTCGTCACCGATGTGGCTGCCACCGCGCTGCCGTTCGACGTGAAGTCCGTCAACGCGGGCGAGGGCCAGGCGATGGTCACTTTGTCCAGCGTGGAGGACGACGGCCTTGGTGAGGAACTGCGGGTTCTGTGGGAGTTGGAGCCCGGCTGCCGGGTGCTGGACGCGGCGACCCTGCCCGACCTGTCCCAGGGCCGGTTCGATGACCCGGCGACTCTGGGCGCGTTCCTGGATGCGTTGCGTTGAGGGGCGGGGACCAACGCGGAGACCACGGTGCTGCAGGCACCGTTCCGGGCGGGCATCGCGATCGAGTACTATCAGCTCGAACCGATGATCCGGCCGCGGTGCAGCAGGTGCTGATCCGGCGACTCAAGTCCGAACTGACCAACCGCGACGGCACCCCGCTGTACCCGGAGCGGCTGGTGGAGTCGGTCACCGTGCACTACCCGGAGCACGAGCGCGCCGTGCACACCCTGCTGCACGACTACACCCGCGTCCGCCGGGCCCGGCTGGCGGCCGGTGAACGGCGCCGGGCAGGCCG
>JAABUZ0100009203.1_pt1 | contig 11370 bp, 10 predicted proteins | sample 5562091 | NCBI WGS metagenome assembly JAABUZ01 (sample SAMN12813069, study PRJNA571459) | rock metagenome | isolation source: Antarctica rocks | place: Antarctica: Victoria Land, Linnaeus Terrace sud | collected 2015-12-21
GTGCCGCTCCCCGGACCCGCCAACCGCTTCGACTACCAGAGCCTCGATCCCGCGACCGGGCGCCTCTATATCAGTCACATGAACGCCGGCCGTCTCGTCGTGTTCGACGTGGCCGGCAACCGCGTCGTGCAGGAGGTCGCCGACCTGCCGCGGGTGACCGGCGTCTGGGCCGTGCCGGCGCATCATCACGTGTACGCAGCCGCGGCCGGGGCCCACGAGGTGGCGGTGATCGACGACCGCACCCTGGCCGTCGTTGCCCGCATCGGCGGGATCGACTTCCCGGACGGGATCACCTACGCGCCCGAGGCGGACAAGGTGTTCGTCTCGGACGAGCGCGGGAACGCCGACGTCGTGATCGACGCGCGGACGCTCCGGAAGCGCGCGACGATCCCACTCGGCGGGCAGGTGGGGAACACGCACTACGACGCGGTCTCGCACTGCGTGCTCGTCGCCGCGCAGGGCCGGAACGAGCTCGTGGCCATCGACCCGGGCACCGAGCGCATCGTCGCGCGCTACCCCGTGCCGGGCGTCGACGGCCCCCACGGCTTCACGGTGGACGAGGCGGGGCGGCGGGCGTTCGTCACGGGTGAGGGCAATGCGGCACTCGCGGTGGTCGACCTCCGCACGATGCGCGTCGTGCAGCGGCTCACGGTTGCCCCGGACCCCGACGTGCTGGCGTGGGATCCCGCGTGGGCCCGCCTCTACGTCGCGTCCGAGTCGGGCGTGCTCTCGGCGTTCTGGCTGACCGGCGACACGCTCCGCACCCTCGGCGAGCTCCGGGCGCCCCATGCACACACGGTGAGCGTCGACCCGCGGTCGCACCGCGTGTACCTCCCGCTCGAGAACGTCGGGGGCCGGCCCGTGCTGCGCGTACTCGCGCCATCGCCCTGACGGGGAGCCCGGCGCACGACGGCGCATCGTTGACTGGCGCGGCACGCTGGCGTGCCTGCCTGAGGGTCCACGCCCTGTGCGCAACGAGCGGTCGACACCACGCGGGTGTCGCCGCGGTCCGCCCGCGATCCCCTCGGTGGGCCACGTGCCTGCGTGCCGGGGCCACGTGGCCAGTCGCGCCGCGAGCGGCGGCCGCGCGGGCGTTCACGTCAGCGGGCGCTCATCGGGCCAGTACGTGCCCAGGGCGCTCTCCTCGATCCGGTACGCGTGCAGCATGTCGTGCAGGGCGGCGTGCCGGCACATGAGGAACACCGAGTAGCGCGCGTGCGCGGTGTTCACGGCCCCCCGCGCCCAGTCTGGTGCGGCGAGCCCCTCCAAGCGCTGCAGCAGCACCCAGCGGCCCTGCTCGTAGGCGTCCAGCGCCGCGTCGAGCTCCATATTCAGCAGTCGGTCCGGCGGCTCGTCGGTGTCGGGCTCGTACGAGACGATCGTGGGCACGTCCTCGGCCAGCATCCGCGCCAGGCGCGCGGCCCAGAGCGGCTCGACGAGCGCCAGATGACAGGCGTGCTCGTGGGCCGACCACTTCTCGTGTCGTGGGCGGCGCGTGAGATCGGCTGGCGGCACGTCGGCCACCAGGGCACGGAGCGTCGCCGGGCCGCGGGCGAGTTGGGCGATCACCTCGGAGGGGGTGCGCATCGCGGAAGCAGGTGAGGGAGTCGGGGTCGGTCGAACGCCGAAGTCAGCGGGGTGCAGCCGTAGCAGGGGCTGGACCGCCACCGGGACGTGGTCGCACCGTCTCGATGGGCGGACGAACGCCGGCCCCGCTTGCCCTCCGGGCGCGCGACGGGCGCGGGTGTACGCTTGCCAGGCGATCGTTAGGCGCGCCCCGCGGTGCCATGCGACCGGTTCGCCGTGGCGGGGCGCGGCGCCGGGTGTCGCCTGCTGCGCCGACGCGTGCGCTTACGGACTGACGCTGACCCGGAGGACGACGCCGCGCGGCCGGCCGACGGACGGTCCGCTCGTGAATGCCCCTTTCAAGAGGTACCGCCGGTCGAACACGTTCTCGACGTTGAACTGCGGCTCCACCAGCGCGCGGCCCACCACGAGCGTGTACCCTGCGCTCGCGTTCACAATGGCGCTCGGGGCGACCTTGACGCCCCGGTTGAAGGCGAAGAGCCCCGTCGCGTTCGGCGCCGCCTCGGGGTGCCCGTTCGTGAGGCCCGAGCCGTACGTCACTGTCGTGCCGACGAACCCCGGCCCTCGCGTGTAGGTCAGCGTGCCGACGGCCGAGACGCGCTGGTCGTGGTCCTGGTCGAACCACCCGGCGGGGTACGCCGTCGGGAAGAACCCGCCGGTGATGGGGCCGTGCGCGCGCGCATGATTCAGGGCAACGTTGAGCGCCCCCGAGAGCGGGCCGCGCGGCTGCACGTCGACCACGGCCTCGACGCCCGTCACCCGCACGCGCGCGATGTTCACGGACGTGGTCAGGGCCGTGCCCGGGAGGGTGTTGTCGTCCACGGCGGGCCCGTTCTGCCGGTGGTAGGCGGCGAGCTTGGTCGCGACCCCCGTCGCGTACCGGTGCACGTAGCCGAGCTCGACGTAGTGGTCGCGCTCGGGCACGGTGGGGAGCCCCACCCGCCCGCCCTGGGCACCGCCGGCCAGGGCGTGGAAATCCTCGACGTTGCTCGGGATGAAGAGCCGCCCGTAGTAGGCCCAGAGCGTGGTCGCCGGGCCCGGCCGCCAGTTGAGGCGGAGGCGCGGGCTCACCTGGTGCTGCGTGCCGGCAAGTGGGGCCACGTGCGCGTCCACCCGGACGCCGGGCCGCAGCTCCCACGCGGGCGCGAGCGTAACGACCGCCTGCGCATAGGCGCCCGCGTCGCCCCCGCGCACGCCCGCATGGACGGTCGGCCCGGCGGCGCCACGCCGGTCCTGGGTGTCGAAGTCCTCGCGCCCGCGGACGAATGCCCCTTCGGTGCCCATCTTCACGCGCACGCGCGCGCCGACCGAGCGTCCGTAATCGAACTTCACGCCGTACGTGTCGGCCGTGCGGGCCTCGCGCACGGTGTATGGCGTCGCCGTGTCGGGGTAGAAGAGAAACCGCGCTTCGTCGACCGCACCCGGGGTGTAGCGGAGCGTCCCACGACGATAGTAGGCGGCCGCGAATAGCTCGGGTGCCTCCTGGGATGCGGGGACCGCGGGCCCTTCGAATAGGTGGCGCCACCCGAGGTTCAGGAACCCGTTGCCGTCGGCCTGGTGGTCGTCGAGGACGTGGCCGCCGGTGGAGTCGAATGGCACGGCCAAGCGCGTGCGTGACCAGTTGGCCTCGAGGTTCACCACGTCGGTGGCACCACGGGTGTACTGCGCCTTGGCGAACCCGAACACGTCTTCGCCGGCGTTGTGGAAGTTGAGCGGCGTCCGCGTGCCGGGGTCGCGCATGACGGGTTCACGACGCATCCCGGTCGACTGCCGCGTGCCGGAAAGGAACAGGCCGAACGGCCCCGCGCGCGTGTTCACGTTCGTGCTCGTCGTGAGCGTCTGGCCGGCGCTCTGGAACGAGCCGGCGTAGGCGGAGCCTTGCACGCGGAAGCCGCCAGCGGGGATGCGCGTGGCGACGTTGACGACGGCGATGTTCTTGTTGCCGTACTCGGCGTCCCAGCCGCCCGTCTGCACCTGAAGCTGATCGACCACGGCCGGGTCGAACAGCTCGTTCAGGCTGCCCGAGATGCCCGCCGGCACCGGGACGCCGTCGACGTAGTAGGTGTACTCGGCGTGCTGCCCGCGGATGTGCACCTCGCCCGTGGGGGCGCGCGCCGCGCCGGCGACGGCCTGCTGCAGGATCTGCGACGTCGTGCTGGTCGGCGCGCCGTGGTAGTCATGCTGATTGAAGACCTGGTCGCCGCTGTGCGTGTCGACGGCGACCGCGTGGCGTGCAGCCGAGATTTCGACGGCTTGCAGGGACACGGTGGCGGGCGCGAGGCGCACGGTCACCGGCGCGCGCGGATCCCCGGCGCCGACCAGGAGCGCGCGCGTGGCAGGGCGAAAGCCGAGTGCGCGCACGTGGAGCGTGTAGCGGCCCGGGCGCAAGGCGCGGAGGGAAAGCCGTCCGAACGGGTCGGTCGCCGCCGCCGTTACGATCCGCCCCTCTGCGGCAAGGCTGACTTGCGCGTCGGGGACCGGCCGCCCCGTGGCACTGTCGAGCACGAGGCCGCGGACCGCGCCGGGCTCCGCCGACACCGTGCCACCGCGCTGGGCCAGCAGCGGGCGGTGGGCCACCGCGTCGAGCGCCGTCAGAGCCGTGAGCGCGGCAGCGATCCGCACGCACTTCGCCGCCATGCGGGCGGTCGCGGTAGCCGCGCGCGGGGCAGCCACCTCCACGGTAACGGGCGTGCTGGCGGGCGTGCGCATTTGTGGGATGGACGGCAATCGACGGCCGGGCGGTGCGGCTTTGTGTATGAGGCGATCGAGATTTAGGATACACTAACGCAGTGTTGAGCGTATCGGAATATCCCTCACCTCTCCTGACCAGATTCGATGGGCACACCCGGTCGTTCCACCCCCGCCGTGCTGGAAGCGCCGGATCCCCTCGGCCCGCCCGCACGCACCGTGGACGGTGCGGTCGTCAGGGCTGCGTCGACGCCCGCCGCTCGGCGTGGCGCGGGAGGGTGGCGGCAGGCGGTCGCGACGGTCAGCCTGCCGGAAGTCCACGCCTCCATTCCGGTCGTTCAGGGCGGGCGGTGGTGGCGGCGCCTCCTGGCATTCACCGGCCCCGGGTACCTGGTTGCGGTCGGGTACATGGATCCGGGGAACTGGGCGACCGACCTCGCGGGCGGCGCCGTCTACAACTACGCCTTGCTTTCGGTCGTGCTCCTCTCGAGCGTGCTCGCCATGTTCCTTCAGGCCCTGGCCGCCAAGCTCGGGATCGTGGCCGAGCGGGACCTCGCGCAGGCGTGCCATGACGCCTATCCACGCCCGGTCGTCGTGGCGCTCTGGCTCTCGGCCGAGGTGGCCATCGTGGCGTGCGACATCGCGGAGGTGTTAGGCGCGGCGATCGCGCTCAACCTGCTCTTCCACCTCCCCCTCGTGTGGGGCGTCGCGCTCACGGCGCTCGACGTGCTGGTCGTGCTCGCGCTCCAGCACAAGGGGTTCCGCCTGATCGAGGCATTCGTGATGGTGCTCATCGCGACGATGGCGGTCATCTTCGGGATCGAGCTCGCCCTCGCGCGGCCCGCCTGGGGGGACACGGTGCGCGGCCTCGTACCGACCGCGCGCATCGTGCGCGACCCGGCGATGCTCTACCTCGCCCTCGGCATCGTCGGCGCCACCGTGATGCCGCACAACCTCTACCTGCACTCGTCCGTCATCCAGACGCGCGCCTACGGGCGCAGCGTCGGCGCCCGGCGCGACGCGCTCCGGTGGGCGTACGTCGACTCGACGGTCGCGCTCACGCTCGCGTGCTTCGTCAACGCCGCCATCCTGCTGGTCGCGGCGGCGACGTTCTACCGCACGGGCCACCACGAGGTCGCCGAGATCCAGGACGCGTACCGGCTCATGACGCCGCTCCTGGGCGCGGCGGTCGCCACCCCGCTCTTCGCCGTCGCCCTGCTGGCGTCAGGCCAGAACTCGACGCTCACCGGGACGCTCGCCGGGCAAGTGGTGCTGGAAGGGTTTACCCGGTTCCGCCTCGCGCCGTGGGCGCGGCGCCTCGTCTCGCGCGCGCTGGCGATCGTGCCCGCGATCGCCGCGGTCGCGTGGTACGGCGAGCGCGGGATGGCGTCGCTCCTCATCTTCAGCCAGGTCGTGCTCTCCGCGCAGCTCGCCTTCGCCGTGGTGCCGCTCGTCCAATTCACGAGCGACCGGGCGAAGATGGGCCCGTTCGTCAATGGCCCCGTGACGCGGGCCGTGGGGTGGGGCGTGGCCGCGGTCATCGCGATCCTGAACGCGTACCTCGTCGTGACCGCGCTTCGATAGGTCTGCGCTCGATCGACGGGGCGTGATCGACGGGGCGTGATCGGGCGCGTGTCCACGGCGTCATGCCCGTGGCGCTGCCGCCGCCGCGGCGCGATGTTCTCCGACATGGACCGGCACGCAGCGGAGCGCGCGATCATGGCGGAACCAGCGGCCGGCACCCGCGACCACACCGCGCCGGCCGAGGACTACCTCAAAGCGATCTACGAACTGGAGCGTGGCGGCGCACCCGCGGCCACGACGGCCATCGCCGAGCAACTCGGCGTCGCCCCGGGCTCGGCGACGGGGATGGTGCGGCGGCTCGCCGAGCAGGGCCTGGTGACGCACGAGCGGTATCACGGGGCCCGCCTCACCGACGCGGGCCGCGGGGTGGCCCTGCGCATCCTGCGGCGCCACCGCGTGCTGGAAGCCTACCTCGTCCGGGCGCTCGGCTACGGGTGGGACCAGGTGCACGCCGAGGCCGAGCGGCTGGAGCACGCCGTATCGGACGCCCTCGTCGACCGCATGGCGGCCGCCATCGGCGAGCCGGCGGTCGACCCGCACGGGGCTCCGATCCCGAGCCGTAGCGGGACCGTGGCGGAGGCGCGCTACTGGGCGCTCAGCGACGTGGTGGCGGGTGGGACCGCCGAGATCATGCGCGTCGAGGACGAGGACCCGGGCCTGCTGCGCTACCTCGCCGAGCGCGCGCTCGTGCCGGGCACCGTGGTGCGCGTGGTGGAACGCGCGCCGTTTGGCGGGCCGATCACCCTGGAGGTGGGCGGCGCGGCGCAGCAGGTCGGCCCCGCGCTCGCCGAGCGCCTGCTCGTGCAACCGCGGCCCCCGGCCGGCTGACGCGAGCCGACTGATCGCGGGCGTGCCACGGGCAACGTCGCGGGGCGCCCCGCCCGTCGGTTCGGGGGCCAGCCGCCAGTTGGTAGACCCCTTGTTAGGCCTCGCGGTTAGGCCCCGCGGTCCGGCACGTGGGGGACGGATCCGCCGTTCATTCCACCCCCGGTCCCGGCGCGCCGCTCAACGCGCCGAGCAGGCTGCAGTCGGCCAGGGCGGCGGCGCGGTCGCAAGCCGCGACCAGGCGGGCGAGCTCCGCCCGGAGTGCGCCGAGTTGGGCGAGCTTCGCGTCGACCGTCGTCAGGTGCGCACTCGCAATCCGGTTGACCTCCGCGCAGGGGCGCCCCCGCTCCCCGGCCGCGAGCGCCAGCAGCTCGCGCACCTCGCCCAGGCTGAACCCGAGGTCGCGCGCGCGCCGGACGAAGCGCAGCCGCTCGGCATCGGCCTCGCCGTACGTGCGGTACCGGCCCGCGCCGGTACGCGCGGCGGGCGGGATCACGCCCTCGCGCTCGTAGTACCGGACTGCCTCGGGCGTGACCCCGGCCCGCTCGGCGAGGGCGCCGATGGCGAGGCCCCCAATGGCGCGGCCCCCGGACGCGGGGTCCGCCGCCGCGTCCGCGTGGTGCGCTCCGCATTTCAGGGCCGGGCGAGCCACCGTCCGCGGTCGTTCCACATCGCGTCGCACATCTCCACCTCGGGCCGGGGGTTGACCTTGTCGTCGCTTCAAGGTGCATCTTCCGTACGCGCTGCGGGCCGTCGGGGACCGCGGGCGGGCGCGATGCCTCACACGAGAGCCCCGACCTACCGACGAGAGGACCGACGATGCTGCCCGATTCCTGGCTGCTGCGATTGCCCCGCGTGCCCCTGCGGGTGCGACGGCGGCCCGTGCTGCGGCAACTGCTGCTGCGGCTGAGTGCCGGCCGCCCCGCGACGCGCGGACCGGGAGGCCGCGTTCATCGCGCAGCCCCGGTCCGCGCGGGCGTGGCCCGTCCCGACCACCTGAAGGCGCTCCCCTCCATGGCTGCTGTCGCGCGGTCTTCTGTGCTTTGCTGCCCGACCTGCGGCCACGCCGAGCCGTTGGCGATGCCGACCGACGCCTGCGTGTTCTTCCACGCCTGCGCCGCGTGTGGCGTGCTGCTCCGGCCGAAGCCGGGCGACTGCTGCGTGTTCTGCTCGTACGGCTCCGTGCCGTGCCCGCCCGTGCAAACCGGCAGCCCCCAGTGCTGCGGAGGCTCCCCGTGAGCCGGGCCGTCCGGTGGGCCGACAGCGCCGGGGTGATCGGCGCGGTGTTCGCGGCGCTGTGCTGCGCGGGCACGCCCGTGATCTTGAGCGTGCTCGCCGCCGCGGGACTGAGCGCGCTACGGCGCGACGCCATCCTGCTTCCGCTCATGGTCGTCTCGCTCGGCGCCGCGCTCTGGGGGCTGTGGACCGAGCGCCGGACCTCCGGCGTGGCGGGCCCGCTGGCGCTCGCGGCGGTCGGGGCGGTGGCGCTCGTGGCGGGGGTCGTGATCGTGCACGGCCCGCCCGCGCGGCTGCTCATCGACGCCGGCGCCCTGGCGCTCGTCGTCGCCACGGGGTGGAACGTCTGGACCCGGACGGCGCGGTATTCCCACGCATCGCCCGCACTGAGACGGTAGTCACGCTCCCGGCTTGCGCGCACTGGTCTGGTCGAGCGCCGCGCGCAAGCCGCGCGCGAGTGTGACCGCGTCGGCGTTCGCCCAGAAGTGCAGGAAGAACAGGCGCGGGCTCTCGGCGAGCATGTGGTTGTGCAGCGCTATCACTTGGATGGCATGCTCTCGGAGCGCGCGGATCACCGGGTTCACCTCAGGGCTAACGCACGAGACTACTTACCCACTGAGCAGCTTGGCCATGTACGCGTCGTCCCAGGCGGCGGCCTTGCGCTTCGCTGTTAGGCTCGCCTTGCGCGACGTGTCGGCGCGCAGCAGATCGAGGGCGATGCGGCGCAGCACCGCGAGGTTGCGCGCGGCGGTGCGCTCGCGCACCCGGCTGCGGTCCTCGCCGAAGGTGACGTCCAAGACCCAGTGCTCCCCATTCTCGATCTGCCAGTGGCGCCGGATCGCCTGGGCCAGCACCGCGGGCGGCGCGGCCGAGCTGCTCAGGTAGTGGCGGCGCTCCGCCGTGACCACGCCCGTGCCGTTCACCCCGCGGATCGTCTCGGTCGCGAGCACCGCCCGCAGGCCGGGCCAGTCCCGCAGGGCGGGACAGCAGGTGGGGTCCGGGCCGGCGAACACGCGGCGGCGCACCAGGCGGCCGTGTGTGTCGTCGAAGGCGTCGCAGCAGGGGCGGACATCCGCGGTGCGCGCGAAGGCATGCTGCGCGAACCAGGCCTCGACCTCAGCGTACGCGCGCCCCTGGTTCCCCTTGAGCGTGAGCAAGTAGTCCACCCCGCGCGCCGTGATCTGGGCGGCGACCTCGCGCCGGCAGGAGAGGGCGTCGAGACTCACCAGGCAGCCGTCGAGGGCCAGGCCCTCCAGCAGCGCCGGCAGGACGGCGGGCTCGCCGCCCTTGTCGTCCACCGCGCGCTGCGCGAGCACGAGGCCGCGCTCGGTCGCGTAGGCGGTGACCACATGTAGCGGCGAGCGCCCGCGGGTGCGGTCGAACGAGCGCCGGAGCGTCTTACCGTCCACGGCGATCTGCTCGCCCGCCGCGGCCCCGGCGCCTTCGGCGGCGACCGCGGTCGGGAACGCGCCGCGCACCCAGGCCAGGAAGCCGCGCTCGAACGCCTCGGGGTCGATCAGCATCAGCACGCGGCGGAACGTGTCGTGGGAGGGGACGCCACCGGGCAACTCGAGGAACCCGCGGAGCCACGGCTCCTTGCACCGGCCGTAGAGCGCGACGTCCTCGAACGACTCCGCGCCGGCGACCGCGGCGCAGACCGCAATCACGAGCACGTCCACCAGTCGGTGCTCGACCTTCCCCGCGCAGCGTGGGTCGTGCAACGCCGCGAACTGCTCGACCAGGCCCTCGATCATGGCGCACCTCCGCCCGAGACGCCCCCAGTCTACCGCGTCCAGGCTCGCGCGGCGCGCCGGTCAGATTTCATGCGTTAGCCCCAACACTGTTCACTTACGTACCCGCACCGTGTAGTCGACGGGACGATTGCGACGCCGTCGTCGGGGGCGCACCGGGTAGCGCGTCATCTTGCGTTTGACGCCGCGCGGCACGGCGCGCCCGCGGCTCGTGCCCACGCGCTCCGCGCACAGCTCGCGCAGGAGCGCGGCGTGCAGGGCCGGCCACACCGACGCTCGGTCCGGAGGGGGAAACGGCCGCGAAGCGCGGCAGGGAGCGACGGACCACGCGGACGGCGTGGAGGAACGAGAGGGTGTCGGGGTCGCGCGGGCCGGCCGAGGCGGTCGCCGCGGCCTCGTGGAGCAGTCCGCGCACGGCGTAGTGGGCGAGCAGGAGCCCGTACACCTCCTGGCGCACGAGCGCCGGCGTCCTACTACGCAGGACCAGTTGTGCGCCCTTGAGGTGGGTCTTGAGCTCGTCGAACGTGCTCTCCACTTCCCAGCGCTCGTGGTAGAGTGCCGCCAGCTCGGCCGCGGGCGCGGCGTCGGGGTCGAGGATCGTCGTGATCAGGCGGTATACGGGCGCGGCGTCGCGCACCTTCGGCAGGGTGTACGCGATGACGCGCACCGGCTGCGGGGTCCGGTCGTCGGCCCGCGTGTGGTAGGTCGCGCGTAGTTCGCTCCGATACGAACCGTCGGCGTAGCGCTCGAGCACCGGGCGCCGCGCATCCTTCCGGATGCGCCAGAGGAGGGCTGCGCCCGTGGCGGCGGCGGCCTGCCACAGGTCGAAGCTCGGGAAGGCGCGGTCCGCCAGGCAGAGCATGTCAGGCCGCAGGTGCGCCAAGACCGCGGGCGCGAGCGTGAGCTCGTGCGTGGCGTAGCGCCCCAGCGCGGCGCCGAAGATGACGTGCGTGCCCGTCTCGACGAGGGCCGCGAGCCGGAGCTGGGGGAAGGCGCTGCGGCCGTGCACGCCCTGCGACGCGGCGGGCCGGCCGAAGGCGCGCGCGTTGGCGGCCGTGTCGGCCACGTCGAACGTCGTCCCGTCGACGCCCACCGTGCGCCACCGGCGGTAGTGCGCGCCCGGCGTCGCCGCGGTCGCCACGGGGTGAACGACCCGCGCGAAGAGGGCCGCGAGCGGCGCCTCGCCGAGCCGGGTCCGCGCTTGCGAGATCGCGGAGCGACACGCAACGTGCGGGTCGGCGTCCGGCCCGGCGAGCCACCGGGCGCCGTCGAGCAGCGTGCGCAGCACCTCGCCGTAGGAGGCCGGCATGTAAAGGGCGAGCGCGATGAAGTAGTAGACCATCACGTGCGCGGGCAGCTCGCGCTCGCGCTGACTCGCCCGGCCGGTGTCGGCGAGGATCGCGTGGACGGTGTCGAGCGGGAACGCGCGCGCCAGCACCCCGCCCGTCACGCACTCGGCCAACCGGGGGCGCGCGGGCGCCGCCGCTGCACGACTCGCCATCGAGACCTCCAGGACTCGGTCGTCCCTACTATACGGCCGAACCCCCTATCTGAACAGTATTGCGCCTAACACTAGGTAAGTGCGCAGAGGTTTTCTCGACTTCTCACGCCGCGAGCGTGAGGGCGGCGCTCGGCGTGAAGCTGTCGAAGAACGTGTCGACGGCGGCGGCGAGTCGCTCGACGTCGCCGTCGAGCCGGT
>JAABUZ0100009205.1_pt1 | contig 11369 bp, 9 predicted proteins | sample 5562091 | NCBI WGS metagenome assembly JAABUZ01 (sample SAMN12813069, study PRJNA571459) | rock metagenome | isolation source: Antarctica rocks | place: Antarctica: Victoria Land, Linnaeus Terrace sud | collected 2015-12-21
GATGCAAAACTCCAATTGGCATCCAGGTAATGTGGCGAGGCTGGTTAAAATTGCATGACCTCTGTGAGGGTTGGCAGCTTGCTAGAGAGACTTAACGGGAAAAGTCAGAATAATCTACGCGCTCAAGGCGCTTGTGCTGGAGAGACTGGGAACGAAGAGGAATCAGGGTTCTGGCACCTATTTATCCGCATGAGCGGTTGCGGTTAAAACGTTCGGTAGGGATGCTATTCATCTTGTTTTTTTCCTAGCTGAGGATGGCACCAAATCGAAACGAAATACGAGCATGTCCTGAATCTGAATGCCGTTTTCGTAGCTTGGCTTAGGTAAATACCAAAAGTAGTCCTGGCGCACATGGTCCATCCGAAAGCCGCACTTTTGATAAAAAGCAATGTTGGCGATACTCGAATTAGGTGTGCCGACGAGCACCTGCTTCTTGCCGCTAGCCCGTGCCTCTTGAATCAACCAAGCGACGAACTGTTTACCTAAACCCTGCTTCTGAAACTCAGGGGCTATGGCAAGTTCCATAATTTCGCAGGGGTCGTCGCGCCATTTCATCGTTGCTGCACCAACCAAGTGTTCGCTGTCGTCCATGCGATATACAGCATCGACGAGGTTAGCAAGTCCCCACCGCAGTGCACGCTCCGATTGTTCTGCCAACAGTAGTATCGGAATCAGCGCTTCAAGTTCGTCGTCACGGGCTTGTCGAATAGTGATCGCCATTGTTTTAATTAAATGAACTACCCCACCGCTTAAGAAAAATGGCGTGGCTCCGGGAATTGGTTAAAACAGCACAAACAGGATAAAGGAGCATCGTCGCTGTCCATCGCCATGCCTGCACATCCTTATTCTAGAAGCCAAACGTTAGCGACAAAATGTTGCCAATCGCACTAATTTATACTCCTAGTTTTGCTGTACACGATCCAGGTCAAATCATAGTCAAAGGCAATAACCTGTATCACCTTGTAGCAGGACTTGAGTTGCTTGACCCAGATTACACCCTAGACAAAATTCAGTTTCCCTACCTGGTTGTTAGCCCTGTGCCACATCCAGAGGCAAGTAGTCGCCTTTTGGCAGCTCATTCGGCGCTTACGGAGTTTGAATTGGATAGGCGCATGACGGTTCTTGAGCCAGAACCGGCAACGGATGCCGAATTACAGGCAGCACACACTCCTGAATACATTGCTCTTGTCCGGGCGGTTAGCTCTAAGGGCGGGTTCCTGGCTGAGTCCACGTATCTTAGCCCTGGCTCTTACGAAACAGCCCTACTTTCGGCAGGCGCAGGAATCAGCGCTGTTAAGGGCATCTTGTCTGGGCGTTTCGCCAGTGCCTTGAGCCTAAACCGCCCACCGGGACACCACGCCGGACGCAATTATGCCGGGGGCTTCTGTCTGTTCAACAACGCTGCTATTGTTGCCAAGTATTGCCTGGAAAACGGCGGGATGAAGCGCGTTTTTGTGCTGGATTGGGACTTGCATCACGGAAACGGTACCCAGGACATTTTACAGCACGACCCGCGCGTCATCTTTTGCTCGCTCCACCAGTTCGGACCCCAACTTTACCCAGAAACGGGCAATATAGGCGATGTTGGGACAAATGGTAACCTGATCAACCTGCCGCTACCGGCGGGAGTGGGGGACGATGAGTACTGGGCAGTTTTCCAAGCAACTGTACCCGCTCTGATTGAGCAGGCTAAGCCCGACATCGTTATTGTCTCGGCAGGCTTTGACGGGCATTTTAATGATATAAATCATCTTTACCTGTACGATCCTAGTGCAGGCTTCTGGCTGAGTGCTACACTTTACCACAAACTAACCAGCTTGGTAGCAGAGGCAACCGCCGCTATAGGTGGGCATTACTTGCTGCTGCTAGAAGGCGGTTACGATGCGGTTAACTTAGGTCTCAGCCTTGCTAACACGTCTGCTGCTATGTTAAACCTGCCTCCTATCATCAAGGAAACTCTGCCGCAAACTAAGGAAATGTTGCCTGACTTCGACTTAGAAAGATATGTCGCAACGCTCAATGCGGTACACCTAGGTAATTGGAATTTTTCTCAGTAGTGATTTAGACTAAGTCTAAATCTAAATTTGTAAAAATGGACCTGAATTTAGCAGATAAAACAGCCTTGATAACTGGCTCAACTGCGGGAATCGGTTTTGCGATCGCCTCCTCACTTGCTAAAGAAGGGGCTTCGGTTATCGTGAATGGTCGCACTCAAAAGCGAGTCAATGATGCAATAGCACGCATCCAGCAGGAGAACAGCAATGCTAAAGTCTCGGGAGTAGCAACAGACCTGAGTACAGCAGAAGGCGCTACAGAGTTGACCAAGACCTTTGCAGAGGTCGATATCCTGATTAACAACCTCGGATTTTATCAGCCAAAAGCATTTTCTGATATTTCCGATGAGGATTGGCTGAAGATATTTGAGGTCAACGTACTCAGTGGCGCGAGGTTAAGTCGGTTTTATTTACCAAAGATGCTACAGAAAAACTGGGGACGGATTATTTTCATCTCCAGTGAGTCGGGAGTGAACATTCCTGTAGAGGCTGACTAAATATTAAAATACCTTGTTAAACTTTCTCATAGTTAACTAACATGAGGAAGTTTTTATGTGGAAGGTTGCAGGGTTTGGAGAATTGACAGGTGTCTCTCCCTCTACTCTACGACGATGGGAGCGAGAAGGAAAGCTAATTCCAGAGCGCACATTAGGCAATCAGCGAGTGTATACCGAGCATCATTTATCGGTTGCCAGAAGCCTGAAAACGGGTAAGTCACCCAACAAAGTCATCATCTATTGTCGTGTCTCATCCTCTGGGCAGAAGGACGATCTAAAAAGTCAGGTGAAGGCGATGGAACAGTTCTGCCTGGCACAAGGCGTTGTAATCACTGACCTAATTCAGGAGATTGGGGGCGGGCTGAATTTCAAGCGTCCTAAGTTTTTACAGATTATTCGATGGGTAATTCAGGGAGAAGTGAAGGCGGTCTATGTGGCGCACAAGGATCGGTTGTGTCGATTCGGGTTTGAGCTAGTCGAACAGATTGTCCAGTGGAGCGGGGGTTTGATTATTGTTGCCAACGCTGAAACTCTGTCCCCGCATGAAGAATTGACCCAAGACCTGCTATCCATCATCCATTGCTTTTCCGAAACGTCTATACGGACTGCGGAAATATAAGGCCAAGGTGAAAAAGATTGTTGGTGGTGTTGCTCCGTGTGGAGAGTAGGCTATACTTCTTTATATAGAGAGGTTTAAAGAAGTTTAGCTATGTATGCCGTCAAGCGAGATTTGAAACTGAATAAAGTTGAGACATCTCAAATGCGCGGCAATGCTGGCTTCAAGCGTTTTGTCTACAACTTTGGTCTAGATCTAATCAAAGCCAGTTGGGGTTTTGAAGACATTAAGGCTACAGACGGTAAACGCATTGACACAATAAAGAAAGTCTTCACTCAAGTCACAATGCAAAAACCTGAATATGCTTGGATGAGGAACTACCCATCTATGGTCTATCAGTCTGCATTCAATGATTTGAAAGATGCTTTCTCTAGGTGGCGTAAGGGTAAGGCAGAACTTCCTAAGAAAAAGACAAAGAAAAAAGGTGACTTTTTCAGTGTATACAAGATATCTGGCATCTACCCAGAGAAAGGAAAACCTTTCCTACCTTTCACAAACAGGGTTGTAATTAAACCTGGAAAGCTGATAAAGTTGCCAGGGTTGAAGCAATTGCGATTGAAACAAAAGATTGATTTCATGTGTAGTTCTCAGACATTTACAGTGTCTAGGATTGCTGACAGGTGGTTTGTTTCATTCATCTTAGATGCCGAAAAACTTCCTCCTATTATCCACCCCGTTCATCGAATTGGTGTGGATTTAGGTGTGAAGTGTTTGGCTACTTGCTCCGATGGGTCAAAGTACGATATGCCTGTTACCACTAAAAAGGCGAAAACCAAGCTCGGTAAGCTACAGTGGCGTAATCGTAACAAGATTCTAGGAAATAAAAAACTCAAGGTTAAGGCATCAAACAACGCTCGGAAGTTTTACATCAAAATTGCGAATCAACCTGCGCGGATTGCCAATATTAGGCAAGATACAACGCAGAAGATGACGACTGACTTGAGTCGTAAAGCTTACAACATCAGGATAGAAGATCTCAACGTGGCGGGGATGATTGCTAACCACAAGTTGGCGAGTGCGGTAAACAACAACTGTTTCTATGAGATTCGCCGCCAGTTAACCTACAAACAGGTTCACTACGGCACCAAGGTAGAACTAGTGGAGCGTTGGTTTCCTAGCTCTAAAACTTGCTCTAAGTGCAATCACATTCAACCGATGAAACTATCCGACCGTGTGTTTGAATGCCAAAATCTCGAATGTGGACACATTCAAGACCGAGATGAAAACGCATCTATTAATCTTGAAAAGGCTCCTGATGACAAAATAAGGTTGGCTTGACCTAAATTTACGCCTGTGGACAAGTAGGAGCCGACTCCCTTGGCAGAAGCAGGAAGCAAACACTAAATCAAGTTTAACTAGGTTTAGGTAAGTTTTTTGAAGCAGATGATCCATTACGGCGTCACTAAGACTTCCCAGATAGCCCTTGCCCGTGGTTTGGCAGAAACTACAGCTGGGACGAAAGTAACAGTTAATTCTGTGTTACCGGGACCTACTAGCTCAGAAGGTGTCGAAACTTTTGTCCAAGATATGGCGAAGGCAAAAGGTGTAGACGTTTCCAGCGTCGAAGCAGAGTTTTTCCAAACAGTCCGTCCCTCATCTCTCCTCAAGCGGTTTGCAACCCCAGAGGAAGTGGCGGCAATGGTTGTCTATGTTTGTAGCCCACTTGCTTCTGCCACAAATGGAGCAGCATTACGCGTTGATGGCGGAGTTGTGCGCTCAATCGTTTGAGTAAATGTACCAAAGCCCAAGCATCCTCCTTTGTGGGAGCCTAATAAAAGAAATTACCCTGGCAGAGGTAGACGCGGTCGTTCGCTAAAGTTAGGCAATTTAGTTGGATTATTATCTAGTTCTTCAAGGACTATTTGGATAGCTCGATCCAGTTGTGGGTCCTTTCCCTGAGACCACTCATGAGGAGAGATTTCAACTTCGATATCTGGGTCAGTCCCATAGTTTTCAACACTCCAGCCAACGTCAGTAAACCAAGAGGAGAACTCTGGCTGGCTGGTAATACTCCCATCAACGAGCACTTGACGGGGCCAGATCCCGATAACACCTCCCCAAGTACGTTTACCAATTAGGGGACCCAACTTCATTAATTTAAAGCAGTGGCTGAAAACATCCCCATCGGAACCGGCATGTTCATTCGTGAGAGCGACAATAGAACCCAAAACCGACTCAGCGGGATAAGGCTCTGGCTTGCCCCAGCGTGAAACATCATAGCCGATGCGCTTTCGGGCCAACTTTTCCAAAATTAGTTGCGAAACGTGTCCACCGCCGTTATAGCGAACGTCCACGAGCAGTGCTTCTTTGTGGACTTCGGCAAAGTAGTAGCGGTGAAACTCAGCGTACCCTTTTGGTGCCATATCTGGGATATGGACATAGCCCACTCTGCCGTTAGTAGCCTGATGAACTTTTTGGTGATTATTCTCGACCCATTCTCGATAGCGCGCCTGAGTTTCATCCGCTAAAGTTTTCACGGTGACAGTTCGGCTTTCTTCCGGCTTGGAACCAGCGAAAGTTAGGCTCACTTCGCACTCAGCTTGATGAACTAGCAGTTCCTGTGGCGAGCGATCGCGCCCAACCCGCTGTCCGCCAACCGCCAGCAGCAAGTCACCAACCTGGACGTTTATCCCAATTCGATTAAGGGGTGAGTCCGCTTTTTCATTCCAAGAATCACCCTGTACAACGTGTTCCACTCGATAGGCATCTGCAGCCGTGTCATAAACAAAATCTGCCCCTAGAAAGCCCAGTTTGTAGTCTGGCTCTTTCCGGTAATCTCCGCCGAGTTCATAAGCATGAGAGGTTCCCAGTTCTCCCTGCATCTCCCAAACTAAATCAGAAAATTCAGACCGAGTGGAAACTCGCTCCAAGAGAGGTAAATAACGCTGGTAGACTTTATCCCAGTCAACGCCAGACATATCCTCTGTCCAGAATTGGTCTTTCTGCAACCGCCAGATTTCCTGCAACATCTGCTGCCATTCCTGGGCTGGTACCACTGACACCCGGACTCGCTTCAGGTCGAGCCAGCCACTTTTACGCCCTGGCTCATCTTCAATCGGCTTATCCTGCTCTAGGGGTGCGAGCTGACAAATCCGCAGGCGGTTTTTGGAACGGTAGATTAAGGTTTCGTTCTCGCGTGAAACCTTGAAATTTGTTACCTGAGTTGCTACTTTATCTTGTTTATTCTCGTTAAAGTCATAAACTTCAAGGGTTGCTTCTGCTGGAGGTTCTGTGGAGGACCAGTCAATGTCAAGGCTTCCCTGGATTGGAATTGAACTGAAAAGCACCTTTCCCTTGAGTCCCCAAATTTGTTCATAACGACCTTCCGGTACTGGAAAACCGACGATTCTGTGCTCAATGCCGTCGAAGTCAATCTCAACTGTTGTCACGCTGCTTTTGCTGGATTGCTGTTGGACACTTTCTCCCACTGCTGCTTCTTTGGTTTGAGAAGACGCTTGTAGTGGTTTAGGTGTGGGAATAAATGGTGAAAGGGTGTCCGGCTTGAGAGCAATCAAAAACGGACGCATCGCGCGTGGAAAGTTTAGGTCGAAGTAAACACTGTCATAAACTGGATTAAATTCTCGCCAACACAGAAAGTAGATAAATTTTCCTTCTGGATCGAACGAGGGACGAATATCTCTGAATCGAGGCGATGTTAGGCGATAGGTTTTACCATCGTCGAGATTGCAAATTTTTATCGATAGGGTAAGCTGGGTTTGGGCGCAGCTATAGGCAACCCATTTACCGTCTGGAGACCAACAGAAACCCTCAATTCTGCCGTAGTCACTTTTCACTTTTATCTAAAACCCGACTCTGCTTCGTGTTCAAATCGACTATAACTAGTTCATGTCGATGATTAGATAAAACGACTTTATCCTCCAAAGGTGAAACCTCTAGTTCAATGGCTCTACCAATATCAAGTCCCTGTAAACGCTCTGGTTTAAAATTGATATCAGCACGGCAAATTTCAATGGCTTCGCTCCCATCAGTATCGGAAATTGTGACGGGAGCATCCCACTTGGGCGAGAATATCAGATAGCGAGTGCCCCATTGAGATAAGCACAACGGACTGAAAGAACCTGATAAACATTCTCAGTTTTCCACTGTGATCCAGCAAGTTTGATCCTCAGACCAATCTGCTTAATTGCCGACTCAACAGCTCCGGAGCCAATGGAACATGCGTTGCTCAGCCTGATAATAGCTGTAGTTCACAATCCGCTGACGGTGGCGATGGAGATAGGCACAAAAGTTTTTTGCCTGCTGTTTACGGCACTCAGTGAACAAAGTCACAGCCGCTTCGACCTGCCCTTGCCAGAGAAAAGCCTCAGCCTGATGGAGCCGCTTCAAAGACCCACCCACCTTATAGAGATTTTCTTTGAGGTGATACCAGTCAAGAATCTCCCATCGGCTCTGGGGTGTGGCCAACTCCTTAACCAAATTCCAGATGCCGTCGTGTCCATCCCCTAAACAGACCAATGGATTGAGCAAGTGCTGGGAATTGACATAATCAATTAAGGATTGGTTGTCTCCTAAACAAGCCCCGTAATATATCCCTTGTAAGCGCAACACTTTATAGTCCCGCCAGTGGCAACCGTGTTTTGGCTCGCCTCGCAGGCGCACTTTGCCCCCATCCACACTGACTTCTGACACGCCTTGCTTCGCTTCTGCCAGTGGCAAGTCTTGTCGCCAGACGAGTCAATGCTTGGTCGAGTGCCCCACTTTCACCCCCGTCAACGCCTCAATCTCAGCCTCAGCACTTTGGTAGGATTCGTTGGCCGCCAGTCGTAGGCAGCATTTCTCTAATAAGGGACTGAGTTGACTCCTTGGTTTCAACTCTAATCTCTCGGCCTGTTTGGCTTTGAGCTTGAGTACCCCCTACAATGAATCTCCCTAAAACGAGCGCGACCGTCAAAACAGATAACCTATCAGACCCACAGAACACTCAACACACGGTCGCGCTCGTTTTAGGTAGGTTTTTCCCTCGTCCACACAGCTTTTCACTTTGCGGGTTTTCCCGGTTGGGGTGCCTGTTGCTTGGTTGATAAAAACAGGGCGATTTTGGGGCTCACGCGTTCTAAAATCTGCTGTCGCACCGTTTTCTCTATACTTTCTAGATCCTTGATTTGATTCTTATCAGCCTCTTCATACAGCAGGGTAGCCAATTCTTGGAGACACGCTTGGCATAGCTCTTGTTTTTCAGGGGTCATGATTCACTCCGGAGGCTTGGGGCTTCCCTACATTCTCCCAAAAAAGGTCTTTTTGCCCAAGTGGGATGCTCCCTTGCTGAATTGCTGAATGCCTTGCAACAGTATCCAGAGCTGTCAGCAGCTTTCATGGCGCGGTTAGCACAACAACTCCACGAAACACCTATTACATGAGCGAACCACCAGTGTGTGAAAACCCGATTGAAAAAGCTGCTGCACAATTGAGACTGGGAAGCCAAAATCTGCCAACTCGCCCATTATCCCTGTGGGATGCGGAATATGGATGTGCTAGCGAGGTTACACAGACCGCCGACAAAGATAAGATGCGAATTTTTGTCATGGATGACAATGAGTGCGATCGCACCCTTTGTCATGATATCCTCTTCAATGATGGTGTCTCATCGAATGTTGGAGCGGTTCACCTGAAAATATCTTAAACTGGGCGATTTATTACATTATAAGTTTCTGGAAAAATGATTTTTTTGGTAACTCAATGCTCAGAAAACAATTAATTAACTCATTAAACTCTAAATTTTGAGGCAAGCAATCAAAAATCTTTTTTTTCGACCTCAATGACTCCATTTTTTTATCAAAATCTTTGTCGTCGGCTAAATCGTTAAGCGTCACTAGTTCCACCTCAACAAAATTTTCAATCATCTCCTGTAGTTTTTGTACCTCGGCAGCTACAGCATTGAGCCGCTCTTTGTCATTTTCCTTTTTCTTATAAAATGAATTTTTGTCCTCAAAAAAAGTTAGCTTTACATACATCCGAGCAATAACCTGGAAGATTGTATCGATAATTCGCTCAGCATTTTGCTTGTTAATTGAAAAATCTTTTATCTTGACATCTTCTGAACCACTTTTCGTCATATATAAACGGCTTTTGGCTATATTGACGATAAGAGGTTTATCGACAGTAGCATCTCCCAACCCCACAAAGAATATCTGATATAAGTAAATGCCAAGCATACTCAAATAATATGTACACGGATCTAGATTTTTATAGTAGATATAGCTGGCAAAATTGTCATTGGTAGTTGGTAAGTCAGTTGCTTGATTGCCCTCTTCATCCTTAAGGGTAATCTCATAATTTGAAACTGTTGCAATTCTCCGAAGCTGAGAATTAATGATAATCCAATCACCGACTAAAACCTGGTTTCCTTGTGAAGAGGAGTCATTAAAGGTATATCGGAAGGAGTTAGCTTGAGGAGTTTTTTCTAAAGATATGGAACGACGTAGAAAGGTGATGTAGTCAGGCACATAAGGATTGGTAATATCTCGCACGATCTTCGTATAAACAGAATTATTTTTTAGATCATTCCTGTAATCTGCGTCCTTCTGATAAAGAATGTATCTCAAATTCATGACATTATTCCTATCAGACGGGTTGATAGTAATATATTCTGGTAATAATTCTGAGAAGAATATCTCCGGCTCCTTAATAGTTTCTTTGACAAAATCAACAAGCTTTTTGAAGTACCAGATGCCTTGAGCTAGACGAAGTGGCAATTTTTCAATGGGGTAATTTTGTAAATTTTTTATCTCCTGGGATAGGGTACTAGAAGATGTTTCTTTGCTTTCTGTAAAAACACCCGTTTTCAGAGGATTGTCATCATATCTAGACTGATATTTATTGCCCAATTTCAAGAGATCATCAAGCACAGCTTCCATAATTCGGCGGTTGGAATTATTTTTCTCTTGACCTGAATCTTTGTTCGTCTTATAGAAACTTTGTTGTGCTTTGTACAACAGACATTTCAATATCAGTTCAACAATATCAGGTGGTGCATAATTTGGAAAGTTCTGATGTTTTAAAGGGGCAAAAGCATGAACTAATCTGGGCTCACTGGATTGAAAATTAGAAACTGCTGTATACGTCTGCATGAGGCTAGCAATATCTTTTCCCTCAACGTCATCCGCACGGATATTGTCATAGAATCTCTCTGGCGACGCGCCGCATGTGAGCATGTCAAATGCGAGCGCTCCAAGACCAAATAGATCGGTACGAATACCCTGTCGTTTGTACAAAATAATTTGAGTCTGTTTTTCCGGTTTTAGTCCCTTATAATCAGTTTTAGTTCTCAACTTTATGACTGTTGAATCATCATTATTCTTAATAATTTGCTCTATTTTGTATTTTACACGAGCCGCATCTTTACTAAATACTAGATAATCCTTTTCCTCTATGATGGTGTCTCTAAACTTGGGATCGCGGACAACTAGACTATATATATTTTCCGAATCATCTGTGTCTTGACGAATTTCCACGTTACAAATATCAAAATAATCCTTCTGTTCAGGTGAACGATAGTGGCGAGTTCCCAAGGGTAAATAATCTTGAACAGAGGACATTTTTGTACCCTCAGCCTCTTTTTCTGACTTCAAAAATCCTAGATCGCCAATTACTACCTCAAAACCTCGGGTTTTTTTCACAAAAATATTGGCTGGTTTTAAGTCAAGATGTGACAACTTTGCTGCATAAAGTACGTTCAGTCCTGTAGCAATTTTAATTAAATATGGTACGATTGTGGCAATACGATCATTGAATTTCATTGACTTGAGAATATCATATCCTGAAAGTTCATATTTTTTTCTTCACTAATCTGTTTTAGCCCTTCTTCAATATCTTTTGACCTTTCGTCTAATTCTTCTTTTGTTCCCTTTGATTCTCGTACCCTGGAGCTTTCAATTCCTTTTTCTAAAACTTCTTTTAAAGTATTATTATATAATGGCATCACTAGCGCATAGTTAGATAGCTTTACATGCGAAGCTTCAAAACTATCCCTGAGATTCATGTAGGCAGGGGATGAACGAAATTCTTCCGTGCCACCTAGAGTCTCAATAACACATTCAAGAGGTACGTCTTTTCCACCTTCTTCCCTCAACTCCTGCAAACTGTTTCGAATTTCAATTGCAGCATTTATTTCGTCCATGAAACGCTCAAGAGCGGCTGAACGACAGTTTTTCATAACCTGAGCTAGCAAGAAGGGTAAGAATT
>JAABUZ0100009207.1_pt1 | contig 11367 bp, 16 predicted proteins | sample 5562091 | NCBI WGS metagenome assembly JAABUZ01 (sample SAMN12813069, study PRJNA571459) | rock metagenome | isolation source: Antarctica rocks | place: Antarctica: Victoria Land, Linnaeus Terrace sud | collected 2015-12-21
TCGTGTATGGGCTGTTTCAGAAGGATCCAAACGTCAGCATTGCTGTTTGGGTTCTTGAATTTGCTGACAATTACCTGTCCTGATGTTCTAACTGGCCAGTTCCCTGTAGGCCAAACAGCAGCTTGTTACTGAATCTCCACGGGTACCCAAACAAACAGCAGCAAATGCTGACCAAGTGCTACAACTCATCAAAAGCCGCCGATCTGTCTTCCCCAAAGACTTTACTGGCAAGCTTGTTGACAGGTACAGGCTTTTCCTTCTGCAGTTATGTATATAGGGCATGTGAGATACGTACAGAGTTACTGCACGATGTCCATTACACGTAATTTCTGTAAAGATTGTCATGTTGCAAGAGCAGTCCTGGATATTGTGCAGAAGGGTAGAGTGTAGATAGGCTCACAGTCACTGGCATGCTGTGTGAGTCCTACTTTGGTGCGTCTGATTCCAATTGTAGCACGTTCATCATGTATCACCAAATTCTGCAAATGCCGACCAATGGCCCCTTGACATGTTGCACACATGAGCATGACAACACAATTGCAGGGAAACGATAGAGCAATTACTGGAAGCTGCTAATTGGGCTCCTACACATGGTAAAACAGAGCCATGGAGGTGGGTAGTGCTGAGCGAGGATGGATTGCAGGACATGATCAAAGTGACTGATCAGGTGTGGCCGCGTAAAAGCTGTCAGCAACTTGTTCATATGCATACAAGCTGATTCAGCATGGATATATACCGACTAGATCCACTGGTGATTGTTGTCACATCATTGTCACTGTTGTGTAATGTGTTGACATCTGTTTCGGAAGCATGCTGGTTGGTTGATTTGAAGCCAGCTTCAGCTGCTGCTATGCAGTCGCTTATGCTCTGCTACGCTGTGCTGTGTTGCATCGTGAATGCATAACCTGACAGGGGTGCATTGCCCTGTGCAAGGTCATGCTGAATACCCTCAGCGAAGCTGACTATACAAAGAAGAAGAAAAAGATGGAGTCTAAGGCAGCGCTGTACATACGGGCAACCTTCATAGCCATCTGCAGCAAGCGTCAAGTGAGCCTTCTGAACTTGATTTGCCATTCATTTCACTGCTCAGTTCACAAGTCGGAGCAACATAGTACGTGTGTGTCTACATGTTTTGATTGTGTGAGGTTTAAGCTCCTGCCATGCTGCGTCTTTATGGTACAAAACAGTGGACAGAATGTGTTCAAGATGAGGATGCTGAACTACACAAGAATGTACAGTTGTGCATATGTGTGGACCTGAAGTTATGACTCCAGCTGTAGTGCCAAACATACAGGCGGACTTGCTCTCACAGGGTGCTAGTGTGTCATGGATAACCTGAAAAGCAAGCTTGATCATGCTTTACAAGGAACGCGACATCATGCTTTGTGCATGATCAGTCTATCATATGTGCACATTGTTGTTGCATGCATACTTCAACTCTGCAGTTCATCATTTGTTTGCAGCAGCTCTTAGAGAATGACAACGTAGCCAAGAGGTTTGAAGAAAAACTCCCTAACTGGAAATGCTTTCAAGACTTTGCAGGCTGCTACGCATGCATTCTGTTGTTGCTCAAGCTTTGTCTGCATGCCAATACTGGTATTGCTGCTCATGAAAGACAAGGCACAGCTGCATGTTAGCGTCAAAGCCTCACATTCTTGTGTGTGCTGGACAGGCTAATTCAGACAAGCTGCAGCCAGAATGGGAAGAAATGGCTGCCACCAGCTGTGCTGTACAGAATATGTGGTTGCAGGGCACAGCTCTGGGGTTAGCAGGTCAGACTGTGACTACAAACATGCTCGAGCATTGTTTTTGCATCTTGTGCACTGTTGCTTCAGGCTGTTGGCATCACCCAAGCATAATTTTTTGCTATCAGGGCAAGCATCAGTGGCAGATCTGTACAGACCTACACATGCAGTCAGTGTCTCATGCCGCTGCAAGCCTTTGTGTATTTGGGCCATGTGTTACCAAATAGTTGTGTCTTGTGCTTGCAGAACTGTTCCCTGGTCCATGTTGGACTGTTCATGCACTTTACGTAAGCCAGTTTGGTCTGAAAACGACGTACCAGACGAGGCAGGACTGTCTGAAACCTGAATGCATGTGTGCCATGCAGGGTACTGGAGCAGTTGGCAAGGTGAATCTGTGTGCAACAGCCCACAGATGAAAAAGTTCTTACGTCTTGGCCAAGAGGACAGCTGTCTGGGGTTTTACATTCTTGGTAATAGTACTGCTGATATCATGTCATCATACAGGTCTAAGCGAGGTTCCATGGCAGACAAAGTTGCTTGGCTATAAGCTGTGGAACGCCTGTGAATATCACAAGCAGGCTTCGGCAGAGTTAGCCTTTGATGTTTTCTGGCTGTATTAGATCTGTCAGGCATGCTGTTACTCATGTACGGTTCAAACTGACATGCAAACATCTAAACAAAATGACTTGAGCAGCCTTTTTCCTTTGTGCGACACTAAGCTGCAGGTCATCCTCTGTGACTGAAGGGCGACATCTGCTCTATGTTGCTCTGTGCAGCCAGAAGCGTTCCTTGCTCAAGTGTAGCAAAGTTAAAGTCAGCTTGACAGGGGGCTGAGTTTGCTCGCCTGAAGCTTGAACTGATAAACGCATCTTTCGTTCAATGGCGCAGTTGCATTCAAGTGTTCCTGACAATGTTGTGTATTGAGTATCTAGCAGCATTTCATGTAAGTGGGCCTTGGAATACCTGTTCTGCATCAAATGTCAACCTAACTACTACCAAACATACAAGGACCAAGACCGGATTGAGGTTTGGTCCTTGGATACACAGGCAACGGCTAAGCCATGAAACATTCATTGTCTGTACTCAATTCGTTCTTGAAACTACAGAGTTATGGAGCTTTATAGCAACTATGAATACCTTACCCTGCATTTACAGCCTGGGTCTACAGCATCCTGCTAGCAATACAATAGTTCACACTTGTCTGGTGCAAGGTACAAAGCTGGCTCTCCAAAGATGATATGCCACACATACTCAAAAATCCTGCCTGCCCAATACCTATCTGAGCTAGTTGCCTCAAGCCACAACAAATTGTCCTCATAAAAGGAAAGAGGCCGAGCTTGAATACGCTGCTTAGAAACAACAAACTCAGCACAACAAGGGGAGTGCACATACTGAGGCATTGGACCTATTGGACCTACGAACAACTCGTCCCATACCTCAGCAAACAGCCTGGACTGGTTAACCCTGAGATCATCCCAAATGATTTCTTCACTGGGGGGGCGTTCCAAAGGGTTCTGAGGGCACAGCCAATCTCCTGTCCATTTACCCCATAGGTCGTAAGTGATGTTGGTATAACGTAGGTTGGCATACCCAAAAGCATCCCACCTCAGCTTGTTTAAGAGATCCAACTTGTCAGGCATGTGAGGAGCGCCTTGATGGGCATGCATGAAAACAACAGAATCAGGTAGATTGTGATACTGCTCAACAATGTACTGCAAGTAAACAGCAGTCTCTCCCTGATTGACTCGTAGTGGCCTTTCTGCAGTTGCATTGTCTGCTTGGTAGACATATTGGTGTATATGTGAAGGTAATTCACTTAGCCAGCCTATGTCTTCTCTGTGCTGAGCGACAACTACAGCCTTTGTTGTGCTCTCTTGCTGTGTTGACAGCTTCGTGGACAGCTGAGCTGCTACATCAATTTGTGACAGGTTCTTGTGGCTAATACTTGCTTCTGGTGCCTGCTGCCTGTCAGAGAACGATGCAGGTGTGAGCACTGCAGTATCCTTCGTATCTGCATAAAAGGTTCGCCAACTGGGAGCAGCAGAGTCATACTGGAGGGTTGGTACGTCAACTTGCCCAGCGGGACTGTATTGATTGACTGGCTGAGCACCAGTCTTGGAGTAAAGAACTGCTAGTAGAAGGAGCAATAGCAGCGTCGTGGCTGACAGAATATATTTGTCATGCAGGCGCTCTCGCAGGGTGGTGTTGGAGACATGGGTATCTGACTTCGACGGTGTGTTGCCGCCCGAGGACGCGTGCGGATTCGGCGGAATGCGCACCCTCAAAGGTGAGGTTCGCTTCTCGTTGTGCGTACTGAGCAACCGGTCGGTGTCGAGATCCATAAGTCGCCCTTGACCGTTCAAAGCATCGGCCGGTCTGACATCGCGATACCAGGACCCACTAGACAAGCTATATGGCACTAAGATGGAGCGACTCCGGCCTGCAGCAGAAGCTCAGGGGTGCTGAGCGATGGGGATTCTTGGACAAGTCAACTTGACAGTATGCTACAGACAGGCCGACAGGCAACGCACAAACGCCAGTTCACACAAGAGCATCTTGTGCACCTGGCGACTCAAAGCCCAAGATCGCTCTCAAAGCAGCTGCCATTCATTGCCGAGCGCAGTCGGTGAATCAACTCTCTCCCACGCACTTCACTGAGAATGAGACTCTGCAACGGCTTCAACCATCACTTGATCTGGTAGTCGCACTGCCCTTTCTGACTGCCGGTATCAAAAGGCACAACGTTTGTTCGCTTGCTGCAAGCTTGCATGCACAATAACTTCGAACCGCTTCACGTATGGACGGCGGAAATGGTGTACGCTGCTCAACACGCACAGCGTGACAGCGGCGGACACATTGCATGATCTGTCAGCGGCCACATGGCAATGCCTGCTCAGAGCAAACGCACGTCTGTTCCGCTGCGTTGGCAGGTTTCGCCGCGGTCATTCGTGTCAGCGCGTTCTGTGTTGTGAGGAACAACAGGCAAAGCAAAAAAATCTATGTTGCTGTTGCTGCTGCCCCGGTGTCTATTGGACGACTGACCGCTGCGCAGTTTGAGCAGCTGTGTGACGTGCATCCATGCCCATGTTATTGCGTCCTGCTGCTGCCCAAGAAGCCCTATCATCGGCATACCACAAAGATGACGCTGAAGGTGGCCAAATGATGCACAACAATTGATCAGTCCAACCTAGGCCATCCATTCTGCCTCATCACACCATTCCGCACAAGTATGCTGCGTGAAGCACATCCGTTGGCGATCACATCCAAAATGGTGCCCTCCAATTGCCTTTGTTTGCGGCCGCGCCACTGCGCTTCACCAAACGATAGCGAAGTATGTAAGGCCAAACGCTGCAGAGTGCCCACATCTGTAAACCTGCAGCCGCCAGTCCGGGCAGTGTCGCCTGCAGATGTTCGGCGCACCGCAAGTGGTCGTCTAGTCAAGCAGCGCAGCGATTATGGCCTGCCGGGGCCCAGAGACCAGCCAACGACAATGCATGTGTTAGGAGGCAGTTCTCTATGCCAAGCTGACAAGACGACCACTACAGAGCAAAGCTTTCGCCACAGTGTTGCTCCTCACAAGCCCCAGCGGCAAGATGGCGTGCCGCTGGCCAACAAAATCTTGCAGCCCAGCAACAGGGTCCACCCAGACAGCAAACCAAAGAGGACCCTTTTGCAGCTCCTGCAGCCTTCCAAGCGCAATGTCAGCTTAGACAGCAGGGCCCCAGCACCAGGTCCTGTGTCAGCACCTGCTCCATGTAAAAGCATCTTAGAGGCTTCGACACGGCGTGTGGAGAGACACAGACACAGCCTTGACAATAATGTTGCTGCATCCCAGCCAGCTGCAGTACAAAGTTTCTCTGATGCATACCTGCTTGCCTTAGCCCAGAGCAATCAGCACTGGGCTGATGCAGTTGACATTGCAGCCTTGTTCACATCAGACATTGTGTTGAAAACACAAGACAAGCAGACTTTTTACGGCAAGACAGCTGTGCTCAGGCGCCTCAATTCAGGTGTGAGTGCTGCAGGGCATTTTGTGCTGATGCATTGCAACACCATGCTGCTATCAAACCATGCCACTTGCAAGCTTTAGACAAATCTCTAAGGTTTTTTCTGACTCAAGGCGTTTTGCATGTCGTCTGTCCTGCTGCGCAGATTCTGAAAGCACATTAAGCACATGTGTCAAGTTGAAATTGTTAAGTATATGCTGTACATCAAACTTTTAATGTGCAGGTGTCAGCATGCTGGCCAAGATGCTGAGCAATGGCACAAAGGCCACAAGTATGCCAAAGCCATCTATCACAGGACCTGAAAAAGTGGACAACGCCGTCTGGGTCATGACTTACACATTTAAGCAAGGTGTCATGAAGTATGGCATCAGGTCACAATTTAGCTTTACAGCTGACAAAATCACAATGATCCACAGTTCAAGGATCTAGAAGTGTTGCTTTTGCCCTGCTGCTGGACAGGTGTGATATGGCTGACAGTGTTAGTTTGCTGTATGCAACAGTGTTGCTGCAGACAGGACACAACAACAGCTCTGCATTGACTTTCTGCTGAGTGAGTTTAGGCCATGCTGAAGCATCAAGCATCTTTTGACTGCAGCCACTGAAGTAAGGTATTCCTTGATACCACAATTCTGCCCTCATTGACATTTTGACACTTTTGTGTTGCGATTTCAGACAAAGGGTACTTAGGCTGCTGCAGCTGCTGGGACTTCTTTTGGCTCTGTCTTTGCTGCCGACTCTTGTAACCTTTCGTTGCATTGACCATTTGCGCTGTGACCTCTGCTGGATCGTCAGAGCTGCTGCTGACGTCATCACAGGAGTTGCCCGCCACAATGGCTGATGCTGTCACTGGCTCAGCTGGACAAACTGCAGACTCCATGCTATCATTCTTCTTTGCCAGAGGCAAGTCATTCCGGGATTGCACTCTGCCACTCTGCTGCAGTCAAACATGACTTATTAGCAATACAGTGTAGATGACTAAACAGTGTGCCTCGCACAGCTGTTGACCCTCTGAGCTGTACCTGGTAATGACACACAACAAACACATCATTGTGCATCATCAGGGTGTCAGAACCATGTTGCAGATTGTCAATCATATACACAGAGAAGGTGCAAAGCTGGCAAAGTTGAGAGACAGGTGTGACCTGGTTGAGGTCCATATGCAACTGGTCCCGGAGAAGCTGCTCTATAGCTTCACGCAGCTTGGGACCACCCTGCTGCACATGCTGCCCCCGCCCCACAATGATCACCAGCTCCCTTGAAACAGCCTCACCATGCTTGAAACGCTCCTGCATATTCATGGACTGTAGCATAAAGGCACCTGGTACATCAAGTCAAGACATCCTGTGTAATAATGCCACAACACTGCAGAGACTGAGATGAAACAGTATCTCAAGTCATGCAGCAACTTAGGACCTGCCCCAGGGAGGGGGTTCAATGCCTGTCTGTGATGTTTAAGCAGTTTAGATGGTGGTATCCACCAAGTGTACCCTCTCACAAAACGAACAAGCATCTTGCAAAGAGATTGCGATGCATGCTCATGCACAGAGGATGTCAGAAAGTAATACCATGATGATGTTACAAAGCACTTTTTGCATGTATTGGGTCAGCTGACGCTTCAGCTGGTGGCAGATGTGAGGCAAGGCAGACCTGTATGTTGCAGAGGATGCAGAGCACAGCAGCTCTAGCCTCCTTTGCGCTGAGGCTATGTAGGTCCACACTCTCCCTCTGCACCTCTTGCTCATGCTGCAGCAGAAAGCTGCCGACCTGCACCACATTTAAGTGCAGCAACTCACCTGCCACAATATCTGCTGACACTGTCACAGAAGATGTGGCACAAGCGCGAGGGCAAGGGCTCTCATGTGCATGAGCCTGCCATGTGCAATGCCCTAGTCTTACATCAGACCTCATGAAAGGCATTCTTGATAGGTGACCAGCAGCTTTGTTTCCTTGTGTATAGAAACTAATGCGCTTGGGTCAATTGGTCTTGGTTGGCCCCTACGAGCTTTGGTCATGCCGATCATGTCAAACCCCTGACTGAATGACTGACTGAGTAGCTATGCGTGCAGGTGTTAGGGGTGCACCTTGGTCTTCAGCTCACTGTCATCGGCCTCAAGAGCTGCTTCTGCACATGCTTTCACCAACTCCTGAAACTCAGAATTAACGCCTGGAAACCCTGCAGACATCATTGAGTGCTTTCACACTGCAATCTGCATTCATCATAGGGTGTTAGCTAGGCAAGCTACACATGCAAAGAGCTGAGTAGGACACCTGGGCTTCAGCCAAGTCAAACATCGCACAAGCTGAGGGTATGCTGATGGGTGGGTGAGTGCATGGGTGGACAGACAGGTCGGTGGGTGAGCATGCTAGACAGCAAGGGTGGGTGGTTGTATGGACTTTTGAGTGAGTGAGTGAGTGAGTGAGTGAGTGAGTGAGTGAGTGAGTGAGTGAGTGAGTGAGTGAGTGAGTGAGTGAGTGAGTGAGTGAGTGAGTGAGTGGGTGGGTGGGTGAGCGAGCGAGCGAGCGAGCGAGCGAGTGAGCGATGAGTGAGTGAGTGGCGCAAGCACAAGCAGTAGCCTCCCACAGCATGTGCAAGAGTTGGTGTGTGCAGGTACAGATGATCGATGGCAAGGGAGAGACCTGCGCGGCGCATGCCAAGGTAGACGTCCAAGGCCTGGTGGGGCCGTGAGGCCTCCCTCAGAACCCTCATGGTGGTGACAAAGGTCACTTGGTTGGGCTTCATGCGCCTGGGGCCCCATACCATCCTCTTGAAAGCTGCATGGGCGGCATCTACCAGCCCTGGGCTGGTGCCGCATGCCTTGATGAAAGCCGTGTACGCCGCTGTAGTCAGCTTTACCTTCTTGGTTTCCAGCTCCTGCATTTGCCACAGCAGCGTCTGAACCAAGCTTGCGATCATCATCTTCATTGTCATGATGCACAACAAAGCCATTGGAGTTGGGCTGATGTCTGTTATGACCTGAGTGTGCAGACATTGTCACAAACTGTGTTTGTCTGTGAAGGCCGACACAGCAGCACTACAGCACTACTGCTAAGGCCTGTGCTGTAGCTGCATTGGAAGCTTTGGTAGAGATTGTCATCTTCAATAGAAGACTGCACCACTGGAACATGGAGCAGCCATGGCCCTGCAACGCAACTGTGCACACTTTTCTGGCGTTTGTGGTGCCTGTTGCGGGACACCCACCATGAACTTGCACTAGCCACTATGTCAGGATGCATGAGACACGCGGGCAGCACCTGCATGAGTTGAAGTGCCTGGTGACCCTGCCTGGCCTCAGCACACAAATTAAACAGGGTGGTGTATGTGGTAGCATCAGCCTCCACCTGTTGGCTTGCCATCTCATGCAGCAGCCCAAAAGCCACATTCAGGTTCTCCTCCTGCACCACCACTGGAAACCTTGAGTAAGGGGCAAAGCAGTCCTCAGTCAAATGACTGATCAAAAACACATCAGTCATTTGACATGTGTCCGTGTGTGTGTAAGCTCGTTGCCGTGTTGAGGCAGATAGATGAGCAACTTAGTGGACAAGCAAGATGCTGTTTTGACTTCTGCCATTTACTACAGGACATGTGGTGCAGTCAGCAGCATATGCAGTTGTGGTACTTATGCCAAGCATCTGTAATGCCGGACATGCAAGACAATTCAAGAGGGATGTGACTCAAGACTAGCATGAGATGCTTTGAGGGCTGACCGGCAAGGGTTGACTTGGAGGCACACTGCAGGCAGCCATGGCGCAGTTGTATACCTGTGTGTCCATGGCCACACCTGCACACACAATCATCTTCTTCTCCTAAACTAGACACTGCAACCTAGTCATGTACAGCGGTGCTGATGCTGTGGGAAGCGATTGAATTGCATTGCAGCAGATGCTTCATGCTGATGATGGCAACATGGCATGTTGAGTCACAGTACTGTCGGAAAACGAGAAAACAATGGTTTTAAATCATTCATGTATCACGATAGGAGCTTCTTGAGGCAGCAGCCCAGAGCTGGTACAGCACTGTCTGGCTGGAACCCTGCTCATGTACACAAGGCTGACAAGCCAATCATTGACAATACAACACAACGCAGTTGGGTTACTGGGACGCTCTCTGAGCCCTGCAACTAATAACAAGGAAGTATGCGAAGGCCTTGTCCACAGGTCAGATTCCTTCTCAAAGAAGATCTGCTGCTGTGCACATGCAGGGGCCGCAAGATACAGAATTGATGATCATGCAGACAGAAACACAGTGGATCACCTGCTTGTCGCATCTCTGACAACACAGTCAAGGCAGGCTGCAGGTGATAGGTCTGGGCACAGGCAATCAGCATGGCACACCATGGCTCAGCATTCTTCACGTTCCATAGGCCCCCTCGGGCACGCTTGAAGGCCTGCCACAGGGTGAGGGCTGTCTCCAGCTGCCCTGCCTGCCCACAAGCCACCATGAGACTGCCCCAAACTGTGTCTGTGGGCTCAAAGTCGGCTGTTACCATCATTTGCTGGACCTGAACACATCCACTGATTTGCATGCCCAAAGCACGCATTTGTGCATGTGTCTGTGGATGCCTGCATCAAGATGTTATGCATGCAAGAAGCACTACTGACATGTAGGCATGGTGGATGTATGCATCAGGGTTACACACATGCACACATAGACATAGGGATGCACAGATAGATACAGGGATGCACAAATACAGCTATGCACACATGTAGGGATGCATGCAGGCATGTGGATGCAGATGCATCGATGCAAGGTGTTGCTAGCCCGTAAAACATGGTTCTGCCCTAGAACATCTGCAGCATAAAAATGGCAGGCAGCAGCTTCTTCCCTGAAGCTGCAGAGAAGAGTGGAGGGGTGCTGAAAAAGCGCACCTGTAGCGCATCATCCACTTTCCCGGCATAGGACAAAGTCTTGATGAGGGTGGTGTAGGTGTGCTCATCTGCCTGCAACCGCAGAACAGGGCCACCTTGCTGCTGGATCGCAGACAAGGCTACATGTAGCAGCTGTGGAAGTGTGTCGCCTTACCACTCAGCTGTACATGATGGCATGTCTGCTGCAGCGTGCAGGCAAACTACCAGTGCAGTTTGGGTATGCAAGCATGCATGCTTGGTATGGCACCACTCAGGAGCAGCCAGCCACCAAAGCCCCTATCTGTAAAGCAGGACATAGGGAGGCAAGCTTACAGGGATAGCAAGCTGGACCATCTCTCTGTACGTCTGCATGGCCTGATCAGCCAGGCGGTTGCGCATGCAGCACTTCAAGAGTGTGTTGTACGTCACTCGGTCTGGCCTCAAGCCTGCTTCTTGCAACTTTCCAAACCTGCACTCTCAAGTGCTAGGTCAAAGGTGTATACCAAGGCCATGCAGACATGGATTGATCAAGCAACATTTGCCTGACGCAGCAATGCATTGGCACATGTAGAACAACACACTAGGTCAGAAGCCTTCCGTCTAGAAGGCACACATGTTACTGTGCACAAATGATACCATGGCAATGTGATGAGCAGTTCACGTCTGGTGCAATTCTGTGCTTTACCACATCAGCTTGCTGTGTAATGGACTGTCCCCAAGGCATGCTGCAAATGTGTATGTACCGTGTGTAAGTAGTGGTTGCATCTGCA
>JAABUZ0100009209.1_pt1 | contig 11365 bp, 14 predicted proteins | sample 5562091 | NCBI WGS metagenome assembly JAABUZ01 (sample SAMN12813069, study PRJNA571459) | rock metagenome | isolation source: Antarctica rocks | place: Antarctica: Victoria Land, Linnaeus Terrace sud | collected 2015-12-21
GCAGGTCGACGACCCCGGCGACGGTCAGCGCCCCGGTGCCGGCGGGGGCTCCCACGACGCCCACCGCGTCCCCGACCCCGACGGCGAGGTTGGCGGCGGTCTGCTGCACGGCGAGCACCCCGCTGCGCGCACCGAGCAGCGAACGCACCTCACCGGGAGCGGCCTCGGCGTAGCCGGCGGGGATCGTCACGAGCACCGCGCTGCCGGTCGTGCGGGTCCCCGACACGGTGCTGGCGCGCAGGCCGGTCACCCGCGCGCGGCGGACCTCCAGCACGGCCCGAACGCCGGGGAGCCTCCTGGCCGCGGCCGCGGCGGCGGCCGGGTCACCGCCCGGCGCGACCTGGACCTGCCAGTCGACGGCGACGCTCGCGGCCGCCTTGCGGGTCAGCCCGGCCGTGGTGCTGCCGGCAAAGCCGACCAGGCCCGCGACGTAGCCGACGACGGCCGCGAGGCTCAGGGCGGCGAGCAGGCAGCTGCCGGCCCGGCGGCGCAGCAGTCCTCCCAGCCAGAGCGGCCAGAGTCGCCCGAGTGGCGCGGTCACGCCGGCACCCGGGCAGCCGCGCCCAGCTCGTCCCGCTTGCCCAGCTCGTCCAGTTCGTCCAGGCGCCAGCGCAGCGGGAGCGCGGCGGCGACGTCGGGGTCGTGGGTGGCCACGACCAGCGCGCCCCCGGCGCCGGCGGTGGCGGCGACCAGCGCCTCGACGACGGCGACCCCGGTCGCGGCGTCCTGGGCCCCGGTCGGCTCGTCGGCGAGCAGCAGGTCCGGCCCACCGGCCAGCGCCCTGGCGCACGCGACCCGCTGCTGCTGGCCGCCGGAGAGGTCGGCGGGCAGTGCGTCCAGGGCCCGGGTGGGCAGCAGCAACAGGTCAAGGGCGGCGCTGGCGGCCCGCCCCGCGTCGACCCTGGACCAGCCGGCCAGGCGCAGCGGCAGCGCGACGTTCTCGCCGGCCGTGAGGTCAGGCAGCAGCGAGGGTGCCTGCAGCACGAGCGCGACCCGGCGGGCGCGCTCCTGCCGGTCGACCGGCAGCCCCGGCCAGCCGACCGTTCCCGCGGCCGGCGTCAACTGCCCGGCCAGGGCGAGCAGGAGGCTCGTCTTGCCGCTGCCCGACCTGCCGGTCAGCGCCACCTGGTCGCCTGCCCGCACGGTGAAGGTGAGCGGTCCGGCGACGTGCCGGCCGGCGAAGGCCACCGTCACCGCCTCGACCTGCACGAGCACCGGCGGGCCGGCCGGGCGGGTCACGCCGCCACCCGGCCGTCGGCCAGCTGCACGACCCGGTCGGCGGCCGCGGCGACCGCCGGGCTGTGCGTGACCACCAGGACCCCGCCGCCCGAGGGCACCAGCCGGCGCAGCGCGGCCAGCAGCAGCGCCTCCTCCTCCCGGCTCACCTCGGCGGTGGGCTCGTCCGCGAGCAGCAGGGTGGGGCCGCCGGCGAGCGCCACCGCCAGGCCGGCGCGGGCCGTCTCTCCCCCGGAGAGCTGTTGGGGCAGGGCCCCGGCGCGGTGCGGGAGCCCGACCTGCTCGAGCAGCCGCAACGCCGCGGCACGGCCGGTGCCGACCCCGGTCGTACCGCGCTGTGCGGGTCGCCTGCCGCCGGCCCGCAGCCGGGCGGCGAGCTGCACGTTGCCGGCCACGTCGAGGTGGCCGACGAGCCCGGACACCTGCGTGAGCACTCCGATGTGCGCCGCGCGGAGCCTCGCCTGCACCCGGGCTGGCCGGTGCGACAGCCGCTCGCCGGCCACCGTGACCCGCCCACCGTCAGGGTCGTCGAGCCCGGCGAGCAGGCCGAGCAGGGTCGACTTTCCCGAGCCGCTCCGGCCGGTCACTGCCACCAGCTCGCCGGGGAGCAGATCGAGCGACACGTCCCGCAGCGCCGCGACCTCCTCCTCGCCGGCGCGGTAGAAGCGGTGCAGCCCGCGCGCGTCCAGCACCGCCCCGGTCGGGGGAGCCGCCGCCGGCGCACTCACCGGAGGCGCAGGCTCTGCGCGACGGTGCGGAAGGCGTCCACGTTGTCCGCGCCGACCGGGTCGGCCAGCTCGAGCACCGCGCGCCGGCCGCCGCCGACCACCTCGTAGCGCAGCACCTCGTCGCGGTGCTGCCGCGTGGTGACCGGGTCGGGGGGCGAGTTGCGCAGGTAGCGCACCAGCACCCCCGAGCCCGCCGGCAACGTGGTCGCCGCCACCGAGGTCAGCGCGAACGCCGGCTGCGCGGCCTGCAGGGCGGCCAGCTCCCCGCTCCGGAACGAGTCGGGTGTCGGCGGACCGCTCGCCGCCCCGACCGAGAGGGTGATGCTGCTGAGCTTGTCGGTGAACGAGGCACCCGAGGTGGTCGACGACTGCACCCACCCCTCCGGGTGCTTCAGCTCGAAGGCCCCGGCCGGCCCGCTGAACACCACGAAACCGACGGTGTCGGGGATGTCCCCGGCCGGGTTGCTCTCCACCGGCGCAGGGGCCTGCGAGCCCACGCTCCCGCTCGTGGCGCCGGCGGCACCCCCGGCCGCCGGCGCGGTGGTCCCGACGGCGGACCCGGACGCGGTCGTCGGCGCAGTGCTCGGCGCAGTGCTCGGCGCGGGGGCCGGCGCGGCCGCCGGCGCGGTCGTGCCGCTGCCGCCGCAGCCGGCGAGGACGCCGACGGCCAGCAACCCGGTCAGCAGCGCGGTCAGGGTCACAGGAGCCGGTGGGCGGGTCACCACCCGAGTGTTGGCCGCGTCGCGTGTGACGGGGATGAGGGCGGCGCCGCTTCCCGTCCCGCACGAGAGCGCGGCCGACCAGGGGCCGACCGGTGGTCCTCAGCCGGCGTAGACCTCCCTGGCCGCAGCCACTCCCGCCCCCGCCAGCGGCGAGCAGCCGGCCTGCCGCAGCACCTGCTCGAGCGCGGCCAGGGTGACCAGCACGGCATCCCGCCGCGCGTTGTAGCCCATCGTGCCGATCCGCCAGACCCGACCGCGGAGCGGCCCGAACGACGTCCCGATCTCGATGCCGTAGTCGGCCAGCAGCGCGGAGCGGACCGCCTCGCCGTCGACACCGGCCGGGATCTCCACTGCCAGCACGTTGTGCATCCGGTGCCGGCGGTCGCCGAACAGCACCAGCCCGAGCGCCTCAACACCGGCGAGGAGGGCCTGACCGTGCAGCCGGTGGCGGGCGACGGCGGCGTCGAGCCCTTCCTCCACCAGGATCCTGGCGCACTCGTGGGCGGCGTAGAGCATCGAGGTCGCCTCGGTGTGGTGGTTGAGCCGCCGCGGCCCCCAGTAGTCCAACACCATGGCGAGATCGAAGTAGTTGGAGGCGATCCGCACCCCCCGCTCGGGGTCGCCGTCCTCGCGGATCCCGGCCTCCACATGGGACCTTCCCCTGATGACGTCGACGGCGCGCGACGAGAGACTGAGGGGGGCGCTCCCGGACGGCCCGGCGAGGCACTTCTGCAGGCCGGCGGTGGCCGCGTCGACTCCCCAGCCGTCCATCTCGAAGGCGTTGCCCCCCAGGCTCGCGGTGACGTCGGCGTAGAGCAGCACGTCGTGCCGCCGGCAGATCTCGCCGATCTCGGCGAGCGGCTGGCACATGGTGGTGGACGTGTCCCCCTGCACGGTGGCGACGAGCTTCGGGCGGGTGCGCAGGACCGCCCGCTCCACCTCCGCCGGGTCGACGACCGCCCCCCACGGCGCCTCGACGGCGTGCACCTCGGCGCCGCATCGCGCTGCGATCTCCGTCAGCAGGTGCCCGAACCGCCCGAAGATGAGCACCAGCACCCGGTCGCCCGGTTCCAGCAAGGAGACCAGCGCGGCCTCGATCCCCGCCCGCGCCGTCCCGTCCACGAGCACGGTCGCGTCGTTGCCGGTGCGGAACACCTGCCGGTACAGCGACTGCGTCTGGCCCATGTACGCCGTCATCGCGGCGTCGTACTGCCCGACGAGGGTGGCCGACATGGCCCGCAGGACCCGCGGGTCGGCGTTGATGGGACCCGGCCCCATCAGCAGTCGCGGCGGCGGGTTCACGGGCTGCACCGGCTGACCCTACGGTCGGGACACCCCCCGCCACCGAGGAGACGAGCACCCGTGGAACTGCCAGCAGAACTGATCGCCCTGCTCCGCCAACCCAGCGGCTGCTTCGTCGCCACGACCATGCCGGACGGCTCGCCGCAGCTGACCCAGACCTGGGTCGACACCGACGGCGAACACATCCTGATCAACACCGTGCAGGGCTTCCAGAAGGCGAAGAACGTCGAGCGCGACCCGCGCGTCGCGGTGAGCGTCTCCGACCCGGCCAACCCGTCGCGCTACTTCGCGGTCCGCGGGCGGGTCGTGGCCGCCACCACCGAGGGTGGCGCCGAGAGCATCGAGGCCCTTGCGCAGCGCTATCTCGGCGGTCCCTACCCCTGGTTCGGTGGTCGCGACCAGGTGCGGCTGATCTTGACCATCAGTGCTGACAAGATCCACGCGGTGGGCTAGGGCACCCCGGGGAGCAGCGCATAGCCTCGCGGCGTGCCCGACCGTCTGGCCCTGGTGGCCGCCCTGCCGGGGGTCGCGGCGGCCGTCGACGAGGCCCGCGCCGGCGTGGACCGGCTGCTCGCCCACCGGCTGCTGCGCCGGCGCTCGGCCGAGGTGAGCGCCGAGTGCGCGTTGCGGGCCGCGCGCGCCTCGGCCGCGCTCGAGGGTGCCGACATGACGCTGGAGGAGCTGCGCGGCGAGCTCACCGCCGGCGGCGTGGTGGCACCGACGGTGGAGGCCGCCGTCCGGGTCTCGGCCGCGCTGGGCTCGCTGACGGCCACTTGGGAGCGCACGCCCAGGCAGGCGCTGGCGCGGCTGCACTCGCTGGCCACCGGCGGTACGCCGGAGACCGAGCGGGTGGGTCGCCCCCGGGCCGACATCGGCGCCGACGACCCGCTCGGCCTCGGCGCCGCGCCGTTCCCCCTGGAGGTGACGGCCCGGCTGGACGGGCTCGCCGACGCCCTGCTCGGGCCCACCGCGGCCCCGGCCGTCGTCGTCGCGGCCGTCGTGCACGGGGAGCTGCTGGCCCTGCGGCCCTTCGGCACGCTCGACGGGCTGGTGGCGAGGGCGGCGGCGCGGCTGGTGCTGACCGGCCGCGGCCTCGACCCCAAGGCGGTGACGGCGCCGGAGGTGGGGCACGTCGAGGAGGGGGGGTACGCCGGGGCGGCGGCCGGCTACGTCGCCGGGGACGTCGCCGGCTGGGTGCGGCACTGCTGCACCGCGATGGCGCTGGGCGCGCGGGAGGGGCTCGCCGTCGCCGAGGCCCTGCAGCGCGCCGACGCATGAGTGCCCCGGCGCCGGAGCCTCCCGGTGGCCGTCCGGCGTACGCGTCGCGGGCGGTCGGCCGGTGGCTGGTGCGGGCCGAACGAACCGTCTATGCCAGCCCCTGGGTCACGGTCGGCCTCGCCGACGTCACCACCCCCGGCGGTCGCCGGGTCCCCGAGCACCACGTGGTGCGGGTGCCGCTGCAGGCCGCCGGCGCCCTCGTGCACGACGCCGGTGCCGACGCGCTGCTGCTGATCTGGCGGCACCGGTTCATCACCGACTCGTGGGGACTCGAGCTGCCGGCCGGGCGCTGCGAGCCGGGCGAGGCCCCGTCGGAGGCGGCGTCGCGGGAATGCGAGGAGGAGACCGGGTGGCGCCCGGAGGGCCTGCGGCTGCTCGCCAGCTGGCACCCGAGCAACGGGCTGATCGACCAGACCTTCTCCGTGTTCGGCGCCGAGGCAGCGCGCAAGGGGAGCCGGACCGACCACGACGAGGCGGCCTCGGTGCTCTGGCTGCCCGTCGCCGAGGTGGAGCGGGCCGTGGACGCCGGCGAGGTGCGTGACGGCCTGACGCTGACCGGGCTGCTGGCCTTCCTGCGGGCGCGCGGCGTGGCCGGCCGTGAGTGACCTCCTCGGCCTGCTTGCGGAGCCCGACCGGCTGCGTGTCGTCGCGGCCCTGGTGCTGGGCGCCAGGACCACGGCGGAGGTGGTGGCGGCCACCGGGCTGGCCGAGCCCGCGTGCGTCAAGGCGCTCAACCGGCTGCGCCGCGGCGGGCTGGTAGGCCTCCGCGCCCGCGCGTGGGTGGTGCACGAGGAGGTGTTCACGCAGGCCGCCCGGGCGGCCGCCCCGCCGTCCGCCGTACCGAGCGCGGCCGACCTCGGCGCGCCAGACGAGCGGTCGGCCGCGGTGCTGCGCGCCTTTCTCCGGCCCGACGGGCGGCTGGAGCGCATCCCCGCCGCCCGGGGCAAGCGCCGGGTCGTGCTCGACCACCTGGCCAGCGGCTTCGAGCCGGGTATGCGCTATCCGGAGCGCGAGGTCGACGCCACCTTGCGGGCCTTCCACCCCGACCACGCCGCACTGCGCCGGTACCTCGTGGACGAGGGGTTCCTGGAGCGGGCGGGCGGGATCTACTGGCGGACCGGCGGCTCCGTCGAGCTCTGACGCCGGGGCGGCTTGACCAGGTCGAGCACCGGCCAGCCGCTGGCAGCCGCGTGCGCGCGCAGCGCTCGGTCCGGGTTCACCGCCACCGGGCACCCCACCGCCTGGAGCATGGGCAGGTCCGTGACGGAGTCGGAGTAGGCATGGGCCGCAGCCAGATCCAGGCCGCGCTCGGCCGCGACGGTCCGCAGCGCCTCGGCCTTGGTCTCGCCGTAGGCGTAGTAGTCGATCTCCCCGGTATAGATGCCGTCGCGCACGGCCATCCGGGTGGCGATCGCCAGGTCGGCGCCGAGCAGCCGCGCAACCGGTTCGACGATCTCCGCCCCGCTGCTGCTGACGACCACCACGAGGTCGCCCGCCGCCCGGTGCCGAGCGAGCAGCGCGGCCCCCTCCGGGTAGACCAGCGGCGGGATCACCCTGGCCACGTTGGCCTCCACCACCGCACGCAGATCGCCCTCGCGCCACCCGACGGTCAGCGCCGCGACCCGGCTGCGCAGGCCCTCCATCCTGGCGTGGTCAGCCCCCCTTGCGGCGTACACCGCCGTCGACCAGGCGCCCCGCACCAGCGCCCGTCGGGTCAGCAGACCGGCCCGCCGCATGGGACCACCAAAGGCGAGGCTGCAGCTTGTCGTCAGCAGCGTTCGGTCGAGGTCGAAGAACGCAGCGGACGCCACCGGTCGACCTTAGGCGCGGACGGGTTTGGCGGCTGCAGGCCTGAGGCACACTGGATTTGAGCGGTCGGCGAACTGTTGACCGCGCTGTCGGGCCCGTCTCAACCCCCCCAGAGACGGGTCCTTCGACGGCCCCCGCCACCCCCCCCGGCGGGGGCCGTCCTCACGTTGCGGTCCCTGCACCTGGGCCTGTGCACCGTTCCTCCGTCGTCCACAGCCGGCCCATCGGGGGGCGGTGGCGTCGCTTGCTGCGGGATCGTCGAGGCACCCGGCCCGGGACCCCGGGCCCGCCCCCCGGAGGCGCCCGTGTCCCGGCCCCTGCTCGTGACCGACGACCCGCTCGTGCTCGAAGACCTGCTGCGCCTGGCCGAGCGGGCGGGCGCGGAGGTCGACGTCGCCCCCTCCAGCGATGTCGCGGGGGCTCGCTGGGCGGCAGCACCCGTCATCATCGTCGGTCCGGATGCCGTGGGCGCCGGCGTGCGGGAGCGGCGGCCCGGTGTGGTCGTCGTCGGCACCGACCTCGACGACATTGACGTCTGGGACCGGGCGGCTGGTCTCGGTGCCGAGCACGTCGTGTTCCTGCCCGACGCGGAGCCCTGGCTCGTCGACCTCCTTGCCAACGCCACGCAGCCTGCCGGCCCCGGCCGGGTGGTGGGCGTGGTCGGCGGCAGGGGCGGTGCCGGCGCCACCTCCCTCGCGGTCGCCCTGGCCGTGCGGGCCGCCGACACCGGGTGGCGCACGGTGCTGGTCGACGCCGACCCGCTCGGCGGCGGCATAGACCTCGCGCTCGGCGTGGAGGACGTGCCAGGCCCGCGGTGGTCGGCCCTGGCCGACGACGCGGGGCCCACCGGTGTCGCCGGCCTGCCGCGTGCCGGTGAGGTGACGGTGCTCGCCGTCGACCGGGGGGACTTCCCGCTGCCTGCCGCGGCCACGGTGCAGGGACTGCTGGAGACGGTCACCGCCGGGGCCGACCTCGTGGTGATCGACCTCCCGCGCTCCCTGTCCGGCGCCGGTGCGGTCGCGGCCGGCCGCTGCGACACCGTGCTCCTCATCGTCCCGGCGGAGGTGCGCGCCTGCGCGGCGGCGGCGCGGGTCGCGGCGGCGCTGACCGGCCGGTGTCGCGACGTCCGGGTGGTCGTCCGCGGTCCGGCACCCGGCGGTCTCGACGCCACGCTCGTTGCGGGGAGCCTCGGGCTGCCGCTGGCCGGGGCGATGCGACCGGAGCCCGATCTCGACCGTGACCTCGAGCAGGGCCTTCCCCCTGGGCGCCGCAGCCGGGGTCCGCTGTCCCGGCTCGCCACCGCCTTGCTGCTCGACCTCGGGCTGCCGGCCGGGCCCGTCCCCGCAGGGTCGTCGGCGGCGTGAGCACCCTCGGGGTGTTGCCGGGCCCGGGTGACGCCGGTCCGCTGCAGTCGCTGCTCGAGGCGGACGGCGTGACCGACGTTCTGGTGAACGGCGGCGGCGCCGTGTGGGTGGACCGCGGCGATGGCCTGGAGGCGGTGCCGCTGCGGCTCGGTGGCGAGGAGGCGGTGCGGACCCTGGCGGTGCGCCTGGCCGCCCAGGGTGGGCGTCGGCTCGACGCCGCGGCGCCGTGGGTCGACGTCCGGCTGCCGGGAGGGGTGCGGCTGCACGCCGTGCTCGCCCCCGTCGCGCCCGAGGGCACCTGCCTGTCGCTGCGCGTGCTCCGCGACCGCGGGCTGCCGCTCGCCGAGCTCGTCGGGGACGCGGGCTGCGCTGCGCTGCTCGAGGCCATCGTGCTCGCCCGGCTCGCCCTCGTCGTGACCGGGGGGACGGGCAGCGGCAAGACCACCCTGCTGTCGGCCTTGCTGTCCTGCGTCGACCCGGCCGAACGGCTGGTGCTCGTCGAGGACGCCGGCGAGCTGCGGCCCCGGCTGCCGCACGTCGTGCGACTGGAGGCCCGCCCGGCAAACGTCGAGGGCGCAGGTGGGATCACGCTGCGCGACCTGGTGCGGCAGGCCCTGCGGATGCGGCCGGACCGCATCGTCGTCGGCGAGGTCCGCGGCGCCGAGGTGTCCGAGCTCCTGCTCGCGCTGAACACCGGCCACGAGGGTGGGGCCACGACCCTGCACGCGAACGGTGCCGCCGACGTCCCCGCTCGGCTGGAGGCGCTCGGGGCGCTGGCCGGGATGCCGCGCGACGCCCTGCATGCCCAGGCCGCGGCCGCCCTGCACGTCGTCGTGCACCTGCGCCGCGACCCCCGCGTGCGCGGCGGCCCGCGCCGCGTCACCGAAGTGGGTCTGGTCGGGCGCTCTCTCGCGGGCGGGCTGGTGGTGGAGGTGGCGGCGACGGTCGGTGCCGGGGGCCTCGTGCCAGGGCCGGCCGCCTCGGCGCTGGCCAGGCTGCTGGCCGCCCGCGGGGCAGACGCCAGGACGCTGGCAGCGTGACGGCGGCGGGGGTGGCCGGTGGGCGTCGACCGACCAGCAGCGCGTCGGTGTCGCCGCGCCGGCGTCTCGGGGCTCATCCCACCGTGCTGGCGGTCGCCGCCGCGGCCGCGGTCGGCCTGCTGTCCTGGTCTCCGGTGGGGGCCGCGGCCGCACTGGCAGTGGCACTGGCGATCGCTCGGGGGCTCAGGCGCCGCGGCGAGGAGGCGCGGGCGCGACGGGAGCGGGAGGTTGTCGTGGAGCTGCTGGGGACCCTCGCCCTTGAGCTCGGGGCCGGTCGGGCGCCGGGTGCCGCACTGCTGCTCGCCGTGGGGAGCACGGGCGGCCCGATGCCCCCCAGCGCGTCCGCGGCAGCCTTCGCCGCCCGCACGGCCGCCGACGTCCCCGCCGCGTTCGCCGCCGGTCCGCCGGTCCTGCGCGCGCTAGCAGCCGCGTGGCGGGTGACAGCCCGCACGGGAGCGCCACTGGCCGCCGCGGTGGATCGTCTCGCCGACGGCGAACGGGTGGAGGCGGCTGCGGCCCGCGAGCTCGACGCGGCACTCGCCGGCCCGCGCTCCTCCGCTCGGCTGCTCGCCGGGCTGCCGGCGCTCGGTCTCGTGCTCGCGGCGGGCCTGGGGGCGCACCCGGTGCACGTCCTGCTCCATACGCCGATCGGGGCGGCCTGCCTGCTCGCCGGAGTGGGCCTGGACCTGGCCGGCAGTGCCTGGACCGGCGCGCTGGTGCGAGGCGCGCGCCGGGTGGCGTGAGCGGCGCACGGGGGATCGCCGTCCTCCTCGCCGCCGCCGTGCTCGCCGCTGCCGCCGGGGTGGTCGCGCTGGTCGCCGCTGTCCGCCGTCGCCGTCGGTCCCGCCGGCGCCTCCGCCGGCTCGCCGGAGCCGGGGACGCGTCGGTGGCCTTACCGCACCACGTGGGGCCGGCGTCACGGCTGGCCGCCGGGGAGTTCCGGCCGGGGGTGGCGGCAGCGGCGGCAGGTATGGCAGCGGTGGGGGCGGCCACGCTCAGCTGGCCCGGTGCCGGGTGGCCGGCGGCAGCCGCGGTCGGATTCACGGTCCTCGGTGCCGGGCTCCTCGGCGCGCGGCACCTGCTGCCGAGGCTCGCGGCGCCCCCCGCGGTGGATACCGGGCCACTTCCGGCCGCCCTCGACCTGTTCGCCGCCTGCCTCGCGGCCGGCAGCCCGGTGCCGGACGCGCTGGCCGAGACGGGGGCAGCTGCCGGCGGGGACGTGGGGGCTGTGCTCACCGCCGTCGCGACCGGGATGCGGCAGGGGGCCCCCGCACGCGCGGCGTGGGCGGCCGCCCTGGGCCCGGAGCCGGTGCCGGCACTGGCCGCACTGGGGCGGGCCTGCGTCCGATCGGAGCGTGGCGGGACGCCCCTGCAGACGGTGCTGACCCGGCTCGCCAGCGAGCAGCGCGCGGTGGTGGCGACGCGGCGACAGGAGGCTGCGCGCCGCGCCGGCGTCCTCGCGGTGCTGCCGCTCGGGCTGTGCTTCCTCCCGGCGTACCTGTTGCTGGGGGTGGTCCCGGCGGTCGCCGGCCTGGCCGCCCGCTTCACCTGAGCGGCTGTGCACGGCACCGCGCCGGATGCACAGATCTGCCGCGCATCCATCGACGGTCGTCGGGCCCGGCAGCGTGGTGGTCGACCAGCAGGGCACAGCCGACGAGACAGCCGACCCGGAGGCCCATCATGACCCGACTCACCGCGGCACGTCGCAGCTGGCACCGCCTCCCCGTCGGCGCCGACGGCATGACCACCGCCGAATACGCGGTCGGGACGGAGGTCGGCTGATGCACACCTAGAAGCAGCGGGTGGCGCGAACATGGAACAAGCGCAAAATGTCTCCGCTGCAGCCAGTCTGATCGCGGGCACGCGTAGCCATCGTTGTTAGCGCA
>JAABUZ0100009212.1_pt1 | contig 11362 bp, 9 predicted proteins | sample 5562091 | NCBI WGS metagenome assembly JAABUZ01 (sample SAMN12813069, study PRJNA571459) | rock metagenome | isolation source: Antarctica rocks | place: Antarctica: Victoria Land, Linnaeus Terrace sud | collected 2015-12-21
GGCCATGCGGCCGTTCCTGTCTCTCTCCCCCTCAGGCAGGGTCTGCCGCAGTGGGAAGCGGTTGTGTACGTTCAAAACACGTTAACAGAGAAAGGACTTGTATGAGTCGAGAAGCCGGCATCGCGGCAATGGGCTACTTTCCCATGCCGCCACACCTGATGGCGTCCGTGTGCGCCTATCTACGCCGCCCCTATGGCGGCGGTCAGATCCACATCGTCGACCCCTGTGCGGGCGAGGGCACCGCCCTGCGCGCCCTCCAGGAGCACCTCGACCCCGATGCGATAGCGCACGCCATCGAGTTGCACGAGGGCCGCACCGCTCAGAGCGCGGCGCTTTTCGGTAAGGGGATGGTCGTGCAGGCCGACGCGCTCACCGGCGTCGAGGTCTCGCCGGACGCCTTCGGCCTGCTCTGGCTCAACCCGCCCTACCACCTGGGCCAGTTCGAGTTGGAGTTCCTGATGGCGCATACTCCGCTGCTCCATGCGGGCGGCGTCCTCTGCCTCGTCGTCCCGCAGCCGACGCTGGCGATCCTGGCCGAGTATCTCGCCGCCTGGTACACCACGGTGACGTGCTACGCGTTCCCCGATCCGGACTACCGCGCCTACAAGCAGGTCGTCCTCTTCGGCGAGCGCAAGCCGTCGCCCCTGGCCGCCCCGCCCCAGGCCGAACGCCTGCGCGGTCTGGCCGAGATCGACGCCGATCTGCCCGCGCTTGGCGCCTACGGCTACCGCTACATCGTTCCCACGACGCCGGGTCCCACTGTGTTTCGGGCGCGCTCCGCCGAGGCGGTGCCAGTGGCGGGCGGCCTGTGGGACGACGCGGAGGTGACGAAGCGCCTATGGCCTCCGCTGACGCCAGCGCTGCTGCGTCCGCTGATGCCGCTCTCGCGCGGACACCTGGCACAATTCGGCGTCAGCGGCCTGCTGCGCAACACGGTCTTGCAGGCGCGGGACGGCACGCCCTATCTCGTCAAGGGACGCGCCATCAAAGCGCAAAACGTGCGGGCCTATGAGGAGGAGAACGACAAGGGTCATGCGGTCAGCGTGCGCGTGACGCGCGAGAGCGCCGAGACCGGCGTCACCCTGCTCAACCTCCAGACGGGCGACTGGATCGACACGCGACCGGGCAACAAGGAGCGATCGCTCGCCTGGTTCGTGGAGGAGTTCGGGGCCAGCCTCACGCGCGCCATTCTCGACACCTGTCCGCCCGTCTATACGCCCGCCCTGTATAAAGAGTATCGCCCACTGGTCAAGCACCTGTCGCGCCAGCCGCTAGGCCGCCAAGCCGATGCCCTGGCCGGCGCGGCGCTCTCGCTGGAGCGCGGTCATCGCTGCACCATCCTGTCGGCCGAGATGGGAAGTGGGAAAAGTTTCATGGCGCTCGCCGCGCTCTATGCGACGTGGCGGCGCAAGCGCGCGCGCGACCCTCACGCGCGCATGCACGCGCTGGTGATCTGCCCCACCCACCTCGTGCGCAAGTGGGTGCGCGAGGCCCAGGCGACCATCCCCGGCGTGCAGGCCGTGGCCGTCGACAGCATCAGCGAGGTCGAGGCGGCGCTGGCGCGAGCGCACGCCGCCGCGCCACTCCTTCTTGTGTTGAGCAAGGAACGGGCGAAGCTGGGCCACCGCCGCCGCCCCGCCGTGTGGGACCGGCTGATGCCCTGGACCAAGGAGCGCCGGCTGTGCTGCCCGCAGTGCGGCGAGATGATCCGCTACACGGAGCGCTGCGGCCGCGAGGGCAAGGAGCGCCTCGGTGTCCCCATCCTCGACCCGGCGGTGTGCGTCCGCTATCGCCTGTTCTGTGAGAACGCGGCATGCCGCTCGCCCCTTTGGCAGGCGGACACGACGCAATTGCGCGTCCCGCGCGGCCAGCTTGCCGCCCTACAAACCCCGGACCGGCCGGTGGCCCTGTTCGAGGGAGGCCGGACCACCAAACCGAACGGCGCGGGCGAGCCCCGGCGTGTCCCCCTGGGCGCCTACATCGCCAAGCAGCGACGCGACGCCTTCGACGTGCTGGTGCTGGACGAGGTGCACGACTACAAGGCCGACGGCTCGGCGCAAGGGATCATCGCTGGACAACTCGCCGCCGCCATCCCGCAGGTCCTCGCCCTCACCGGCACGCTCTACGGCGGGGTGGCAAGTAGTTTGTTCCACCTGCTCTACCGCCTCGACCCAGCGACGCGCGAGGAGTTCGCCTACAGCGACCTGGCGCGCTGGATCGAGACCTATGGGCTGTACGAGATCACGGAGAAGGAAACGGAGGGGGACGGCGCGGAGATCGGCCACGTCACGCGGCGCCGCACCAACCGCACCACGACGCGCCGGGAGATCCCCGGCCTGATGCCCCAGATGATCGCGCGGTTGGCCCGGCACACCATCTTCCTGCGCCTGGCCGATGTCGCGCCCGACCTGCCGCCCTACGAGGAACACGTCGTGACCGTGGCGATGCTTCCCGCGCAGCGCGACGCCTACGACCGGCTCAAGGGCGCGCTGCTCGCCGCGCTGCGGGAGGCGCTGGTGCGGGGCAGCAAGCGGCTCCTGGGCGCCTACCTGCAGAGCCTGCTCGGCTACCCCGACGCGCCCTACCGGGCGGAGAGAGTGGTCGATCCCAAAGACGACCGCGTCATCGCCACGGCCCCGGCACTCGATGAGGAGGTAGTCTATCCTAAGGAGCGCGCGGTGCTCGACCTGGTGGCGCGCGAACTGGGCCAGCGCCGCAAGGTGCTGATCTTCGTGCAGAACACAGGCAGCCGCGACGTGACGGCGCGGCTCGTGGCATTGCTGGCTGCACGGGGCGTCAAGGGCGTCGTGCTGCACTCCTCGGTCGAGGCCAAGGGGCGCGAGGCGTGGGTCGAGGCGCGGCTCACCGAGGGCGTGCAGGTGCTCATCACGCATCCCAAGTGCGTGCAAACGGGCCTGGACTTGTTGGCCTTCCCGACGCTGGTGTTCTACCAGTGTGAGTACAGCGCCTACGTCGTGGCCCAGGCGTCGCGCCGGAGTTGGCGCATCGGTCAGCGCCACGACGTGCATGTCTACCACGTTGTCTACGCCGACAGCGCCCAGGAGAACGCGCTGCGCCTGGTAGCGCGCAAGCGCCGCGCCGCGAAACTCGTTGATGGCGATCTGGACGAGGACGGGCTGGTGGCGCAGGCGGAGGTGGACGGGCTGCTCAAGGAGTTGGCGCGTTCCCTCGTCGACGAAGACGCCACGACGACGGTGGAGAGCGCCGAGGAGATTCTGGCGCAGGCGCGCGTCGACGAGTTGGCCGATACGGAGTTGATCCTTGACGCCCAGGACTTGACGATGGAGGACGTCCCCTCCGACGACGATGCGGCCGGCGACACGCCCTCCGCGCCGAAGCCCGCGGTCATGGGAGCCACGACCGTCTCACTGTTCGACTACATGGCCGCTCACCCCTCGACACGTCGCAAGAACAAGAAGACGCGGCAAGCGGCGCCTTCAGCGCAACTGCTCCTTTTCGACCTGCTCGAGGAACGACCTGCGGCGCCGGAGCCGACACCGCTCACGCCGGACGCCGACCTCGAACAAGCGGGGCTCTTCGCGACGGCGTCGTAGGGGGAGAAGATAAGGTCTCCCGTTTGGGCGCCTCGATTCGCCCTTATCACGCCCGTATGAGAGGGAGTGATACCGAGCAGTAGGTTCCGGTTGCCCTCGACACGGAGTTTTCCCGGAGATGGGGTGGGTAGAGTGGGAGCTACGTGCACGGGTGGCCGTGCGGTAGAGGCGCTGCCGGATGGGATTATCCGCTGCGACGCCGTGACGACAAGGAGGATAGTAATGCCAGCTCAAATGAAACGCTCCACTCCGCCCTCCCCGCCTCTGGTAGATCCCCTGGACACTCCGTTGCTGCTGGCGGTCCCGGACGCCGCCCGCTTGTTAGGGATTGGGACAACCTTCGCCTGGGAGTTGGTGCGTACAGGTGCCCTACCGAGCGTCAAGCTGGGCAGACGCGTGCTCGTTCCTCGCGCGGCGTTGGAGCGTCTCGCGGATGTTCATACGATCGAGGGCGGACAAGGGCATGGCGATAGCGCCGGCATGCAACGCCCCCACGCCCTGACGCGGCGTCACCCCCATAACGACGCGCCGAGCACAGGGGCCAACGGAGACAGACAGATATGACAAGACGCCCCACTATGCTGGGGCTCCGCGATAGGAACCGTCGACAAAGGCTGTGGCGCCTCGGCGTCACCGACGACCATCAGAGACTTATCCTACCCAAACAGTAGAGTGCCGACTGGAGGCGCATGATGGCAAGTGGGAGCATCAGGAGAAGGGAGCGCGCGGACGGCGTACGGTACGAGGCCGTGGTGGATTTCGGGCTCGATCCAGCGACCGGCAAGCGCGTTCAGCGGTCCAAAGCCTTCAAGACGAAGAGGGAAGCGCGGGAGTACCTCACGGCCTCCCTCAACGAGGTCGACAAGGGGACATTCGTCGACCGGTCCAGGCAAACCGTCGCCGAGATGATGGAGTACTGGCTCGACACTGAAGCCCGCCCCCGCCTGCGGGGCAAGACGGTCTTCGATTACGAGAACACAATCAAGAATCACATCCTGCCCGAGCTGGGCTCCGTGCCAATCCAGAAGCTGACGGCCGACCGCCTCCTCACGTTGTATGCGGACAAGACGGCCGCGGGCGTCGGACCGCGCACCATCCGGCTCTGCCACCTGCACCTGCGGCAGGCCCTCCGGCAAGCGACGCGCCTCGGTCTCGTCGCCCGCAACGTGGCCGATCTCGTGAGCCCACCGAAGGGGCAGCCGAAAGAGATGAAGGTCTGGACGGATGAGCAGGCCCAAACGTTCCTGGCCGTCGCTGGCGAAAGCATCTACGGCCCGATCTGGATACTGGCCCTGGCGACGGGGATGCGCAGGGGCGAATTGCTCGGCGTGCGCTGGAGAGATGTGGACCTGGAGCGTCGCACGCTCCAGGTTCGCCAGACCGTGGGCGCGCTCAGAGGGCGGATCGAGTTCAAGCCGCCCAAAACCAGGAGCAGCATGCGCACCATGTCGCTGCCCGAGGAGGTGGTCGCCATCCTGCGCGAACACAAGCGCCGGCAGAATGAGCGCCGGCTCGCCCTTGGTGAGGCATGGAACGACCACGATCTCGTCCTCACGGTGGGCAACGGGAACCCTATCCATCCCGACAACATACGCCACGACTTCGAACGGCTGGTGCGGAAAGCAGGCGTGCCCATGATCCGCGTCCATGACCAGCGCCACACCTACGTCACGCTGGGGCTGGCGGCCGGGGTCAACATCAAGGCCCTGAGCGAAGCCGTCGGGCACCGTGACATCTCCATCACGCTCGGGATCTATGGGCACGTCCTGGCCGAGCAACGGGTCGAGGTCGCCGAAAAGATGGGCGGCGTTTTGTTCGGACCGAAGGAGGACAAGGGACGGGACGCCCGCAAGGGATCGTGAGATTTTGTGGTCGTTTTGTGGTCGCCATGAGACCCATAGAAAAGGAGGACTGCGTAACATGCAGCCCTCCTTCTTTTTTTGTGCTTAAAAACGGGTTTCAGGGAAGAGAAATGGCTGGGCGGGCAGGATTCGAACCTGCAACCTTCTGATCCAAAGTCAGTTGCGCTACCATTGCGCCACCGCCCATTGCTCTACCCAAAGTATACAGTAGTCAGTAATCAGTAGTCAGTAGCCGGGTAATAGTTTGTGTGGTGGGAGCGCATCACTGACTACTGACTACTACGGATCGATCGGCGCGTAGTGGCTGGAGAGGCTGTCGCGGGTCGTGGTGGTGACCTTGCCGTTGATGGTGACAGCACGCGCTATGGTGGTGTCGACGCTGCCGTCGGGGTTCAAGGTTACCTGCGGCGTGCCGACGTCGACGCTGTACGAACCTTGTTGACGCATCGGAGCATAGCCGGCGCTGTTGAAGATGTAGACGGTCGCGACGCCCGTTCCATCACCCGGCGTCGCGCTATCGGCCATCACCAACACCGGGTGGTTCGTCGTGTTGCGGAAGACGAGGTCGGGCACACGCCCCTGCCCCGCGTGCCCATTCGCGTTAACGCGCGCGTCGTAGCCCACCATAGCGTCGAGCCCCGGCTGCGTGTAGAGGTTCAGGTACGGGTAGTGCACGCGGCGATCGATGGACAGACCGGCGTCGTAGGCGGCGGCCAGCGCGGCCGACGCGACGAGATTGGCTCCGCCGTTGACCCCCGTAATGTCGTTGGGACCGACCATGTTCTGCCCCGCCGTGTAGCCCTGTGTGGCGTCGAGCGGCCCCGCGATCGCCGCGAAGCTGAAGGTGTGCCCCGGCTGCACGATGGTGTTGGTGATGGCGTTGGCCGCTGTGTCGAGGTTCCCCTGGCGCGCCCAGTCGAGCCCCGTGTAGCCGAGCGCGACGGAGCCTACATTGGCGTTGAAGTTGAGCGCCTGCGCGGCCGCGAGGGTGAAGGACGCCGAGACCGTCAGCGTCGGGATGTAGACCGTGCGCGACGAAGCGGGCACATCGGCCTGCTGCAGGATGAGCGCCGCCGCGCGATCCACGTTGATCGTTTGACCTATGTAGTCATAGTTGGGACGCACTTGCGTGTGGTTGGGGTCGTTGTCGTTCTTGTAGAGGCTGTAGTACGCCGGCGTCGGCGCCCGATCGACGTTGCGCGCCACGCCGCCGCGGTCGAAGGCCACCGCCAGCTTGCGCACGTCGATACCCAGATCGAAGCGGCATGACCGCGTCCCGCAGGTAGGCGTAAATGTCAGCAGGCGCAACAGGCCCGCGCGGTCGAGGTACCAGGGCGGGGCGGTACCGCTATTGACGTTGTTGTACAGGAACTGCACGCGCGCGGAGAGCAGCGCACGCGCCTGGTCGAGCACAGCTTGCGCCTTGTCATCCCCCAGGTCCGACTCAACCTGCTGTAGCGGGAGCGCGACGCTCGTGGCGTCATGGGTGTTGATAACAGCGCCGAGGGCGGCCGCCGCGCCCGCCACGTCGAGCTGCCGCCCTGGGACCGACCCGTGCAGGATAGCGACATCGTTCCCATCCACGCCGACGACGGCGCGGCGCGGCGGCACGTACACGTCACGCTTGGCGGACGTCACGAAGCGCGACACCGCCGCCACGTCGTGCGTCCCGCTCAAGGGCACGTTGGCGCCGCTGAAGATGGTCTGCGCCTCGGTCCAGCCGCCAAAGAACAGAGGGCCACTGTGGGCCAGCGCCAGCGCACGGTCGACGGCCGCCGCGCTATCGTAGCGCGCGCCGAACCGCGCCGGCGTGACCTGCCAGCTCTTATCACCGGCCTGCACGAAGATGGGCGCGTTCACGCGCGCCGTTTCAGTGTCGCGCAACGCGGCCAGCGCGTCGGCGCGCGTCAGACCGCCGACCGGCACATGGTCGATGGTCACATGCGGGTAGATGCGGCCGGCGTAGACCGTCTGGAAGATAGCCCCAACAACCCACATGACGGCGACGACGCCGAGGGTCGTGACGAGTTGCATCAGACTGACGCGCGCCGACGGCCGCACGATCTCATGGCCTTCGGGACGGTGCAGCTTGGGGATGCGCTGGCGCGTCGGGACGCGCGCGCGCGTCCAGCGCAGACGCCGCGGCAACTGCCGGTTGAGTTCCCTATACGGGGGGATGATCCGCACGGTCACGCTCCCTCTGACGACGTATGTAGCGATACTCGGGATCCTGATAAAAGGCGCTGCCCACCGGCGTGATCTTGCCCGCGTACTTGGTGAGCCGCTTGGCGCGATAGGGGATCACGCTTTCGTCGCTCGTATAGAATGAGAGTTGCCCGACGCGCAGGCCGGGGTAGAGCGGGATCGGGACCTTGCCGATGTTAGACAGTTCGAAGGTAATAGTGCCGGCGAAGCCGGGGTCGACAAAACCGGCCGTGGAGTGGATCTGCAAGCCCACACGCCCCCAGCTGCTGCGTCCTTCCAGCCGCACGGCCAGGTCCGCGGGCAGCCGGATAAACTCGAGCGTGTTGGCCAGGGCGAACTCGCCGGGGTGCAACACGTAGGGCTCGGTGGGCAGGACCGTGTAGTCCTGCGTGTATTCGGCCACGTCGCGGCGCACGGCCGCGGGATCTTGCAGCGGCTCGATATAGGCGAGGGCGCTGCGCTTCTGCGCCTGGAAGCGCGTGCCCAGGCGCACGTCGAGCGAGGTGGGCCCGAGTTGCGTGGCAAGGTCGATGATGGGGGTGACGACGACATCGCGCGTCACTAGCATACGGCGCAAGATCTCGCGCTCATTGAGGATGGCCATGGTCACGCGTCTGGCCCCCGTCCTATCATCGTCCGTCATTCCGCCACCTTCCCGCGCACGAAAATACCCTGGACATGCGCGGCCTCGATCGACTGCGCCAGCAGGTCGCCACGCTCCAGCGCGTGCGGGCGATAGGCGGCGAGCGCGCGCCCCATATCGCCGTGCTCCTCCACTAACCGGCCGAACAGCGGATAGCTGTAGCGCGCCTTGTAGAGCCAGCCCACGCCCAGGATAGCGGCGAGCGAGGCCGGGCGCTCACCCAGTGGACCGATCAGTGCATAAAACGCGTCGGGGGTATCGACACCCTCCAGGCGCTCCAAGAAGTCGGGCGGCACAGGCGGGTCGATGGCGTTGATAGGCGTCCCGGCGACGAGCTTATCCAGCAGCGCCGCCGTCTCCTGCGCCGTCGGCACGTCCGGCTCGGGCAGGCCGAGATCGACCCATACCTGTTCACTTACACTGTTCCCACCCCACCCCGATGATACGCTGCGGCCAACCACTTTATCGCGCGCGCCAAGCAACTGCCCCAGGAAACCGCCGGCGCCGTCTTCTCGGTCGAGAACATGACGCCCACCTTGCTCGAGGCCACCGGCGACAGCTTTGGCCGTAAAAGCCACATGCCAAAAGGATGTCGGCCATGCGGGCATAGCAGGAGGGGTGAACAAGAGCGCTTGTGCGGCGAGGGCGGCGAAAGCAGCGGGACCAACCAGACGCACGGCTCCAAAAGGGCTCGTGGCTGGGTCGAAGGTATAAGGCCGTCCTCTTGGGTCGCGCAGGCTATCGCTATATTGCGCCAGGTAGATCCGTGTCAAAGCCGGCAACAAGAGCGGCCAGCAAAGCGGATCGACCGATTCGATGCGCGGCAACGCGACCGTCGGCTCCATTCCGTGCGTCAAGTCCACCGTCACGCCGGTCGCCTCGAGCGCGACGTACAGGCTGTCAGCCACGTCGTCGTCGAGGGCGGCGTAATCGTCGGAGAGCACGACGGCCGGGTGCGGCAGATCTGCGCCAACATCGTCGCGCAGCTTGCGCAGGAAAATGTCGACCGAGGCGGCGCTCCAACGCATGTCGAGCAACCCCAGACGTGAGTGCAGCGCGCGTAATGCCTGCCCACACTGGTAGAGCGTATCGAGCAAGGCCGGCGTCGCTTCCCGCGCCCCGCCCTCCGACGCCAGCACGTCGCGTTGCAGCCGCGCCTCCAGCGCGTCGAGACCCTGGTTGAGCAGCGCCGCGACGGCGCGCGCGTGCGGCTTCGTGGCCACGGTCGGCTCGGCTAGCGCCTCACGCATCGCCAGCATACGCTCGCCAACCTCGCACAGGATCACCACCAGCAGATCGTCGGGCATCTCTCGTCCGTCTATTTTTTACGAGTAGGCTTCAGATAGGAATGATAGCGCAGCGCGCGATTGCGTGCTAGCCGGCGTCGACGGGCGGGGTGCACCTTAAAATAGTGGAATCGTGCGTCAGGGAGCCTGCAACGGCGGTCGCATGGCAGACAAGCGCCGACTGCGGTCGGGTGTCGCCCTGTGATGTGACGCTCCGACGCGTTCGCCCTGGCACCGCAGTGCCCGTGGTCTGCCATGCGATCGCCGTCGCAGGCCGCGTCCCACTATTTCGAGGTGCACCCCGACGGGCGAATCGAGGTAGGGGCGCGGCTCACGGTGGTCGAGCCCCAGACCGCCATGCAGCGCCACCAGGGGCGCGCCCAGCCCCAGCCCCACCTCGACCACGTAGAACCGCGCGCCGTCGATTGTTATGTCCACTACGCCGCTACCGGCTGGAAGCGCCGCTCGACCTTCTCCAGCAGATGGAGGACGAAATCCGGCGCGAGGTCGGGTGAGCGGAACCCATGCACGATCACGTCCCGCGCACGCTTCGCCTCCCGTAAGAAATCATAGTCCGCGCGGCTCAACAAACCCACCGAGTACAGCGTGGCGATGACGGCGAGCGGGCGCTCGTTCTTCAGCGGGACGCTCTCCCGCCGGGCGAACTGGCGTAGCGCCGCCTCAGCCACGGACCATGCAAGCAGCAACGCGGCCTCCGCTTGCGCCCCTTGCACGAGTTCGTAGACACCCCTCATGCGCGCCCGCAGTTCGTCCTGGTTCAAATCTTCTACGCGCCCGTTTACCGCGGGGAGCACCGTGGGTGGGATCGTGTAGAGATCGACCCGCCACCCCTCCTGCTCGTGCGCGTTGACGGCCGCGGTCAGCGCGGGAAGGCTTGTTGCTTCGCGCAGGGTGCCCTGAGTTTTGACCTCGACAACGGCCTTCTCACCATTTTTATAGGCGACCATTGCGGGTCGATACGGCACGAGGAAATCCGGCAGTGTCGCTACATTGGGGTCGCGGACGACGGTGTATCCTTCTTGCTCATACGCGCGCACGACATCTTCAACGGTCTGACCGTCGAATGGTTGTGGCAATCCTCTCTCGTCCATCAAAGAATCTCCCAGTGATCCGGCGCGTCCTCAACTCTTACATAAACGAATTCGACGCCTTTAGAGAAGCCGTCCGCCACGGCAGGCGCCATATGTCTGGCCTCGAATCTGCCGTTAATATTCGTCCTACGCACGCGCGTATCGGTTATCTGTCTATCATCGACATAGATGATGCCATTGAGCGCATCCTGGATAGGTTTGAGCAAATTGTCATTGTCGACGTTCGCCGCATTGACATCATGATAATAGGCAACCGTGATCTGCAATGGCTGTGTTACTGGCGGCCGCCCCGCCAGCCAGAGCCGTATAGCCTCAGCACGCACAGTATCCTTCCACGCCTGCAATCGCAGCCGGTCACGAGCTTGATACGACACGGGAGGCCCATCGACCTTGAACTCGAACCGAAACGGCGATTGAGTCATATACTTATCCTAGCAGTCTGTCGGAGAGAAGCACATTGCTCTTATTTTTCGCATTGTGAGAGGGCAATAGCGCGTCTGAAGCCCGTTTCTTGGCTTCAAAATGGTCCCCAAGTACGCTATCTCTCGGCAAAACATGTTCTCTCCGACAAACTGCTAGCAGTATTAGTACTACAACGTTAGGTGTGTGCGGGTGGGGTAGACTGGGGGAGGAGGATCACCCATGATAGCTGCCTACGCCCCCTTCGTCGCGCCGCCCT
>JAABUZ0100009214.1_pt1 | contig 11361 bp, 9 predicted proteins | sample 5562091 | NCBI WGS metagenome assembly JAABUZ01 (sample SAMN12813069, study PRJNA571459) | rock metagenome | isolation source: Antarctica rocks | place: Antarctica: Victoria Land, Linnaeus Terrace sud | collected 2015-12-21
CGAAGCTGGGCAGGAGGCGACGTCCGAGCTCGTCCATCACCAGGTTGCCGTGACCCTCGGCCAGCGTCATGATCGCCTGCAGGCGGCGGAGCGCCTCCCACTGCTGGGGCAGGCCCACCGTTAGAGCCCGCATCCGGTGCCAGCCGCCCTGGCGGTCGGCCGCCAGCTTCAGCACCCGCTCGAGCTCGGCGTCCAAGTGGTTCTGCAGCCAGGGATTGGCAGAGAACTGCCACGCGTGCGTCAGCTCGTGGAGGATGATCCAGCTCCGCAGCTCGTCGCCGGGTAGATCCTCCTTGCGCTGGAAGGAAGCTATGTTCGTCTCCACCAGGTACAGCGCCGGCTGAACCGGCTCACGGCCGAGCAGCTGCGGATCGAACTGACCGAGGACGCGGTTGGCCAGAAACACGAGGATGCCCGCGGTGTATCGATTGACGCCGTACTGCCCCAGGTCGTTCAGATGCGAGCGCTGCAAGGAGAGGGATCCCTGGAGCGGCTCCAGGGCCCGGCTCAGCACCTTTAGGTTGAGACGCAGCCAGGCGGGACGATCCAGGGACTGGAAGTGCGGCAGGCTCGTACCTGGCGGGAGCTCCCCGAGGAACTGGAGCAGCGGTTCCTCCAGCCGGGCGGCCAGCGCAGCGTAGCCGCCCTCGATCTGCGCCCGCTCGCCGGCGGAGAGGCCGCCGCCGCGGAGCTTGCGCAGTCCAAGTGCCTCTATCTCCGCCCAATCGAGTAGCTCAGTGCGCCCCCGCCGCGGCCGAACGAGCTCGCCGATGGCGGCCGCCACGAAGGCTCCGGTAACCGCCGCCACGGCTTTCCGACGCTGGCTGGCCTTCACGGCAGAGCCGGCCCGAACGGCTCCTGCCGGATCCGGCTAGACGTCGAGGAGACTGACGTCCAGCTCCTTCAGGCCGTTGGGAGGCTCCAGGCCATTGGTCTGGAGGGTCTTCATGAGGGCCAGTACGTAGCGCACGCCCGCCAGGTTCACGCCGTGCTTGCGAGTCAGGGTCTGGATGGCCTGCAGCTTCATCACATCCCGCTGCGAGTAGCGCCGGCGATTGGTCGCCGTCCGCTTGGGCTGGACCATCCCCAGGTGCTCGTACATCATGAGCGTGCGGGGATGGGTTTCCAGGATCTCGGAGGCCACGCTCAGGGTGTAGATCGGCTTGTCCAGATGGATGTTGGCCGTGTCCGCCGTGCGCGCCGGAGTTGTGCTCAGATCCGGCCGCCGTGTCGTTTCCACTCGGTGTCTCTGTCCTTCCCTTACCCAGTGCCTCGGCCTGAGGAACTGTCCGGCCAGAATTGGGTAGGGCTTATGGTACCGCGAGAACTGCCCGCAAAGGCCCTCACCGCCGGCCGCCCTGCCCGGACGGCAGGAGAAGACGTCAGGTAAGGGACCGGACGGAGCTGCCGGCGAACCGCGGCTGCGGTCAGCCGGGTGCCGAGGCGGGCGGTTTCGGGTCGGGCTTCTGTGGCTTTGGCGGTGGCGGGGCGTCAGAGCTGGTCGCCCCGGGTGGCAGCGGCGGCGGAGCCATGCCGGGACGCGTGCCCGGGATCAGGTAGACGCCGCCCTGCTGATCAAGGCCCGGAGGCGGGCTGTACCACTCACCCTTGGGGACATTCAGCGTGTTCAGAGCGGCCACCATGAAGTTGTGGAAAGCCGGCGACGCAGCAAAGATGGCATCGAAACCCTGCTGCATCTGGGCGGAATTTGTATTCCCGAACCAGAAAGCGGTTGCCAGACTCGGTGCGTAACCGACCGTCCAGGCGTCCTTGAAATCATCTGTGGTCCCCGTCTTTCCGGCGATCCGACGGTCCGGCAGTGTCAGGACTCCACGCGGGAAGGTGGGCACGCGGTTGTTGTCATCGGACATCATCGTGGCCACGATGAAGGCCACGCGCGGATCCATGACCTGCTTGGCTTCCTTGGCGGGGTCAGCGTGAAAGACATCCTTGCCCTCCGCCGTCTTCACTGTCTGTATGCCATAGGCAGGGTGGTAGACACCCATGGCGGCGATGGTGGCGGCACCGTTTGCCTGGGAGAGCACGGTTTCTGCCACGCTGCCCAGCGTGGTGCTAACCGGGTACGAGGCCGCCGGCGCCTTTAGGTCGTAACTACCATCCGGGCGCGGGTAGCCCGGCGGAGCGCCGGCCCGACGGGCCACGTCGACCACCTTGTCCAGTCCCACGCTGAGCTCCACCTTCACCGCCGGGATGTTGTACGAATTGCCCATGCACGCCTGCAGGGCGCAGGTCCCGTGGGTGCGGTGGTCGTAGTTCTCCGGTTTATAGTCCGCCTCTCCCGCCAGCTTCACCGTGAGCGGGGTATCGGCGATCGGAGTGGTCACGCTGAACTTCTGGCTTTCGATAGCGGCGGTGTAGGTCCAGATCTTCATCGAAGACCCGGGATTGCGCGGTGTCAAGGCCATGTTGTATTCGTGCCCTGGGCCGTTCGGGTCCGCGGCGCCCACCATGGCCACCACAGCGCCCGAATGGGGATCGACGGCGGCCATCGCGCCTGCGCTCATGTTCTTGCTGCGGTTGGAGTTCACGTTGTCCAGGCTGATCCGTTCGGCCTGAGCCTGCAGCGCCCGGTTCAAGGTGGTGGTCACGCGCAGTCCCCCGTCGAACGTCGCCGACCGGCCGAACCTCTGCACCAGAAGGTCGATGACCCAGCTGGTGAAACCGGGCGCCGCCTGAACCATGGGGGTGGGCCGGAACATGTGGTCGGGCGGCGTCAGATCCTCCGCAAAGGCCTGGTCGGCCGCATCTCGCGTGGCCAAGTTGTTCCTGACCATCGCGTCGAGCACGTCCCTCTGCCTCGCCTTCGCGTGCTCCCAGTGGCTGAAGGGGTCGTTGGCGTTCGGATTCTGGGGGATGCCCGCGAGCATGGCGGCTTGGGCCAGATCCAGGTCCTTCGTGTCCTTGTGGAAGTACAGCTTGGCGGCGGCCGCGGCCCCCAGGGCGTTGTTGCTGTAGTGGATGGTGTTCAGGTAGAGCTCCAAAATCTGCTGCTTGGAATAGCTGTGGTCCAGTTGGACCGCCAGCACCGCTTCCTTTGCCTTCCGCTCCACCGAAGGCTCATTGCCGACCAGCTTCAGCTTGACCAGCTGCTGGGTGATGGTGGACGCACCCTGAACGGCGCCGTGCTGCCGATAGTCGACCCATGCCGCACGGGCGATGCCGGTCGGATCAACCCCCTGCTCTTTGTAGAAGTTGGCGTCCTCGATCGCCACCGTCGCATCCGGCAGGAGGCTGCCCATGGCGGGCAGCGTCTGGTAGTAGCGCTGAGCGCCTTCCTGGTGGATGTCGGCGAGCTGGCTGCCGTCAGCAGCGTAGATGATCGTGTCCTCTGGCAACGCTTGGGTCGTGATCCCGTGCACGTCGGGCAGGCCCGCGGCAAAATTGATGAAAGTCATAGAGCCGCTCATGAAGCCGACCACCGCCGCCAGCAGCACGATGCTGAGCTTGATCAGGGGCGACGCGACCGAGCCAGTTTCGAACGGCCGCAGGGCCGGAGTCCAGAGCCGGTGCCAGGCCGCCGCGGCCCCGCCCTGGGCGGCGCTCGCTCGCAGCCTGCGACCCCGACCGTCGGTCAACGGCGTCGGCCTGGCCACCGCCCGCTGAGACTGCCGGAGCTCGTAGCCGAAGGCAGCACGAGCCCGGCGCAGGCGGGTCACCACGACGGCGGCAACAGGCCAGCTGAAGACGCTGTCTCGCAGCCGCGCCTCGTGGCGCGAGTACCACGCGCGCCAGCTCTCTGTGCCGGCGATGCTCATGTTCCTATCCTAGTCAGCGGTTTCAAGTGGCCCGAACAGATGATCGAGGGGAAGCGACTCCGGCCGAAGCCATCCTCAAATCAGCTCTAGCCGGAGTCTCGCCCCAGCGGCTGTTGCTCGTTTCAGACTACGACGGAACCCTGGCCGACATCGTTCCTGATCCTGCTCAGGCTTGGCCGCGCCCCGAATCATTGAGTGCGCTTCACCGGCTGGCGCGATACGTAGGGCGTGTGATCATCCTGAGCGGACGTGCTAACAGGGATCTCGGCCGCTTCCTGCCCGTGCCCCTCCTGGTCCTTCGTGGCGACTACGGGCTGGCCGACCCGAGCACCGCTGAGCGCAAGGCGCTGAGCCGTCTCGAGCGGGACCTCCGCCCCGAGCTGCCCGACGGTTGCTGGCTGGAGCGCAAGCCGGGCTCGCTGACCATCCATCACCGGGCTGTGCCCGACTTTGGAGAGCCTCTGCCGAACCTGGTGGAGCGCGTGGCCGATCCGGCGCTGCTGCGCTGGCGGGGTGGGCGGCTCGTCGTGGAGGTGATGCCCCGCCGCGCCGAGAAGCACCGTGCTCTGCGTGAGGAGATCGAGACCTTCCGGCCCCAGGCGGTGATCTTCGCCGGCGACGACACCGGCGATCAGGGCTGCTTCGAGCTGGTCTCCCGCGCCGAGCTGCCGCACGTTGCGGTGGGCGTCCGCTCGCCCGAGGCCGCGCCGGACCTCTTCACCACCTGCGACGTCGTGGTCGACGGCCCCGCCGGCTGGGGCCGCCTGCTCACTCGCCTGGCTCTTTGGGTGTCGGGACCAGGTCCCGCAGATCGCGCAGTTGAAGGCTGAGCCAGCGGCCGATGTCGTTGGTCACCACCTGCTCTCTGATCGCGGTCCGCCGTTCCGCCCGCTCCCGGCGCGACATCCGAAGCCCGGCGTGCAGCGCCTCGGCCGTATCCCCGACGTCGAAGGGATTGACCGTCAGGGCCCACTGGCCCAGCTCCTCGTGAGCGCCCGCGTTCTCTGAGAGAACCAGCGCGCCGTCGAACTCGCTCAGCACCATGCCCTCCTTGGCCACGAGGTTCATGCCGTCGTAGATGGGATTCACCAGCAGCACGTCGAAGTCCTGGTAGAGGGCCAGCGCTCTCCGCATGTTCTCGCCCAGTTCCAGTCGGATCGGGCTCCACTTCTTGCGGCCAAATCGCTCGTTGATCCGAGCCGCAGTGCGCCTGATTTCGCGCAGGTACTGGCGGTAGGCGTCGATGTCCTGCCGCGACGGCTGGAGGAAGGCATAGAACTGCACCCGGCCGTTCCACTCGGGGTGCCGCTCCAAAAGCAGCTCGTAGGCGAGGAAGCCGCGCACGACGTTCTTGGAGGGGTCGGTCCGGTCCACGCGAACGATGAGCTTCTCGGGGCGCTCCTGCCGGATGACTTCACGCTCTCGGCGCACCCCTGCGGCGGCCGCCTGCCGTACCAGTCCGGCCACGTCGATGGAGATCGGATAGGAGCGCACCCAGACGACGCGACCGGCGTGGAGAACTGCACGTTCCCGATGGTCCACCCGCAGGCCCATCAGCTCCTCGCAGCTCATCAGGAAGTTGCGCACGTCGAGGTTCGACTGGAAGCCGATCAGGTCGTTGCCGAGGATGCCCTGGAAGATCGCATCGCGCATTGACTTGGGCAGGACCTTCCAGTAGTTGGGAGTCGGCCAGGGGATGTGGATGAACTGCTGGAGGGTGGCCTGCGGCAGCTTTTCTCGGATCAGCTCGGGAGCGATGTACAGCTGGTAGTCCTGAGTCAGAATCAGTGGTGGTTTCCCGGACTGGGCGGCGACCTTAACCACCTTGCTGGCGAACTGCTGGTTCACCGCCACGTAGCCGTCATTCCACGCGGCCCACATCTCGCCGTCGATGACAGGTTCCCGGATCAGGCCCCAGAGGTAGTGCTGGAGGAACCAGAGCAGCGGGTTGGCGATCACCGAGTAGTAGCAGCGGTACGCTTCTTCGTCGGCGACGACGTAGTGGATCTCAGTCCCACCCTGCAACCGCCGGTCGGCAGGCTTGCTGGCGGCCAGCTCCCGCTCGGCGGCGCTGCGGGCAGCCGCCACCCAGGGCGCGCCCGTCGCCTCGGCCACGGTCATCAACGCGGTGACCAGGCCGCCGGCCCCCTTCCTCAGCGTTCCCCTTGGGTCCGGTTCGAACGGTGCGCGGTTGCTGACCACCAGCGGCGACCAGGGTCGGAGCACCCGTGCCGTGTACTCACGCATCGATTCCTCGGCACTGGGCTGAGCCGGCGGCGCGGGCTGCTTCGACAAGGCCGCTCGAATGCTACGGGGGGAAGGGGAGGCAGGTCTGACGGGCAAGGGGAGGCCTTCCGGAACCCCACCGGGCCACGCCTTACGTCATGGGCGCGCAGAGCAGATCGGTCGTCGTGAATCCGCTGTCTCGCGTGGACACGAGGTTGTGTACCGGCCGGGATGGACCCGGCCTATCGGCCTAACGACCCATAGAAGAATGGCAGCCCTCTCTGCCGGGAGGCGCGCCTCCGCTTCCGAAACCCCACGGGGCCCTGCCGTACGTGGTGGGCTCGCAGAGCAGATAGGTCGTTGTGAATCCGCTGTCTTCTGCGGACAGCGGTGTTACGTACCGGCCGGAATGAGCCGGTCTCAGTGCCCGGCCGGGGTTCCCACGAAGTAGAAGGAGACGCCCATGATCACGTACGCGCCCAGCAGCTGCAGACCCTCCAGCCAGTTGCCCCGGCCGTCGAGCGAGATCAGGCCCACGATGACGGTCGAGAGGCCGACTGCCACGATCTCGGAGGGGCTGAACACGAAGTCCATCGGGCGCGCGACGAGCAGGCTCACGAAGATCATTAGGGGCGCCACGAACATCGCTATCTGAACCGAGGAGCCGAACACGATCTCCATCGTCACGTTGGTCTGGCCGCGCCAGGCGAAGCCCACCGCCGAGGCGTGCTCGGCCGCGTTGCCGATGACCGCCACCACGAAGATGCCGACGAAGACCTTGGTGAAGCCAACGGCGGCAATCGTTGGCTCCAGGCTGGAAACGAGCAGCTCTGACTCCAGTCCCACCACCACCGCCACCACCAGTAGGACGAGCAGCGCCTGGCGCCGGCTCCACTCGGCCGGCTCGGCGGCTTCCGGAGTACGGAACAGGTGGGCATGCGTGATCTGCGTGTAGATCAGGGTGGCGCCGTAGAGCAGAATCAGAACGCCGGCCACCACCACGCTGACGATCTCCCGCTCACCGCCACTCGTGCGTTCGGTGCTGACGAAGATGGCCGGCATGACGAGCGCCAGCACGGCGAGAAGCAGGCTGGCCGTCTGCAGCCCGGCGCTGCGGGCGGAAAAGCGAAGTTCCTTGTGGCGCAGACCGCCGATGAAGAGCGACGCGCCCAGAACCAGCACCAGGTTGCCAATGATGGAACCGATGAGCGAAGCCTTGACCACCTCGAACTCCCCGGCGGCGACGAGAAGCACGCCGATGATCACCTCGGTCAGATTCCCGAACGTCGCGTTCAGCAGCCCGCCGACCCGAGGTCCGGAGTGGGCGGCAATCGACCCAGTGCTGCGGCCGACCAGGGCGGCCAGCGGAATCACCGCGACAGCGGAGGTGACGAAGAGGAGCAGCGGCGAGCCGCGGAGGAGGACAACTGCGAGCGAGAGAGGCACAAAGACCAGCAGCCAGTAGAGGTTGGGGCGCAGCACCGCTCGAAATCTATCGGGCGGACGCCTGCCTGGCGGCGAAGCGGCAGCGTTCGGTAGCGGTCGAGCGCCAACCGCGCCCGTTCGTACCATAAGCGGGTGCCGCCGACGCCCGAATTGGAGAACGTGCTCGTCGACCTCCGCCACCACGTCGCCACCCTAACGCTGAACCGGCCGAACCAGCGCAATCCGCTCTCGGCCGAGATGCTGGCCGACCTCCGCTCCGCACTGCAGTGGGGTCGGGAAGCGGCCGAGGTGCATGTCATCGTCCTGACGGGAGCCGGCGATCGCGCCTTCTGCTCAGGGGCCGATTTGTCGGCGTTCCAGTCCGGGGCACCCCCGGTCATGCAGCATCACGAGCGGCGGCTCTTCGTGGAGGTCTTCCTGCTGCTCCAGGAGTTGGGGAAGCCGCTGCTCGGCCGCATCAACGGCCACGCCCTGGCGGGTGGCTTCGGCCTCGCCTGCGGCTGCGACGTGCTCCTGGCTGTGGAGACGGCCAGCTTCGGCACTCCGGAGATCAATGTGGGCGTCTGGCCAGCGATGATCCAGGCCATCCTGCAGCGTAACCTGCCGCGCAAGGCGCTGCTGGAGATGATGCTGCTGGGCGAGCGCTGGAGCGCCTGGCGGCTCCACGAGCTGGGTCTCGTCAACCGCGTTCTACCCACGCTGGAGGAGCTGGACGCCGCCGTGAGCGACGTGGCCGGCCGGCTGGCCAGCCGTTCGCCCGAGGTGCTGCGCCTCGGCCGCGACTCCTTCTACCGGCAGCAGGACCTGGAGTTCCGGGCGGCCCTGGACTACCTGCAGTCTCAGCTGACCTTGGTCAGCCTCAGTGAGGACGCCCAGGAAGGAGTCCAGGCCTTCTTCGAAAAGCGCGAACCCAGCTTCGGCGGCGGCAAGGAGAGCTGAGAGCTGGACCTAGAGCAGCGCCATCAGAGCCTGCGTGAGCAGGCGTTGCGGGGCGGCGAGCGCTATCTGCCCAAGCTGAAGGAGCAGGGCAAGCTCCCGGTCCGGGAGCGGTTGGAGCTGCTGCTGGACTCCGGCTCATTCGTGGAGGACGGACTCTTCGCCAACGCTCTCGCCAAAGACCTGCCCGCCGACGGCGTCGTCACCGGCCTCGGCCGGATCGATGGCCGTGAGGTCGCCGTGATGGCCAACGACCCCACCGTGAAAGCCGGCTCCTGGGGTGAGCGCACGGTCGAAAAGATCCTCCGCATCCAGGAGCAGGCCGCGCGGCTGCGCCTACCGCTTTTCTATCTGGTCGACTCCGCCGGAGCCCGCATCACCGATCAGGTGGACATGTTCCCCGGCCGCCGCCACGCCGGGCGGATCTTCTACAACCAGGTCCGGCTCTCCGGCCGGGTGCCGCAGATCTGCCTGCTGTTCGGTCCTTCGGCGGCCGGCGGGGCCTACATCCCCGCCTTCTGCGATGTCGTCATCATGGTCGAGGGCAACGCGTCGATGTACCTCGGTTCGCCGCGCATGGTCCAGGTCGTGGTGGGTGAGAAGGTCTCGCTGGAGGAACTGGGCGGCGCCCGCATGCACTGCAGCGAGAGCGGCTGCGGCGACTTTCTCGTCTCCGACGACGGCGCGGCGATCAAGCTGGCGCGCGACTACTTCGACTACCTGCCTCAGAACCACACCCTCGCACCCCCGCCGGCCGAGCCGCGAGAGCCCAAGCCGGGCGCCAGAGCGATAGGGGAGCTGGTGCCGCTCGAGCCTCAGCGCGGTTACGACATGCGCAAGGTGATCGACGCGCTGATCGATGAAGGCAGCGCCCTGGAGGTGAAGAGACTCTTCGCCAAGGAGCTGCTCACCGCCTTTACCCGCCTGGACGGCAAGGTCGTCGGCATCCTCGCCAACCAGCCCATGCAGAAGGGCGGAGTGCTGTTCGGCGACAGCGCGGACAAGGCGGCCCGCTTCATCTGGCTCTGCGACGCGTTCAACGTGCCGCTGCTGTTCCTCACCGACGTGCCCGGCTTCATGATCGGCACGGACGTGGAAAGGCGTGGCATCATCCGCCACGGCGCCAAGATGATCAGCGCTGTGTCGGAGGCGAGCGTGCCGAAGATCTCCGTGATCGTGCGCAAGGCATACGGCGCCGGCCTGTATGCGATGGCCGGCCCGGCTTTCGAGAGCGACTGCGTGATCGCGCTGCCGTCGGCTCAGATCGCTGTCATGGGACCGGAGCCGGCGGTCAACGCGGTTTTCTACAACAAGCTGGCCGAGCTGCAAGAACCGGAGCGAAGCGCCAAGCGCCACGAGCTGGAGGAGGAGTACCGCCGGGATGTGGACCTCTACAAGCTGGCCTCCAACCTGGTGGTAGACGACGTCGTCGAACCCGAACGCCTGCGCGAGCAGCTGATCAAGCGGTTCGCCTTCTACTCCGCGCGCTTCGAGCCAGCACTCGACCGCAAGCATGGAGTGCCACCCGTCTGACCTGAGAGCGCTGAACGTGGCCGGCAGGGGGTGGCCGTCGCTCAGCTCCCGAGCGTGCGCTTCTGCGGATAGATGGTCTCGCCTCGGGCGAGCATCGCGACGTACTGCTCGATGCGTCGTGCCCGAGTCTCCGCCCGCTTGGCGGCCTCGACTCGATAGAGAACGGCGTAACGGTTCTGGCTGGTCAGGATGTCGAACATAGCCTGCGCCGCCGGCCGCGCGGCGAGGGCCGCGGCCACATCAAGCGGCACCCCCATGCCGGCCTGCCCGCCGTAGGCGCCAGCCCAGCGACCGTCGGCCTTGGCCCGCTCGACCTGAGCCAGGCCGGCCGGCCGCATGCGGCCCTCGCTGAGCAAGCGCTCCACGATGCCGACGTTGCGTCGTGACCACCCGCTGCGCGCCAGGCGAGGGGTGAAGCGCTGGCGATAGGTGGACTCATCTCGGCGCCCGGCCTGGCCATCGATCCAGCCCTGGCAGAGCGCTTCCTCAAGAGCCTGGTCATAAGTGAGGCGGGTGGGCTCGGTCGTGCCCTTCTTGGCCAGGACCAGCCACGCGCCTGTCGGATCGTCGTCGTGGTCGGCGAGCCACGCCCGCCAGGCGGCGGCATCAGCGACGGTCAACTCACGCAGCTCCTTTCCCATCGGCACCAAGCCTGACACAACCGTTCCTGGCCGGCAGTGTGAGCGGCGTTTACCCAGAACCGCCGTTTCCGGCGAAGGGTCAGGCATTCGCCGATCCAGGTCACGCGCGCCGTTACGGTCGCCGCCGGCCGGCGTTTCCTCTGCCATGGACAGACGCCGCAAAGCCCTTCTCGCCGGCCTCGCCGGCGTTCTGGTTCTCTGCTTGGCGGGCGGCACCGCCCTGGCGTGCGAACCGGTCAGCCCGGGTCCGCCACTGCAGCTGGACGGGTTGGTGCCTCCGGCAACGCTGCCGAACGCAGGTCTGTCCGTTCGCACCTTGGGCCTCCCCGAACGGTGCCGCCTCTTGCCGGCAGCGGCTGCAGGCTGTCCGATCAGCCGCGAGGCCGCCCTACAAGCGACGGATCCCCACGCTGACGGCCTGCAGCGGGCGGCGGTGCTGGCTGTGGCGAGTTCAGAACGCAATCCGGCCATCGGGCACGGCCACCTGGTCTGGCTGGTGATCCGCGCCCCGGGTCCGCCCGGATTGGCGTATCTGATGATCGCCTGCCCGAGGCCACCGGACGGCAGTCTGGCTCCGCCCTGCCGCGGGCCGCGGCCGGCTCAGGGCCAGCTCTGGCTGATCGACGCTGTCGGCGGCAGCGTGCTGGCCGTCTACGCCTACCCCACCGGCCCGATCGCTGAGCCCGCCCAGCGTCCCTCCAAGTCTCCCCCACCCGATGTTCAGCCCACCCCGCTGAAGCCTCCGGGCATGCCCCGGCCCAGCCCGCCCCCCTGAACCGCCTCCCGGGCTCGGTCAACGGTCG
>JAABUZ0100009215.1_pt1 | contig 11360 bp, 12 predicted proteins | sample 5562091 | NCBI WGS metagenome assembly JAABUZ01 (sample SAMN12813069, study PRJNA571459) | rock metagenome | isolation source: Antarctica rocks | place: Antarctica: Victoria Land, Linnaeus Terrace sud | collected 2015-12-21
TAAAACCAGCGCGTATTCGTCCTGCAAGGCAGTGAACCGGACCCGGTCGCAGGCAAGCAGGGCAAGCTGCTGGCTTTCGAGAAGCCGGGCATGGCGCGTTTGCAGCGCCAGCTCATCACGCAGTGTCTTTAAGATGACTTTGATTTTCGCAGACTCAGGCATAATTTATTCTTTCCTATCGGTGGCCGTGCCGAGCGACGTGGGTCCGAGCGACGGCGCAAGCTGGTCGTACATCATCTTTGCCATGCCGAGATCGCCCCGGCTGGACATGCTCTCGGAAAGCGTCTGGTCCATCATGTCCTGGAAAATCTGCTTGGAATTGCCGTCATCCGCCAGCAGCTTGTCATCGGGAACGGTCTTTCGCATTTCAGTCAAGAGCTGATGCAGGAAGTAGCCCTCAAACTGCTGGGTCGCTTTCTTCAAATCTAAGTGCGCTTTATCAAGCGCGGGCGGCGCGGGGATGTCAATTCGCATGGTCATTTATTGAATCTCGATTATTGGATTTCAATCTCGGCGTGCAGCGCCCCGGCTTCTTTCATGGCCTGCAAAATGGCGATCAAATCACGCGGGGTCACGCCGAGGGCGTTCAGTGACTTAACCACGCTGTCCAAAGTCTCGCTGTTCGGCACGGGGATGAGCCGCTCGCTGCCTTCGGCGACATTGATGATCTTGCGCGGCAGGGCGACTGTCTGGCCCTGGCGGCTCAGCGGCCCCGGCTGGGAGATAATCGGGGCGTTGGCGATGGAAACGGTCAGATTGCCGTGAGCGACCGCGCAGGCGGAGACTTCGACATTGCCGCCCATGACGACGGTTCCCGTGCGCTCGTTAATAACGATCTTCGCAACTTCATCCGTGTCCACCGGCACGTTTTCCAGTCCGGCGATGACCGTGACGGGATCGGAACCCGGCGTGAACCCGACCCGGATTGTCCCGGCGTCGGCAGCGACGGCATCGGTGACGCCGTAAGGCTTGTGCGTGTTGATCGCGTTGACCAGCCGCGCCGCCGTCGTGAAATCGGGCTGGCCGAGCGTTACTTCCAGCGTCCCCGAAGACGCCCCCAGCATCGTTGTCGGCACGTCCTGCTCGACCAATGCCCCGCCGGGAATGCGGCCTGCGGTGACGAAGTTCTTGGCGACGCTGCCCCCACCCCCGCCGCCTGCCAGAAACCCGCCCACCGAAATCGCCCCCTGCGCGGCCGCGTAGACTTTGTTGTTCGCGGCCTGGAGCGGCGTCTGCAAAAGAGTCCCGCCTTGAAGCGATTTGGCGTCTCCCAGGCTGCTGACCGTGACATCAATCGCGCTGCCGTTTTTGACAAACGGCGGCAGGGTCGCCGTCACCATGACCGCCGCGACATTTTTGAGCTGCAGCGTGCCGGGCGAGACGGTGATGCCGAACTTTTGCAGCATGGACGCCACCGACTGCGGCGTAAACGTCGAGCCGTTGCCGTCCCCCGTGCCGTCCAGCCCGACGACCAGGCCGTAGCCGACCAGTTGGTTGCCCCGGACGCCCTGCACAGCGGCAATGTCTTTGAGCCGCGCCTGCGCCAATGCGCTCGGCATCAGCGCGGCCCCAGCCAGAAGGGATGCAGCCAATACAGCGATTTTCAGAGGGATGTTCATAATACTGGTATATTTATCGGCTGATGCGTGGGGGTTCTTTAGGGGCAATTTAGGAACCCCTCCCGCTCGTACCTCGCTCCCCCCCTCTGTTAGGGAAGGGCAATAAGAGAAACGGCAAAGAACGCGAACGCTCACGCCATCGGGCCGAAATCTCTGGCCCTTCCCTAACAGGGGAGGGAGCGAGGGACGAGCGGGAGGGGTTCTTTCTAAAACAGCACCTTGAAGATGCGCGAAATCAGGCCGTCATGCTGCTTGTCGCCGACCGGGCCGCGCCCGCCGTATTTGATCTGGGCATCGGCCACTAACGGCGAGGCAATGGTATTGTTTGGCGCGATGTCCGTGGGACGCACGACGCCGGTGAGCGTGATTTCCTGCGTTTCGGCGTTCATACCGACTTTGCGCTTGCCTTCCACGACCAGATTGCCGTTCGGCAGGACTTCTTTGACGGTGACGCCGATGGACGCCGATAGATTGTCCGTGCGGGTCGTGCTGCCGCTGGCATCGCTGTTGATGCCGCCGGTAACGCCGAAGTTTTTGATGTTGAACAGCAGCGGGCCGAAGCCGGGACCGTAATTCAAGTTCTCGGTCTTGGCGGTCTTGGTCGCCGCGACGGACGATGCCGCGCCGGTTTCGGTAATCACAATGGTCAGCGTGTCGCCGACGCGCCGGGCCTTGTTGTCGGAGAACAGCGAGACGGAGTTCGTGTTGTTGCGGGAAACATCGGTGCTGCTGCCGGGGAACAGTGAATCGGCCTGGACTGACGCGGCCATTGAGGCGGCGATTGAAAGTAATGCCAGGGATTGAATGAGTGCTTTCATCTTCTTAAATCTCCATTTGCACGGTTTGCGCGTCTAACACTTGGACCATCAGGTCCGTCATCACGCCGTCGCGGTGAACCCGAATCGTGTCCCCCGCTTTGCCGCTTTCGCGGGCCGTCGCCGGCGCGGTAATCGTCATTGGCCCCGACTGAATATAGATTGTGACGGAGTCGCCGCTGTGGATAATTGGGCCAGACGGAGGCCCCCCCGCCACCGTTTGAATGGGGCGGGGAGCCGGAAAAGAACCCGTAGGGGCGCTGCTTGCTGCGCCCTCTTTCATTCCTGCGCCCTCTGCTCCTAATCTGGCTCCCCGCCCCGTTTGAACAGTGGTGGGAGCGGGGGGGCTTCCCTCTGTCGTCACATCGGCGTGGTCTGCGCCTTCCAAAACGGCCTGCATGTCGGGGTTGATACCCGCCTGACGCAGCTTCAAGGCGAGATCGCCCCGTGTGAGCTGCCGCGTTTCGCCGGGCAGAGGAGCGCGGGCGACGAGAACAGCGGCGAATCGGGTCCGGGCAGCCTTGTCGCCGCCGGACAAAGAGGCGACCGAGCCGAGCGTGATGAAGCCGTCGGCATTCGGCGGCGCGGCGGCGGACGCCCGAAGTGCGATATGAACCGGCGCGGCGGACGCGGGAACCGCCAGCAGGACCAGTAAAAGTAGGGAGGGATGTTTCATAATGGTCTTTCGGAACCCCTCCCGCTCGTCCCTCGCTCCCTCCCCTGTTAGGGAAGGGCCGAAGACAATCTAGGACAACAGGGGGCAGCAAGGCAAGAGGACGCAGCAAGCAGCGCCCCTACAAGTTATGCTGTTCTCTCTGGCCCTTCCCTAACAGGGGAGGGAGCGAGGGACGAGCGGGAGGGGTTCTTAATTTCCTTACCGCTTGAGGCCGTTGGCGGTCTGGAGCATTTCATCCGAGGTTTGGATGGCTTTGGAGTTGACCTCGTAGGCACGCTGGGCAGTAATCATGTTGACCATCTCCTGCACGATCTGGACATTGGACATTTCTAAAGTCCCCTGGGCAAGCTGGCCGAAGCCGGTCTGGCCGGGCGTGCCGTCGGTGGGCGATCCTGACGCCGCCGTTTCCTGGAAGTTGTTGCCGCCGAGGTGCAGCAGGCCGGCGGGATTGGAGAAGCGGGTCAGCGTGATTTTGCCGACCGACTGCGGGGTGTTGGAGCCGCCGCGTGTGACGTTGACCGTGCCGTCTTTGCCGACGGCGATGGACGTGGCGTCGGCAGGAATGGTAATTTCGGGCTGGAGCGCAAAGCCGTCGGAATTGACGAGCTTGCCCTGCTCGTCGCGCTTGAACGCGCCGTCGCGGGTGTAGCCGTTGGTGCCGTCGGGCAGCAGCACTTTGTAAAAGCCGTCGCCTTCAATGGCGATGTCCGTGTTGTTGCCGGTTTCCTGAAGCGTCCCCTGGTCAAACATCGTCTCGGTGGAACCGGGCTTGACGCCGAGGCCGACTTCGAGGCCGGTCGGCGAAGTCGCGCCCTGAGCCACGGTCGCGCCGGCGGGGCGCATTTCCTGGTACAGGAGGTCCTGGAAGTCCGCCCGGCTCTTCTTGAAGCCAACGGTGTTGACGTTGGCGAGGTTGTTGGCGATCACGTCCATGTTGAGCTGCTGGGCTTCCATGCCGGTGGCTGCCGTGTAAAGCGCACGCATCATAATGCGAGTTCTCCTTTGGGTCCGCGTTCTCGGTCAGAGGACGCGGGGGTCGTCGGCTTCCACCTGCGGCCCTTCTATAAAATGAGAAGGGCCGCGAACAGTCCAGCCGTGTATTCTGAACCCACCTCCTTGCTTCGCAGGGGTCCTCCCTGTTAGGGAGGACTTAGAGCAAGAGGAGCAGGTTTCTTTTCGTTTGTCGCCCTTCCCTAACAGGGGAGGGAGGTGAGGAACGAACCGGGAGGGGTTCTTCTCACACCTTGCCGACTTCATTGGTCGCTTTGCCGGTCGTGTCGTCTTCGGCTTGCAGCATCTTTTGGTTGGTCTCGTAGGCCCGCATAATCGAGATCATGGACACCATCTCTTTGACGATGCTGACATTGGACGACTCCAAGTAGCCCTGCCGGATTGTCGCCGTCGGCGACGCCGGCTGGACGCTGGACACGGAGTACAAATTGTCGCCGGCTTTGACGGGATTGACCGCCGGAGACAGGTCTGCAAGCTGAATGTGTCCAAGTTTGATGCCGTCAGCGGTTAGATCGCCTTGCGGGCTGATCACAATGCTCTTTGTTTTTGATGGAATAGACAAAGGCCGGTCACTGCTGTCTAAGACCGGCAAGCCGGAGGCAGATTGGATCAGCGTTCCCTGCGCGTCTAAACTGAGTGAGCCGTCGCGGCTGAGGCGCGGCCCGCCGGGCGTTTGGATGACCAATGCCGCATCGCCGGTCAGCGCCACGTCCAGCGGATTGCCGGACTGCTGCAAGCCTCCTTCGGCAAAGTTTGTCGTCTCATCTTTCAGCCCGGCCCCGCTGCCGAGTGTGCCGAGCGAAGCGCGGTCGGCAGGCGATAAGCTCGAAACGGACTGGCTGAGAAACGACTCAAAGCGCGGGACATCTTCTTTGTAGCCGGTCGTGTTCGCGTTCGCCAGGTTCTGGGCGATGGCGTCCTGCGCAGCCTGGTTTGCCAGCATTCCAGCGGCGGCGGTATAAACTCCACGGGTCATAAAAAATCTCCCAAAACTATTATCGGCCCGCCGTGTTTGTTTCTTTAGGGGGAGTATTAGGTTTTTGGGTGATTTCTGCGGAGTTGGGTAAACTAAGGTATGGCACAAATTGACACGCAAAGCAGTGACATTTTAGAGGAGTTTTTAGGCGACACGCCCCGCGCCACCGAATGGCGTGCCTTGCGCGAAGCCCTGCGCGAGCGCTTGAAAGCCCTGCTGCACTCGCGTGAGTTCGAGACGGACCCGGCGGCGCTGACCGCGCTGGAAACCCAGATCGCCTCGCTTCGAAAGCAGGTCGCCGCCCTGGAAACAGAAGAAGTTGTCGCGCAGTTCGTCGAAGACAGCATTAAAGCCAGTCTCGCCCGCGCTCCGGCTTATGGAAGTTTGGAAGGAGAAGAATGAACTACGGAACCGGCACTGGAAGTGCCGGTCTACTGGTGAATGAAAGTATGCTGAAGACAGCATTACTGCGTATCTGCTCCGCGACTACGGAACAAGCTCCCTAAACTTATCTTCAGTGTCGGAGACACTTTCACTCAAGAGTAGACCGGCACTTCCAGTGCCGGTTCTGAAATTGGTTCACAGCATGAACGCTCACAAAAAACCGCCGCTCCGTGCGGGGATACACGGAGCGGCGGTTTCCACGAGATGCGCGAGGAAGCGCACGGGGTTTTCAGTCTCGTCGGCGTTGTGCGCCAGCGTTGAATAAACTATAACACAGACATTGCGGCCTGTCAAGTTTATTTTCGGTTTTTTTCAGATATTTTCAGGAAAGGAAAATCGCCATGTGCGGACGGTTTACTTTGTATCATACGCCGGAAGAAGTGGCGGAGCGGTTCGGCGTCGGCGAAGTGCTGGAAACGGAGGCGCGGTACAATATCGCGCCGACGCAGAGCGTCGCGGTGGTGACTCAAAATGGGACGCGGCACCTGGCGAGCTACCACTGGGGGTTAATCCCGTCGTGGGCCAAAGACCCGGCCATCGGCAATAAAATGATCAACGCCCGCGCGGAAACCCTGGCGGAAAAGCCGTCGTTCCGAACGGCTTTGTCCCGCCGCCGCTGCCTCATTCCCGCCGACGGCTTCTATGAGTGGCAGGCCGCGCCGGACGGTTCCAAAGCAAAGACGCCGATGTTCCTGCACCGCAAAGACAGCGGCTTGTTCGCGTTCGCCGGGCTATGGGACGAGTGGCACGCGCCGGACGGCTCCCCGCTGCGCTCCTGCACGATTATCACCACGACGCCGAATGCCGTCGCCGCGCGGGTTCACGACCGGATGCCGGTCATTCTGCGCCCTGACGACGAACCCCTCTGGCTGGACCACTCCGTCACGGACACCCGTGACCTGGTTTCGCTTCTGATGCCCTCCCCTGCCGGAAGCATGGAAGCCTACCCCGTGTCCCGCCGCGTCAACGTGCCGACGGTGGACGACGCGGAGCTGGTTGCGCCGGTTTAGAACCCCTCCCGCCTCGTTCCTCGTCTCCCTCCCCTGTTAGGGAAGGGCTTAAGAGAAAATAGGATAAGCGTGTAGGGGCGCTGCTTGCTGCGGCCTCTTGCTCTGTCTTTTCCGAATGCCCTTCCCTAACAGGGGAGGGAGACGAGGAACGAGGCGGGAGGGGTTTCCTACCGCATCAGCGCATACAGCCCGGCTTGATTGGGATGCTCAGGGTCGTACAAAACCGTCACCGGCTGGCCGACTTGGAACTCGCGCCACTGGTCGGCGCTGACCTGCTCCTCGCGGTCCCGCCCTGCCGCCGCGCCGTCGGCATAGCCATAGCGCAGAAAATAGCGCATCATGTCTTCCGTTTCGGAGCGCTTGTGGGTAATCGTGCCGACTGTTGCCGTTCCCAGACGCAGCAAATGCAGGCGGCTCCCCGCCCAGCGCCCGAGGCGGCGCAGCAGCAGCAGACTGACTGCAAGAACCAGGCTCCCGGCAAGCAGCAGAGCCGCAATGCGGCTGCCGGGGCTGGGTCCCCACGGCTGGCAGACTGTGGTTCCAAATAGGGAAGCGCAGCGCAGGGGAAATGGCTGGCCCAAGCCATACGCCGTGACAGGCTGAGGCTTCGCGGCCTCGCTTTCAAGGCCCGGCGCGGCGGCCGGTGCGCCGAGAACAATCCAGCCGCGCTGACGCCGGAACCCGTGCGGGCTGGGAACGTCGGCGACGTAGCAAATCGCCGTCTGCCGGGATGTCTGGCCTTTGGACGGGGATGGCTCTGTCCGAACCGCGACAATTTTCCCGGAAACGGTCTGCCCCGCGCTGTCCAGCCAGAGCATCTTTGCGCCCTCCCACAGGGCGCGTCCGCTGCCGAGAACAAATACGCCGAGCAGCAGTACCGCCACCGACAACAGCAGCGACGTGCGCCACGGCAGGCGCAGGCGGCGCGGCGCAGGCGCAAGCAGCTTCGGTTCCAGGACATGTTCTACAATCGCTTCCATTGACGCTTGTTCTCCGCTTTCTGGCAAAAGAATTCACGGGGCTAAACCCCCGTGCTTTGAGAGAGCAATTTCCCGCCTTCGCGGGCAAAGAATCCAAATTGTTCCGCGCCCGCGAAGGCGGGGGCTTGCACTTCCGAAGCCCTGCCGTTCAGGGCAGGGTACTCTTTTTACACAGTTTCTAACTATCCCGCTCCCAATTCCCCAAATAATTCAGCACGGCGGCCTGGTCCGGCAGCGCAACCGCCCCTTCCGACAGCAGGACAGACCAGAGCTTGGAGGCCGCGCCGCCGGTGCAGTCTCGCGCCGAGAAATCGGAGTCAGGATGCAGGCACACAACACGCTTCCCGGCCAACCGCAGCGAAAGCGCGGCTTCCAAATTGGCGAGATTGGCGCGTCCGAACGGCACTTCCGTCAGCACCACGACATCGGCCGAGCGGGCCAGATGCGCGGCCTGCTCTAAAGCGGCATACGACAGCAGGGAAAACGCGGACTCGCAGGCAAATGAAACGGCCAGCATTTGGGCCGCGTCGGCGTCCGTGTCGCCGGCATGGAGGCAGGCGGCCGTAAGCGGGAAGCCGAGACCGTGCAGCGCCGTCAGCAGGCCCGCGCCGGTGCCGCCGCCGCAGATGACATGGATTTGGGGCCGCTTTGCACAATTTTGGGGCAGCTCGGAAAGCGGCAAAACCAGGGGCCGACCGGAAACGGGATGCGGGCGAACCCAAACCCGCGTGCCGTAAACCGCCTGCAAGTTTTCCGCCGTCAGCACATCTTCGGGCGTTCCCGTGGCAGCAATGCGGCCCTGATGGAGCAGAACCAGCGTGTCGCAGTAGGACGCCGCTAGGTTGACATCGTGCAGAACGGCCAGAACCGCTTTGCCGCCGGAATGGGCCAGGTCCCGTGCCAGCGTCAGGACTTCCGCTTGATGGCGCAGGTCCAAGCTCGCCGTCGGCTCGTCGAGAAGCAGAATCTCCGGCTGCTGGGCAAGAGCCCGGGCCAGCAAAACCCGCTGACGCTCGCCGCCGGACAGCGTGGTCACGAGACGCTCGGCCAGGTCTTCAATCCGCGCGGCCCGAAGCGCCGCCGCCACAAGCTGCTCATCCGCGAGACCTTCCGAGGCGAACGGACGCGCCGGCAGATGCGGGGCGCGGCCCATGCGGACCACTTCGCGCACGGAAAAGTCCAGCGACACCGACGTATCCTGCGGCACGACGCTAATCGTTTGTGCCGAAGCGCGGGCGGAGTGCGCCGTGTAAAGATTTTGGCCGTCCAGCAAAACCGCGCCGTCCGCAGGCTTCAAGGCGCGGGAAAGTGCCCGAATCAAAGACGATTTCCCGGAACCATTCGGCCCGATAATTCCCGTAAAGACACCGGGCTTCAGCGCAAGCGTGAGCCGCTCTACAACCGGCGCGGCCTCGGCAGAAAACCGGATTTGGATGTTTTCGGCGGCAAGCCGGGTCGGCATGGCAAATTTCTTTCGGCACTCTCTTTCGTATTATAGCAGAAATCGGGTACATTGAAGGGCAGAACTAACCGAAAATTGCAGAAACCGAAAATTGCAGAAGGAACTGCGCTTGGCTTTGTCGAACTTAGAAACGTATTGCAGGTTTTGTTCCAAATGCCACTCATTCGTTTCTCATTGTCCGCCTTTAAGCACGACCCAGCGGGACCAAGCAGCGCATGACCACGACAGCCGATCAGTTTTTCAGCGGCCTGCCCGAAGATGACTCGCGTGAAGCGCTCGGCCGCGCCCTGCCGCCCGATCCGCTCTCCGGCGGCTCTTTCGCGGATGACCTCGCCTCCTACATCAACCGCCTGACCCGGACGCGGCTGCTCACGGCGACTGAGGAAAAGTCGCTGTCCCGCCGGGCGCGTTACGGCGACCTAACCGCGAAAGAGCGCCTCATTGAAGCCAACATGCGCCTGGTCGTGTCCATCGCCAAGAATTATCTTGCCAGCGGCATTCCGTTAGAAGATTTAATTCAGGAAGGCGCAATCGGCCTGATGACCGCCACCGAGCGCTTCGACCCGCGCATGGGCTACCGCTTCAGCACCTACGCGACCCAGTGGATTCGCCAGAGCATCGGACGCGCGATTGACAACAAAGCCAAAGCCATTCGCCTGCCCGCCCATATTTCCGAATCACTCCGCAAAATTGACAAATCCAAAACCGAGCTTCAGCGGACGCTCGGCCAGGAGCCGACCGTCGAGCAGATCGCCGCGCACACGGGTTTGTCCATCAAAAAGATGAACAGCCTGCTTCAAACCACCCAGGAGCCGGTCTCTTTGGACATGACCGTCGGCGACGACGACAGCACGTCTCTCGGCAGCTTGGTGCTTGACCGCAACTCGCCGAACCCGCAGGATGAGCTGATCGCGCAGGAGATGCGCGGGGAAATTGAAGCGATTTTGAACACGCTGGACGAGCGCGAGAAGATCATCATGCGAAAGCGCTTTGGCTTCGACGAAGATGACAAATCGGTCTTGCAGCAGATCGGGGACGAGCTGCACATCTCCCGCGAGCGTGTCCGCCAGATCGAATCCCAGGCCCTGCGAAAGCTGCGTTCAGCCGCCCGCAAAAAGCGCCTGCGCGACTACTTGCAGTCGTAACGATTAGTTGCAGTCGTAACGGCAACAAAAACCGACACTTCCAGTGCCGGTTTTTTTGCTTGTCGAGATGGCGTTGTCTGAACCATGCCTTGAAAGGCGCACTTAAAGCAAAAGCGGGTTTTTGCGTGCTGGAATAAATCCGGGGAGAGGAACCCGGCGCTATGACACAATATCGGCCATTGGCTAAGATCACGTCACGCAGCAGCGGCCCGAAGATCATTGCCGCCGCTTATCGTTCCGGCGAGAAGCTGGATGATAGGCACTATGGCGACAGCAGCACGAACTAGAGGCACTTCACGCCGAGGTTTCCGAACTGGTGAAGGGGCCGCGTCAGTCCGACCGGATGAACGATCTTCTATTAAGCGGGCCGGACGACCGCGCCCGCAAACCCATTGAGCGGCCCGACTTTCTGGACACCTACCCGGAGCCGGACGAGTTGACCCGAAAGCAGCCGCAGTCGCCCACATTCCAACTCAGCGGGCGCAGCCGGTGAAGCGCTAAACCATCCGGTTCACGGCTCTTATTTTCGCCGGTTTGTTGTCGGCTTCCATTAAAGTATCGGGATGGAAAGAACCGCTTTCTTGCTTGTTGGCATTTCCCATCCATTGACAGCGCACACTGACGCCGCCAGATATTTCCTGCTCACTCACTTGGGTTATGGCCGCGACAGTCATCAAAGGGCCACCTGATTTTAACCTAACAGTGTCACCGATCTTGAAATCGCTCATGTATCATTGCCCCTTTCTATGAAGCCTTTTCGTCACTCTCAAAATACTTGAAGGCAGTCCAGCCTATAGCTTCTGTAATAGCAAATGCAGTCGCGGCGTTAACAGCATTGCCATACATCGGAATCCAGCCGACTGCTATTTGTGAGACGCCACGACCTACGGCTGATGCGGACAAACTACTTAGAAGAGTAGGGCCAGAGGCTTCTTCCAGCGTTTTGCCCTGTATTTTTGCAACCGCCGCAATCATAGCGAGTTGGATGGGTGTAATAAGCAAGTTATCAGATGTGGGTATTTGTGCTAAACCGGCCCCTATACTCCCTGCTGATATGGCGGCAGCGTGGATAATCATGTTCGCCCTAACTTTTTTGGTAATGGTCTAATTTCGGTTGTTGTTTCGCACGCGATTGTAGTCATAAATAAACAGGACCAGACAAATCTTGACAAATCTTGTGCATCTTCGCGCTCTTGCTGAAACTCATTGTCTGGCGCACAAG
>JAABUZ0100009216.1_pt1 | contig 11359 bp, 9 predicted proteins | sample 5562091 | NCBI WGS metagenome assembly JAABUZ01 (sample SAMN12813069, study PRJNA571459) | rock metagenome | isolation source: Antarctica rocks | place: Antarctica: Victoria Land, Linnaeus Terrace sud | collected 2015-12-21
GCGCCTTCCTCGAACACCTGGCCGATACCCTCTGCTACGCTGCCTGAATGGCCAAAGTCGAGCTGAGAGCCTACGACGCCCTACGTCGACGACTGGCGCGGCAACGGGCAGATTCCCCCAGTAATCGACAGGCCATTGTCTTGCGAGGCGTGATGACTCTCGCCGACCATTTGGCATCGGCAGACGCCCCGAATCTACGACACGTGGACCTGCCCGACCTAAACGAATTGTTTGCAAGAGCGAAACTGGCTATCAAGGATGCGGCGTCACATCAGGTTGCAGCGGGTGCCCATGTGGGCAATATGATACTCACAGCTCCGACAGGAAGTGGGAAGACCGAAGCAGCACTGGTTTGGGCGGCTCGTCAGCGAATGCAAGGACTGTGGCCCTCGAATGTCGTCTACGTCCTTCCTTATCAGGCGAGCCTCATCGCTATGAGTCGTCGTCTAAAGCGCTCGCTCAACACAGAAGTCGGATTGCTGCACGGTCGTAGCGCTCAGGTCCTCTACAGAGAACTCGTGGCAGAAGCCACGCCAAACCAGGCAGAACGACGTGCAAGGAGAGCCACAGACCTTGCTCGTCTACGACAACCGTGTGTCACGGCTTCCACTCCGTACCAACTTTTAAGAGGAGCATACCGCCTTCGGGGATATGAGTCACAATGGATGTCATTGAGTGGCGCTCTTCTGATCGTAGATGAGATCCATGCCTATGAGACCAAGCGGCTGGGATTACTTTTGGGACTCCTGGCTGCCCTGGTAACTCATTGGGATACCCGCGTAGCTTCGATCACTGCCACACTTCCCACGTGGCTTCGACAACTCCTACGGGAAACGATCCGACCGCAAGAAATAGAAGCGTCTTCCGAGGTCTACGAGCAGTTTCAACGCCACTCGGTCAGTCTGTTAAACGGTACGCTGGACTCTCCTCCAGTGTTGGACTTGATTTGTAACGATGTACGAAATCCGCTTTCGGTACTCGTCGTGGTCAATACTATCAAAGATGCCCAAGCTATGTGGGCAACGCTTTCTTCACGTCTCCCCGAGCACAATGTTCTGATACTCCACAGTCGCTTCACCAGTGACGATCGACTGCGCTGTGAAGAACAAATTATGACAAGGCTGAACGGCACGCGGAACGGCGGCAAGCCTGTGGTGCTCGTGTCGACACAGGCTGTCGAAGTGAGCCTTGATCTAGACTTTGATACGCTGTACACCCAGCCCGCACCACTTGAGGCATTAGCACAGCGTTTCGGTCGCGTCAATCGCAGAGGTCGTAAAAGGATTGTACCGGTACACGTGCTAACCGAACCTCAGGGCGGACAGGGCATTTATGATCCGCGGCTGGTGGAACGTGCTCTGGACGTACTCACCCAGCACGACGGAGAACCCATTGATGAGGGCCGTCTCACCACATGGCTAAATGATGTGTATGATGGGGGACTTGGTGATGAATATATGTCGAAGGTCAGAGCATCTAAGAAAGAATTTGAACAGGTCTGCTTAGCTGAGCTCCGTGCTTTCGAAAGCGATGATGCCGTTCAAGATGCATTCGAGGCGTTGTTTGACGGAACTGAAGTTTTGCCAGCCTCGTTGGAGGCCAAATTTGACGACAGGATGGAACAGTCCGTCCTTTCCGCTCATGGCCTTCTCGTCCCGATGCCGTACACGGCCCTTCATCGTTATCGGGATAAGATACGTATCCGGCCAGTCGATCGTATCAAGGTTATTGACCTGCCGTACGATCAGAACCTGGGATTGCAACTGACAAGATGACCCCTTTCACCATCCATCAGCTTCACTTCCACTGTGAAGTACGCACGCCGATTCTGCTGAATCCCCACAAGGGGTCGGCACTTCGGGGGGCGCTGTTTCACGCGCTTCGTGGCGAGGAGGGGCGCGGCACCGGCTTCTGCATCAACCAGCGCGAGCAGTTCTGCCATCGCTGCCCCCACCACCACGGCTGCCCTATTAGCATCCTGCTGGCAACCGTAGATGACGACAGCCTCCGCGGCGTCGATGTCCCGCGGCCCTACACCATCGAGCCTCCCCTCGGCCAGCAGACGGTCTACCAGCCGGGCGAGACGCTGGAGTTCGGACTCACTCTGTTCGCTAATGCGCTTGACCTGTTCCCCTACATCATCGTCGGCGTGCGGGAACTGGAACGCGGCGGCATCGGCATCAGCAGACCCGAGCCAGGAGGCAGGGGCTACGGGCGCGGACGCTTTCAGGTCAAGAGCATCCGGGCAGTCAACCCGCTCACGGGGCAGCAGCAGTCGGTATTGCAGCATGGCGATTCACTGGTCACCGTGCCCGACGTTCCCATTACACCGGCACACGTGGCGGCAGCCGCTGCTCTGGCCCCTTCGACCGATCGGGTGACGCTTGATTACCTCACACCCGTGCGGCTGGTGGATCAGGGCCGCCTCGTCCACGGACCGGCCTTTGTACCACAGATGCTGCGTCTGTTCGAACGGCTCGACGCCCTGTCGCACCGGTTCGGCAGCCCGATCCTGCCCGACGACCGTGGACCCCTCTATGCCGCTGCGGAGCGCGTCACGCTGGTGGACGATGCCACGCGGTGGGTCGAACTCGAGTCGTACTCGTTCCGCATGCGGACGAAGTCGCCCATCGGTGGGTTTGTGGGTAAGGCGACGTTCGCGGGACCACTCGCGACGCTGCTGCCCTGGCTGCTGTGGGGACAGTTCACGCACGTCGGCAAGGACGCGGTGAAGGGCAACGGACTGTATCGCGTGCTCTGGTAGCTGTCGCACTTTCACTGCCGGCGCGGAACTATGGGCACGATGCGTTCCAGCGGAGAGGAGCAGTGCCCGTGGTCGTTCGAGAGCGTCCCCAGTTCCACACCGACATGATCGAAGAGTTGCCCCACGTCCTGATGGTCGATACCTTTGGCTGCATGGTTGGGAAGCACAGTGAACGCCTGACCGTCAAAAAGAAGGACGAGGTGCTCCAGGAGGTGCCTCTGCTCGATCTGGAGCAGGTGCTGATCATGGCCCAGGGCGTGGTGATCAGCAGTGATGCGCTTCGGGAGTGTGCGCTGCGCGGTGTGCCCGTCCACTTCCTGGAGAGCACCGGCGAGCCGTATGCCACCGTCCTTTCGCCAAACCTCATTGGCACGGTGCACACGCGGCGCGAGCAACTGCTGGCCTACACCGACGCTCGGGGCGTCGCGCTGGCGAAGGGCTTTGCCGGTGGCAAGCTGCAGAACCAGATCTTGCTGCTGCGTTATATGGCCAAGAATCGCCGTGAAAAGCAACCGGAACTGTTTGACATGGTGCAGGAGCGCGTGCGGGAGATACACGACCTGGCCCTCGACCTGCAGGGGCTCGACGGCGCGTGCATCGACGATATCCGTGGCCGCCTGTTTTCGTGTGAAGGCCGTGCCGCGGAACGATACTGGGACGCCGCCGGGCCGCTGTTCCACAGCGATGCTGGCTGGATTGGTCGGCAGGGTCGAGGCGCCCAGGATCTCGTGAACTCACTCTTGAACTACGGGTACGGCGTGCTGTACAGCCACGTCCAGCGCGGTATCGCCCTGGCGGGGCTGGACCCGTTCGCGGGCTTTATTCATGTGGACCGGCCTGGCAAGGCGAGCCTGGTGCTGGACCTGGTGGAAGAGTTCCGACAGATGGTGGTGGATCGCACGGTCTTCGCGATGCTCAATCTCGGGATGGGCCTCGACCTGGACGACGATGGCCGTCTGACACCCGCCACCCGGCGCCTCCTGGTGGAGCGGCTGCACGAACGCCTCGATACCCCCGAGCCGTACGAATCCACGCCCGGCGGACGCAAGGAGAAGCGCAAGCTGAAGAGCATCGTGGTGACGCAGGCACGCCGGATTGCGGCGTTTGTCCGGGGCCAGTCGCAGTCGTACGAGCCGTATGTGGGGCGGTGGTAGCGGTGCAAACCATCGTGCTGTACGACGTGCCCAGCGATAGTCTGCGGACAAAGATCGCCACGATCTGCCTCGACTACGGACTGCAGCGCATCCAGTATTCGGCCTTTATGGGGCCGATGTCGCGAAATCGGCAGGAAGAAGTCTTTCAAAAGATCACACGCCGCATCGGCAAGCGTGAGGCGAATGTCCGTCTCTTCGGCATCTGCGATAAAGATATCCAGCTGTGTAAGCAACACGTTGTCCTGGAACGGGTGGTCGGCACGACGCGAGGAGCGGCGGCGACGGGCGATGGCATCAGTGCACAGGGAGTTGTCGTGGTCGAGGGAATTGGGGAGGCTGACGATGTTTCGAACGACTGAGCACACGGCGCCGCTGACCGTGACCGATGTCCGCCAGTACTTCTACTGTTCGCGGATCGTCTTTTACCGCCTCAACCAGCCCCTGCGGCGTCCGACGACCTATAAGATGCAGGAGGGAAAGCTCGCACAGAGCGGACAGCGGCACTGGAACACCGGCGCTCGCTTGCCGCGTATGGCATCCCTTCGGGTGAGCGCCGCTTCGATGTGCGTCTGTACTCGTCCCGGCTGGGGCTCCAGGGCATCCTCGATATGCTGGTGATCACCGATGACGAAGGAGTGGTGGTGGAATTCAAGAACACGACCCAGCCCCCCGCGCGCAACCACACCTACTAGTTGACGGCCTATGCCATGCTGGTGGAGGAGCAACTCGGTCTGCGTGTCCGGCGGGCCTTCGTGTACCAGATTCCATTACAAAAGGCCAACGAAATAACCATCACGGCGGCGATGCGAAGATCCGTGGGCACGTCTATCGATGCGATGCGGCAGATGGTGGCGCGGGAGGAGCAACCGGAACCGACAAAACATCGGGAGCGGTGTGTTGAGTGCGAGTACCGACGTTTTTGTGCTGACATTGCATGACGTTCACCGGCCCTGTCACCGGTTGACTGGCTCAATCTCCCGCGAACGCCGATGCATCGCAACGAACATTGATACGTTCGTCGGAGATGCAATGTTCATCATCGCAGGTGTGTCGCGGCACGCACCTGCGGTGACAACCGGCACCGGACCTAACGCGACGGCCCGGAGGTTGGAAGCGACAGGGTAAAACATGCTCCTTCGCCGGGCGCCGACGTCGCGACTAGCGTCCCGCCATGTGCTGCGGCGATTTCGTGCGCGAGGTACAGACCGAGGCCGAGACCCTGCGAGCTACTTCCCTTGCTGAAGCGCAGAAACAGCCCCGGCATCTGTTCCTGAGATATGCCGTCGCCCTGGTCAGCTATCCGGACGACTGACCACTCGACTCCGGCGCGCTCTTCGTTGTACACCCGGACATCCACGGTTGAATAATCGGGCGAATGCTTGATCGCATTTCCCAGAATGTTTTCAATCGCCTGGCGGATCCTGTCTGCGTCCACCATGGTGACGACCGGATCGGGAGCCACCAATCTTACCGTGATCTGCGGTATAGAGAGGCTGTCGGCAATGTCACGGACGATCTGTACAAGATCGACCTCGTGTACTTCGAGCGTAAACAACCCGTGTTCTAGCCGCGAGACATCGAGAAGTTCTGATGTCATACGGAACAGACGATTCACCGCTCCCACAGCATCGGTGATGTCGCGCACGTCGCGCTCGCGGCCATCACGTTCCAGTCGTCGGCGGACGATGTCGAGGCGTCCCCGAAGTGGGGTGAGATGGGTGCGAATATCGTGAGCGAGCACCGTGATGAGTTCCTCAGCACCCGCGCGCTGTCCGTCACGTAACGCGGCCTTGCGCAATTGCTCGACGAGTTCCGCCTGCCGGGCGACCATGCCTACCCATCGCGCAGTGGCACGCAGATAGTCAACGTCCTGATCACAAAAGAAGTTTTCCCGCGCCGAGCACGCGACCAGCACACCTCGTTGATCGCCCGCTACCTCCAGGGCGGTGGCGATTTGCGACCGCACGCCCAGCACTCCCGGGATGCCAGGAAGCTCGGTGGGGTCCAGGTCGGAGCGACCGGTGACATACGTCTCGCCTGACTCATACACCCGCACGATCGGTCCACCATTGGCGATGGGCAGGCGGTCAAGACCGCTTGCTTTTTGGCGTTCTGCCATAGGCGACGTATTGGTACCGACCGCGACGAGTGTTTTCGTGGCTGGGTCCAGGAGAAATGCGTCGATCTTGTCGGCTTGCAGTACGTCCGCGAGTGATTGACTGGCACGGGTCAGAGCGGTCACGAGATCGACTGCTGGAATGCTCAGGAGGTCTTGCAACGTCGTCAGGAGAGGCGCGTCATCCCGGATTACGGAAACGGTGGGACTGTCCATCTGGTGCGTGGTCATGTGTTCGTCCCTTCGCGCCGCAAAGCGGTCCGTGCGTTGGCGCTCGCTATGCAAACGGAAGCCGAGCGGAGTGGGCGGTTGGACCCCGCATACCCGGTGGGCGCACCTCCCCTACATCAAGGATAGCGCACGTCAACTGGTCGCACCAGTCTCGATGTTCGCATGTTCGCATTCGTCAAAGAAGATCGGAATACCCAGTAGCGCTTATGCAGATCTGCAATGCGTGTTAAAAGCGGATTGGGCGTGTAGGTGGGCGGGGGATCCCCAACGCCCGGGCCGAGCGAGGCGTCACAAACGTGTCATTACACCAGTTTCGGTGCGCATCCGCCCGGGCCCACGGTTTGTGTCTGTAACATTCTTTGGTCCGTCACGCCGTGTCAACTCCGCGATAATAAATTGCCGGGCCGTGGGATGGATCAATCCAAGGTAAAGGAGAGTCACGTTACCTGGCATGGTAGCGATACCTTCTTCTAACACTGTTGTGACATTCACAGGCTGCACATGTCACGAAAGTTGCAATAGAGGGGGTGTAGATCGGTGTTTCGAAGGTTCGACCGCCGTAGTGGAATGTGTAGATGGGGTAGCGTGGACAGACGGTTCAAACCGTAGGAGATGAAGGCAATGTCAAAGATCACGAAGTCAAAGTCGGTAGCGCGGAAGATTGCTTTGAATAATGACGTTCTTATTGCAGAAGACGCTTCAGTAGCTGGGGAGGTTCTCGGCGGACGTTCTGTACGCTGGGCTCGCGTGACGACCGTCGCAAGTGCTGCGGCCGTGGTGATGACACCGCTGGTTGGCATTGCGACAGCCGCGGCCGCCGGGACACACGCGGATATGCAATTTTTGGCGATGGGCTTTGGCAACGCCCCCGTGGTCGCGGCTGAAAAGGGCAAGGGTGACGCGGACAAGAGTGGTCAGGGAAAGAGCGCACAGCCCGCACCGCCTCCTGCGGCGCCGAAGGCCAGTGCACCGGACAAAGCGGAAAGTGCTCCACCAGCGAAAAAAGTTGACGCGCCCCAGGCAGCAACTCCTAAGCCAGCCTCTGGCAACAGCAACCCTGGGAATGGCAACCCTGGAAATGGTAACGCTGGCAACAGCAACCCCGGGAATGGTAACCCTGGCAACAGCAACGCTGGGAATGGCAACCCTGGAAACTCCAACTCGGGGAACGGCAATCCTGGCAACAGCAACCCCGGGAATGGTAACCCTGGCAATAGCAACCCTGGGAATGGCAACACGGGCAACATTGCTGGCACCGGCAATGGCAACAACCCGGATCATCGCGCTCCTGGGTGTGCCTTCGGGAACGATCAGATAAACGGTCAGACTGCGACAGCTCCTGGCTGTAACAAAGATCAGACGCCGAAGGCTGCCGCACCGACTGCTACGCCCACGCCTGTGAAGAATGTCAAACCCACTGCTACGCCCACGCCTGTGAAGGTGAAGGACACGACTGTGAAGGCTGCCACACCCACGGCTACGCCCACGCCTGTGAAGGTCGTGAATGGTACTAACGGTACCTACGGTACGAATGGCACGAATGGCACCAACGGTACGAGTGGCACCGGCGGGCTCCCTGGTACCACCGGTACCAATGGAGCAAACGGTGCCAACGGAACGAATGGGATCAGCGGCACTAATGGCACCAACGGCACGAATGGAGCCAATGGTACGAACGGAATCGTTGGTACCAACGGTACGAACGGGATTAGCGGCACCAACGGTACCAATGGGGCGAACGGCACCAATGGGGCAAACGGCACCAACGGCGTCAGTGGTACCAACGGCACGAATGGAGCCAACGGTGCCAACGGGATTAGCGGCACCAACGGAACGAATGGCACGAGTGGCATCCTCGGAGCCAATGGCAACGGCGGTGCAAACTTCTCTAATGTGGCAGGCGTATCATACACGCGGTCGGGCGCTGTGCTACCCTCCAGCAGCGAGGCAGCATCGAGCGGCAACTCTGTGCAGCCTCAGGCCAGCACCCTGAACGCGGTGAACGGAGCCACGATCATGGCAGCAAGTGCGGCACCGGTGCCTACCCAAATGCGGATCATCGGCGTAACGGGGCAGCTGACGGACACCCAGGCCGGGAACCTGGCCAGGGTGCTCGGCGCGGGCATTACGCCAGAAGCCGTGAAGGCGATGAGCGTGCCAGAGATCCTCAGTACGGCAGCCGCTGGCGGACTGCAGCCAGCCCAGATTGCTGCCGCCCTCCACGGTGGCGCGGCTGAAGAGGGAGCCCTTGACCTCGTACTAGGTGCGACCTTGAACGGACAGGACTCCGTGGTGGGAATCAATGAGGTTGCTGGCGTGACGATTGTCCCGCAAGAACTGCCAGCCACCGGCGCCGGGGGCATGGCTCCCACACAGTCCAACCCGGTGCTACCCCTGACAGGATTCGCGGCCATCGCCGTGCTTCTGGGGACACTCGGATCTCGATTGGTCCGCCTCGGAGGCAGATAACCCGAGCCACGTCCCATCTTCCCAGGGCCGGGAGGGGTTGCTGCGGAACAGCAACCCCTCCCGGCCTTGCTGTTTAACAACGCATCGAACGTGGTCTTGCTGCTCTGTAAATAGGACTCGCCGATTGATTGATGATGCCACGTTTCGGTGGTCGGGTGCGGCCAGCGACTGAAGTCGCGCCTGACAGTGCAAAGTCCGCCTTCGCGGACTCCTCGCGTGCTTCCATGGGGATGGCATGCTTTTCATCCCTCGGGGGTGCCCCGCGGGGCATCGATGCTGCTCTGTAAATAGGACTCGCCGATTGATTGATTGTAGGGTGCGGACTGTTCGCCCAGAGTGCATCCGGCACCAAAGTACGGCCGACTGCGGTCGGTGTGTTCACTGGGTGACAGGGCCATCGGGGTCGGTGGCGCCGTCGCTGAAAAAAGGGGACGGCCCCGGTCGTTTTCATCCCTTGGGGGTGCCCCTTGCGGCTTCGACGCGGCCCTGCACAAAGAACATTGCCATCTGGTTGGTTGTAGAGTGCCGAGCCCGGTCAGCGCCCGGGTACGGCCGACGACCCTTACCACGTTCTTTCACCGCGCCGCTCTGAGAGGGGGTTGGGGGAGATGCCTCAGGCGCTAACTCACGGTTATACGGTTTTCATCTTGGATGGTGGCCGGCGGGTCCGCTGCAACCGCAGTGGGCACGGTCACTGCGCCGGGTCCGCGTCGGCAAAAGGAGTTGCTCCCGGCGCCGTCACTGGTCCTATGCCCAATGCTGCGGCCTCCCCGGCGAAGCGCGTTTGTTCACCGCTATGCTCCCCGTTGGGTACGACTCGTGGCTTGCCGCGGACGAACCAACCGCAGCAACCACGGCCCTGTGGGCCACCACCGACAATGAAAAGCATGCCATTCGCGTGGGGCCACGCGGGGAGTCCGCGAAGGCGGACTTTGCCATGTCAGGCGCGACTTCAGTCGCTGGCCGCGTCCGACCGCAGTCGGAGACTTGATCAACCAGCCGCGGATTTATTTTTTCAGAACAGCGTCTGGGGCCTTTTGGCAACCCGAGACGAAGCACATCATGTCCTTCCTGGAGAACGACGCAGGGAGTGCGTACAGGTGGACTTTCGCGGATAGGCGCGACACGCAGGGGGGCATAGATGAAATGGTGGAACCGTGGCTGCGCATGGGCGAGTCGCCAGGCCTCGTCCCTTAGATTGGGATAGTACCGACCTGGTAGGGAATGTCATTTTTCTGATACGTGGGGCATACCACATTGGGTTTCAATCTAGTATCATTTGGTACACTATCCCAGGTATAGGACCAACCCTATTACATATGGCAGGATGGCAGCGGGGACGGGAAGTGAGGTCACGTTACATCGACTCGGTACGGACCCGATGTAACACGAAATTGATGGATGTCTCGGACGAATGTTACAGGCTGGCACGCTTATTGCTAAAACAAGGCGGCGTCGCCTGATGAAAAGAGATGGGCTCTTCGATGAACGACGACAGGGGGAAGGAGTTAGCATGCGGCACCGTCTGAAGTTTGCAAGGGTCTTAGGCACCGCGTTTTTTATCTGTTCGCTTTCGGCACCTGCCGCATTTGGTGCCAGTACTCCTGTGAGGGACGCCAGCATAAGTGCAGGCTCCTTTGTCCAGGCAGACGCCAAAGCCGACGCTGATAAAGCCAAAGCTGATCAGGACAAGGCAAAAGCTGACCAGGACAAAGCCAAGGGTGATCAGGACAAGGCCAAGGCTGGCCAGGACAAGGCCAAGGCTGGCCAGGACAAGGCCAAGGTCGACCAGGACACAGCCAAAACCGACCAGGAAAAAGCCAAAGCTGACCAGGACAAAGCCAAGGCTGACCAGGACAAATCCAAGGCTGATCAGGACAAAGACAAGGCTGACGCTGACAAGTCGAAGTCGCCGCCGGGCTGCGCTTTTGGCAATGATCAAAAGAACGGCCAGACCGCGACTGCTCCTGGCTGCAGCAAGAACGCGAGGGATAAGACCAAGGGTACCCAGACCACAGCGACAGGTCAGCCAGGTAAGACCACGACAGTCGTGGTGACGCCCAGCGGCTCTACCCAGGGTATTACGCTCAGCGCGCCAGCACCCGTAACGACCGTTCTGGTCCTTGGCGCCACGGTGTCGGCTGCGCCGGCTGTCACGCTTCCGGGCGGTGCAACGCCAACAAGCCTCATCTCCATCAGCGCAACGACGCCATCGGGCCAATCAGCCGCAAACACGGTCGTTACTGCTCAGATCCCCGTCACAGGCGCAACGCTCCCCGCGGTCTTCTCGCTGGTGAACGGTGTTGCCACCCCGCTCATGGGCACCATCTCAAACGTGGGTGGACAGCAAGTTCTCACGGTGTCCGCTCCAACCGACGCAAATGGTGACCTGAACCTCGTCCTCGGCGCCACCCTCTCGGCGGGAATCGTGCCCGTCACGATGCCAGCTACCGGTGCTGGTGGTGGAAGCTATCTGTCACAGGGCGCATCGGTCGCGGTAGCATCGCTGCTGCTGGTCGTCCTGCTGTCTTTTGCAACAGGCCAGTTCAGCTCGAAGCGGCGAAGCCTGTAAGCATGGATGGGGGCGCGGCGCACGCGTCAACTGCCTCTATCTCAGATGAGGGA
>JAABUZ0100009218.1_pt1 | contig 11356 bp, 9 predicted proteins | sample 5562091 | NCBI WGS metagenome assembly JAABUZ01 (sample SAMN12813069, study PRJNA571459) | rock metagenome | isolation source: Antarctica rocks | place: Antarctica: Victoria Land, Linnaeus Terrace sud | collected 2015-12-21
AAAGCCTGAGGACGGGGGAGCGGTCGTCCTCCTGCCCATCCCGCTGCTGACCATCTCCGCCTTCGCCCTCGCCTTCGCGTCCGCGGACGGCTGAGTCGAGCGCTGTCTGCGAGCCTCCGCCCGGTGCTTGCGCGCCCGTCCCCGCGGACCCGCTAGGCGCCCCCCCGTTGTTGGTCTGCCTGCGTTGGACACTTGCCTGTTGTGCGAATTCCGTCGGGTGGGGAGGTTCGGCGTGCCGGCTGCTGTCAACGCTCGATCCCGAGTCTCTTCTCTGGACGTCCATAGTACTTTCTTATGTAAGTTGGTTGCTTCTGGAAACAAGTTGAAAGGCGAGGACCGCCGTTCTCGTCTTCTGAGATCGGAGAGCGATGGCCCGACCCGTCCGCGTTCCGCTTCGAACTGGGCTTGGCCGTGGCGACCAGCGCGGGCGCCCACCGCTATCCGGCATGATCTTGTCAACAGGACCAGGACGGAGCGGTTTCCGCCCTGTCGGCCGGCCTCAGGCGGAAACCTCCTGAGGCCGGCTCGCGAGAGGCAGGGCGTCCGCCGCGATCGGGTCGACGGTGGTGCAGTCGACAGACGGCATCTTCGGGTTTTCGAGTTGAGCGACGAAGTCGCCGACGGTCCGGCGGAAGATGGCGTCGCGCTCCTCTCGCGTGGTCGGAGCCGTGCCTCCCTCGGCCGTCCTGTCGAAAACGGGGAGCTCGACCCCGGGACGCGAGGAGGCGACGTCGGGCAGGGCCAGGCTCTCCTTCGGCGGCAGGTAGGGCTGCAGTTCTTCCTGCGCCTCCTGCTTGAGCGACTGCAGCTTGTCCTTCGCTTTTTCCTGGTAGGGCTGCAGTTGGTTCTTTGCCTGTTCTTTGTAGGGCTCTTCCAGTTGGTGGAGAATCTCCTTGGCCAGGGCCTTTGCCAGCGCCTTGGGGACCTGTCGACCGATCTCCTTCAGCATCTCGGTCATGATCCGCATCTCCGCCGAGGCGGCGGCGTGTTGACGATGCGACGTCGGCTTCGCGCCGCCCTCGGCCTTGCCTCCGACGCGGCCACCGTCCTGCCCGACCTTCCCGGCGTCCTTTCCGGCCTTCCCCGCGTCCCGGCCGACATTCTCCATGCCCTTGATGGCGCCCTTCATGCCGGCCTTCAGCGCCGTGCCGAGGACCGCGCCCTCGGGGCCTGTGGCGAACGAGACGAGGTCGAGGGCGAAGCTGACGGCGTCCGACTTCAGCCTGGCCTTGGCTTCGGCGATCTTCTCCGGGTCGTGGGACTTTTCCGCATTAGAGAGCGCCACCGCGTCCTGGATCAGGTGGACGAGGTCGAAGATGGGCGCCAGGATGGTCTCGATCAGCTTCTTAAAGAAATTCTCGATCTCATGTCCGATCCGTTCGGCCCCGCTCATCTCCGTGCCGTCGCCGTGCACCCGGTTGCCGCCCGTCTGTAAGCTGGAGAACTTGCGCCCAGACTGCAGACGGTCCTGCAGGTCGCCCGACTCGCCGCCGCGGCAGGCCTGGCCATGAGACGTCCAAGCGTCGATCTTCCCGTCATACCGCACCGAGTCCGGCTTGATGCTCCCGTCCGCCTCGGCCTCGTTCTTGTCGGCTTCGAGCAGGCCGAGGGCCTTGAGGGCCGCGTTGACGTTCGACTTGATATCGTTCCAGTCCTTGTATCCGCAGGCCTGGGCTATGGCGTCTTTCACTGTGCGGCCGTCCGGGAGTTTCTGATCGCCGAGGCCGCCGAGCAGGCCGTGGTCCCAGCTCATGACCTTGTCCACCGTCGTGCCCGGGGTAGCGGTCAGGTCGGCAGATGCTTCCTGGGTCACATTGCCGTCCTCGAGATCCTGGATGTACTTGGCCGAGGCGTCGTCGGGGGTGCTCGCGGGAGGCTTGGGCGCGGGAGGCGGCGGGGACGCGGGAGAAGACGGGCTCGGCGCCGGCTTCTGTGAGGCAACCGGCGGCTTGTGGGGCACGTGCCTGCCGACCTTGAGCGCCTGTGCAAAGCCGCTGGCGATGCAGCGGACGCTATCCTGCGCGTCGGGTCGCCCACCGTGAGCGCTGTCCGTATGCGGCCGTGTGCTGTCCAATGTTAACATCGCTCATTTCCTCGTATTGCCTTGATCGGCGCATCCGGTCCCGGTCGCGTCCGGGATGTCGGTGCGCTGTCAGCTTCCGCCGATGGGAGAGCGCGGCAGCGCCAACCATCTCGGCGGAAGCCGCCCTTCGGTCTGGCCCAGGCTGCTTTGGCATGGGGTCCCCGGCCCAGCTTCGCGAGATCCCACTCCCCCCTGGTCGCGCCCGCCACCTTCTGTCGAGGCCTTCGGCCCGCAAGGCCGGCACGCCCTGATCGGGACGAGAGCCCCTGGGCCTACGTCACTAGCCTCCGCCGAAGGGCCTGAGCTTGAGCGACAGGTCGGAGATGGCGTTGAATGGCGCGTTGGTCACTTTGGACACCCCATCTCTCACGTTGTTCTCCACCGTGTGGGGGAACTGTCTGATCGTGTCCGCCACGTGGCGGAAGGGCGCCTCGAACCTCTGCTCAGTGCGCTCCGGGAGGCGGCGCAGGTTCTCGAGGCCGTTCGCCCCCTTCTGAGCGACGTCCTGGATTCCCCTGAAGGGAGAGGTGGCGACATTCTTGGCCTTGTTGAACGCGCCTTCGATGCCTGCAGCGGCGCCGCCGGAGTCGCCGCTCACGTGTCGCAGGAGGTTTTCTCCGGCTTGAAGAGGGTGGAGGCTCATTATGCTGATTCCCTTGTTACGACGGCGGTGCCGTCCTTTCGTTCCGCCGCGCGCCATCGCGCGACGTCATGCCGGGGAAGCCCCCGCATCTTCCGCGGCGCCGCCCGGGCGCCGTCTGTCGGATGGTCCGCCTAAGCCGCCGCCGCTGCCCTCTCCGGCCAGGCGAACCGCGCGCCAGGTCACATAGTCTCGCTTCAGCGTGGCCTCAGGGGCGGCTAGGATCTTCGCCGCCCTAGGCAAATTCTCGCATCCTCGTTTAAGCGCCCCCTTTGGGTGCGCCCCGCCTTCGGCCCGATTCCCCGTCCGAAACGCGGCGATCGACCTCGGCGGCGGTGAACGCGGCATCTAGGGCGGAAGGGATCGGCCGAGAGATGCGATCCCTTCCGCCCGCCGCCGTACTGGCCACCGTCCGGCCTTTAGGCAGATCGGACTAGGACCCGTCCTTGCCGCCGAACGGGATGATGCTATGGGCGATATTCTTCATGTCATGCAGGTAGTCGGCGCCGTGTTGCTTGACGCCCTCGATATTGCCGGTCGCGAGTGATCCCAGCGTCATGAACAGATCTTTGTCTGGCTTCATCATACTGGTGGCAAGACCCTTAAGTTTGGCGAATTCACTCACGTTTTGTCCACTCGTTGGATTGTTGGCGTTCAAACCGTGGGTCAGAGAGGAAATCGGTGATGGTTTCATTTGACTTCTCCTTGGTTTCGGTGCTTCAAGCCGGCCTGTATTCGGCCGAGATGACCTTGCCTTCCGTGCCGCTCATTGGGTTCTGACCCGCAGGCAGCGCGTCGTCGTTGGGATGTTGGTAGGCCCCGCCGGTGCCGAGTTGCTGGGTCATGTAGGCACCCCCCGCCTGCATCTTCGCCGTGGACCCGTCGTAAAAGCCGGCGATCGTCTTGTCGCCCGCGGAGTCGGTTGTCACCGTGCCGGCGGGCGCGCCGTCGGCAATCGCCTTGGTATCGCCCTTGGTGAAGCCCTTCCCGTCCGTGACGGAGATCGCCGCGTCGCGATCGTCGATATCGCTCACGTTGTCCCAGTTCATTTTGCCGTTCGGGTCGCTATACTCCTCGAGTCGGCTGGCGCTGGATTTGATCTGGCCTGAAGGGTCGGCTTTTGCGATGTAATCACTTTCCCCGTCGGGATGTTTCAGCACACCACTCTGACCAGGCTGCAGCGTGACTGAGGCCTCAACCTCCAACTTGGAATTTTTGCTCGTAATCTCGTTCAGAGTGATGGGGTGATCGAACCCGTTCTTGACGATGGTGATGTCGGGTCCGGAACCAGACGTCGGGCCTTTGACCTTAGAGGGATCCGTTTCCACCTTTTCGGGAGACTCCGGCCCCCCCTTGGACGTGTCCGCCGCCTTGGACACCGAGGTGTCCGGCGGGCTCTGGGGCGGAGGATCGACAGTCGGGGCGCCGGCAGTGGACTTCCCGAGCGGCGGTTGGCTCTGCCTGGCGCCGCCCGGGCCGGCGAGCTTCTCCAGCTCCGCCACGAGCCGGGCGATGATCTGCTGGAGCGAGTCACCGCCGCTGCCGCCCGCCGATGTGGGATCGACGTTTCCCGTGTTGTCGGTCGCGGCTTTCGACGGGTCGAGCGGCGGTTGGCTCTGCCCGGTGCCGCCCGGGCCGGCGAGCTTCTCCAGCTCCGCCACGAGCCGGGCGACGATCTGCTGGAGCGAGTCACCGCCGCTGCCGCCCGCCGATGTGGGATCGACGTTTCCCGTGTTGTCGGCCGCGGCTTTCGACGGGTCAAGCAGCGGTTGGCTCTGCCCGGTGCCACCCGGGCCGGCGAGCTTCTCCAGCTCCGCCACGAGCCGGGCCACGATCTGCTGGAGCGAGTCACCGCCACTGCCGCCCGCCGATGTGGGATCGACGTTTCCTGTGTTGTCGGCCGCGGCTTTCGACGGGTCGAGCGGCGGTTGGCTCTGCCCGGTGCCTCTCAGGCCGGCGAGCTTCTCCAGGTCGACCACGAGCCGGGCGATGATCTGCTGAAGCGAGTCTATGCTGCCCCCGGCCCCCGAGGGGTCGAGTGGTGACTTGCTCTGCCCGGCGCCGTCCAGGCCGGCGGCCTTTTCCAGCTTCTGAAGGTCCGCCACGAGCTTGGCGAGGAACTGCCGGAGCGAGTCCGTGCCGCCCCCGGTCTTCGGCGTGAAGTCAAGACCTTCCGACGACGAGGACTTCGATGAGTCGACCGTTTTCGATTGAGGGGTTCCTACCTCGATGGGAGACGAGCCGTTCGTCCCACCGCTCCAGGGGGAGCCTATCGTATCGTCGGGCCGGAACGTGGCCAAGCGCGCGTTAGGCTGCGGGTTTACGCCGTCATCCGGACCGGCTTGCCCCGTCCCGCTGCGGGCCTTGCCGCGAAGGGAGAGCCCGTCTCGCGTCAACTCAGAGCTTTGATGGGATTGCGCGACGAGATTGTGCGAGAACCCGCCCCCGCTCCCCTGCGTCGTGGGGTCACGTTTGAAGGATTGGAGGGCTCGGCTGAACTCCGCTGCCGTAGGCGCTTGAATGCCAACCCTATTCGGCACGACGTGCTTGAGCGAGTCGAGGGCGAGACGTCTCATCATGGCGAGGTCCTCACGTTGAGGGGAAAGAGAGGGTGGGAGTTGTGTGCGGGGTGCATCATTCGCCGACCGCCACGAGACGCGGCACCTGCTTGGCGCGCTGCTGGTCGGGGTACAGCCACGCGTGCTGAATGGTACCCAGGACCTCGACCTTGAAATCGGGAGCGATCTCGCCGTGGCTCAAGATCGGGACCATGGTGCCGTACCGCTTCAGCTCCACGGCAATGTGACGCCGAAGCTCGATGGGGGCCACGATCGCCACGGACGCGCCCGCGCGTTTGTTTTGGCCCGCGTAATGGGTGAGAACCGAACTCAGCCGTTCCACCACGCCCTCGTCTAGCCTCATCTGAAGGGACGTGGTCGAGTCTTGGATCTGACTCCGCCATTCTTCATCGAGCGCCGGATCGATCAGGAGGACGGGGAGAACCTTGCCTAGGCCGGCTACGCCGAAGCAGATCTGGCTGCGCAGGCCGATCCGAACGCGCTCAGCCAGCATGCCGGTGTTCTGCTCGATCCCACCCCAGGAGGTGCAGCTTTCGAGGATAGACCGGATGTTCGTGATCACCACCTGCTCGTTCAGAAGGCGGCGCATCACCTCGGCTAGCCGCGCCACCGGCGCGACCTTCTGCGCCTCCTTGACGAGGTCGGCGTAGTCGGCCTCGAGCCCGTTGAGCATGCGCTGCGTCTCCTGGACGCCCAGGAACCGCCCGGCCGTCTTCAGGATGCAGTCCCGCAAGGCCCCGAGCACATCCTCGGTAGTTTCGGCCTCCCCCTGCTCCGTGGGGATGCCGTCAATGTCGTAGCGCCAGCCCGCGCCCTCGATCGCTTCCGGCAGAAGGCGTAGGCGCGGGATGAGGAGGCCTAGGCGCTCGGACGTTTCGCGCCGTGCGACATCTAGCGCTGCCGCGACCGCCTCCGGGTGCGCCAGGAAGCGTTCGCCGAGTGCGACCGTGAGGCGGGCCGGCTCCGCGCCGGAACGTTCGGCCGCCGCGCTGGCGGCGAAGCGACGCGCGCTGTCCTGCACCTCGCGCTTGGCAAGGAGCCAGCCACTGCCCCCCACGATCGCGGCGAGGACCAGGAACACGGTCGTGGGAAATCCCGGCACAAGGCCTATCACCGCCAGGATCACCGCGGCGACCTGGAGGGTGCGCGGCTGGGCGATGATCTGGGCGACGATGTCCTGGCCGAGGTTGCGACCGGCTTCGGAGCCCGATCGGGTCACGATCAGACCCGCCGTGAGCGAGATCAGCAACGCGGGGATCTGAGCGATCAGCCCGTCGCCGACGGCGAGAAGGGAGTAGGTGCGCACCGCGTCACCAAAGGGCAGCCCACGCTGCACGCTGCCGATGACGATCCCGCCCACGAGATTGATGACGATGATGACGAGGCTCGCGACCGAATCGCCCTTGACGAACTTCATGGCGCCGTCCATCGCGCCGAAGAGTTGGCTCTCCGTCCCGAGCAGCGACCGTCGCCGGCGCGCCTCGTCCTTGTCGATATCGCCGTTCTTGAGGTCGGTGTCGATGCTGATCTGCTTGCCCGGCATGGCGTCGAGCGTGAAGCGGGCCGCCACCTCGGCGACGCGCTCGCTGCCCTTCGAGATCACCATGAACTGCACGATCGTGATGATGAGGTAGACGACGAGGCCTACCACCACGTTGCCGGCGATGACGAACTCGCCGAAGGCGCGGATGATCTCGCCAGCGTCGCCCTGGACCAGCACCATCCGGCTCGTTGTGATCGACAGGGATAGTCGAAACGTCGTGGTGAGCAAGATGAGGCTCGGCAGTGTGGAGAACTCGACTGGTGCGCTGATGTGGATCGCCGCCATCATCAGGAGCACCGACAGGGCGATGTTCACGGCGATCAGCATGTCGGCCAGCACCGGCGGCATCGGCATGATCATCATCGCCAAGGTAAGGACCATCATCCCCACCACGGCGATCTCTTGGCGCGCCGCGATCTTTTGGCCGACTTGGTTGAGCGCGCGCATCAGAAACGCACTGCCGCCATTTGATCACCGCGCTTGACCAGGATTCGTTGGCTCTCGATCTTCTGGATCACCGAACCGTCCGGCAGGCTGGAGCCGACGAAGAGCTTCTCGCCCTCGCCGTCGATAACGTAGGGGATGCTGCCCGTGTAGACCGCCTGAACCTGCAGCGCTGCTGCGGCGGCCGAAATCTCGACGTGGTCGACCAGCACGGCCTGACCCCGGGCCACCGTGTCGAACCAGCGCACGGCGGCATGCCAGGCTTCCCCCTTCGAGGGTACGATACGGCCGTTCGCCGCAACCGCGCCGTCGGGCTGGAGGTCGATGACGACGGCGTCGAGGCCGGCAGAGGCCAATTGGCGCCGCAGATTGCCCAGCAGCGCCTTGCTGCCTCCTGCAAGGTTCGCACGCTCGACCGCGACGACCCCCTCGACCTTGGCGGGAATTGGTCCCGTGGTATCCTGGGACACGGTCGACGTAGCGGGCAAGCGCGTCGGCGGCGGCCAGGACGGGGCGGCGATCAGCCCCCCCGTCACGACCAAAGCCATCGAGCAGGCGACGCCCGCGGCGAAACTTCCCGACCGCTGCCGCGACCGGTCGGAAGCCGGGCGAAATTTGGAGGGGAGGTCGAGCCGGAACGCGATCCCGCCGCTCATGAACGATGCGGAGCGCTTCACTGGACAGTTCCGGCCGTGCCGGAGCACCTTGCCGTCGATGTGGACCTCCGCATCGACGGCGCTCAATGCTAGCGTGCGTCCGTCCCACATCAGCTTAAATCCCACCGGCGCGGCATGGTCGGACACCACAACGGCGTTGGAGACGTCCGATCCACCGGTCGTTTCACCCAGCGAGACGGGGACCGCGGCGGATCGATGTCGGCCGCTGTCGACGGTAAGGTGGGGGACTTGGGCGTTGGAGCTCATCGACTGGTCCAAATTGGTTCTAGTCAGGAGACTCGGCTGGCACCGTTTTCTTCACGCGAAAGAGCAGACTGAGACGCCCGTTCCGCAACGTCGGCCTTGGCTCGACCGAACGCCACGATAGTCTTTCCCAGAAGCTGTCATGAACCATGGAAGACGGCTCTCTTGCGGCGCAGCGAGTCGAAGGAACTACCCGGGCTGAGCCAAGCTCATCCCGCCTTCCGCGCGATTGTCAACAGACGTTTGCAGAAGAGTCGTCATTCCTGGTCCAAGATACACTCTCATGTGCTCGTCACTACCTAACGCGCAGCCAGTTTAGATTGACGTAGCGGTTCGCGTTTGTTCGTCCGGTTCGACAGCGATGCGAGCACCCTTACGACGTGGACGGCATACACCCTCGACGAGACACACGCTCTGAAAACTGAGGCGCGATATTTGGAGGCGGGAAGGCCGATGAGCATCGGCCCTCCCATGGAGCGTGATTACTGAGGCGCATCTTTGGCGATGTTCGCCATGATCTGCCCGAGCGTCTTGACCTTCGTCTCGAGCGTGTTCATCTCCGCCTGATGCGCAAAGAGGTCTTTTTCTTGGTCGAGCATCTTCTGCTCGTCCGCCGACGGCTTGGACGGGCTGACATCGGTGTTTTGATCGACTTTGGCGGCCATTGCTACTCTCCTTCTTCAGTGTGAAACATCGCCGTGAGCGATGTGGCGGGGCCCGCGTGCGGGCGGAGTGGCCCCTCCTCGAGGCAGACACCCACACGGTGGGTCGGGCCGATCCGCGCCGAGGGTCTCGATCGTCGGATCGGGTCACCGATCGGGAGCGCGACTGCACTCCTGACCCGATGCCGCCCGACGCATTCACCCAATGGTTGCCGGGTGAACTGGTGATGGACGAGCGATGCTCGCCGAAATCCCCATCTCCGGCCGGACGACCGTCCCATAAACAGGGATAGACTGATCGTCCGCGGAGGTTTCGCATATCTCTCATCAGCGCGATCGGACCGAGATTCGATGCTTGCTGCACTGCCGACACCGCCGTCGAGTTTCGCCCTTCTCAGGCGGGCAGATCACTTCGATCAGCTTAAAACGAACGCAGGACCAACTCATGAAGGTTCATCCAGATTGTCCATGTCCTGCTTGTGGTTGTCGTACATCTTTTTCATCTCCTGCAATGCTAGATTAGCAAGTTGCTTGCCCAACAACTTACTAAACGTGTCAGCATCGGACGATTGATCTGTATTACCACTCTTATCTGTCGTCTTCTCTGGATGAGATGCCACATTGTCGACGCTCGCCATGAGTCTCACTCCCAGACTTCAAAGTTTACGAGGTATATGATGTATATGTCAGCTCGGTGACGATATCGAAGGAGCCGAGCACCTCCGTTCAGCGACGACCTGCGGCTTCCGAGCCGCCACGCCAACCGATGGTGAAGGCGCCTGCATCGAAGAACAACGTCGACCACGAACACGGGTCTGGCGAAACCGTATTTTGCTTTAGAAAGACCTAGGGGTCGCCGAATGGCTTTTGCCATATGAGGAGATCCGCACGGCCAGGAGGATGTTTCTTATCGATCCACTCACCTTACGCTAGATAAGGTTCACCATGAGCATTGCTCATGTCAATCGAAAAAGAGGCGGCTTTGTACCTTTTTTTCCTCATCGAACCGAGAAAGGTAGTAGCAACGCTCTATCGAGCGCACCCGCCCGAGGTCAGCCCAGCGACCGATTCAGCACCTTCTTCGATGCATGGACCGGGGGCGAGCCGCCGGTCGTCATTTGAATTCGACCGTGCTGGACGACGCTCCCCGCATCACCGTCAGGGATCGCGGCGCCGATGGGGGACTGGGTCGCGCCACCGGCGCCGACACTGGCGGCGCCGGTGGCTTGTCCGCCTCGATCGCCGCGAGGCCGTCGCGCACGAGGCCGATGTAGCGCGGCGGCCCTGACACCAGGGCGATGTTGCCGCCCATGGCCGGCCGGAGTTGGTACCGAGAGTCGAGCAGCCCGGCGCTCGACAGCCCGTCGCGGAGCTTGTCGAAGGCTACGCCCTGAAGGGGCAACATCTCGGTCTGCGCTTCCGATGTAGAGGTGACCGAAATGATAGATCCGTCGTAGGTCCAATCCAATCCGAACTGTTGAGCGAGGTCACTGAGGAACTGCCGGGGCGGCACGCTCGGCAACGGCCCGTGGACCCGACCCTGAACCTTGTCGGACAGCGCCAACCGAAGCCCGGTGTTGGCGCCGAACTGCTTTAAAACGTCGCGCAAGTCCTGCTCGACGACTATATAGCCGTAGGGGCCCGCCGGCCATGGAGGTTCCGCAGCCGCCCGGCCGGGGCCGAACAGGACGACGAAGGCGAGCCCGAGTGCGCTGCAACTCCTCCCCTTCACCTTGCGCCTCCTTTTGACCGGTGTGCAAACGCTAGCTGGGCTAAGCACAGCTAGCAAGTACTCCACCCTGCTTGCGCCGTGTCACCAAACTGTCAGCACAGTGGCGCAAACTTGCTTGAGTTGGACATCGTCGGAACGGCTTTTCCTGTGCCGGGCCGCGAAAGAGGCTGGACATGACGGCATTTCGAGCCGAGGGTCATCGGCGGCCCCATCGAGCGCCTGTGCTGCTCGTCTCACGCCCCCTACCCAACGGGAGCAGATTATGATCGAAGCCGTCACTGCATTGGCCCGATCTATGCCAGTCGATCTCAAGAGCCTTCCGTCTGCGGCCGAGGTATCGGCGACGCCGGGAGTTGAAGTGGTTGGCGGGCCTTTACAGAAGCCGAGTTCCGACCTCGCAACGGAGTTCGCCAACGCCGCCCATGGCGTCTCCATGGACGGCGTCGGACCGCAACACCTTGCTCCTTACGAGGAGCCTTCGGCGCTCCCTCGATCTTACAGCGAGGCCCTGGCCCCGCCGCCTCCCTACAACGAGACCTCGGCACCGCCGCCGTCCTACAGCGAAGTCGCGGCGCTGCCGCCGCCCTATTCTCCGCCGAGCCGGTTCGCCCGAGGTTTAGGCAACATCGTGGACGACGTGAATGCCCGCGAAGCGATAGTGAATCAGGGGCCTGTGGAGTCGCCCTCGCTCTCGCCCGGCTCCCGCGGAGACGGCCTTCCTGGCCTGGAGGGCGCCGGGAAGGCCGATCCTTT
>JAABUZ0100009220.1_pt1 | contig 11355 bp, 10 predicted proteins | sample 5562091 | NCBI WGS metagenome assembly JAABUZ01 (sample SAMN12813069, study PRJNA571459) | rock metagenome | isolation source: Antarctica rocks | place: Antarctica: Victoria Land, Linnaeus Terrace sud | collected 2015-12-21
AGCCGCGCCCAGAATAGGAAGACCAGGGCCCCTCCTGTCGCGCCAACGAGCGCGGCGCTCGACAGCGTCGCGCGCCGTCCGATGCGATCGACGCAGAGTGCCGCGGCAACTGCACCCCCCAGGCCTGCCAGCCCGGTGAAGAACACCCACCAGGACGCTTTCGTGAGCGAGAAGCCGGCGACCGTTACGAGATAGGTCGGCATTAGGGTTGTCACGCCATAATAGGCGAAGAGCTGCAACAACCCGGTGGTGAAGCAGAGCAAGACAGGGCGCAGGAAGGCGCCCGTCGCGTAGGTGCGCAAGGGCACGGTGTGCTGGCCCAAGCTACGGCGAGCCTCCCAGAGCTTCGATTCCGGCGTACCTCTGCGGATGAACACGACCAGCACAACCGGCAGCGTCGCCACCACGAACGACCACGACCAGCCGAGCGCGGGCAGGATCAAACCGCCCGCAGCCGCAGCTAGCATGATGCCGACAAAGATGCCGCTGTAGAGCATAGAACTCCACGCGCCGCGGCGAGCGGGGCCGACCGTCTCCGTCACCAAGGTCTGGCCGACGCCATATTCGCCGCCGATGCCGATGCCTGCGATCACAGTGAAGACGAGCATGTAGGTGAAATCAGGCGTGAAGGCCCGGGCCAGCGTGCCGACGCAATATTGCAGGATGCAAAGCTGCAAGGCCCATTTCCGCCCGAACCGGTCACAGAGGTAACCCCAGAGCACCCCGCCAATCGCGATCGAGGCGAGCTGCGCCGAGAGGATCGTGGAGATCTGGATCGACGACCAGCCAAACGCGCGCGACATCGGGACGATCACCAGCGAGAGGAAATAGACCTCGAAGTAGTCGAACACCCAGCCGAGATAGGCTCCGAGGAACGCTCGCCACGACGCACTGGAATCGGGCGGCGGCGTGGCGAGGCTGGCTAGGGCTGAGACCCCGGTGTTGGACATCGCTTCCCCTTTGCACGCCACAGTTTTCGTCTGGGTCGTCTCATTGCTGCCAGAGCGTCTCGCCAACACCTGCAATAATCGGCTTACGAACGCTGGCTGGATTAGGCTAGCTTCCGGGAATTGCAGACCGAAAGCTGCGGCTACGCAAAAAACCATTCCAGGAAATGCAATAGCCGGAGGCCGTCCTTGGACGTGATGCGAAGTATCGAGGTGTTCGTGAGGGTGGCCGAGCTGGGCAGCTTCACCCGGGCGGCGGAACGGCTGGTGATGTCGAACGCGGCGGCGACGCGGCATGTCGCGCACCTCGAGAGCATGTTTGGCGGCCGGCTGTTCGACCGAACCACGCGCCAGCTTCGGCTGACGCAGGCCGGGCAGTCGTGCCTGGACCATTGCCGCCGGGCGTTGCAAGAGGTGGCGGGGGCTGAGCATGCCGTCCGCGAGAGCACGACGGAGCCGCGCGGCACGTTGAGGATCATCTCCTCCTCGCTTTACTGGATGCGGAAAATTTCGCCGCAGCTCCCCGACTTCCTGCGCCTCTATCCTGGCATCACCCTGCATGTGAACCTGACGGAGCGTCAACCGGACATGCTGGCGGAGGACTACGACGTCTCACTGCAGTTCCTGACGCCGCCGGGCCAAACGATGATCGTCCGGCGGATCCGGACCTTGCATCGCATTGTCTGCGCATCGCCGGAGTACCTCACAGCTGCCGGAACGCCCCTGACGCTCTCGTCCCTGCTGAAACACAATTGCCTGCTATACGCGCAGTCGGGCGAAAGCGTGGAATGGCGATTCCTGCAAGGAGGCGAGCAGGTCACGATCCTACCGTCGGGCAATCTGCGGTCCACCGACGCGCTGACGCTGCGTGACTCAGCGCTCGCCGGGCTTGGCATCGTCCGCAGCCCGCGCTTCATCATCGAGGATGATCTGCGGACTGGGCGGCTGGTCCCTCTGCTGCCGGAGGCGCACAGCATCGACCCGGACCTCTACGCCGTCTTTCCGAGCCGCAAGCTAATGCCAGCGAAGCTGCGTGTGTTCCTCGACTTCATTCAACGCAGGTTCGGCGAGGCCTCCTGATGCCGGCCTACGCCGGGCCGCGCAGGCCAAGCCGCTCCAACCGGGGCAGCACCTCCTGCACGAAGAACGGGATCTCCTTCAAATAATCCAGAAAGGCCACCGAGATGCCTGCCAGCCCGGCCTCGCTCATTTGCCGCATCTCGGCCGCGATCTCGTCCGGCGTCCCCACCAGCGGGTAAGCGCCGGGATAGGCGCCGGCGAAGCTCTTGCCCGTCGCCTTGTTGAACCGCGTGTCGAAGGGGCGCTCGAGCTGTGCGACGCCGCTGCCGACGGTTCGGCCGCGCGTGTTACGATAGAATTCCTGACCGGCCTCGTCGGCCATCTCCTCGGCGAAATAGTGGTAGAACTCTTCGGCCTCGCGCCGGGTCGGGCGGCAGACAACATGCGCCATCGTAAAGACCGATATGGCCCGGTCACGCGCTGCCATGAACTCGCGGATGTTAGACAACATTGGGGCCGCCTGGTCGATCTCGGTCATGTTGGTGAACAGCACGTCGGCTGCCTGGGCGGCGAAGTCCCGGCCCTTGGGCGAGAACCCGGCCGACATGACCGGCGGCCACGGGCGTTGCAGCGACAACGGGTCGGTTTGCAGGCGGCGCAGCTTGAAGAAGCCCCCGTCCCAGTCGAACTCCGGCCCGCCCTCCAGCAGCCGTGACCAGACCTTGAACCATTCTAGGCCATGGTCGTAGCGCCGCTCCTGGTCGAGCATCACGCCATGGAGATCGAACTCCGCCTGGTTCCAGCCGCAGACGATGTTCAACCCGGCACGGCCATGGCTCACATGGTCGATGGTGGCGATCGCCTTGGCCCCGAAGGCGGGCGTAACAAGGGGCACGTGCACGGTCGAGAAGATCGCGATCCGCTTGGTGATCGCCGCCAGCGCCGCACCATGGGTCAGCGTCTCGAAGGAGCGGCCATAGATGTTAGCCTCGCCCTCATATCCCCGCCATTTCGCCACTGGCAGGATGAATTCTAGCCCGGCGTCGTCGGCGATCTTGGTCATGGCCGCAATGTCGTCCCACTCCGCGCGCCACCGCTCCGGCGCCAGACTCATGGTAAGCCCGCCGTCGCAGTTGGCGCTGAAGATGCCGAGCTTGAACCGGTTAGGGCCGAACAACGGGTTCGTGCTGGATGCCCTATCTGCCATGGTCTTACGCTCCCCCCAAACGTGTTGGGGCAAGCATCCGACTCTCCGTTGCATCGGCAAGCCTGCGACATGGAAGACAGTTTTACGGCGTGCGCAATTATGGACATTCTCGGCCTGCTCTTTGAACGGAGCAGCCCCAAACACGTGCTCGGGGTAGGCGTGTGAGGTGGTCCCGCCTGGAAAACTGGGACCACCTCACGCGGGCTTCGGACGTCAGGATCGTCCATGCTCTGAACCGTCGAGGCGCGGGGCGGAATGCTCGCGCTCAGCGGTGATTGGCGCTGCCGGTCTGCAGCGGCCTGGTAGGTAGGGAGCCGGCATGCCAAGCGGTGGGAGAGCGTCGAGACCCTTCTCGATCGCCATCATAGGCGCCGTCCGCCGTGACCAAGGCAATGTGCCCCTCGACGCCTCGGAGCAGAAGCGGCACTTGCGCTGCGTCGTCGTCACTCCCGTTGATCAGCATGTGCGCGGCGATCTCACCGGTACCGGCGTCGACGGCGAGATGCAACTTGCGCCAGCTCCGTCGCGTCCGGCCGTGCTTGACCGCATTCCATTCACCTTGCCCGAACAGCTCCAAACCCTGTTGTCCAACGCAAGGTGGATCGGGCCGGGACTCGGCAGCACCCGCGGACACCGGCCGGCAAAACGCCCGTCCCCGCCGGTTGAGCGAGGAATGGTCCGGAACAGACAGATCGAGCCCGAGCAGGCGCAAGATGCTGCCGGCAAACGCTTCGACCTGGCGCAGGGTCAAGTGGAACCCGAGGCGCAGCGTCAGCACGAGTTCGATCGTCAGGTCGGAGTAGATCGGCTGTCCACCTGGCGTGCTTCGCTTGGCCGCCGACCAGCCCGCAACAGCCGCCTCGTCCAGCCACAGCGTGAGGTCGCCACGTCCAGCCACAGCGTGAGGTCGCCACGTCGCCTCAGTCCGGCCTCGTAGGCTGGCCAGTTGGTGACGCGGTAGCGGGCGCGCGGTATGCGATGGCGACGGGCGGCATTGTGCTTCAACGGCATGCGAGGAAAGTAGCCGTGCCGTCGACATCACGCCAACCGGTGCCCTCCATGCACCAACGAGCCTTAAAAGCTCTCCGATGACGATTTGCCAGCATTCCGAGACGCTATTGCCAGTGAAATTGCGGGCGGGCCCTGAACATGTCCGGACACGCCGATGTGCGCTGACCAAGGTGGGCCAGCGCATGATGCTGTTCGGCCGATCAGGAGCATTAGCGCCGATCGAAGAAGCGGTTCGCTGGACGCGATAGACCGAGGTTCTGCCGCAAGGTCTCGCCTTCGTACTCCAGGCGGAAAACCCCTCGGCGCTGCAGCTCCGGGACGACTTTCGAGGCGAAGTCATCAAGTCCTTCCGGCAAGGAGGAGAACATGACGATTAAGCCGTCACAGGCCTCTTGGGCCAGCCAATTTTCTATGTCGTCTGAGATCGTCGCGGCCGTTCCTACAAACGCCAGGCCGGCGTAGCTACCCGCCATTTGGGCGAGTTGGCGAATCGTCGTATTATCCCGCCGGGCTAATTCGATGATAGCCGCCCGCGAACTCTTGCTCGCGTTGGTCTCTGGAATTTCCGGCAAGGGACCGTCGGGATCGAACCTCGAGAGGTCAAAGCTCAGCATGCTGTTGAGCGAGCCGATACCGCTATCGTAATGGACTAGGCTGTCCAGGTGCGCTCGCTTGGCGCGGGCCTCTTCGACCGTGTCGCCAACAACCACGAAGACGGCTGGCAATATTTTGACGTCTTTGGGATCCCTTCCTGCGGCCTTGGCCCGCTGCTTGATGTCCGCGTAGAAGCGCCGCGCTCCGTCCAGCGTCGCCTCGGATGCGAAGACCGCGTCGGCGGTTTCCGCCGCGAGTTGGCGGCCAGGCTCCGAGGCGCCTGCCTGGAAGATCACCGGCCAGCCCTGCACGGGCCGCGCAATATTGAGCGGTCCCCGGACCGATAGGGCGGCCCCCTTGTGGTCGAGAACGTGCATCCTCGACGGATCGAAGTACACCCCCGCGTCCGCGTCGCGCAAGAAGGCGTCGTCCGCGAAGCTGTCCCACAGGCCGGTCACGACGTCGTAGAACTCCCGTGCCCTGACATACCGAGCGCCATGGTCCATTTGTACGTCATGACCGAAATTGAGCGCGGCGCTGGAACTCGCGGTTGTGACGATGTTCCATCCGGCACGTCCTTCGCTGATGTGGTCGAGCGACGCAAACCGGCGGGCGACGTGGTAAGGCTCGTCGAAGGTCGTCGACGCGGTAGCCACCAGTCCGATTCGGTCGGTCACCGCGGCCAGGGCCGACAGCAGGGTGAGCGGCTCGAACGAGGTCGCCGTGTGGCTGCGCTTAAGTGCGTCGGGCGGCATATCGAGCAGGGCCAGGTGGTCGGCCATGAAGAACGCATCGAACTTCGCCGCCTCGAGCCTCTGGGCGAAGTCCCTCAGATGCCGGTAGTTGAAATTGGCGTCTGCATATGCTCCCGGATAGCGCCAAGCGCCCGTGTGGATCGCCGCTGGGCGCATAAAGGCGCCGAGATGAAGTTTGCGCGACGATGTCACGGCGACACCAGGGTGGTCTGAAGCTTGGAAGCCCGCATACGAAGGTGATGAACTCCTTGGCAAGCCCGCCCGGTGTTTTTCGATAGCCATCGGCTGCTGCGCGTCGTGGGTCCCTTCCGACAGGATTGGGGCACAGCGTAATATGTGAGTTCGCCGGAACGGCGCCGTGGGTTTCTCGTTTCAGGTAACATCGCGCTTTCTTACATCCCATCTCGACCGGTTCGTTTCGGGTTCCCGGCACATGTCATCACCATCACAGGCGAGTTTCGATCCTCGCAGGCCGATGGTCCCTGCCATAATCGATGTTTGTTATGGCAAGGCATCCAGGTGTTGGATGGAGACGATGGCCCGTGTCGCGATTCGTCTTGGGGCCGCAGGATCGTTGCCTGCGCAACCGTCGACGGCATAACCCGGTTACGCCGACTAGCGCGACCGGAGATCATGAAGCTCAGGCGCTGCATCGAGGCCACCGCACGCTAGAAAGCGCCAATCGTGCTGGGAGTCAGTCAGCGGGAGTATGATCCGGCACCACGAGGCCGCGGTATTCGCGGCCATCCAGATTAGGAATACCTGGCCATCATGGAGCCGGAGATGCGCCTCCCTGAAGTCCGCGATGGTTCATCCGCAAGTCGAGGCGATCTTCAAGGCGTTGCCGGTGAGAGTTGACGGATCGCGAGCGCCCAATTCTCAATGTGGCGGGTCACCGCGATCTTCCCATTGCTGACGTCGTGGATGTCGATCGTCATGACTTGGAATGACCGGCCGCTCGGCTTTATGCCAAGAAACGGTGCCACAGGTGTCCCGCGTTCCTCGCCGCGAACTATGATGCGATCACCTGCGGCAATCACCTCCTTGATCTCGACCTGGATGCCCGGGACGGCCGCAAGCCGCTGGCGCAGGTGCTGGATCGCTGTCGGCCGGTCGTCGCATTGATCGTTGTCCGCGCAATCCCGCCAGGTCTCAGCGGTCGCCGATTCCAGCAACGACTCCATTGTTTCCACGGAAGGCGCGTTGAGCGCGGCATAGAGCGGGCCTATCAACAGCCTCGCCTCCGCCTCCGTGAGTGCGGCTGCTGGTTGCGGCAGCGCCGGTGTTGCTAACAGGCCTGCCACGACCAGCACGCCAGCGATGACGACGGCCGACCTCAAAAGAGAATCTGTGTTCTGAAGGCGCCTGGACATTTCGATCATCTCCTTTGTTCGCTTCGCCTGAGGTTGAGATCCGGATCCTGGCGCGGCGCCCCGGTCGCTGGTGCCCGCGCTGCCGAAACCTTCTACGATAAGCGCCCATAGCCTGCGCATATCGATATTGGATGCCTGCGTATAACCAGAATCGATTATGCCGCGCCCTCAGATCGAGCCATGCCAATGGACGACCGTGCCGATAATTCTTCGTGTCGAGTTGCAGCCAAAGGAGACACTATGCCTAACAATGGACGTGTGGCGATCGTGACGGGCGCCTCGCGGGGTATCGGCCGCGCGATCGCGTCGAGGCTGGCACAGGACGGCTTTGCCGTGATTGTAAATTACGCGGGCTCGGCATCTGCGGCCGAAAATGCGATTCGAGGCATCGCAGAGGCCGGCGGCCGCGCGCACGCCATCAAGGCGGACGTGAGCAATTCGGCCGCGATGACCGCGATGTTCGACGAGACGGTCACTCGGTTCGGCGGTGTCGACGTCCTCGTCAACAACGCCGGCATCATGCGGCTGACCGCGATCGCCGATGCCGACGACCAAGCGTTCGACCAAACCGTGGCTATCAATCTCAAGGGCGTGTTCAATGGGATGCGCGAAGCGGCGAGACGGCTGCGGGACGGCGGGCGCATCGTCAGCTTCTCGTCCAGCGTGGTGGGACTATACCAGCCGAGATATGCCCTGTATGCCGCAACCAAAGCAGGGGTGGAGGCGATGAGCCGCATCCTCGCCAAGGAACTCGGCAAGCGTAGCATCACCGTCAACGTGGTGGCGCCTGGCCCCGTCTCTACGGAGATGTTCCTCAACGCCAACCCGCCGGAGCAAGTCGAGCGGATTAAGCAGATGAACCCGCTCGGCCGGTTGGGCGAGCCCGAGGACATCGCCGGCGTAATCGCGTTCTTGACCGGCCCGGATGGCGGCTGGGTCAATGGCCAGGTGCTGCGCGCTAATGGCGGCGTCGTTTGAACGTGGAGCACACCGCAATGGCTGAGTGTTAAAGGCCGGAGACGGTTGCCGAACGGCCGCCTCAATTCGTGTTGGCCTTGAAGGAATTTGCGCTAGCCTCGGGAGTTTCGCGCTAGGCACTAGCGATTTCGTCTCCCAGGGGGATTGCCGCCAGACATTGCGCAATCCGCCGGCGTGTCGATCCCGACCGCGAGAATGGCCATCAGCGCCGATGCCCTGAGCGTAATGGTCGTGGTGCCGCTCAACGCCGTAGAGCTTGCCTCCCGGCGGGCGGTCTGCTGATCTTGCTGGGGTCCAGGCGAGCCGAGAGGCGCATTTTAGGTGCTTCTGCCGTCAGGGCCTGAATGCCGGCATATCATGGAGCAGCTATCGGTTGAGTGCCCGAATTCCGTCTGCAGCGTACCGGTCGCCAATGGCCGCCCCGGCCGGCATGGCTTGATTGATCGCCGCGAGGTCGGCAGCCGTTAGCACGATGTCCGCCGCCGCCACGTTCTCTTTGAGGTAGCGGACCTTCTTGGTGCCGGGGGTCGGGGTCACGTCGTCGCCCTGCGCCAGGACCCATGCCAGCGCGAGCTGCCCTGGGGTGCATGCCTTGGCAACGGCGAGGGTGCTGATCTTTCTAACCAGGTCGAAGTTGCCGTCGAAAGCAGCCCCCTGAAACCGTGGGGAGGTCCGACGCCAATCGTCCTTGTCGAGATCATCGACCGACCTGATCTGCCCGGTCAGGAAGCCGCGCCCGAGCGGGCTGTAGGGCACGAAGCCATCCCGAGTTCCCGGACCAACGGGAGAACGTCCGTCTCTGGATGGCGCGACCACAGCGAGTACTCGGACTGCAGCGCAGTTATCGGATGGACTGCGTGCGCAATGCGGATGGTCGCGATCGAAGCCTCGGACAGGCCCAGGTAACGAACCTTACCTGCTTGGACCAAGCCGCTCATTACGCCCACCGTATCCTCGTGGGCATGTCCGGGTCCACCCTGTGCTGGTAGTAGTGGTCGATCACGTCCACGCCAAGCCGCTTGAGGCTGGCGTCGCAGGCGGACCGCACGAAGTCCGGCTAGCCGCTGATGCCGGTTCGCTGGCCGTCCGGACCCCAGGTGTTGCCGAACTTGGTGGCAATGAACACCCGCTCGCGCACGCCTCTCAGCTCGCGTCCAACCAATTCCTCGTTAAGGCCGTTCACATAGGCGTCCGCCGTGTCGAAGAACGTCACCCCGAGCTCAGCCGCGCGATGCAGTGTCCTGACGCTTTCGTCCTCATCACGGCCGCCATAGAAAGCCGACATTCCCATGCAGCCTAGGCCGATCTCGGAGAGCGCCGGACCGTTGCGGCCCAACCTGCGTGCTTTCATGACCTGGTCCTCAATCCTGGAGTGCTTGCGGGGCCTGGTCCATCCAGCCCGGAGGTGCCGGCTGGGCAAGTGCCCGACCGACGGCTGCCCGCTAGGAGAGAGCGAGGATGATCTTGCCTCGCGCCCGCCCGGATGCCTGGTAGGCGAACGCGTCTGCGAAATCCGCGAACGGGACCGTGCGGTCCACCAGCACCTCAAGCTTGCCTGCATTGAGGCGGTCGACGATCTTCTCGAGGCGGCTCGCGTCCGATTGATGGAACACGAAGGTCGCCGTGACGCCATGGGATTTGGCGAGCGCCTCGTCCGGCGGGGACACCGTCGTGACGAGCGCACCGCCCGCCTTCAGGACGCCGAACGATTTCACCTGGGTCTCGCCCCCGACCGTGTCGAGGACGACGTCGACACTGGAAACCTTGTCCCCGAAGTCCTCGGCCTTGTAGTCGATCACCTGGTCAGCGCCGAGACGGCGGGCGATCTCGAGACCGGGACCCGAGGCCGTCGCGATGACCCGCGCTCCCGCAGCATGGGCGAGCTGGATGGCGAAGCTGCCGACGCCGCCGGCGCCCGCATGGACCAGGATGGTCTGCCCGCTCTTCAGGCCGGCCACCTCGAACAGCGCCTGCCACGCTGTTCCTGCGGCCGTCGGGATGCCGGCCGTCTCCTCGAGCGAAACCGCCGTCGGGGCGGCCGCCAGGTAGGAGGCGGGAAGCACCGCGAATTCGGCCAGCGCGCCGCCCTTTGTCGGGTCGAGGCGGGCCACTACCTTGTCGCCCGCATGCCAGCGCGTGACGCCCGACCCGGTCCGCTCGACCGTGCCGGCGAGATCCGTCCCGATGGTGGAGGGGAAAGCAAGCGGGAAGAAGCCATGCATGGCGCCACTTTGCAATTTGTTGTCCAGCGGATTGAGGCTGGCCGCCTTGACGCGAATCAGGACCTCATCGGGACCGACGTCCGGAATGGGCGCCTCCTCCATCACCGGGGCTGCGCCATATTCGTGCAAGCGTGCTGCTTTCATCATGCCGTCTCCTTCTGCGTCGGCCAGGCGCCGACTTGGTTTAGCCAGCCGAACCAATCCTCGAGATGCCAAGTATGGGTCAGCCGGCCATTTTCGATCGCGTGGAACTCATGGAGCGGCATGCGGAACGATTTTCCGGTCGGCGCAACCCCGAACCATTCGCCCGTGTGGGTGCCGGTGATCTCGGCCCGCACGGCTGCGCGTCCTGGTGTCCCGATTATCTCGTGGATCGTGACGTGGACGTCGGGGAACGCCGCCTGGAAGCCAAGGATCAGCGGCTTCATGCCCTCGCGGCCCGGCGCCTGGCCCGGCGCCAATGGAATATCTTGCCAATCGGGCGTGACGGCCTGGTCGAGTAGTTCAGGCCCTTCACTGAACGCCCGGTAGAGGGTCTCGACGGCGAGGCGCTCGTCCTGCGCAAGCCCCGTGACCCTCGGGGTAGTTGGTTGGCTACTCATGATCTCTCCTCGCTGTTGCCGGCTGAAGCCGTCGCAGACTGGATAAGCCAGGCAGCTTCATGTTTAAAATCGATTTGTGATATAAGTGGCCATAAACGACGATGATCGTATTCGGCTCGTTGTTTGGCTTGCTTGCGGACAAGGCACGCACGCTCGCGCCAGAAATGCCAGGTCGCACCTGATCCTTCTCTGGCAGTGCGTTCGTGGGGCCGGCCACGTCAGAGTAGATGTTCGGCTCTGATAGGCAGTTCCCGGAGCCGTTTACCGGTGGCGTGGAAAACCGCGTTGGCGACGGCGGCACCCATGCCGACGATGCCGATCTCGCCGATGCCCTTCACCCCAAGCGGATTCACCTGCTCGTCCCTTTCCGGAACCATGATGATCTCGATGGACGGGATGTCCCCATTCACCGGGATTATGTAGTCGGCCAGGTTGGCGTTGACGTAGCGGGCGGTCGAGGCATCGATCTCGGTCGCTTCGTGCAAGGCCGACGAAAGCCCCCAGATAGCGCCCCCCATGTATTGGCTGTGTGCCGTCACCGGATTGATAATCGTGCCCGCGGCGAATGCGGAGACCGCGCGCGGGATCCGCAGTTCGCGGGTTCGGGCGTGCACCCGGATCTCGACGAGGTGGGCACCGAAGGCGT
>JAABUZ0100009223.1_pt1 | contig 11351 bp, 7 predicted proteins | sample 5562091 | NCBI WGS metagenome assembly JAABUZ01 (sample SAMN12813069, study PRJNA571459) | rock metagenome | isolation source: Antarctica rocks | place: Antarctica: Victoria Land, Linnaeus Terrace sud | collected 2015-12-21
GGTCCTCGTCGCCGTCGCCGCGGTGGCAGTCGCGTGCGGGCGCCGCCCGCCGCAAACCGGCCCCACGCCGCCCGCCGTCGGCGCGCGCGGCGACACGGGGCGGCGCGACACGACCGCCGTCGCGCGCCAGGGCGGCGACACCGCACGGACGCCCATCGTTGCCGCGGTCCCGGGCGCGCCCGCGAGGGCCGCACCGGCGGCGCGCCGGACCTCGGCGCAGCGGCAGCGGAACAACGCGGGCCCCGCGGCGCAGTGCCGCGTCGTCAACTTCAACGAGGACCCGCCGACGGCGCGCCTCAACAGCATCAAGGACGCGCTCAACCAGAACATCGTCTACGTCGGCGGCGGCGCGGTCGCGCGCTGCGAAGGCGTGAACAACCGCCTGACGTCGGACAGCGCGGAGTACTATCAGGCCGCGGGCCTGCTCGTGCTGGTCGGGAACGTCGTGTACGACGAGCCGGCGCGCGCGCGCATGACCGCACTCCGCAGCACGTATTACACCAAGGAAGAGCGCGTCGTCGCGGACGGGAACGTGGTCGTGACCCTGCCGAGCGGCACCACGATGACCGGGCCTAACGCTGAGTACCTACGGCCGGTGCCGCCCATCCGCGTCGCGAGCCGCCTCACGGCCACGGGCCGCCCGACGATCCGGCTCGTCGGCGGCGCGCAGCCCGAGCCCCGGCCGGGCGCGCGCGCGGCACCGCCCGACACCTCCACGACGGTCATCATCGCGAACACCGTCGTCGACGAGGCGGACAGCGTCGTCTACGCGGGCGGGCAGGTCGACATCACGCGGACCGACGTGCTCGCGAACTCCGACTCCGCGGTGTTCGAGCAGGAGAGCGAGACCGCGCACCTGCTCCGGAACGCGCGCATTCGCGGCCGGCGCGGGCGACCGTTCACCCTCACCGGCCAGTTCGTCGACCTGTACACGCGCGAGCGCCAGCTCTCGCGCGTGTTGGCCCGTCCCGACGCGCGCGTGACGAGCGACAGCCTCACGCTCGCCTCCGACACCGTCGACCTCCGCATGGTCGCGGGGGTGATGAACCGCGCCTTCGCGTGGGGCCCCTCTCGCGCCACGGCCGTCTCGCCGGACCGCGACCTGATCGCGGATTCGATCGCGGCCTACCTGCCGGGCCAGCGCGTGCGCGAGATCCACGCGCTGCGGAAGGCGGTCGCGCGCTCCGTTCCTGACACGGCCAAGCTGCGCTCGACCGAGCGGGACGTGCTGCGCGGCGACACGATCGTCGCGCGGTTCGACACCCTCGCCGCGACGCGCGACACCACGCGCACTCCCCCGATGCGACAGCTCGTCGCGGTCGGCAGCGCGACGGCGTTCAACCAGTCGGCCTCGCGCGAGGGGCGCGAGGGGCGCCCCTCGCTCAACTACGTCCGGGGTCGCACGATCACCGTCGACTTCGACAGCGGCCAGGTGCGCGAGGTCACCGTGGTGGGCCGTTCGGACGGCATCTACCTCGAGCCCTCGGACACCACGCGTCCGGCCGACACGACGGCCGCGAGCCGCCGTACGCCGGCCGGCGCCGCACCCGGCGGGCGCCCGGGCGGACGGCCGCCGCGCGGTCCGAACGCGCCGGCGTCGGACGCGCTGCTCGAGCCGCGCACCGCGCGCGGCCGCTCGGAGGGCGCGCGATGAGCGACGCCGGCCCCCCGCCGCGTCCGCACGACGTGGCCGCGCTCCGCGCGTTGCTCGACACGGCCAGCGCCGGCGACCGCTCCGCGGCCCTCGCGCTCCACGCGGTGCTGCACGAGGCCGACGACCGCGGGAGCGCATCGTTCGACGCGGTCGCGCGCTGTTACTGGGACGATTACCTCGCCGCGGTGCGCAACGACGGCCGCGACTCCGCGAGCGAGGCCGGACGCCTCAGCCTCGACGAGGTCCGCGACCACCTCGGCGCGTCGGTGCTCCCCCGGCTCGCGGCGCGCGGCGTGCTCGCGCTCGAATTCGGCGCGAACGGCGGCGCGGGCGTCTCGCGCGTCCGCATCCAGGACAACCTCTGGCAGGAAGTCGCCCCGCGGCGCGCGGGCGTCGAAGCCGCGCTCCAGCAGACCGGCGAGCACCGCGCGCCACCCGTCACCACACCCGAACCGGGCGGGAGCGGCAGCCGGCTCGCGGCCGAGGGGCTCGTCAAGGTGTACCGCCGCCGCCGCGTCGTGAACGACGTCGCGCTCGAGTTGCGCCAGGGCGAGATCGTCGGCCTCCTCGGCCCGAACGGGGCGGGGAAGACGACGACCTTCTACATGATCGTCGGACTGATCGAGCCCGACACCGGCCACATCACGCTCGACGGCGCCGACATCACGTCGATGCCGATGTACAAGCGCGCGCGACGCGGGATCGGCTATCTCTCGCAGGAGCCGTCCATCTTCCGGAAGCTGTCCGTCGAGGAGAACATTCTCGCGATCCTCGAAACGCTCGACCTCCCGAAGCGCGAACGCGAGGAGCGGCTCGAAGGGCTCCTCGATGAACTCAGCATCCGCCACCTGCGGTCGAGTAAGGCGTATCAGCTGTCGGGCGGCGAGCGGCGCCGCCTGGAAATCACGCGCGCGCTCGTGACGCGCCCCAAATTCATGATGCTGGACGAGCCGTTCGCCGGCGTCGACCCGATCGCGGTGCACGACATCCAGACCATCGTCGCCGGGCTGCGGCACCGCGGCATCGGCGTGCTCATCAGCGACCACAACGTGGAGCAGACGCTCGACATCGTGGACCGCGCGTACATCATGTTCGACGGGCAGGTCAAGGTGGGTGGCCCCGTCCGTGACCTCGTGTTCGACGACACGGTGGCCGACATCTACCTCGGCCCGACCCTCACGGCGCGCCTCCGCGCGCGCTTCTCAGCGGACGGATCACAATGAAGGCCGGCCTCAATCAGAGCACGCAGCTCAAGCAGGAGCTCAAGGTCAATCCGCGCCTGTACCAGGCGATGGACCTGCTCTACATGCCCCTGCTCGACCTGCAGCAGCACCTCAAGCAGGAGCTCCTCAACAACCCGTTCCTCGACATGGTCGAGGCGGAGGACGAGGACGAAGAAGAGACCACCGACTCCGAGCCCGAGCCGACGCAGCAGGAAGAAGAGCGGAAAGAGAAGGACGACGAGATCGACTGGGAAGAGATCCTCCTCGACGGCTTCGACACGGGCGGCCGGCGCGAAGAGCACGAAGAGAAGGAGTACTACGAGCCGGTGACCGTCGCCGAGCGCGACCTCGGCGACCACCTCCGCGACCAGATCACGTTGCTGGACCTCTCGCCGCGGCAGCTGATGCTCGCGGAGGAGTTCCTCGGCAACATCAACGAGGACGGCTACCTCGACTGCCCGGTCGAGCAGATCGTGCGGGGCATCAACGACGTCATCCGCGACTCGGCCGAGGAGCGCGGGATCGACGCGGACGACGCGCCCGTGTACGCGACGGCCGAAGCCGAGGACATGCTGCGCGTCGTGCAGGCGCTCGACCCGGCCGGCGTCGGCGCGCGGGACCTCCGCGAGTGTCTCATGCTGCAACTGCGCGACGCCGGTCTCGAACACTCGGTGCCGTATCGCCTGGTCCGCGACTGCTTCGACGAGCTGATTGCGCACCGCTGGAGCGAGATCTCGAAGCGCTTCGGCATCAGCCCGAACGACGTGCAGCACGCGGCCGACGAGATCGCGAAGCTCGACCCGAAGCCGGGGCTGCTCTACGCGTCGGCCAAGGACAACTACATCATCCCCGACCTCGTCGTCGAGAAGATCGACCAGAAGTACCACGTGTTTCTCAACGACGCGAACCTGCCGCGTCTCAAGCTGAGCCGCGCGTACCAGGAGATCGCGCGCGACAAGAAGAAGTTCGACGGCGAGAGCAAGGAGTTCATCAGCTCCAAGCTCAACTCCGCGAACTGGATGATCCAGGCGATCGAGCAGCGCCGGCAGACGATGCTGAAGGTGATGAACTACATCGTCGACCGGCAGCGCGACTTCTTCGAGAAAGGTGTCCAATACCTCAAGCCGCTCACGCTGCGCGAGGTCGCCGAAGTGATCAACATGCACGAGAGCACCGTCAGCCGCGTCACGAACGAGAAGTTCGTGCAGACCCCGCGCGGCGTGCTCCCGCTCAAGTTCTTCTTCTCGTCCGGCCTGTCGACGACCGACGGCGAGGACGTGTCGGCGCGCGGGATCAAGGACCAGATCCAGAAGCTCGTGCAGGGCGAGGACCCGAAGAACCCGCTCACCGACCAGGCGATCGTCAACATCCTGAAGAAGAGCGGGGTGAACATCGCGCGCCGCACCGTGGCCAAGTACCGCGACCAGTTAGGCGTGCTCTCCGCGCGCATGCGCAAGCGGGTGTGAGCGCGAGCGTACGTCCCGCGGCCGTCACGGGGCCCGCGGTCGTGACGTCCGACGCCGCGGCCCTCGTCCGGCGCGGCCGGGTCGACGTTTCGGTACTCGTGCCCGCGCGGGACGAGGCGGAGAACCTCCCGTTGTTCATGGCGCAGGCGGCCGACGCGTTCGCGGCCGACCCGGGCGTCGCGTACGAGGTCGTCGTCGTCGACGACGGCTCGTCGGACGCGACGCCCGCGGTGCTCGCCGGGCTGCGGCGCGACTACCCGTTCCTGCGCACCGTCCGACACCGCGTCGGGCGCGGCATCGCCGACGCACTGCGGACGGGGTTCCTGCACGCGCGCGGCGACGTGATGGTCTTCTACCCCGCCGATCTGCAATTCAAGCCAGAGGACATCCCCAGGCTCGTCGCGCCCATCTTGCTGGGCGAGCGCGACATGGTCACGGGGTACAAGCAGGGCAAGTACGAGAAGGCGTTCGTCTCGCGCATCTACAACCGCCTCAGTCGCACGCTCTTCGACGTGCGGGTGCGCGACCTGAACAACGTGAAAGCGTACCGGCGCGAGGTGATGGAAGGATTGCCGCTCCGCCCGGACTGGCACCGCTACATGATCGTGCTCGCCGCCGCACAGGGGTACACGGTCGGCGAGATCCCGGTGCCGCTCTACCCGCGGCACGCGGGCCGCTCGAAGTTCGGGATCGGGCGGATCCCGGTCGGTGTGCTCGACATGCTCGCCGTGTGGGTCGAGCTCCGCTTCGGGCGCAAGCCGCTCCTCCTCTTCGGAATGCTCGGCGCCGCGCTGTTCGCGTTAGGCGTCGTCGCGGGCCTCGGCGCGCTCGCCTGGCTCGCGTTCACGGGCCGCGGGCTGCGCGCGGTGTGGACGGTCGTGCAGACGTGCTTGCTCCTCGGCGGCGTCTTCTTCACGGGCGGGATTGTCGGCGAGATGATCGCCGGGCAGCGGTCCGAGTTGGCGGAGCTGCGCCGCGAGTTGGACGCGAGCCGCGCGCCGCCGTCGGGGACCGACGGCTGAGCGCGCCGCAGCGCCGGCCGCTGCGCGTGCTCTTCGTCGCACACTCGTTCCCGCGCTTCGACGACGACGTCGCGGGCTCGTTCCTGCTTCGGCTCGCGGTCGCCCTCGCCGACGTCGGCGTCGAGGTGCGCGTGCTCGCGCCGGCCGCGGCGGGGCTCCCCGCGCACGACACGTTGCGCGGCGTCTCGGTGCGCCGGTACCACTACGCCGCACGGCGCGACGAGACGCTCGCCTACACGGGCGGCATGGCCGAAACGGCGCGCGGGTCGTGGCGCGGGATGGCGGCGCTCGCCGGACTGCTCGCGGCGGGCGGGCTGGCCGTCCGCGCTGCCGTCCGCACGTGGCGCCCCCACGTCGTGCACGCGCACTGGTGGTTCCCCGGCGGGCTGTCGGCGACGCTCCCGGGCGTCTTGGGCGGCCGCCCGCTCGTCGTCACCATGCACGGGTCCGACGTCCGCCTCGCGCGCGCAGCGCGCCCCGCCCACCGGGTCCTCGACGCGGTCGTCCGGCGCGCGTCGGCGGTCACGGCCGTGTCGTCGTGGCTCTGCGCCGAGGCGCGCGCCATGGCGCCTCGAGTGCAATGTGCGGTCGCGCCGATGCCGGTCGACGCGGAGCGCTATGCGCCGCCGAACGCGGACACCGGGCGCGCCGCACTGCTGTTCGTCGGCCGCCTTACCCCGCAGAAAGGGGTGGACGCATTGCTCGACGCGTTCGCCCGCATGCGCACGCGCACCACGCTCGACATCGTCGGACGCGGGCCGGAAGCGGACGCGCTCCGCGCGCGTGCGGACGGGCTCGGGGTTTCGGAACGCGTGCGATGGATCGACTCACAGCCGCCGACGTTGCTCGCTCCGTGGTATCAGCGCGCGGTCGCCCTCGTCGTCCCGTCGACGGAGGAGGGGCTCGGGCTCGTCGCCGTCGAGGCGATGCTCTGTGAGACGCCGGTGGTCGCGTTTCGCTCCGGCGGTCTCACCGACGTCGTGCGCGACGGCGAGACGGGGCTTCTCGCGCCAGCGGGCGACGTCGACGGGCTCGCGGCCTGCCTCGACCGGATCGTCGGCGACCCCGCGCTCGCGCGCCGACTCGGCCGCGCGGGGCGCGCGGAGGTCGCCGCGCGGTTCACGCCGGACGCCGTCGCCTCGGCGTACCGCGGCGTCTACGACCGGGTCGTCGCGAAATCGCCGCGCGCCGCGGACGCGCGGGGCGGGCGGTGACGCGCGTGCGCCTAACGGGCGCCGGCGCGCGGCGCGTGCGGACCGTCGCGGTCATGCTGGCGCTCGCCGTCGTCGGGTGGTTCCTCGTGCGGAGCGTCGGAGCACAGTGGGCGCAGTTCCGCATTGCGGCGACGGCGCTCCGGCCGCGGTGGTCGCTCGTCGCGGCCGCGAGCGTACTGGTCCTCGCGACGTACGCACTGCTCGTCCAGAGCTGGCGGGCGCTGGTCGCGGGGTGGGGAGGGCGGGTGCCGTACTGGGCGGGGGTTCGGATCTGGACGGTCTCGAACCTCGCGCGCTACGTCCCCGGCACGCTCTGGACCGTCGGCGCGATGGGCGTACTCGCCGAGCGTGCCGGCGTGCCGCCGGCCGCGGCTGCGGGCGCAGCGGTCCTGAACACCCTCCTCAACCTGGCGGCGGGCTTCGTCGTCCTCGCGGTCTCGGGTGGTGAGTACGTGGGGCGCCTCGTTCCCGGACTGTCGCACCCGCGCGCGGTCGGGGCCGGGCTCGGCCTCGCCGGTGCGATCGCGTTGCCGCTCTGTTTACCGTACGTGACCGCGCTCGCGGCGCGCGTCCTCCGGCGCGACGCCCCGCCGCCGTTGCGGTCGCGCGCCTTCGTCGCCGCGTTCGCCGCGAACCTGCTCGCGTGGCTGAGCTACGGCCTTGCCTTCGGCTGGTTCGCGCGCGCGCTGCTTCCGTCCGCAGGTGACAACTGGGCGGGGTACGTCGCAGTTTTCACCGGCTCGTACATCGTGGGGTTCCTGGCACTGCTCGCGCCCGGCGGGTTATTCGTGCGGGAGACCGCGATGATCGTCGCGCTCACGAGTACCCGGATGGCGTCGCCGGCCGACGCCGCCGTGCTCGCGGCGGCGTCGCGCTTGTGGCTCACCGCCCTCGAAATTCTTCCGGGGCTCACGTTCCTCGCGGCAGGGGCGTTCGGACGTCCGACGGCGCGCGCCGACGCGCGTCGAGCGCCCGACGCGTCCGCGCCGCGCCGCGTTCCCGATCGACCTTCGGCCCACTAACTCGTGGCTTCTGCTTCCCAACCGCTTTCGCGGACCGCCGCGCGCCCCCGCGCGGGTCGACTCGCGGACGCGCGCGCCGAGTTCACTCCGTACGAGCCACCGCGGGCGGGGTGGCTCTCGACGCTCGTGTTTGCGACCGCGTCGCTGATCTTGGGCGCGCCGGCGCTGACGGGTCAGTTCCTCGTCAACCCGAATAGCGATCAGTACATCGCCGGGTACGCGTTCCGCGAGTTCGCCGCCAGCATGTTGAAGCAGGGCCACGGCTTCCCGCTCTGGAATCCGTACCTGTTCGGCGGGATGCCGTACGTCGCGGCCATGCACGGCGACGAGTTCTACCCGCCGTCGCTCGTCCTCCGCTTCCTGCTACCCACCGACGCGGCGATGACGTGGGGATTCATCCTCCACGTCTTCCTCGCGGGCGCGTTCACGTACGCGTTCCTGCGCGGCGCGCTGCGACTCGCCTTCTTTCCCGCGCTGATCGGCGGCTTGGCGTACATGCTCGGCGGGAACGTGGCCGGTCTCGTCTCGCCGGGTCACGACGGCAAGCTGTACCTCGCGGCGCTGCTCCCGCTCGTCCTGCTGCTCGTGCACCGGCTCGTCGTGAACGGACGCGCATGGGCCGCGGGTGCGCTCGCGCTCGCGATCACCTTCGCCGTACTTACGCCTCACCCGCAACTGCTGCAGTACCTATTGCTGCTCGCGGCGGCGTACGCGCTCTTCGCCGCGTTTGGCCATGGCGAGCCCGACGACACGAGTCCGGACCGACGGACCACGGTAAAACGGCTCGCCGCGGCGGCGGTCGCCGTCACGGTCGGGTTCCTGGGCAGCGCGGTTCAGTACTGGCCGGTGCTGGAATACACGCCATGGTCGCCGCGCGCCGGCGGCAAGGGATACGAGCACGCCATCTCGTACTCGCTCCCGCCCGAGGAGGTTGTGAACACGTATGTGCCGGAGTTCTCCGGCATTCTCGATCACTACACCGGGCGGAACGGGATCCACCTCCACAGCGAGTACATCGGCGCGGCCGTCCTCGTCCTTGCGACCGTCGCGTTCGCGACGCGCGGCCACCTCCGCCGCCAGCTGTGGTTCTGGGTCGGCGCGTTCGTCGTGGCCACGCTCTGGGCGCTCGGTGGGTACACGCCGTTCTTCCAGCTGATCTACGCCCTCGTCCCGGGCACGAAGTTCTTCCGTGCGCCGAGCACGATGCTCTACATCGTGTCGTTCTGCACGGCGCTGCTCGCGGCGCTCGGGACCCAGGCGGCCTCGACCCGGCCAGTCCCGCGCCGCTACCTCCTGGGCTGGACGGCAGTCGGCGTCGTCGTTGCTCTCCTCGCGACCTCGGGCGCGCTGTCGAATCTCGCGACCGACTTCGTCTCACGCCCCGACTATGCGACCCTTGTCGACGAGAACAAGACGGCGCTGACGCTCGGCGCGTGGCGGTCGTTGTTGATGGTCGGGCTCGCGATCGCGGGGCTCCTCCTCGCCGCAACGGGCCGCATCCGCCAGGCGGGTGTCGCGCTTGCCGTCACGGTCGCCGTCGACCTCTGGTCCGTCGAGCGGTTGTACTGGCAGTTCTCGCCGCCTGCGGCCCAGCTATTCGCGAGTGACCCGGTCATCGAGTACCTGCGCCGCATTCCGCAGCCCGCGCGTGTGGTTCCGCTCGCGACGGGCGGAGACTTGGCGCGTACGACGCGCGACCCGTACTTCGGCGGCGGCGACGGACGCGCGGCCGGTCTCATGGTCCACCGCATTCGGAGCATTGCCGGCTACCACGGCAACGAACTCGGTCGATTCCTGACGTTCAGTGGCTGGAGCGACAACGACATTACCGGTGATTGGCCACGTCAGGTCGGGAACCCGAACTTCTTGCGGCTCGCCAACTTACAGTACCTCTACTCGAACGCGCCGCAAGCACCGATCGAAGGCATGCAGCTCGTTGCAGGACCGGCGCGCAACGTCGCCGGAAACATGGTCTACCTGTACCGGTTCGCCGAGGAGCATCCGCTTGCCTGGGTGACGCCGATTGCGGTGAAGGCCGCAGACCCGAGCGTACTTGCGACGGTGCTCGACCCACGCTTCGACGTGCGTCGCGCGACGCTGTTCGACACGGCCGCGCGCGTCCCTGCGCAGCCCGTTCCGGGACAACTCCCTGCGCCACTCGACCTGACAACGCACGTCACGCGGTACGCACCCGGCCAGATCGATCTGACGCTGAGCGCCCCAGCGCCGGCCGGCGCGTCGCTCGTCGTGTCGGAGAATTACTACCCGGGTTGGACGGCGACCGTCGACGGCCGCCCCGCGGCGGTCGGACGCGCTGATTACGTCCTCACCGGCGTCGCGCTCCCCGCGGGCGCTCGGAACGTCTCGCTCCGGTTCACGAGCCCGCGCTACGTGACGGGCCTGCTCGTGTCGGCGCTCGCCGTTGGTCTCTCGTTCGCCGCCTTCGCCGCGGGACTCGTTGCCGACCGCCGGCGTGGGGCCGCCGCGGGCTGACACGCGGTCGCCCATGTCAGAGATCGACGAGCTCCCGGTGGCGCCGACCGTCGAGACGGACGTCTCGCACGCGCGAACGCCGGCCCACGCGTACCGCGCGCTGCGCCCGCCGCGGGAGGTCGCCGGGCCGTTGCTTCGGCGCGACCGCGCCGTGCGGCCCGCCGGGGCGCCCGCGCGCGCGGGCGAGCGTGGCGTGGTCATCATCCCGACGTACAACGAGCGCGAGAACGTCCGCCGGGTCGTGAGCGACGTCCTGCACGAGAGCGATCGCTTGGACGTGCTCGTCGTCGACGACGGTTCGCCGGACGGCACCGGAGAGATTGCCGACGCGTTGACGGCCGAGTTCGCGCCGCGCGTGCACGTACTGCACCGCGCGGGGAAGCTCGGGCTCGGGACGGCGTACGTCGCGGGGTTCCGGTGGGCGCTCGAGCGCGAGTACGCGCTCGTGTTCGAGATGGACGCCGACTTCTCGCACGACCCGTCGCACCTGCCGCAGTTCCTCGCGGCCGCGGACGCCGGCGCGGACCTGGTGCTCGGATCGCGGTACCAGGGCGGTAAGGTCACCGTCGTGAACTGGCCGATCAGCCGGCTCATCCTGAGCTACGGCGCGAACCTCTATGCTCACGCCGTCACGGGCTTGCCGGTCTACGACGCGACCGGCGGATTCAAGTGCTTCCGCCGCGAGGTGCTGGCCGCGATCGATCTCACCGACGTGCGGTCGAACGGCTACGCGTTCCAGATCGAAATGAGCTACCGCGCGTGGCTCCACGGCTTTCGCCTCGCCGAGATCCCGATCGTGTTCGTCGACCGCACCGAGGGCCAGAGCAAGATGTCGGGCGCGATCGTGCGGGAGGCGATCTGGATGGTCTGGCGCCTGCGCTGGTGGGCGTTCCGGGGGCGGCTGTGAGCGGGGCGGGGGAGCGTGCCGCCGTCCGGGACCGCCCGTTCTACAAGCTCACCGGCTCCGGGAACGATTTCGTCTTCTTCGACGAGCGCGAGTCGAACTCGGCCGACGCGCTCGCCGGTCTGCGTACGCCGGAACTGATTGCCGCAGTGTGCGACCGGCGAAATGGCATCGGCGCGGACGGCGTCGTATTCGTCGAGGCGGCGGCGGGTTCCGAGGTCCGGATCGCGTACTACAACCGCGACGGGAGTCGGGGGGCGCTGTGCGGGAACGCGACGCTGTGCACCGCGCGGTTGGCGGCGGTGCTCGGGGCCGTGGCCGATCCTACGGCGCCGTTCGTCGTGGCGACGGAT
>JAABUZ0100009225.1_pt1 | contig 11350 bp, 5 predicted proteins | sample 5562091 | NCBI WGS metagenome assembly JAABUZ01 (sample SAMN12813069, study PRJNA571459) | rock metagenome | isolation source: Antarctica rocks | place: Antarctica: Victoria Land, Linnaeus Terrace sud | collected 2015-12-21
AGCCGACGACGCATGTGCGGGACCAGGGCGGGATCAACCCGCTGACGCTGCGGCCATCGACGGGAAAGCGGATCGACATCCTGATGCCGGTGGAGGAGGGGGAGCGGTACCGGCTGGGCGGGATCACGTTTAAGGGCAACACCCACTTCCCCAACACGAGGGTGCTGCGGGCGCAGTTCGCGCAGAAGGATGGAGAGTATTTCAACTCGACGATGTTCGCGAAGGGCCTGGACCAGCTGCGAAAGGCGTATGGATCGCAGGGCTATATCCGGTTTGTGGGACAGCCGACGCCGCGCGTGGACGACGCGAAGAAGCTGGTGTACCTGGACATCGATATCGATGAGGGAAAGGCATTTTCGGTGTCGCGCATCGAGTTCACGGGCAATGTGATTACGCGCGACCGCGTAATCCGGCGCGAGTTGCTGCTGGATGAGGGGCAGGTGTACAACAGCCAGCTTTGGGACCTGTCGCTGCTGCGGCTGAACCAGCTGAACTACTTCGAGCCGCTCAAGGTGGAGCAGGACTCGGAGAACCGGATCGACGACAACGAGGGCACGGTCGACCTGCTGTTGAAGCTGAAGGAGAAGGGCAAGAACTCGATCGGCTTGAATGGCGGCATCAGCGGATTGTCGGGAACGTTTATCGGGTTGAACTACGAGACCAACAACTTCCTGGGACTGGGCGAGACGCTGTCGCTGCAGGCGAATGTCGGGGATCTTTCGCGGAACCTGAGCTTCGGGTTCACGGAGCCGTACCTGCGGAACAAGCCGATCTCAGTGGGCTTCCAGGTGTTTACGAGCAAGTTCGACTACAACCCGGCGAAGAGCTACTCGCTGGGGAATGGAGGGACGAACGCGAACCTGACGAACGCGCAGAACTCGCTGCTGACGAACTACAACCAGTCGTCGACGGGTCTGACGTTGACGGCGAGCGAGCCGCTGCGGCACCTGTTTGCGCAGAAGGGCGTGACGCGTGTGGGTGTGTCGTACTCCCTGTCGCGGTCGAGTGTGACGACGTTCAACGACAATACGCGGAATGTGTTTCAGTCGCTGGCGTTCCGGTCGGGGGTGCAGGGACCGAACCAGCTAAGTGGGATTATCTCGTCGATTATTACGCCGAGCTTTACGTTTTCGAGCCTGGACCGGGCGGTGGGGCCGCATACCGGAAAGGACTTCAACGCGGCGATCCAGGTGGCGGGCGCGGGCGGCAATGTGAAGTACTACTCGCCGCAGATCAGCTACCGGCAGTTCTTTCCGTTCAAGGGTCTGAAGATGAACCGCGAAGGGCACAACGTGGTGGGGTACCGGTTCCAGTTCGTGCATGTAGCGGGCTTTGGCGGGGAGGTGGCGCCGCCGCAAAATCGCGTCTACTCAGGCGGCGAATCGGATGTGCGCGGGTTTGATATCCGGTCGAGCGCGCCGTACACGTTTATCCCGACGCGGACACTCTTCAATCTGACGAATCCGGATGGGACGACGGTTCCGCGCGATCCGACGAACCCTAACCTGGGCCAGATACAGATTCCGCTGCCGATCTACCGGCTGGTGTCGATTGGCGGCGACACGAGCATCACGTCGAATATCGAGTACCGTATACCGATCGTGAATCAGGTGACATTTGCCTTCTTCACGGATTTTGGGCTGACGTTCAACCTGCAGGACAGCCAGCTGCGCCAGAGTGTGGCGGGGCAGTCGCAGATCACGAGTCCGCTTTACGGGTGCCCCCGGGTGGTGAACGGAGCGTGCTTTGGCGGGCAGCAGGTCAACTTTCCCTTTTTGCTGAAGACGGTTCCGGGAACAAATGTGGTGCCGAGGATGTCGAACGGAGCGGAGCTGCAGGTGGTGTTGCCGATCGTGAATGCTCCGTTCCGGATTTTTTACGCGTATAACCCGCTGCGGCTGTTTCGCGATGTTCCGCAGACGTTGACTCCGCAGAACACGGCATGCCCGCCAACGACACCGAACTGCTCCAACTTCCGATCTCTGTTTCCGCAGACGAGCGCGGGCGATTACAGCTATGCGCAAGCGGTGCAGTTCTACGGCGCGAACTATACGCTGCGGGAGCCGCGAAAGACGTTCCGGATCTCGGTGAGTACGACGTTCTAAGGGTGGGGAGCAGGGGAGACGAACAGGGCAGGAAGAATAAGGCAGGAGAACAAGGCAGAAAGAGCAAGGCAGAAAGAGCAAGGCAGAAAGAGTAAGGCACAACACACAAAAAAGCCCGTCAACCGGAAGGGGCTTCGCGCTCCACGTTGTCTTGTTCTCTGCCTTGTTCTTTCTGCCTTGCTTGTCTTCCTGCCTTGTTCTTCCTGCCTTGCTTGTCTGCCTTTGTTCTTCCTGCCTTGTTCTTCCTGTGGGGTGATTGGGCTGGTTTTGCTTGGTTTGGCTGCTGGTTAGTAGGCTCGCTGGTACATGCGCGAGATGCGGTCGTGCCAGCCTAGGGTGTCTTCGTCGAGGAAGGCCCAGAGGAGGCCGAAGCCGAGGGGGCAAGCTGCGATGAGGGTGGCGAGGATGCGGCGGCGCATGGCGGAGCGGGTGGGGTTTTCGTCCGCGAGGGTGCAGAGGCCGATGCGGGCGTAGCGCATGCCGGGGGTGGCGTCGGAGAGGGTGAAGAAGAGGAGCTGGTAGAGGAGGGCGAGGATGGCAAGGGTGCCGACGGTGCCGGCGACGGCCATGGAGCGGGGGATTTCGAGGACGGAGTGCTGGCCGGAGAGGTGGGTGAGAGCGAGCGCGAAGACGGCGGTGAAGAGGAGCTGCACGGTGAGGATGATGCAGGCGTCGACGATGGCGGACATGAGCCGGAGGCTGATGGGGGCGGCGTGGGGGACGCTGGAGGTGAGGTAGTCGAGGTCGGGGGATGCGGTGAACTCGGCGACGGGCAGAGCGGAGAGGAGGATGGACGACCACTCGGTGGGGAGGGAGTCAGCAGCGGGCGTGGAGGAGAGAAGGTCGGTCTCGACCTCGAAGATGCGGAGCTGGGAGTTTGCGGATGCGGGAGTTTGCTCGTCGCGGAGCGGACCTTCGGCGAGGCGGGGACGGGCTTTGCGGGAGGCGATGAGCTGGCGCGGGAACTCGATGAGGTTGGCGGCGATGGTCTCTGGGGCAGAGGTTTCGGCGAAGACGGGATCGTGGCGGAAGGCGATCTCGTCGTCGAGCGCGAGGCGTTCGTCGGCGAGCTGGTCGTCGTGGTCGAAGCTGAAGCCGGTGTGGGTTTGGTGGCGGGCGCGGAGGTGCGAGGGAATGGAGGGCGCGGCGGCGGTGTGGGTGGCGTCCTCGAAGGGGCGGACGGTGAAGCTGAGGGGCTCGGCGGGGGCGTGGGGGTCGGGAAGATCGGAGGCGGGTTGGAGATCGGAGACGGGTTGGGGCTCGGAGACGAATCTGGGGGTGAAGGTGGTTGGGCGCGGTGTGACGGGAGGGGGTTCGGTGGCGAAGAGAGCGGCGTAGTCGAGGGGGGAGAGGGGGACGGCGACGGGACCTTGCGGGGGGTTGGCGGGAAGCTCCCAGTGGTCGAGGTCGGCGAGCAGCTGCTGTTGCGCGACGGCGATGGCCTGGGCGTTGATGGTGGCGACCTCCGCGGCTGCGTCGGCCTGGTGGACGGCGCGCTCGGCCTCGGCGGCGAGGAAGGCGCGATAGGTTTGGGAGTGCGCGTAGCGCTCGGCGACGGCGGCGGCGATGTTGGCGGAGCGGACGCGGGCGGTGCGGGAGGGCTCCCGGTTGCTGCTCTGGGCGGGGGCCTGGGTCGGGGTGGGGGCGGCGGCGGGAGAGGTTTGGGCGCGACGGGCGCGGTGGGCGGCGAGGCGGTCGGCGACCTGTTGCTTCAGGGCGAAGTGGGGGAGGTGCTGGGGCGGGAGATCGGGGGATCGGAGCTCGGGCGACTGGGGTGGGGGGGCGGCCGCGGAGGGGTTGGGATCGTGAGCGAGCTCAACGTCGGGATGGATGCGAAGCTGTGCTGAACTCATGGTGCTCAAACCTGAACCCGCTTCCGTGAAATCGTTTAGCCTCAAGATGTGGGACGGTCGCTAAACCGTGTGTCGACTGAGACAGGGGTGACGATGTCGCGAGGTTTGTGGCGTTGCCGCTCCCGGGCCATCGTCTCCTTTCTGATAGTTATCATGCTGGCGGGGTTTGAATCCCGGCGGAGTTGGGGGCAGGCAGTAACGAGTCAGGCACCTCCGGCGGGGCTGCCGGACGCACCGGCCGCGATGCCGGCTGGGACGATGTCTGGAGCGGGGGCTGGAGCGGGGGCTGGGGAGGTGCGGAGAGATCTGCCGGATGCTCGGATGGTGCCGGAGCCGGGGCAGACGGACCCGCTGGTGATCGTGTCGGACGGGCCGCAGGAGAAGGTGGGCAGCCGGTTCGTTCTGAACGAGAGTGTGGTGCTGACCTATCGCGGGTACCGGGTGGAGGCGGACCACGTTGAGTACGACAGCGAGAGCGGAGATCTGACTGCGTCGGGGCATCTGCGGGCTACGGGCGGGGCGAACCATGAGGTGATCTCGGCGAGCCATGGGACGCTAAACCTGAAGGCGCAGACGGGCCGGTTCTACGATGTGACCGGGTCAGTCGGTGTGAAGCAGGCGCCCGGAAGGCGGGCGGTGTATGTGAGCTCGAACCCATTTCTGTTTACGGGCCGGATGGTGGTGAAGACGGGGCCCGAGGAGTACCAGGTGTATGACGGGACGGTGACGTCGTGCCAGCTGCCGCACCCGGACTGGCTGCTGTCGGCGGGCGAGTTTACGCTGGACCACGAGCGGGCGCGGGCGAGGAATAGTGTGTTCCATTTGTTGAATGTTCCGCTGCTGTACCTGCCGTACGTGACGCATCCGGTGAACACGACGGAGCGGCAGAGCGGGATTCTGATTCCGGTGATCGGGCAGTCGTCGACGAAGGGTCTGGTGCTGGGGGAGCAGCTGTACTGGGCGATCAACCGGAGCTCGGACCTGACGCTGGGGGCGGAGTATTTCTCGTTGCGGGGCTGGTCGGAGTCGGCGACGTTTCGGTATCGCGGATGGGGCGACAACTTTGTGCGGGCGCACTACAACGGCCTGCTGGACCGGCAGAACGGCGCGTTGGGGACCTCAAAGGCGAACCAGGGAGGAGAGGACGTGACGGTGGCCGGGCGGTATGACCTCGGACCGGACACGCGGGTGGTGGCGGACGTCGAGTACCTGAGCTCGTATGTGTATCGCGAGGCGTTTACGGAGAACTTCAACCAGGCGGTCTCGACGGACATTCTGTCGACGGCGTACGGGGTGATGGAGCGGAACGGATACGCGGCGGCGGTTGAGGCGGACCGGTACCAGGGACTGAAGCGGGTTCCGACGGCAGGGTTTCCGGCGACGTCGACGTCGAGGGCGCAGCCGGCTTCGGCGGGGCAGGATGTGCGCATCTTTCATGTGCCGTCGATCCAGCTGAGCACGACCGAGCATGCGACGGGCGTACGGGGTTTGGAGTGGACCGTTGCGGCGGAGGCGACGGGGCTGAAGCGGGTGCAGCCGAATTTTGTGACGAATGGAGTTACAGAGCGACTGGATGTGCACCCGGAGCTTCTGTATCCGTTTGGAGGTGGTGGATGGCGGGTCCGGCCGTCGATCGGGGTGAGGGAGACGTTTTACAGCAGGAGCCGGAGGACGCCGTACACGGCGGCGGCGGCGCCAACAGAGCTGCGGAGTTCGCTGAGCCGGAGCGATGTGGAGGTGCAGGTGGACGCGCGTGCGCCGGTGCTGGAGCGAACGTTTACGGGGGGGGCCGTGGAACGGCTGCTGCACAGCGCGGTGAAGCACACGGTCGAGCCTGAGTTTACGTATCGGTATGTGACGGGGGTGGGGAACTTCCTGAATGTGCTGCGCTTTGACGATCGGGATGTGGTGAGCAACACGAATGAACTGGAGTATGGGGCGACGCAGCGGCTGTTTCTGAGGCCGACGGGCGGCGTGAAGAACGCGGCGTGCGGGGCGATGCCGGTGGACCTGGACGCGCCCGTGGCGGGGGATGCGGGAGCGGAGCGGACGGGGTTCGAGAATGCGGGGTTGGAGGATGCGGGGTTGGAGAAGACGGGGTTAGGGGAGGTGGGGGCCGAGGAGCGGGCGCCGGTGGCGAGGTGCACGGCGCGCGAGTGGATCAGCTGGAGGGTGACGCAGAAGTACTTCTTCGATGGGCGGTTTGGAGGTGCGGTGCAGCCGGGCCGGCGGAATATTTTTACATCGACGCTGGATCTTTCGGGCGTGGCGTTCCTGACGGAGCCGAGGGAGGTTTCGCCGCTGATCTCGCGGCTGCGGGTGCGCACGTCGGAGCACCTGGATCTGGAGTGGGACTTCGACCTGGATACGGGAGCGAAGAAGTTTACGTCGAATAACCTGCTGCTGGACGTGCACAAAGGGAACGGATTTGCGGGGTTGAGCTATGCGCGGCTGAATGCGCCGGGGCGCTCGTACGTCGAGGGTGTGTCGAGGTTGACGGCGGACTTCAGCCAGATGCGGGTGCTGCTGGGGTACGGTACGCCGACCAAGCGCGGTTTGAGCGTGGCGGCGAATGCGGGGCTGGATCTGGATCGAACGCAGGTGCAGTATGGGGCGATCGAGACCTCATACAACTGGGATTGCTGCGGTCTGAGTGTGGAGTATCGCAAGTACGAGCTGGGGCCGGTGCGCAACGAGAATGCGTACCGCTTCAACTTCACGCTGGCGAATATCGGGGCGGCGGGGAATCTGCGGCGGGCGGAGAGGCTGTTTTAGGCGGAGCGGGCGGGGGTGGAGGCGGTGCCGGAAAGGTGCTGCATGGGCGGTTGGAGGCAGGTTGTCCGGGGGTGCGTGGAGTGTGCGTGGAGGCCGGGCCGGTGAGTGCCGGGTGGCGTTTGGCGCGGGTTTCGCGTGAGATAATGACCTACTGTGCCGACCATGGAAGGTTCATTCCGTACGCTCCTGTTCTCACTTCTCGCGGTGGCGGTGGGATGCCATGCGCAGACGCCCGCGCAAACCTCAACCGGGGCGGCGAAGAGCCCTGAACGGCTGCTGAGTGCCTCGGACAAGGTGTCGCCCGAGCTGGCGCGGCGGGTCGAGGTGTTGATCCGGTCGCGGTCGAATGTGCCGGCGAACTACACGATCGATGTGGGACCGCGAGGGAAGAGCGACGTTCCGGGATTCAGCGAGATCGCCGTGAACTTCACGGCGGATGGGAAGAGCTCGAAGCCGGTGACGTTTCTGCTGTCGGATGACGGAAAGACGCTGGCGCAGTTCAGCAAGTACGACATCAGCACGGATCCGCGGGGGTTGGTGAGCGCGGAGGGCCGGCCGGCGCGGGGCGGGCCGGCAAACGCACCGGTGCTGATTGTGGGGTATGACGATCTGGAGTGTCCGTTCTGCGCGAAGATGCATGCGGAGCTGTTTCCGGCGCTGCTGGAGCGGTACAAGGATCAGGTGCGGATTGTGTATCGGGATTTCCCGTTGAGTATGCATCCGTGGGCGACGCGGGCGGCCGTGGATACGAACTGTGTCGGGGCGCAGAGTACGCCGGGTTACTGGAATCTGGTGGACCACATCCATGCGCATGCGAACGAGCTGGGTGGGGCGGAGAAGAGCCTGGAGAAGGCGAATACGACGCTGGACACGCTAGCGCGCGAGGAGGGGACGCGGCAGAAGGTGGACATGAGCGCGCTTTCGGCGTGCCTGGCGAAGCAGGACGACAAGTCGATTCAAGCTTCCGTGAAGCAGGGCGAGTCGATGGGCGTGGAGTCGACGCCGGTGATGTTCATCAACGGAGAGAAGCTGGAGGGTTTCTATCCGATTGAGGATGTGTACCGGATGATCGACGGGGCGCTGGTAGCGCAGGGGAAGACTCCGCCGTCACCGGCAGCGAAGCCGGCGGCTCCCCCGGCGGCACATGCGAGCGGGCGGGATGCGAAGCCTGCGCCGAAGCCGGGCAACTGAGGAAGAGGATGTGCTGATGGTGTTGCGGAAGACCGGCGAGATTGGATGCGGAAGGGAGAGAGGCGGAGCGAAGCCGGTGCGGATCGCGGCGACCGTGGCGCTGCTGCTGCTGCCGGTTGGCGGGTGCAATCGCGGGCATGGAGCGGACGTGATGGCGACGGTGAACGGACATGCGATTATGCGGCCCGAGATCGACAAGGCCTACGCGGCGCAGCTGGGCGACGGGCAGCAACAGCAGCAACCGTCGCATGACCAGGCTGACTCCTTGCGGCTGAACGTGCTGCGGGAGCTGATCGATGAGGAGATTGTGCAGCAGCGCGCGGCGAAGACGAACCTGACGGCGACGAACGAAGAGGTCGACGCGAAGCTGGCGGAGATGAAGGCTCCGTATACGGAGGAGCAGTTTGCGCAGAAGTTGCAGGCGAGCAGCCATACGCTGGACGACGTGAAGCATGATCTACGGCGGAGTTTGACGATCGAGAAGCTGCTGAACAAGGAGATCAACTCGAAGATCACGGTTTCGGATGCGGACGTGAGGAACTACTTCGCGCAGCACAAGCCGGAGTACAACTTTATCGAGACGCAGTATCACCTGGCGCAGATCCAGGTGACGAACTTTCCGGCGGCGCAGCCCGGAAACCTGCAGGGCAGCAAGGCGACGAGCGATGTGGAGGCGAAGAAGAAGATCCAAGCGCTGAAGAATCGATTGGACAGCGGAGAGGATTTTGGGGCGATTGCGCTGAACTTTTCGGAGCGTCCGGAGACGGCTTCGAACGGCGGCGACATGGGGTTTGTGCCGGAGTCGCAGATGCATACCGATCCGACGATCTTTGCGGCGGTGACGAAGCTGAAGGCGGGACAGATTACGGAGATCTTGCCGCTGCTGGATGAGCAGACGAAGAGGCCGGTGGGCTACGCGATCTACAAGCTGATTGCGAGGGAGCCGGCGGGGCAGCGCGACTTGAACGATCCGCGGGTGCAGCAGGCGATCCGGCAGCAGCTGCGCGACGGTCGATCGCAGCTGTTGAAGAATGCGTACTTCGAGATGCTGCGGGACCAGGCGAAGGTGGAGAATTTTCTGGCGGAGCAGGTGTTCAAGAACGATGCGCACTGAGGTTTTGCAGCTGTGTCTGCATGGGGGCTAGCGCTGGTCCTGGCTACGCGGCGGTTTAGAGACACCGCGGAGATCCGATCTCCGGCGAGACATCGGATCGTTGGCGATATAGAGAAGGTGTGAGGGGGCTCTTTTTATGAGTGAGGCGGCGGTACGCTTTGCGATTCTGGGGTTTGGCCACCATGCGGTGCGGCGGCTCGTGCCGTCGTTTCCGGCGTGCCGGGAGGCTGTGCTGGTTGGGGCGTGGCGGCGGGACCAGACTGCGCTGGCGCGGAACTGCGCTGAGCTTGGGATCGCTCATGCCTTTGGGAGCCGGGAGGAGATGTGCGCCTCGCCGGAGGTGGACGTGGTGTTCCTTACGTCGCCGGATGCGATGCACAGGGAGGACGCGCTGCTGGCCTTTGCGCATGGAAAGGCGGTGCTGTGCGAGAAGCCAGCGGCGATGAGCGCGGGGGAGGCGGAGGAGATGGCGGAGGCGGCGGAACGGGCGGGCGTGGTGTACGGGGTGGCGCAGAACTTTCGGTGGAACCGGACGCTGGAGTGGATGCGGGAGCGGATTGCAGGGGGACGGATCGGTGAGCCGCAGATGGCAACCGCGCAGTTTGTCTACGCGGCACAGAATGCGCCGCGAACCTGGATCGCGGACCCGAAGCTCGCGTGCGGGGGACCGATCGGGGATGTGGGGGTGCACTGCATCGACGCGCTGCGGTTTGTGCTTGGGCGGGAGGTGGAGACGGTAGCGACGATGGCGAGGAGGGATGCGTTGTCGGGCGAGGTGGAGGCGGTGGCGACGCTCGCGATGGAGATGTCGGGCGGGGTGTACGCGCAGGTGGGCGTGAGTGCGCGTGCGGCGTACCGGACCTTGGTCGAGGTGACGGGGAGCGAGGGTGTGGTGAGCGCGGAGGACGGACTTACGGTGGATCGGCCGGTGGAGGTGGAGTTGCGTTGCGGGGGTGAGGTAGTGGAGCGGGAGACGCTGAACAATGCCGACGGGTATACGAGGATGCTGGACGAGTTCGCGGGGGCGTTCCGGGGCGGGAAGAGTTTTAGGGCGAGTGGCGCCGATGGGGTCAGGAACATGCGGGTGCTGGATGCGGCGTACACCAGTTGGCGAAGCGGGCGGCGGGAGAGCGTTGCGGGCTAGCGAGGGGTTTGGGGGATGACGGCTGCGAGATTGGAGGCGCTGCGCGAGGTGACGGCGTAGCGTTGCGGAAGGGCATCCGGCGGGAGGTAGCGGCGGTAGACGCTGACATGGAAGCAGGACTGCTGGAACTCCTCCTCGACGTCGACGCGACCCTCCTGAATCAGCGGCAGAAGGTATCCGCGGAGCCAGGCGATCTCGGGGAGCGAGAGGCCACGTTTGGCGATGTCGATGGCCTGCCCGGTGAGATGGGGAGAGGCGGTGTCGCCTTCGGCGGGGGCGGCGTTGCCGTTAGTGCGTTGGAGGCGGAGCTGGAAGGCGACGGTGCGGACAGCGGAGTTGACCTGGAGCGGGGTGTGGAAGCGGGCATAGTGGTCGCGCGCCAGGTTGGCGAGGAACTGTGCGGCCCAGGCGCGGCAGAAGCGGCGGTTGGAGGGGAGGCGGTCGTCGACGCGGAGGGCCTCGCCGATGGGGAGGGGGACGAGCATGCCGCGGGCGCGCATGCCCTCGAGGTCGGCGTCGTCCTGGACACGGCCGAGGCCGTCCTGATCGGCGAGGACGTTTTGGCGGACGAGGATCTCATGCGAGCCGACGAGGGCAGCGGGGACGACGAGGCGGCCGCGGTCGTTATAGAGGTTGGGGAGAAGGGTGGACTCGGTGGCGGCCTGTTCCAGGCTGGGGAGTTGGGGGCGATCGGAGGTGGGGCGTATGACGCTGACGACCGGGGTCATCTCCCTGGGGGAGGCGCTGACCGGGGCGGTGTCGGGGTCGACGGAGCGGGGCGGGGCCGAGGTGGAACGGCCGAGACGGGTGCTTGCCAAGGCGAGGAGATGGCGACGCGGGGAACGGCGTGTGCGCCGGGGAAGGACGTCGCCGCTTACGTGGCGGTCCGCCCCGGGGAGGTGGCGGGCGGTGGAGGGTTGGGGAGAGCGGCGGTCGCGCGCGGATTTGCGGGGCGATCGGCTGGGGGGCTGAGACTGGCGCTCCCGCCGCGAGGAGATCGCTCGCTCGCCGTGGCGGAAGCTTTCCGGCTGCGGATGTTGCGCGCGCGTGGGACGGAGATCACGCGCGGACGGGTGGGGCGTGAAGGGGACCAGCCTGGTGGGATGGTTGCGGGCAGAGAGGCGCGAGGGAACGATGGAAGCGATTGCCAACACGAGGAGGGCAAAGC
>JAABUZ0100009226.1_pt1 | contig 11349 bp, 15 predicted proteins | sample 5562091 | NCBI WGS metagenome assembly JAABUZ01 (sample SAMN12813069, study PRJNA571459) | rock metagenome | isolation source: Antarctica rocks | place: Antarctica: Victoria Land, Linnaeus Terrace sud | collected 2015-12-21
GCCTGCTCCGTGGAACCCTCGGGCACGTTGCCGAACACCTTGCCGCGTATGTGATACGTTTGCGCGGATTGCATTCGGAAGTCGAGCCCCGTCAGATCCTGGCCCGCTTTGATTTCCAGGGCTGTGGCGCTGCCCAGCGCGGCCGCGCCGGGGTAGTAGGTGCGCACTGGCCGGATATCAGGCTTGCCTGGAGCAGCGGCGTTCGGTTCCGGCATGCCCATGCGGCCACGGGGATATTGCTGCGCGAAAAGATAGTATTTGCCGGGCGACAGATTAGCAATACGATACTCTCCCAAGTCGTTAATCTGACCGCCGCTCCGGGGCAGGTAACGGAGCTTGCCCTGCTGCCAAGTCTGCCGAACGACCTGAACCATGCCGCCGGCAACCGGATCGCCATCTTCGTCGGTCACTTTGCCGGTGATCACCGCTTGCGGCAGAAGGCTGAGCGTCAGGTCCGTCATCTGCTGGCTCTCATTCAAAGTCAGCGCCGTGCCGGATTGATTGGGCCGTTTCGCGCCATAATTGGCGTTCAGAAAGCCCGATTTGTTCCCGGAAAGGTTGTATTGGCCCGGCTCAACGCCTTCGATGCGAAAGCTTCCATCCGCTTCGGACACAGCGGAATAGCCCTGCCGGTTCACGGCGGCACCGTTGCCGCCCACTTGGCGGCTGCCGAGGCGCACATTCACCTTTTTGACGGGTTCGCCGGTGAGCGCATTAGTAACACGTCCCGCCACGACACATCTTTTCTCCGGCGGAGTATTGCCGGCGGGCGGCGTAAGCTGGCCTCCCTGCGGGCTGAAAGTGATTTCTCCGGCGGATTGCGCCGCAGTGATGATTGTGAAACAGAGGAGAAGCGGGAAGCTCCTGACGAAACGGCGTAACATCAATGATCTCCGATGAACCAGTTCAATTAGACGAGAGGGCGGGGCATTTCGGTTGCCTGCGGCGAGGACGGTCCCGCGCTTTTCCGGAAATAAGAAACGCCGTCGCGCTCTTCCACAAACTCGACGCGGTCGCCTATGGCCACGCGGTCGTTTGTTTCTCCGGCCAGAATCCGCGCCGTCAGGCGTTCTCCGCTTTGGAGGTCGATCATGGCAAGCTGATACGGCGCGTCCGCCGCGTACTGCGGCGGCGGAGCATGGACAACTGTTTCGGTATAAACAACGCCACCGGCGCGGGAAGCCGCTGTTTCCGTCTGCTGGTTACTCATATTAAGCCGCCCCTAGGATGGAAACCACGCAAGTCGCGCCCGATCCGCCCAAATTCTGCGCCAAACCGATACGATGGCGCTTCACCTGCCGTTCTCCGGCATCGCCGCGCAACTGCATCGTCACGTCACAAATCTGGCCTACGCCCGTGGCCCCCACCGGATGGCCCTTCGATTTTAAGCCGCCGCTCGTATTGATCGGAATCCGGCCGTCAATCGCGGTGCAGCGGGCGGCGGCAAAAGGTCCGCCCTCGCCTTTTGGGGTGAATCCCAGATCTTCGCTCGCCACGATTTCAGCGATAGTGAAGCAATCGTGCAGTTCCGCCACGTCGATCTCCTGCGGACCCACATCGGCCATCCGGTACGCTTTCTCGCCCGCTGATTTCACCGACGGAAACTCCGTGATGTCGGCCTTCCTATCGAGCGGGACGTGATCGGAAGTTTGAGCCACGCCCAGCACGCGGACAAAGCGGCTGTTATAGCGGCTGGCCTGATTGGTGGGTACCAGCACGACGGCGGCGGCTCCATCGCTGATGAGCGAGCAGTCATATACTGTTAAGGGTTCCGCAATGGGCTTGCCGCCGAGGGCCTGGTCCATGGTGATGATCTTACGCCTATGCGCCAGCGGATTTTTCGCGCCGTTCGCATGATTTTTGACCGCAACGGCCGCTAAATGTTCGCGAGTCGTGCCGTATTGGTGCATGTGGCGGCGCGCAATCATGGCAAACAGCGCGGGAAAGGTTCCGCCGGCTCTGCCTTCTCCCGCCATGTCACCCGCGCCTGCCAGGATCTCCGTTACCCGAGGAGTGCTTTGTGAAGTCATCTTCTCGACGCCCGCAATCACTACAGTGTCGTAAAGACCGGCGGCTACGCCCTGCCAGCCGTGAAAAAAAGCGCTGCCGCTCGAAGCGCAGGCGTTCTCGATTCTGGTACAGGGAATGCTCGGGAAACCAGCCGCCATTCCAATGTAAGGAGCTAAATGGTTCTGCCCGACAAACGACGGGCCGGCAAAATTACCCAGATAGAAAGATTCAACCGCCGCGGCGTCAATTCCCGCATCCGTTAGAGCATGACCAATCGCTTCCACGGCGAGAGAACGAAGATCACGATGGGGAAAAGCGCCGAATGCGGTTTTACCTATGCCGACAATGGCAACCGGTCTCATATACACTTAAGATAACTTCGATGCCTCGGCAGTTCTGCACGTTTGCTGACGCTTCTCGTCTTATAGAAAGAGGGGAATGCAACAGGCGCATCGCAGCTTTGGCAAGTCAACCGTCGAGCAGGAGGTTGTCCGCCGTTCTGAAGTGGTGGAGGAACTGGTGAGGGAACCGTCTCGTCCAGCCTCGGATGTGCAGCCGCACAGCGAGTCGGATCTTCAAACCCAGTTCGTGCAGCAAAACCTGCGCCGCATTTTTCTGCTGATTTATCGGATCGTCGGAAATGTCGATGACGCGCAGGACCTGACGCAGGAAACTTTTATTAAAGCGCTGCAACGGCAGGGGCAGTTGAAGGATCTGGAGAAGGCCGCCAGTTGGCTTTCGCGAATTGCCTCCAATACAGCCATCGATTTCCTGCGCAAAAACAAGAAATTCGCCTTCTCCGACGTGAATGAATTCATGGAAACCCGCCCTTCCACGCTGGACAGTCCGGAGCAAACGCTTTTGCGGGGAGAACGCAAATTACAGCTCGATGGCGGGCTTGCGGAATTAACGGCTCGTGAGCGGACAGCGCTGTTGCTGCGCGACGTAGAGGAGATGCCGGCCGATCAGGTGGCGGCGCAAATGAACTGCTCCATGGCAACCGTGCGCTCTCACATCGCCAACGCGCGCATCAAGTTCAAACGCTATCTGGACGGGAGAAACAGATCATGAAGTCCCTCCCGTACAGAAGCAGTCAGCATTTTCCTCTGGCCTTAACGGCGCTGTATTCCGGGAGTGATTTGCCTTGGGCCGTGCGGCTGAAAATGAAACGCCATCTCCGGCATTGCGGCCCGTGCCGGCATCATGTGGAAGCTTTCCGTGTTGCCGCGACCCAGTTAAAGCGGGAAGCGGAAACAAGTACCCTGACCGGCTTCGAGGCAATCGTGGACTGGTCAAGGCTGGAACATGAAATGGTCGGCAACATTGCCGTCGGTGTCGCTGCGGCCCGCTGCATTGATCATGTAAAACACCGAGGCGCGTTTTGGCTGCGTGCGGCGTTTGCTCTTGGTTTAGGAGCTTTGTTCACGGCGGGCTGGATCACGCATATACCGCGGGAGGAAACCGACCATCTCCTCATTTCCCTACGTCACTGGGCAGGCATGGACACCCCCGTGCTGGTGGGAACCGTCTTGCGGTCCTCGCCGGAAAGCGTGCTCGTGCGGGCGCAGGGCGCAACTTTGACATTGATGCATCCGCGATCCGCGATTATTTCCCTTTCGGGCAACTCCGCCGTGGAAGCGCGTTATATCGATGAGGAAACAGGGCAGGTCACCATTACCAGCGTCTATGGCCAGTAGAGCAGGAAGATTTCGTGTCGCGCTGCTGTCTTTATTGGCGTTGAATCTATGCGCGCAGAGCGATGGAGGACGCTGGCTGGATGTTGATTTTCCACACGACTCGCCCGTGTTGCCGGTAACTCTGAGCCTGGGTTCGACCACCATGCGTCCCCGCGGCGCTTCCATGGCGCTGAACCTGCATGCTTCCTTGCTGCTGCGCAACACTGGCGCAAAAACCATTTCGGGATTGACGCTTCGGGTGGAGGCGCCGGATTTGACTCCCTCCGGCAAAGGCTCTGTAACCGTGCCCTCCCTGCAGGTGCGTCCGGGCGAAGTCTTTCCGGTGCGCCTTGATTTGGAAGTACTGCGCCCGTTCAGCTTAGGCAGGAACGAAGGCGCTATCGTGCAGGTGTCCTTGGATTGCGCTCTCTTCGCGGACCTTTCCCATTATGGGCCGGACCAGCTTCATTCGCGGCGCTCCTTAATGGTCTATGAGCTGCAAGCCCGGCAGGAGCGGCGCTACATGGCGGATCTGCTGCAATCACGCCGTTGGACGCAAATCCGGGAGGAACTGAACTTTGGTTTGCAGGATCTACGTCCGCCGCAGCTAGGCTTCGAGCTCCTGCGGGACGCCAAAACAGGGCGGCGCGGGGAGGCAGCCTTGGCCGTGGGCACGATGGCGTTCCCCAGTTCGCCCGTGCAGGCGACGAGCGGAGCCGCGCAAGTAGCCGGCAATGAAGTGAGAGCGCCGCGTATCGAGGTGAAAAATACGTCGCAGAAACCAGTGCGGGGCGTTGATATCGGCTGGATTGTACGAGACGAGCACGGACGGAATTTCATGGCCGGTTCCGTTCCTGTGTCATTAAAGCTCGACGGGGTAGAGTCCGGCGCCATGATGGAGCCGGGAACACTGCGCTTTTCGCAAGGCGCCGGCCAGCCGCTGGTGATCGGAGGACTGCTTGCCTTTATCCATGACGTGGAGTTTACCGATGGTAAGCTCTGGATACCCAGCAGAAGCGACATTGAGGAAGCAACAACCGATCCTATTCTGCGGCGAGCTTTAACCAACTCGCCCGAGCAGCAGCGCCTGGCTGAGATCTACCGCAGAAAAGGCAGCAGCGGCCTGGAAAGCGAACTAAAACGGACCAATCCGTGACGATGACTCGCAAAGCGGTTGCGGTTCACCGGTAAACCTTATAGACTGAAAATGTTCGGGGCGTGGCTCAGCCTGGCTAGAGCGCCTGGTTCGGGACCAGGAGGCCGGAGGTTCGAATCCTCTCGCCCCGACCAATTTATCCCATTTATTTGAAACCCTTTGGCTCATCCGAGCCATTTTCGTTGTCAGTTCCTTTTTTGGGACTATGGTCGAAACTATGGATACCCCGTGCTTCGTGCGCTCGCTCCATGGCGGAACGGACCGTATCTGCTTGGGGATGAACAGAGCGCTTCGTAGTCGAAAAATCGCTGTGCCCGGCCAGATACGCGAGGGGTGTACGGGTCCATGTATGCCGCCCATCTGGTGAGGCACGTCGCGTAACGAACGGCTGCCGAAAATCAAGGTTCCTCCCCTTTGCGAAAATGCCAAACGACAAAGTCTTGCATCTCATCGGTGCTCGTTTTCGAGAGAAGAGGCAGCTGCTCAAGCCAACTGGCCTACGGAAAAGCGGGCCGGGGACAATAGCTGATCCTCTATCCCGATAAGGGCTGATGCGTACTAGTGAGCCAAACAGAACGAGGATCATTCTTGAGGGTCGCGGGAGCTTGATCCGGTCAGGTAATAGTTTAAGAGTCTACCATGCAAGTTCAGTTCGATATTCCCGACAACATTGCATCCGAGTTTGCGCAGCAGGCTGGCGGAGTTGGCCGAGCGGCGGTCGAGGCACTCGCCCTGGAAGGAGTTCGCTCCGGCCGCCTGACAGAGCACCAAGCGCGAATTATGCTGGGCATTTCGACGAGGCACGAGATGGACGGCTTTCTGAAGGCCCATAACGTTTTCCTGGGCGAAACGCTCGACAGCGTCGTTCTGGATTCGCATATAGGGGCTTCTTTTCTTCGAAGATGAAGGTGGTAGTAGCCGACACTTCACCTCTCAATTACTTGGTACAGATTGAGGCAGTCGGCATTGGTCCTCGCCAGATACTAAAGTCTTAAGAGATATAGAAGAGGCCCCCAAGTCTGTTTGCGCCGGACTACGCTTTTAGCATATACTTGGGGCTGTGAAACGTCCGCCGATGACGGTGGTGGAAACCGTCCGGTTCCTCAAGGACGCTGATCAGCTGATGCCGGAAACGGAACGAGCAAATCTAGTTGAGTTTCTTGCGGCCAACCCGGAATCCGGTGATTTGATACCCGAAACTGGCGGTGTTAGAAAGCTACGTTGGGCTTTGCCGGGTGTCGGCAAACGGGGAGGAGCGCGGGTGATTTACTACTTTCATAACGAGAGCTTGCCGTTGTTCCTGCTGGCGGCTTACGGCAAGAACGAGAAGGCTAATCTGACCAAAGCCGAGCGTAATACGATATCTAAACTCGTGCTGATGCTGGTTGCTGGCTATGTAGGCGGCTCCAAAAGGAAACAATGAAGGGCAAAAAGAATGTCGTTAAGCCGGGGTTGGGACGGGCTAGCGCCAAGCCGTTCTACAAAAGGGGGCAGTCAACTGTCGGTACGCGGGTCATAGAGGGCCTAGAGCAAGCGATAGCGTGGTCACGCGGAGAAGATGCTCCAGTTCAAGTCAGGTTAGTACGGATTCCTGATGTGGACGTCCGGAAAGTGCGTCGGCAAATGGGTTTGAGCCAGACCCAATTCGCGGCAAAATTTGGTTTCCCGCCTGCTACACTCCGCAATTGGGAACAAGGGCGTGTTCGCCCGGATGCGCCCACCCGCGTGCTGCTGGCGGTGATCGCCAAACATCCTGAAAGTGTCGAGGACGTGTTGAGGGATGTAGTTTAAAGTTCCCTGTCATCAATGCTGACTGGACCAACGTTACTGCGTCGATAACATCATGAATCGCCGTATGCCGCGATATGGGAAAAGCCTGGATTGCTATTGCCGCTACATCACGGTTCTGAATAGTATAAATCTTATACGAAGCTCGTATAACTGGCAGGTCTGTGGGACTGCATAGACAATACGAAAGAGGAACGCGATGACTTTGATTCTGATTATCCTTGTAATTCTGTTGCTCGGTGGGGGGAGGTTATTACGGCTATGGCCGCTGGGGCACCGGAGGCGGCGCCGGAATCGGTCTCGGGACCATACTGATGATCGTGTTAATCGCTTATCTTTTGGGGCTTTTCCGTTAACTTGTTTGAGCAAGAAGTTTGATCGGCGATTTCGCGCATATAGCACTATCCCTAGCGCATTTTTTACTCTGCCGGCCTTTTGGAAATCATCAAGACAGTAAGCAGTTCTGTCCATGATTGTCTCTGAGAAAAGCCATGCATAAAATGCCGTCTATCAGCCGCCGCCGCTGGATGCAAGCGGGGCCGGGAGCCTTTGCCTTGAGCGGTCTTGCCGCGTTCGCTGAACAACAAGAGTCGGCTCCGCCGGCTCTTAAGCTCAAGAAAGATTTTGCCCCGAGCGAGAAAGAGTCAAGCGACCCACTCGTGCCCGCGCCGCCTTCCGAGCGCGTCGGCTTTGCCGTGGTTGGCCTGGGACGATTGGCGCTGGAGCAGATTTTGCCCGCTTTCGGCGAATGCAAACACGCGCGCTTAACTGCGCTTGTCAGCGGCGCGCCGGACAAACTCAAAACCACCGCCGCGCATTACGGAGTTCCCGAGAAGAACCTATACAGTTACGAAACCTACGACCGCCTTCGCGACAACCCGGAAGTTGACGTCATCTACATCGTCCTGCCTAACTCCATGCACCGCGAGTACACCGTGCGAGGAGCAGGAGCGGGCAAACACATCCTATGCGAAAAACCCATGGCGACCACCGTCAAGGAATGCGAGGAAATGATCAGCGCCTGCCGTGCCGCCAACCGCAAGCTGATGATTGCTTACCGGATGCAGTACGAGCCCTACAACCGCGAAATCATCCGCATGACGCGCGCCTCTGAACTGGGAGCGCTGCACTCTTTCACCACGGAAAACTGCCAAACGCAAGGCGACCCCACGCAGTGGCGGCTCAAGAAAGCGATGGCGGGCGGAGGCGCATTACCGGACATCGGCCTTTACTGCCTGAACGCTTCCCGCTACATCACGGGTGAAGAGCCGGTCGGGATTATCGGCCACGCCTACAGCACTCCCGGCGATCCGCGTTTCCGGGAGGTGGAGGAGTCCGTCGCGTTCACGCTCCAATTCCCCAGCGGCGTTGTCGCTAATTGCTATACCTCCTACAACGTCCACAACAGTCGCCGTTACCGCGTGGGCTTTGCCGATGGCTGGATTGACCTCGACCCGGCTTATCCATATCAGGGACAGCGCATGCGCGTAGCCAAAAAAGTAAGCGCACAGGCGGAAGAAGCGGCGGAGCGCCAGTTAGAGCATAAGAACCAGTTCGCTCTCGAAATGGATCACATGGCGCAGTGCGTCCGCGAAGATAAACAGCCGCATACGCCGGGCGAAGAAGGCTTGCAGGATCAGCGCCTCATGACGGCCATCTACGAATCAGCGCGGGAAGGGAAGCTCATCAAGCTGCCGGCTGTTCCAGGCAAAGACGCGTTTCGCGGCCCTGCTCCCGATGCCGGGAAGAGTTCATGACGCGGTCTTCCTTCAGCTTGGCTCAGGGGTGAGCAGCGGCCGCCGTCTCCAGCCAGCTTCGCATTTGGCCGCGTCCTACGAGGCCGGGTTGCTGGAACACGGTTTGGCCTTGGCGGAGCACGACGAAGTTAGGGATGCCCTGCACACGAAAACGCGCCGCCAGTTCGGGGTGGCTCTCGGTGTCGACTTTTAAGACAAGGGCGCGGCCTGCCATCTCCTGCGCCAAGGCTTTGACTTCGGGCGCGGCCTTGCGGCACGGACCGCACCATGCCGCCCAAAAATCGACGAGCACAGGTACGCGCGCTTCACGGGTGATCTCGTCAAACGCGGGTGCGTCCACGTCGATGGGTTCAGCGGACGGGGGCACGGCAGCTTTACAGGAGCCGCAGCGTCCCGTATCGGAAAGATGTTTGGCGGTCACACGGTTCTTCGTGCCGCAACTGTTACAGGTTTTAATGACCGCGAAGCTCACTGCTGTATTTTAGAACTTGTGCTTTATCTGATTCGAGCCGCCGAGACGCCTTCGGATATTCATGCCGTTCGCGGCTTGCTGCGCGAGTATGTGGATTATCTCAATGGCTCCCTCGGCGCGGAGCATATCTGCTTGGCAAAGTATGAGGAGGAACTTGCCGGCTTGCCCTCGCCGTATGAGGTTTTACTGATTGCTTGCGCCGCTGACGGCCATGGCAGCGACGAGGTGGCGGGCTGTGTTTTGCTGAAGCCCATCGAAGGGGGATGCGAGATGAAGCGCCTGTGGGTGCGGCCAAAGTTTCAGGGATGGGGCGTGGGGCGCAAGCTCGTTGAAAGTCTCATTGAGGAAGCGCGGCGACGCGGCTATACCGCTATGTATCTGGATACTGTTCCAGCCGCCATGAAAGCGGCCAGCCATCTCTACAGCGCCTTGGGTTTTGCTCCGGTCGAACGCTACAACGACAATTCTGTTCCGGACGTGGTCTTCTTCCGGCGGGATCTATAGTTCAAACTTCCAGACCGACGGCGCGCATGAGTTCGAGCGCGTTGCTGTGAGTGACGACTCCGGGCTTGAGCCGGTAATCAAATTCGATCTGCCCATTGACGATGCGGTCGTCGAAGTGGACGTTTTGCGCTGCCGCGCCCAAGCCCTCTTGAATGTCGGCGAGGGCCAGATCATGAGTTGTTACCAAGCCGACGGCTCCCGAATGGACCAATTTGCGAATGATAGCGGCGGCTCCGATGCGGCGGTCATGCGAGTTGGTGCCGCTTAACAGCTCGTCCAAAAGAAACAGCACGGGGCAATCCGCTTTCGTAAGATCGACAATTTGACGGATACGCGTGATCTCAGCGAAAAAGCGCGAACGATTATCAAGCAGAGAGTCGGTGACGCGGATGCTGGCGGCAGGCTGCAGGGACGAAACGCGCAGGTGGTTGGCCGCCACGGGCGCGCCCGCCCAAGCGAGCACGCAGTTCAGGCCAATCGCTCGCAGGAGAGTGCTTTTGCCGGACATATTGGAGCCGGAGACGATCAGCAGCCTGAGATCACCCGTGAACATCACGTCATTCGGTATGCATCGTGACGGAGAGAGAAGCGGATGCCGCAAAGCGCTGGCCTCAAAATGTGGCGTTGCTGATTCGGTCAGGGCGGGGAAGCTCCACTGCGGACGCTCAAAGGCGAGGGAAGCAAAGGATGACAGCGCTTCCAACTCGGCGACAGCTTGCAGCCATTGCGATATGTTCTGTCCGAAGCGCCTGCGCCAGTTCTCAATGCCCATCGCGTTTTGCTCGCGCAACAGAACAACGGGACGGATTGCTCTCAACAAGCTGTGATCGCTGGAATCAAGCCAATCGATCCAGCGACGCAGTTGAGCGATGCGGACGGAAGCGGGCTTGCCTTCGACCGTTAATTGCCCGTGAAGATGCCGCAAATAGGGTGAGCTGAAAGGTTCGCGTTCCAAGCGCGCCAGAACGTGGGACAAGACATCGAGCCCGTGACCGGGTGTTGCCGCCGCCGCCAGAACTTGATTGACGCGGGAGCGCAGCCAATAGCCAATGGCGACGTTGATTCCGACAACGGCGGCCAGCGCCCAGAACGGAACTTTCTGGGCAAAAAATCCAACCAGGAAAACCAGGCCGAGGGAGGCGAGCAGCGCGGCCAGCGGGCGGAGCACGGACGGAAATACAACGGGAGGAGCCGTTCCCCAACTGTGAATCGCATCAACGTGAACATCGGCTTGCACGTCGCTTCCGAGCAGCGCCAAGTCTTCGCGGAGATCGAGTCGGTTTTGCAGTTCCTGTACCGCCGATTGGCGAGCCAGCACGTCTTCGCGAACGGCGGGCGACAGCAGCCATGCGGCTAGCATGTTTTCACCGGCGGCGGTGCGGGTATTCGAGACTAGTTCAAAGAGAGAGCCCTTGCCGAACAGGTCCAGATCGCCGCTATAAATGTGAGAACTGTCCGCGAATCGATCTCCTGCGTTGCCGGTTCCCGCCCACTGGTCGTCAAGACGAGCTAGGCCGCGATCGTAGAAACGGAGCGCCCGGTCGGCAAACGCGCGGCGGCGCGTCACCCGCGAATGCCAGGCGGCTAAAGCGACGAAGGCCAGCACGGGCAGGAACAGCAGCCAGACGCGGACGGAATGCGGACCGAATGCGAAATAGGCGAGCACCGCTTCGACGATACCGAGCATAAGACGCCAGTTGCCGATGCGGATGAAAAGGCGCTCGGCAAGGTTCCGTTCAGCCAGCCACCGGTTTCGTCGCGATTGGTATTCTTCGAGCGGAGTCACTGTTCACAGCATAAAGGTGGAGAGGCATTAACCGGCGCTTTCACGGATAAAAGCAATGAAATCCAGGGACGGCGGGGTTTTGCCCGAGGCTCGCAGGAAACCGGAGACCTGGCCCCGGTGGTGAGTGGAGTGATTGACGACGTGCCAGATCATCTGCCATAAGGGTTGCGCCCAGCGGCGGCCTTGCAGGTCAAGATATT
>JAABUZ0100009227.1_pt1 | contig 11346 bp, 10 predicted proteins | sample 5562091 | NCBI WGS metagenome assembly JAABUZ01 (sample SAMN12813069, study PRJNA571459) | rock metagenome | isolation source: Antarctica rocks | place: Antarctica: Victoria Land, Linnaeus Terrace sud | collected 2015-12-21
GGCAGCTAATTCCAGGGCGTCCTCATCACACACGGCCACAAATACACAGTGCTCTGGAAAAGTACAACCCACAGACGCTCATGGCCTGGCCTGTTGCCACACCCACAGCTTCATTTCAACTCTGTTCCTCTGGTGTACACGCATCTGCACAAGTCATCTACCCCCTGGTGCAGGCGTATCGCACTTTCACGGGCGGCAAGGCATGGAAGCCCCTGGCCCGCTTGCTGCAAACGAATGATAGGGTTGGAAAGCTTAATCGACCTCTCACTACCAGCAAGCTGTCCCGCTGGCAGCCGGCCACTCACGGCATGCGTTTCCATTTCGTCGAGCACGTCAGCTACCCATTTCTCGCTGGCCACCCGTTTCACGCTGGCCACCCGTTTCATACAAGGCACCAACACAGGCCCGCGCCCGCCCGGCTGCTACTGACACCCAGCTGCCCAGCAGCGCGGGCAGCAGGAGGGCTGCAACAGAGCCACAGCTCACTTCCTGCGCATGCCCCAAGACAGCTGCCGTCCGGGTGCCTTTCACCCAGAGTCTGCGCAGCGCTGCAGCAGCTCTATGCGGGGCCTGCCCAGCTGCTCAAGCCTGAACAGGCCCCTGCTCAGGGGGCCAGCCCGCATCGTATAAGATGCGTGCGGCAGCCGACAGCAGCCGTGGCATGCCGTGACATGCGCATGCGCTTCAGCAAGCGCTTGGCCAGCCGCTGCTGCACTTGTCACGCTGCTTGCTGGCGATGCGGCCGGGCTCCGACGCCCTTTGCGAAGACCTCGCCGGCGCCCACAGCCCGAGCCCTGCCGTGCAGGAGCCGCGCACGCCGTGCGCGCATGGCGCCCGAGCGCGCTGCCTCACTGGCGCTGCGGCCCAAAGTACTGCTCTGTGTAGAAGCCGTGCAGGCCGTGCGGCACGTGGTGCCGGAGCCAGATGCGCGTGATGGGGCCCTTGCTGAAGTCCGCCGCGTCCAGGACCTGCACGGCGCGGAGCGGGCGTCGGTTGCACCCCGCATGCGTGCATGGCTTGCGCCCCAAGTGCAGTGTCAATTAGCTATGCTTCATGGGCGCGACCCAGGCAGACGCGCCAGCTTGACACGGACGCGTCAGGTCGAGCCCACCAGTTTCAAGGAGTAGACACACGCATCCTACGTACGCTTGGAAAATAGCTTTTCTGACAATAGCAGCAGCAACAGCGCGTCACAACGCTGCAGGTCACCCACGCCACCCAGGAGAACCCACGAGAATGAGCGCCGGCGCACCACCAAGCAGGAGCGCTGCTGCTCGGCGTCAAAGTACATGCCGAGCAGGAAGCCGTCATCCTCGACCTCGGCGCCGGCCGCGCCCGGCTGGAACATGAGCTCCTCGCAGAAGCAGCGCGCGCCGGGCGACCACATCTGCGCCTCGCCCGTCACGGTGTCCAGCCGCGTCCACACCTGCGCGGCGGGCGCCCTGCTGGCTTCAGGCGGGAAGCTGTGAGAGGTACGGGGCTGCGCCACCCAGAGCCAGTGCCACAGGCGTGTCGCTTGCATCCCGGGGCGGCGCAGTCCCAGACTGAGGCGCTCCATCGCAAAAAAAACAAAGATCGGATGCACATGCCATGGAACCCTACTCTGCAACATGCAAAGATCGTACCGCTACTACTGCTCATCCAGTGTGTCTCAGGTATCTAATATATGTCAGGAGCATGTCCTGAATGGTCAGTGAAGCTCGTTTCGTGGCATTCAGCCCAACCCCCGTAGGAACTTCCCCACACTCGAACTAGCTATTCCCACAGCCAGCTGCACATCAGCCCAATCACATGCCCTGCACTGCTCTTCACAAGCATGCAGCGCTGTGTCGTGCCAGCGCCGCGCCCCATAGGCTCTAAAGCAAAACTCTACAGGGCACCGCACCTGGGGCGGCCCCGCCACATTCGGCTGATCAGCCACATGGAAGCTGCTCGCGGACTCTGCGCCCCAGATGCCCTGACCCTATAACCTACAGGGCACCGCACCTGGGCCGGCCCTGCCACGTTTGGCTGGGCGGCCAAATGGAGGCTGTTGCGGACGCCACGCCCCAGATGCCCCAACCCGTAAGCCCACAGGGCAGCGCCACCCCCAGATACCCCAACCCTTAGCCGTACAGGGCACCACACCTGCGGCGGCCCTGCCACGTTCGGCTGGTCGGCCACGTGGAAGCTGCCGTTGAAGTAGGCAAAGCGCGTGCGCCGGCCGGCGAACAGCGGGTTGACCTTCGGGTGGTCCATGCTCTGGCCATCGTACAGCGCCTCGCGCGTCACCGCGCCCGTCGCGCGGTTGATACTGCGCAGGCGCGCACCAAAACTATCAGCGGTGTGACTCCCGGATGAACCAGGGCGCAAAGGCACCCTGTCTTCTCGCATGGTATTTTTACAGAGCGTACAGGCTGCTGTCCTGTAGAGCCCGTCTGAGCCTTGCAGCTGCTCCCACGGTGAGGACAGAGCAGGAGAGCGCTACGGCCCCGCGCTGCGCGAGGGCAGCCAGCCCCGGCCCTCGCGACAAGCCGCTGCGCGCCGGCAGGCGCTTCCGGGCTTCCGGGCGCCGCTCGCGAGGGGAGGGGGCGCGCGCCGGTGGCGCCAGAAGGACGTGAAGGGGATGCCGGAGAAGTCGCCCTCCAACAGCACCTTCCAGCTGCCCAGCATGCCCGAGCCGGCCGCCAGCGACTTGAGCGCCTCCGGGCCCTGCGCGCCATATGACTCCTATCATGTGGCCCACACCCTGTGATGCAGCCCATCCAGCAGCGCCGTCCAGCTGCCCAGCATGCCTGGAGCGATTGACAATTCGGGCGCCGCCGGGCCCTGCGCGGCGCCAGGACAGGTCGTATGACATCACGCACGAACATCTCCGCAGGCATGCCGAGGGTGCAGCGCCAGCGCACGCAGCATGCTTGCAAAGGACTGACACGGCCTGGCTGTAACACTGGCCCGGCAGGCGCGCCCAGCCGCTGCTCCAGACCACGGTCTCGTCGCCCTCCTCGAACGCGTTGGCATGGTGGATCAGGAACGTGTTCTCCGTCTCGTACACCTGCTCCGCAGCACGCTGCACATGGGCGCCCCAACTTTCCACCACACTTGCATGCCCCAGATCTACCACAGCATCACCACCCGCTATATAGGCTCGCAAAACCACAAAAAATACGTGCCATCCAGTGTGCGGGTATCATGTTCCCCCTCAAGATGCACCAGCCGCGCGTATTGCAAAACACATGGCATCAGGTGCAGCGCGCAGCAGCCGGCGCGTCTCGCGCCTTGCGGCGCGGGCCGCCCGCGCAGGGCCCCCTGCCGGCGCAGCTGCGCCGGCGGCGCGCGCGAGGCGGCCTTTGGGCGCGCGCCTGGGCCGGGCCGCCGGCGCGGGGGACCATGTGGATCTTCATGGGCTGGTTGGCGACCAGCTCCACGCACTGCGCGGGGCCCGCGAAGCCCAGCAGGTACTTCCACATCGTGAAGCTGGTGGGGTGCTGCGCGCGCGCATGCACCCCCCGCCCAGTCAGGCCCGCGCCGAGCGCCCAGTCAAGCCCGCGCCGAGCGAGGCGTAGCGGCTCGCGGACGCGCGGGCGGGCGCAGCCGCTGTCTGCATACAGCCCGACTGCCACGCGGCCTCGGGGGCTGCGGCGGCGCGCTGTGCGCAGGCGAGTGCTTGTTGCAAGTCCGGCACGACGCCGGCCGGTTTTCGCATCAAGTGTGGCCGCATGCGCGACGCTCTTGACTGAAGCGGACGGCGCGCGCGGGACGCGCGCTCTGACGCAGCAGGCAGGCGGCGACACCAGCAGAGGACAGACCTCGCGCTGGCTCGCGCGGACTCGCGGGGCCGCGAGCGACGCGCCTGGAAGAAGACATAGTGGTTGGGCGTCATGCCAAAGTCGTGCGGGTTGAAGAAAGAATCGTCCATCTTGAAGGCGTTGCCGCCGACGCGCGTCCAGGCCGCGTCGTACTCTGCGACGTCGATGCGCATGCACGCGCCCGTCACGCCCATCTGGCTGCGCGGCCGCCGCGCACGCGCCGCGTCACAGCGCGGCGTCGCCCACTTAAACCCAGGGAGCGGCAGCGCGCCGCACAGTGCCCCGCGCGCACTTCCTAAGCGCCTGACAGCTAAGCGAGCACAGGCCAGGCGCGAGCGCGCACGCACGCCGCGCCTGACCAGCTACACCAGAGCGTGCGACCCCCAATGTTGATCACCGGGCGGCTCCAGGCCGCACCTCTGCCACTTCCAGAGCGCCAGGCGCGCGCCGCGCTCGGCGGTGGGCGGGTCGATGTGCGGGTGCGCCGTCAGAGCCGAGCCCAGGCCAATCGCCTGCGCGACCGTCCACGAGACACAGTGACTGGCACAGACAGCTCCGGATTTGACTCATCAGCAACAACGAGTGAAGACGTATGCAAGCTCTCGAGCGCGATCCCTACGCAGACAGCCACGGCCCCTCCCCTGGTCCAACAGCTTGCCCACTGTCCCTCCTGGCTGGCAGCAACATGTGCTATGAGACAGGCGCCCTGGTCACAGTCGTGCGCCCCACCGGGCGCGCATCCCGCGCCTCTCTCGCGGCCTTGCAAGGGCAGCAGGCGCGCAGCCCAAGCCGCGGCCGCGCCGGTGCACCTCGTCCACAACGCTGCCGGCGCGCTCAAGACAGGGCGCAGGACCGGACGCGCCTGCCCTGGCAGGGGAGCCCTGACCTGGCAGGGGACCCTGCTCGGGCGCGCCGGCGCACCTCGTCCAGCGCAGAGGAGCCGGTGGTGCTGGGCGCCTTGCCGGCGGTGACCCAGCCGCCCAGGCTGCTGGGGCCGCCGCCGACCGTCTCCAGCGTGTACGGGTCCAGCTCATACGGCGGGCCGGCCTGCGCGCGCGTGCGCGCTGCCCGCGTGAGCGCCTGGCCAGCAAAGCGTCCAATCTTGTCCGCTAAACAACTTCTGTATCAAGTCTGTGGAATGGAGCTGATACAATCACTGTTACAGGCCCCACCAGGATCCACCACAAGGAGGCCGGTCAGTCTGCCAGGCTCAGGAGGAGGTCAGTTCTGACAGGCTCCCAAAGCGAGCGAGGGTTCGTCCTGGGTTGTCACAAGGCAGCACTGCATGCGCGCGCGCGGGTGCGCGCCTCCCAGAGCGCGAGCAGGCGCGTGTGCGGCACGTCGCCCCAGAGCAGCACGTTGGTGTTGGCCGGGTTCTTGAGCTCGATGTCCAGCGCGTTGCGGAGCGGGCCGCCCGGGCGCGCGGTGCCGAACGTCGCGCGGAACACCGGCTGCCCGGCCGCCTGCTCCGCCGCAAGCTCGCTGCCGCGCGGCGGGGCCACCGTCAGGCGCCGCCCTTGCACAGCACAACCAGTTGTGCATGCCTGTTCCAGATATGAGAGCAAAGGAGGCAATTGCAGCGCGTCGCGCGGTGCACCGGCTGCCCGGCCGCCTGCTCCGCTGCCAGCTCGCTGGGCGCGCGGCGGGGCTGCCGTCAGGCGCCACCCTCGCACGATCAACCACGCATGCATGTTCCAGATACGATGACGGCCCTCAAAACCTGTGCAACCAACCATGCTTGCCTGGTCCGGGTGATGGGGCATGCAGGGCGACAGGCGACAGACATGCAGGGGCGCTCCACTCCCACCGCCTCCACGGTCTGGGTCCCCCCGGATGGGGCGCACGGCGTGCGCACGTAGCGCGAGCGGAAGTGCACGCGGCCGTCCGCGTTGAATGAGAACGCGCACACGTAGCCGTCGCCGTCCAGCGGGTGCGCGTACGCGTGCTCCCCGCGCTCTGCAATGCGTGACCCAGGCTGTCGTCAGAAGCAGCGTTCGCTCTTTGCGCGCTAGGCGCGCGCGCTCTGAGTGCCACCGGGGCAGACCGCGCAACCAGGCCGCGCAGACGGCCACGCCGCCGCCTGCCCAGCTCAGGCGGGGCGCCGAGCGCCAGGCGCACCCTGGCGCCCTAGCGATGCGACGCGCACGGGCGCACCAAAGTTGCCGGGGCCGTTGCGGAAGAGCGTGCCGCGCAGCGCCTCGGGCACGGCGCCCTCCACGTCGTCCACCCAGTACTCAAACTCGCCCGTCTGGCTGGTGAACGCGGCCGCCCAGTCGCGCGGCGCGAACAGCGCATCGCCCGGCGCGCCCGGCGCCGCCGCCGGCGGCCCGTCCGGCTGCAGCTGCGCGTGCGAGGAACGGTTGTTAGATCCACATTGTGCATCTGGTCCCTTGCCCGTCCAGTCTGCCCTGATGACCCTTCTGCCCAAAACACCCAGTAAAGACATAGAACGCTGCAGAAAAGTCGCGACCTGCCAGTCGCGGAGCACAAACAGCACGTCACTTGGCGCGCCCGACGCCTGCGCTGCCAGCTTAGAGCAAGGACGCAGGCAACAACAGGGCATAGGCTGCCTTGCTATTGCAGTTGTGTACATATACGCTCTACAGCAAGCAAGGGCCAAGCTTGAAGTCAGCATGCAAACAGGCAGCATGCCTGTTTGCATGCTGCCTGATACAATGTTCGCTCGCTTCCCGCATGTAAAACCAACGGCCTGCCCAGAAACGCGGCCACGCCCGTCCAGCTGACCCTGCTGAATAGGTGTGTGTCATTTGAATCCCGCCTGGTACGCTGTGTGCAGGTGCCCCACGCCTGACAAGCGCCTTCCGCCTACCAGGGTGCTATGAGGGGCCAACCACAGCTCTACCAGTGCTTCCCGCACAGCACACCTGACACACAAGTGCTGTGGTGCCTGACGCTGTGCTGCAAGCAGTCTGCTGCTGCTTGGCGCCTGCAGCGAGCAGAGCCACAAAAACTGTTCTCGAGGGCGGGCCGAGCAGCAGAAGCACTCCCCACCACACAGCTGCAAGAGGCTGCGTGTTGTGGCAGCACAACCCAGGGCTCAGCTGCAAAACGCGCTGTCAGGTCTCAGACGAGCTCCCCGTGCACAAGCGCACATGCCAGCCGAAGCAATGACGCGCCTGTACAGGAGTGCGCAGGCACAGACAGCTCCCCTGACCGCTGCTTGTTGGGGTATGCAAAGTGCGGCACTGACTTGGCAGCGCCAGCACAACCGCATAGTCAGCCAACCATCCCTGAGAGGAGCGCACAGGTGCCCAGTGGCACACAGCGCGCAGCGCTGCGCTCTCCGCCAGCGCAACAGGCCGCGCTGACCGTGACCGGTCGCTATGGGACTGCGCCACCGCGTCAGATATCACACTGACGCGGCCAGGCAAGGCTGGCAGCACCAGTGGCTCTGTCGACCAACCAGGGCAAACCAGGATACCTGGACTCAGCTCCAGGACTTCCACTCCGTGCTCGATCCTACTCCCCGCTGCCCTGGTGACCGCGCATGCGCGAGGCATGCAGCCACAGGCTGCACTTAGCACACCAGGTGCCGGCCACTGGCCTGCCAAAACATGTCGGCCTGCAGGGAGCCCGCAACCCCACAGGCCAAACACGTAGGTGGACTCAGGAGCTTGAAGTGGGAACGATGTAGTTCGCCCTCCGTGCAGTGCGTGCTCGGGCTGATCTCGCATACGTGCGACGTCCCAGAGCCACCCAGGGAGCCCAGAAGGGCCGCACCGGCGGTGGAGCAGGCGGGGCGTAGGCAGCCGCCCGTGTCAGGCGTTTCGGCGCGATGGGCCGGCTCTGAGAGGGCGCAGCCGGCCTCCCTGGCGGTCCGGCAAGTGCGCGAGCCACGCCCGGCTGCACAACGCGCTGCTGCATGCTGCACGCGTTACGCAGACTTGTACCGCTCAGAGCGCGGCTGTTCGAACGCACTGGCTAGCCTCGGCTGCTAGTGCGGTGCTCCACAACCTCCAGCCCGTCGATCGAGCCTGTGTCGTTCAAGTTTGCTCCGAGGTGGTTGAAACAAGTTGCTGGTAGCGAGGTTACTGCAGGGTCCGGTGCCATGTCGGTGCTGCTGAGAGGCGTGCACAGAGCTGAAGACTGCCAGCGCGTGGATGAGCAGCACGTCCTGCAAGGCGCCATGGCCCGCTCGCAAGTGGGGACGCTCGCATCTAGTGCACAAGATGGTGTCGCCCTGGCCGCGTGCCCGCCTGGCAGGCTCCTAACATGTCGCTGACAAGCGCGCAGCGCGGCAGGTGCCTGCATGCACGCCTGCGCAATGTCAGCACAGCGTGGACGACCTCCGAGCGGCCGCGCCCGCTCTCTCCAGGCCGCGGGACGGCGGCGCGCCCATCGCACACTTCAACGCCGCAGGTGGAGCACCTGCTGACGGCGGGCTGTGGCACACTTGCACAGTGTGTGGGCTCGGGGCGCCCGCGTTGGAGCTGCAGACCCGGCCGACCTGCAGTGCTGACCCGTCTGTTAGCGGGCAAGCGCCGCCGCCACACACAGCGCCCCCCCCGTGCAGCTCCGGAAGCCGCTGTGCAGCCAGCCCGTGTCCGCCTGTGAGGCGGGCCGACGGGTGCGGCGACCTAGGCGCGCGGCTTTCCTGAGCCTGCGCAGCGCCCGCCGAGCCTCAGCACCTTGCGTGGCGCGCGCCAGGGTCGTCGCTGCCCTCGCAAGCCACCTTGGAGGCGCAGCAGCACTACCTGGAGCTGGAGGCCGTGTTGGGCGGGTGCGCCTTTTTCCCGCGTCGCCTTGCAGCTATCATGTGGCTTCCGTCACACCCGAACGGCGCGTGCGCTTCCTGAACCACCGCGGCCGGCTGGGCGCGTGGGCCGCGCCGCAGATAGCGCCTGCTTGCACCGCGCCCATATATACCTGGCGAGCGTCCCTGCTTGAAGCCGCCCCGGACATGATACAGACTGAGGCGACAATAATTGTCACCCCGTGCACCACCTTGTGCTGGAGGCCGATTGCTGGAGCACTCGAGGAGCTCCCACCAGGATCCAACTGCTCATTTGCATGGCTTGCTGCAGCCACTGAGCGCCGCCGCCGCCATCAGGTACGAGGCGGTGGAGGCGCAGGCGGAGGCCCTGGAGCGACCCTACCAGGGCCTGGCGGCCCTGCTGAACTGCGAGCGCGACGAGGTCGCGCTGCTGCAGAGCGCCACTGCGGCGTGGACGCAGGCGCGCCCCGGCCCGCCCTGCGCAGCGATGCCGCTCGGCCTCCGCGCCCTGCGAGGCGGCGGCAGGGCGTGGGCGGTCTGCGCGCGGCGCCGCGGCCTGGGAAGGTGCTGCGCCAGGGCTCTGCATGCGGGCGCCAGGGCTCTGCATGCGGGCGCCAGGGCTCTGCATGCGGGTGTCAGGGCTCTGCATGCGGGCAATCACCGTGGGGTTGTGTCAACTCGGCCTCAGGCGGACCCCGGCCCTCGCTCTTGCCGTGCGTGTCACGGGAACCGGCATGGTGCGTGCGCGCGAAGCACTCCGGCAAGAGTAAGCGTGCTCAGCGTCGCGGCGCCGGACCCGCATGCGGGCTTCTCGCCAGTGGTGCAGGCAGTGTCAGGCGCACTCGCGGGTCGCGCTGTTGGTGCATTGTGGGCTCGAGCGCCGGCGCCGAAGATGAGCGCGGGTGCGGTCCGCGAGCGCGCGCGGCCGGCGCGCAGGTCTTCTACGGCCTGCGGCTGCGCGCGGGCGACCGCATCCTGACCTCCCAGCATGAGTACGCGGCCAACCTCAATGCCTTCCTGCAGGCGCGGCCGGTCAGGGTCAGGCCTAATCTAACCTACTCTAACTGCGGCCGACGCCAGCGCCCGCCGCGCTGAGCGCAGCCGCGCGGGTTGCGGCGCCGCTGCATGGCTCGGCCGCCGCGCGCTGCGCCGCGCGCTGTGCTGCGTAGCGCGGCATGCAGGAGGCCGGCCTGGCGCTCGATGGGTCGCAGCCTCACACTCTCTCCCTACTCTCAAGGGTGCTGTACGCCGGAGCCCGGTCAAGCGGCCTCCTTGGCTTAGGCGGGGGTGAACGCGGACGGCATGCAGCCGAGGTCGTCGGACACCTTGGCCCGGGCGGCGCTGGCCGCCTCGTCGCGCCACCCGTGCGGGCCGCGCGCGCAGGTGGGCAAGCGCACCGGCGCGGTCACGGAGGTCGTGCCGGAGGCGCCGGACGGCGAGATCGACGTCGCGGCGCTGGAGGCGATGATCGCGTGCGGCCGCCCGCCCGCGCTGGTGGCCATCACGCACATCCCGACCAACTGCGGGTCCACCTGTGCCCCTTGCACAGCTGCCCGCCCCCAAGAGCTGTCTCTCCCTTGGGGGCGTCAGCAATATCTGCCAGGTCAAACCAGGGGTGCTGTGAAGGTTTCTATTTTCTCTGTCCATTGCTCACACCCTCAGCGGGAACAGGCACGCTTGGATCTGACCTGGAGGAGGACAGGAGTGTGTGACAACGTGTTTTGGAGGTGGCAACATGACAGCCTTCAGCAAGGGCGGCCCTGCGCACTTTTCGCATGTGCGCAGCATCCAGCCAGCAGAGCTGTCAGCGGCGCTGGACGCCACCTCATGCGCACGGCTCGGCGCGCGGCGGCAGGCGCGTATATGATGTGGCGGCCGTGGGCGCAGTGACGAAGCGGCACGGCATTCCCTTCCTCCTGGACGCCTGCCAGGCGCGCGCCCGCCCTGCCGCGCGGCCCTGCGGCCAGCCGCGTCGCTGCGCGGCGCGCCGCACCGGACGTGATATGGGCGTGATGGGTGGCTGCCATGCGACGCGGCGCGGAGCATGCGCTCACAGCCGAGGAGGCGCGAGCATGTCTGGTTCCCTGGGCGCGCGGGACCCTGGGCGTAAACCGGGGACGCTGTAATAGGAAGCATCGGTCGGGCCTGGGCGTGTGCTGCACCTTGTCAACGCCAGCGCGTGAGTGGGGCGCGGCGCGCGCGCGCAGAGCGTGGGCCAGCTGCCGGTGGACGTGCGCGCGATCGGCTGCGACTGGCTCACCGGCACGGCGCGCAAGTTCCTGCGCGGGCCGCGCGGCGTCGGCTTTCTGTACGCGTCCAGGCGCGGGTCCAACCTCTGCAGGGTTAGGGTTGAGGCTAGGGTGAACTCCGGTGCAGGAGGCCGATGCCCGTCCAGGCGCGGGCCGCGGGCCCGCCGCTGGGCGCGCCCGCCGCCGCGCCCGCGGCTGCCTCGGGTGGAGGCGGCCAGGTCCGCGCGGGACGCGGGCATGCCGCGGCGCCGCGCCGGCGTGCCGGCGGCTCACTGCGGCCGCCGGTGCAGCATCGGTTATCGGCGTGCGTCTCCGCATGGCCGCGCGCTGTGAGCCTGCGGCCAGGGCCCCGGCGCGGCGCGCCCCATGTCGTCGATGCTGCACCGATCTCGAGCCTGATCACGTTCAGGCTCCTGGCGTTCCTGGCGTCCCAGGGGCGCCATGGCGGCCTGCGCGCCACGCCGAGAGCGCCGGGGCGCGGCGCGCAGGGCGGCCATGGAGCGCGCGGAGCCCGCGATGATCGACCTGTGGGGCGCCACGCTGGACGGCCCGGGCGCCTACCGGCTCGCGCCCG
>JAABUZ0100009231.1_pt1 | contig 11343 bp, 16 predicted proteins | sample 5562091 | NCBI WGS metagenome assembly JAABUZ01 (sample SAMN12813069, study PRJNA571459) | rock metagenome | isolation source: Antarctica rocks | place: Antarctica: Victoria Land, Linnaeus Terrace sud | collected 2015-12-21
CTGACAGCGGATCAGGAACCGGCTGTGGGCATCGGTGATGGTGAACGGATCGCAGCGAAGCCCGTCGCCCGTCATGAAGTACCCCTTGAAGTCCATGCACCAGAGCTGGTTCGGTGCCGTCACCATCGAGAACGGCTGGGAATAGGGAGTGGTGCGCCGCTTCTTGCGCTTCGGGTTGGTCAGGCCGGCACGGCTCAATATCTGCCCCACGGTGCTCGCCGCGGGCCACGACACGTTCGCGTTCATCCGCTCCAGGCGCGCCTTCAGCTTCCGCGCTCCCCAGGACGGAAATCGCTTCCGCAAAGCGAGGATCTCGTTCTCGATCTGAGCCGGTGTGGCATGGGAGCAACCATGCGGCTTGCGCGTCAGATCAAGCAGCCCTTCCGGCCCAACTTCGTCGTAACGCTTGATCCACTTGTAAGCCGTCGGGCGAGAGATGCCGTACTCGTGGCATAGATCGGTGACGGACATCTCTTCCTTCTGATAACTCGATAAGAACTGCAGGCGCTGGTCCACGGTGCATATCTCTTTCCAAGGCATAAACGCATCATCGTGCGTAAAAGCCAAAGCGACGAAACCACCCGATCTCCGACAAGGTGTAAACCATGTCTCCGGTCTGATCTGTAAACCAAGTGCTCAGTACGCTCCCGGCAGCACCCCACGCCAACTGCAAGGGGCTCTGCGGCTGACCTTCTGAAGTTCACCACCATCGCGGTGCTAGTTTGAAGAGGTCCACGCGCTGATCTATCAACAGGTACTTGCAATGTGTTCTATGGAGATTGAAGTGAAGCTGCTCCCGACAGTCCTGTTCGTCTCGCTATGTGCCACCCATTCCATCGCGCAGGTCGCGACAGGCGTCGATGTCCTTGAACAGCAGAATTTTGCCCCTCTCAAAGAGATCGCGGCCAGGCACGGTGGTCACTTGCGGCTTGGGGTCTTGACCAATCCCGTCGGCATCGATGCCCATGAGCGAAGGACGATTGATGTGTTGCGCAAGGACGCCGCGGCTGCTCTTCCGGGCCTGAGCGTTGTGACTCTCTTCAGTGCGGAGCACGGGATCAACGCCGCCCTGGACAAGTCGAACATCGACAATGACACTGATCCTGGCAGCGGGTTGCCGATCATCAGTCTCTACGGTTCCACCGACGTGAAGAGGCGCCCATCCGCTCAGCAGCTGGCCGGTCTGGACGCGATCGTTATCGATCTGCAGGATGTAGGCGTTCGGTACTGGACCTTCCAGACGCTGGTCGGATACTTTCTGGAAGCATCCGCAACCAACAAGGTCGACATCATCGTTCTCGATCGGCCAAATCCGATCAATGGAGTGGCTGTGCAGGGGCCCTTGACGACGCCAGGGCGCGAGGACTATGTCAGCTACTACGCAGAGCCGATGCGCCCGGGGATGACCATGGGGGAGTTGGCCAAGCTCTTCAATGGAGAAAAGCACCTTGGCGCACAACTGACGGTCGTGAAGATGACCGGATGGCATAGGACGGATTGGTACGATGACACCGGTTTGCTGTGGGTCAACCCGTCTCCCAACATCCGCAGCCTCACGCAAGCGATGACCTATCCAGGTATCGGCTTGATTGAGGGCACCAACGTCAACGTGAAGGGGCCAGTAGAGCCACCATTCGTGCGCCTCGGCGCGCCCTGGATTGTGGCTACCCAGCTCGCAGCCTATCTGAACGCACGCAAGATTCCGGGCGTCAGCTTCATGGCTGTGTCGTACACTCCCGCCGGAGAGGAGCGGTACCCCTATCGTGGAGAGCGAGTGGAAGGCGTGGATATTGTGGTCAACGATCGCAATGCCCTGGACGCACCAGAGCTCGGCGTCGAAACTGTGGCAGCGCTTTGGAAGCTCTACCCCAAACACTTTGCCGTCGACAAAGTCGACCGTTTGCTGCTGAACCATGGCATTTTGGATCAGATCAAATCCGGTCAGGACCCCCGCCAGATCGCGGCCGGGTGGCAAGCCACCCTCGCGCAGTTCCGGGTCCAACGCGCCAGGTATCTTCTCTACAAGTGAGCGTCAGTTGTCCGCAGTCCGCGAGATCTTTGGATACTGACCATCTTTGCGGATCCTCCCCTCATTAGAAGTTATACTTCGCCGACAACTGCATGCGGCACGGGCTATTACTCACGACACCGTCTGTGGCTGCATCCAAGCAGAACGCAGAAGCCAAGACCGCTCAGAATAACCGCGAGTACGTCGTCCTCAACATCGCAACCCAGGAGAGCTGGAAGAACAACAAGGGTGACTACGAGACCCGCACCGAATGGCACCGCGTCTATGCCTGGAGGACTCTCTCGAAGTTCGCCGGGACTCTCCAGAAGGGCCAGCTCATCACTCTCGAAGGCACCCTGAAGTATCGCGAGGTCGAGGATGACGTCAACGGCACAACCTTCAAGCACCGGATCGCCGAGGTCCACGCCACCAGCATGAAGCGGCTCTCGAAGGTAGAGGCTCCTGATGATCCTATGGATGGAGCGGACGACGAGTAATCGTCTCCGGGTGGATGATGGTCAACGGACCTCATCCACCTTTCCATTTCCTTCCTCAATCACTGAAGAGTCAGCCTGGATTGCAGAACTCGCACGGCTGTCCGGTTTCGTAACTCTAGATTCGACGGGGCATTTTCACTGCTCTTACGCGATGCCGGCCAACTGGCTGCGTTCTCGATTGAGTTCCGCCCTCAACTCCTCCTCTGAAGGCAGAACAAGCTTGTATCTGCTGGCGAAGATCTGTTCGTTCTCACGGAGAACGGAATAGCGCACGACTGACGCATCTTTTTGCGTGCAGAGAATAATGCCTACAGTGGGGTTGTCGTCTGGAGCTCGCTTGAGATCGTCAGCCATGCGGACGTACATATCCATTTGCCCGATGTCCTGATGGGTCAACTCGCCCGATTTGAGGTCGAAGAGCACGAAACACTTGAGCAGATAGTTGTAAAAGACAAGGTCGATGTAGAAGTCCTTCGATTCGGTGCTCATCCGAAACTGTCTGGCTACAAAAGCAAAGCCTCTGCCCAACTCCAGTAGGAACGCCTGTAGATTATCCAGCAACGCTCGCTCTAGGTCGGCTTCGAGTAATTTCCCGACACCGGGAAGCCCAGGAACTCCAACATGATTGGATCGCGCACGAAGTCACGGGGCGTTTGCAAAGATGCAACGCTATCGTCTGCTTCCTTCTCGACAGCCGCGCGATCGGAGCTGGTCAGGAGCCGTTCATAATAGAGGGTGTTGATTTGCCTTTCCAAAGCGCGGGTCGTCCAGCCCATGCTCGCCGCTTCATTCATATACCATTCGCGGGCCTGTTCGCCTTCCACCCGGAGAAGCGTTCGATAATGCGTCCAACTCAATTCGTGACGCAGCGCGTCACGAATTGGAAACGCCCTGTAGAAGAGCCGCATGTACCTTAGATTTGAGGCATCGAAGCCCTTTCCGAACTCGGTGGCAAGCGACGAAGCTAACGTCTGCAATAAGCGACTTCCATACTCAGCGCGTGCAGAGCCGCGTTGTTCGAACTCCGAGATGTGGCGGCCTACTTCCCAGCAGGTTTGTACCTGAACAGCATCGACAGCCCGCAACGCCCTCTGACGAGCACCTTGGATCAGGTCGCGAAGACTGTGAAGAAGAGCGGCTGTTCCTTCATCGGACACGGGCGCTTTGGACAACTCATCCTTCATCCAGCGGTCAATCTCCCGTCCAGTGGCCAAAATTTTACCTCAATTCATGCCATCGCCCTCAATCCTGACTAAAGGGCAGCTTCGAGGCGCGGAAGCAAACCCATATGCGAGACCTGATAAAGGCCGAGGAGACGGCCACGGATCAGGTAATACGACTACGCCGCTTCTTGGAGATGGAACGGGGCACGGACGAAGCCGAACCGGAAGAAGAAGGCCAATTGCACACGAAGAACCGCACCATTGAGCCGGAGAACATCACGCCGGATCATCTCTGAGATAACCGGCCCCTGCTCACAATTCCATCGTTCTGCAAAAACAGCCAGATTAAGCATGATAGTCGCGTTGGCCCGAAGCTGGTTGATCCCTTCGAGCCCGCCGACGATCTTCCACATCTCGTCCGGCTCTATCCGAAGCTGATCCCCGTCTGGTTAGCAGATAGCAGCTTGCGATCGACCGCAGCCCGTCGAGATCGACCGGCTGCACGTCCGCCAACACATCGTCCCAACTCTTCGATAACAATTGGCGACGACGGTACGCCACATAAGAGATATAACCAACGCCGGCGAGAAACAGAGACACGAGGGCGCTAAGGAACATCATTTCGGTAAAGCTCCGTCAGTCGGAGAGGCTCCGTGCGACCGATGCCCGTATTCTAGCTCTCTTCTGAGCGCATTCAGACGATCTATATTTTCTAACGTCATCGGCTTTGGTGCCGGCTCAGGAAGCCAGAACGCGATGATCCAATAGATCGAGGCCGCCTGAAACACAGCGATCCGAATGTTCTCCAAGACCGTGAAGTGGCCCAACGTGCGCCAGTAGGCGTGTAGCGTGTCGGTCATAAACGCGACCATCACCCAAACGATCAAGCCGTAACTCTCGCGCATCGCGTAGCTCCGCCAGCCCAGACCCAGCTGATAGGACGCCATCACGACTGCGATGAAAAGCACGAAGATCAGGATCGTTGTAAACAGACTCGCCCTTGCTGACCAGGCATCGAGTCTCGTCTCCGCCGCGGGATTCATAAACCATGCCATCCCGAGCGCCACAAGCGGAGCCGTCGCCCCCATTAGGGATAGCCGCACGCGCGCCCCTTCCACCCAGTGCCCGTTTCGCCGCAAAACAACGGCCGCTATTTCCAGCACCACCGCGATCTGCAGCGATACGTCTAAGAAGTTGGACGACCAGTATGTGATCGCGTAGAGATGCTTCGAGCCGTACCTGAACACGAGAAAGCCAGCAATGTTGTACAGCAGCTCCACCCCAATCCAAGTGGTAAACCACGGCACCAGACGGAAGCGGCGCTTATAAAGCAGCACGAAGAGGAGGACGGCGTTTCCAAGAAACCCCGCGCCCCACAACACCAATGACAGGCTCACATCGCACTCCTGTGCAGGACTTGTTCGATTGTCTCGCTACTTCATCAGAGTCCGAAGTATACGAGTACAACTGTAACCAAAGTGTCCACTGTGCTTCCCGGATGGGGCATGGACCCACCCATCGCCTGGGGACGGGGGCATCGATCCACCCATTGCGGTTGCAGCGGACGCTGTGAGGGGGGAGGCGGAGAGGACGAGGAGGGCTGCGAGGGAAAGGACGGTCTTCTTCATGGTGTGGTTCTCCTAGAGGCGCAGGCTGCGCTTGCCAGAAGGGTAGTCCATCCCGTTACAAAAATACCGTCTTCTCTCGGTGCAGAGCAATCTAAAGCCGTGGTCTGGGACGTTATAAACGTCCCCCTTCGAGGATATCCAGCGTAATCCGGCGCCCGACTTTCGTGCTCACGCCACCCAGAATCGTGCGCATCGAGCGGGCCATACGGCCTTGCTTTCCGATCAACTTTCCAACATCCGAGGGCCCAACTCGCAGCCGAAGGCAGGTTACGCCATCTACCTCCTCCGAATGGACCTCTACCGCCCGTGAATTGTCGACCAGAGCCTCAACAATCCGCAGCAGCACAGCCGTCACCCCATCAATAGCCGCTCGTTGGGTCCACGCCGACCTTAGCCATGAACTCGAGAGTATTACTCCCCGAACTTGTACATAAGAGGATCTCTCACTGATTTCATCCAAATGAAAACCTACATTGCCCGGACCCGTGGCAGCTCATCCCACCGCGTAGTCCAGCGCGGCGATCGGTGTTCCGCTCGGAGTTTCCATGAAGCGACCTTCGGCCCGGCGCTCAGAATGCGCACCGTAGCGCGCCCAAGGTCCGCATTGAGACCATCGATGACCTTCCAAAGACGCTCTCGCTTTTCGCGGTCGAATCGCTCCACAGTGCCGGCTGCCGTACTGCTTCCGGCAGCAGCTCCGAAATCATCATGCCGGCCTTCGCATACCGGAAGCCGTCCCGCCAAATGCGTTCAGCAGGGCGGACCGCCAAACCGACGACTTCGCCGGTGTCGTTGTCGCCTCCATGAACCGCGTCGTCCCCCCGTTCGACTAGAACGGGCCGTCACTGAAGGTACTGGTATGCATGAAGACGAACAGATGCACCGCCACAACGCCGTGACGCCGCATCTTCTCAGCGGCTCGCATCGCATAGCTCGCGCTGACTGGCCACCAGCACCTTGGCATCGGTGTAGCCCTTGTCCACGAGGTGCTCGGAGGGCAGGAGGTCGCGGCGCCGAAGTGACCGGTGTACCACCTCGACCATGTTATCGTCCGGTGTCGTGGCCGGCGTGGTCTCGATGTTGGTGATCAGGCGTGGCGCCTCGGTGTCGCAGCTCTCGGTGAAGTGCACCTTTGTACCCGACCCACGAGCTTCCACGCTTGGTGCTGTAACGTGCCTCTGGATCGTAGGGAGAGGTGTTCAGGCCTGCCGGAGGAGGCATCTCGTCTCCATTGCGCATCTTGGTTGGCCATCGTTGGGTCCCCTCAGAAAACGGACAATAGAGCACGTTGAGAATGGTTCGATGTTCGGAGCGGCCTGAATTTGCCTTGTGCGAGCCTGGTGCCCGTCCATTGATAGTCGCCGGTAAGGTTGATGTGCTCCCAGCCGAGTGGCGAGAGGAATTTGAATAGCTCAGGGTCGAGGGCCTGACCATTCCGAGCTGAGGTTTGGACCGCCCTTTCGATGTACACGGTGTTCCAGAGCGCGATGGCGGCTGTGACGAGAGTGAGGCCGCTCGCGCGATAGCGCTGCCGCTCGAAGCTGCGGTCTCTGATTTCTCCGAGGCGGCAAAGGAATACAGCTCTGGCGAGGGCGTTACGCGCTTCGCCATTGTTGAGGCCGGCATGAAACGAGAGCTCACCATCGAACGAACCCGATCTGGGCTCGAAATCGCTGGCCAACTTGGACGAAAAAGCGGCCGCAAACAACAGATGACCGAAAGTAAGATCAAATGGTCAAAAAGCTGCTTGCCAGCGGAGTGCCTCCAAGAGACGTCGCCGGCAACCTCGGAGTGTCCGTGCCACCCTCCGCAAGATGATCGAAAGTTTTCATACCCGGGATGCCCAGGAGGGGCAAGACGGGGGTCAGCCATGAGCCGCCCGATGCGGTTTCCGAGTCGCGGCGGGAGGGTGTTGCTGCTCCTGTTCGGGATCACCTTGGGGCCATTCCTGCTCCTTCTCCCCGCCTCCGTTTGGCTGGCATGGACGCTTACCCCGCTCCAAAAGTTCTATCTCGGCACCTACACAGCAAGCTCTATCGGGGCTACTCAGCCGCGCAATATGACGAGCATTCGATGGGTGCTAAAGACCGCTCAGGGGCGCAAATCCATCCTCATGCTTCCCCAGGATGCAGTCGCCGGGCCGAACCCGAAAATTGCCAGTCAGCCTCTCGGCTCAGGCCGTCGCGGACGGCTGGCGGGGACTTATGTTGAGTTCCCCGGAGAAGGTTTCGTCCTCCGAACTGGCCCCGCTGCTCCGGGATTCGATGTACGACGGCGAGCGTCTCCCGCGCATCCTTGGCCTGCCCCTGCTCTATGGATTGGTGGGGCTGATCTTCGTGTGTCTTGCTCTGAAAAAAGCGAAGGACGCCTGGGGCTATGGACTGAGTTCCTGGGCGGACCGGCGGCATTAGGAGCGACACGGACGAAGGACCAAAGGGCCGCTCAGAACATTGCTTCGCCGTGACACGGACGCGTATTGCCGATGTGCCCTGAGCGGTGCTAGCGTCGAGGAGCATGTTCGGTTCGCTGCTCCAACACGCTCCCGGAGCTCTGCTGGCCGCTGTGTGCGCATCTGGGCTGTGCTCCACCCCGATACGCTGTCTAGCGGCTTCGAGGCAAGCAATGAAATTACCTTGTCAATCAAACCTTAAGCGTATGCGCAATGTTCACACGTCGCGGTTCCAACGCCCTGATCGTTCGAGGCGGGGGCTGTTACGAATCGAGATTCGTCGCGCGCGGGAGAATTTGGTCCTGAGAATGCGGATGAGAGAGCGCCAGACGATCGGAAGTGTTCATGCGGGAGCTTTGATCCGCGAAATCTTTGCGGCTTGCTCAGCCGTGCACTACGTGGCCGTCCTGACGGCAGGGTACGTCGTTTCGGAACAGAGGGACGGTGTTGCTCATGCCTCGGCCGCCCGGAGCGACTTCTACGAGGAAGTATTGGTGAACCCGACTCTGCTCACTTTGCTTCGACAGCGTGGTGATCTAGACTGTGGCGGCTTTCGGCACGTTGTGGTGGCGTATGGCAATTTCTTTCAGTTGGTGCGGCCGCTCGCTGATGGGCATTTGTCGGTGTGTGTGGAGCCGTCGGCCGACCCATTGGCAGTGCAGGAGATTATCGATCGCGTACTCCAGAAACGAGGGCTGACGCGATGAGCGAAGCGCTGGGAAACCCGGGCGTATGTGACGCTAGCCAGCGGCGGGGTTTCCGATTCCAGGATCTGATTGTCCCCGTCATTCAGGCTCCGATGGCCGGTAGCGGAATTACCACGTCCGCCTTGGTACTTGCCGCGTGCGAGGCAGGAGTGCTCGGGTCCATCGCTGCCGCCTACTGCACCGTGGAACAGGTGGAGCGTGACGTGCAGGCAGTTCGCGCGGGCACATCGCGGAGCTTTGCGATCAACCTTTTTGCCCCCACAGTCGACCCTCCGCCCCCGGTCGCCGCACACGCGGAACTGGACAGACTCAAAGCCTGGCATGACCGCCTCGGATTGCCAGCACCTACGTTGCCGGAGATGGTATCGGAGCCGTTCGAAGCAATGATGGAAGCCATCCTTGCGTTACGCCCGGACGTGGTGAGCTGCACGTTCGGAATGCTTTCGCATGAAGTCGTGGGAAGGCTGCAGGCAATGGGTGTCTTTGTGATGGGTACTGCGACGACCGTCCGCGAAGCGAGAATGCTAGAAGAAGCCGGGTTCAATGCGGTGATCGCGCAGGGGGCGGAAGCCGGTGGGCACCGTGGGGGGTTCCTAGGGGAGCCGGGTGGCGGAATCATTGGCACCATGGCCCTTGTGCCGCAGGTGGTGGATGCGTTACACGTGCCCGTCGTGGCGTCGGGCGGCATCATGGACGGTCGCGGGATCGCGGCAGCCTTAGCCTTGGGCGCGGCTGCCGTGCAGATGGGAACGGCCTTTCTTGCGACCGAGGAGTCGGGGGCTCCGCGTTGCTACAAGGATAAGGTTCTTTCTGCTGCGGACGACGCCACCGTCATTACGCGCGCCTTTTCCGGACGGCCTGCGCGTGGCATCGCAAACCTGTTTACGGAAGAGGCTGAGCGAGTGCATGCAGAACCGCTCCCGTATCCGTGGCAAAACGCGCTGACACGGCCACTCCGAAAAGCTGGAATAGCCCGAGGCGACCCAGAGGTGCTGTCGCTCTGGGCTGGGCAGGGCTCCGCCATGGCCAAAGAACGCAGCGTGAAGGAACTTGTGTCCGCGTTACACCTGGAAATGGCCAACGCCGTGTTGAGACTGCCTCGGCGCACTCCGAGCGGAAACGGGACTCTCCATTTGGGATTCGTCGGCGGTCTCGGACCCGGAGCAGCTAGCCGCTTCTACCGCGAACTTGCGAAAGGTCCTAGCGTACGTGGGGAAGTGCTAGGGATGACGATGGTACACGCAGACCTCCATCGCGTCTTGGGTCACGTGTCTCGCGCAGAGAAGCGCAAGCTGGCTGAGTACCTGGGCGGTCTGATGGCGCAGTTGCAGGCAAGCGGGGCAGAGTGGGCCGCGATTCCAGCTGTCGCGCCCCACTACTGCCTTGCGGAACTGAAGGCAATCAGCCCGCTGCCATTCACCGACATAGTGCAGGCGACCCGCGACGAGCTGCGGGTGCGCGGGATGCAGCGTGTAAGCATCTTCGGAACGCGCTTCGTCATGGAGACAAAGATGTTCGGCGCGCTCGCCGACGTAGCGGAGGTAATACTTCCGGCACCTGAGGAAATCGAAGCGGTGCACAGTCTCTATCTCAGCCTCGTTCACCGTAGCAAAGGGACAGACGAGGATAAGGCCGTTTTGACGCAGCTCGCCACGGGCATCATTGAACGTGAGGGATTGGATGCGGTCGTGCTAGGTGGCACTGATTTCGCCTTGGTGCCGGAAGGTGAACTCGCATTTTCGAATGTCGACTGCTTTGCAGTCTATGTGCGCGCAGTCTTTCGAGACCTGGGCTCTCGTGACGAAGCAGACCTTGTGATGCGCTAGCCCGGTGCACGAGCCGCAATCCGGTGCATTCCGCCGCCCAGCTGTCGTTGCGTATGATTTCGTTCAGCGTGTACGTACTTACCGCATGGATTAAACGAGCGCAGGCTCCGAAGTGCCGGGCCGAGCTGACAGGTCCAGTTCCTTCCACGCATCGATCAGGCCCCGGCTTACTTCGATGAAGCGTATCTGGGGTCCCGTCAGGATTTGGACGATAAAGCACGTTAGCAGTGAAGCATGTATTTCGAATCAATAACTTAGCGGGGTCTGTAGGTTGACAAGCTTTCGAGAAAATCTTCGGATCCTAAGCGTGAACGCATCGCGGAGAAAACAAAGGAGATGCTAAGCCCGTGAATCTCGTTAGCGTGCTCCATCGTCCGAATTCTAACGGGGACCCTATGGGAACCTTCGCGCGAGATCTCGCATACCAGGGGGGTCCAATCTGGAGAACGGAGTTGGCTTCACCGGCGCGGCGACAGGTAGCGGAATGAAGCGCCCCACAAATGAGGAACGGGAGCTCTTATTGGACCTGTAGAGTGGGCCGATGGGGATTGGCGTTGGGGATCTGTCAAAGGCGTTTGGAACAACCCACAAGCTTCGTGCTGGTGAGAATACGTAGCATTCCGGTTCAGCCTCTCAGCCAAGAGCACGCATCCTAGATTGAAGCTAACGCGAAGTTCGACCCAACTGCTGCGTTTACCGCCCATCCTATTTACTCGGGGTCAGCTCCAAGTCCCCTCAACCAAGCCGGAAAGGCTCCGATGTTCACACGATCTGAGAAATTACTGATTCCCCTTGAAAAGCCCGCCAATCCCGATCCGAACGGAGCCGCTGCAATCCAGGAGCTCCTCGGAGGCAAGTTCGGCGAAATGTCGACACTCAACAACTACCTCCACCAGTCCTTTGGCTTCAAAGAGAAGAAGAAGCTCAAACCATTCTATGACTTAGGGAATCTCTGCACAAGTTTGCATCCACAACCTGATTGATTAGCTTGGAGTCAGTGGTGGAGGGGCGATGAAGCAGCAGAGTCTGGCGGCACGGTCTGTGTTTGAGAAGTATGGGCGGAAG
>JAABUZ0100009232.1_pt1 | contig 11342 bp, 11 predicted proteins | sample 5562091 | NCBI WGS metagenome assembly JAABUZ01 (sample SAMN12813069, study PRJNA571459) | rock metagenome | isolation source: Antarctica rocks | place: Antarctica: Victoria Land, Linnaeus Terrace sud | collected 2015-12-21
CGATGTCAAGATCGTGTTGTCCGGGGCGGGTGCGGCCGGATCCGCGATCACCCGGCTGCTGCTCGCGGCCGGGGCCCAGCACCTTGTCGTGTGCGACGTCGACGGCGTGCTTCATCGTGCACGCCCCAGCCTCGACGACAACTCGCGGTGGCTCGCCGCCCACACGAATCGGGCGGGCGTCAGCGGTACGCTCCGTGCCGCCCTGGCTGGCGCCGACGTCTTCATCGGCGTTAGCGCTCCAGCGATCCTGACCGGGAACGACATCGCCACGATGGCCACAGGCGCCATCGTCTTCGCGCTCGCCAACCCCGACCCCGAGGTTGACCCGGCGGAGGCCCGTCAGCACGCTGCGATCGTCGCCACCGGGCGCAGTGACGAGCCAAACCAGATCAACAACGTGCTGGTGTTCCCGGGGGTCTTCCGCGGGCTGCTGGACGCGGGCGCCCACGACATCAACGTACAGATGGAGGCAGCTGCCGCCCTCGCTCTCGCAGACGTGCTGCGGCCGGACGAAGTCAACCCATCGTTCATCGTGCCCAGCGTCTTCGACCCCGAGGTCGTCCGTGCGGTAGCCGACGCCGTCCGGCTCTCCGTCGAGGCACACCCCGTCCCGCCGACACAAGCGAACAGCGAGCTGAAGCCCACCTGACGGCCCGCACCAGGAGCCTGCCGACGGTCACCGCTTCGGCGCCAGTCCCGCCGGATGCCAGGCCGGGCTTACCGGGTCGGTGGCCGGGGGGAGTCTTACACAGTGCTGCTAACCGGACGCCCGGTACCGGCCTACGACGTCACCCCCGACGCCCAACTACCCCACCTGTCCGGACTGCTCAAGGTAGTAGACGCCTGGCTGGCACTCGACAGCAGCTACTAACCACCTGCCTCGGCCCGAACGCGATGCAGCCGCCCCCAGCCGGGCGACCGCGCTGAGGACTTGGTGCGCCACAACGGCGGCAAGGCCGTGTTCGTCGGCCGTTCACCACCGCCCTGCGGGTCCTGGTTCCCGTCTTCTCGGGCATGAGCCGCATCCCCTACGCCAAGTTCCTGGCCTGGAACGCGGCCGGCGGAGCGCTGTGGGCCACCGCGTTCGTCCTGCTCGGCTACGCCGCCGGCAGCCAGTACCGGCGCGTCACCCACAACGCGACCCTGTTCGGGATCGGCCTGCTGGTCCTGATTGCCGCGGTCCTCGCCATCAAACGGTTCAGGTCCCGCCGCAGCAGACCGAGCGCCACATAGCGCGGCGGCGTGCGGTGGGTGCCGCTACGCCCGGGCCACTGGGCAGGGCTTTGAGCCAACCCATTGGGGTGGCCCGCTGTGCGATCATTAGCTCCGGCTCGTTCAGTTCACAAGAAAGGGTCCCAGTGGATTCAGATCGCGGGCTCACCGTGAACGTAGGGGCGCTGCACGTCGACGTACCACGTTCACTGGGCTACTTCGGCGGTATCGGGTTAGCGGTCGGCGCCGGGCTGCTCGACCCCGCGTTGGGCCTGTTCATTGCGGCAGTCCCAATCGTGAAGATGCTCAACAACGCTCAGCTGCCCAGGCCGACGCGCTTCCTGGCGCAGATCTTTGACGGCGCCGCTCAGCCGGTAGGTGGCGACGGTGCCGGAACGGTCCGCCTGATGCGGCCACCCCACCTGGGCTCCGCCACCGCCAGGCGCGATCAGTCCACCCAGGAGGACGCCGAGGCGCCGCACCCAGCACCCGGCTCGGACCGGCCACCGACGCAGGCGACCGCCCGGCGGGGATTTTCTGAGGAGCAGCGCGCCGCCGGCCAGCTCAAGGCGGGCCAGACCCGCGCCGAGCTGGCCGAGATCCGCACCCAGGTCAGCAGCGGTGAACTGGGCTGGGCGCAGCTGCTCGAGCGGGCACAGGGAAAAGACGTCGCCGGAACACTCAGGGTCGGTCCAGCGCTTCGCTCGCTGCCCGGCATCGGACCAGTCCACGCACAGCGGGTCCTCGCCGACCTCAACCTCGACGCCGACCGTCGACTCCGCGGCCTCGGCCAACGCCAGCGCAAGGCGCTGATCGACGCCCTCACCTCACCACAGCCCTGATCTGCGGCCATGCCGAGACGACGACGCCAGGACGGGGTAGCGCTTTGCATGGAAGTCGGTGGCGCTGGTGAAGTAGGTCCGGTAGCCGGCTTCGGCTACTGCCCGTGCCAGCGGGACGACCAGGTGGTCTTGTCGGCGCCGGACGGTCCGACGAGCAGATCGTTGTGCCGCGCGTGAGGGCGACGCTGGCAGCCAACGCCTGCCACTGGGGGGTGCACTGCGGCCAGCCTCAGCTATGCGGCCTGCAGACCTGCGTTATGACCGGCGGGCCGCCGGTGGTGTGAGCGTTCCCTGCGCTGCCCTCGTCCCCGACGGGCCGCCGCCCGGACCGCGAAGGATGTACGCCGCGCCCACCGCCAGCAGCGATCCGGCCAGCGGTCCGAGCAGGTAGACCCAGACGCCACCCAGTCCCCCGCCGGCGATCGCCGGTCCCAGTGAGCGCGCCGGGTTCATCGACGCGCCGCTGACCGGACCTGCCCACAGCCCGGCGAGCACGATGTAGGCACCGACACCGAACGCCGACAGCGAACCGATGTTCTGCGCCGTCGAGGCAGTCCCGAGGATGACGCTGACCAGACCCAAGGTCAGCAGGCCCTCCACGACAGCGGCCTGCACGGTCGTGAAACCCCGGCCGGGCATCGTGGCTCCCAGCCGGCCAGCAGTGCCGAACGTCACCCGAAGCACCAGACAGGCGGCCACCGCACCCGCCAGCTGCGCTGCCACATAGCCCGGGACCCGGCGCCAGGCGAAATCGTTGCGCAGCGCGAACGCCACGCTCACCACCGGGTTGAGGTGCGCACCCGAGACGGCACCCATGAACAAAATGACTGACAGCACTGTCAGCCCAGGTGCAGTGACCGCCGCCACCCGGCCGACGCCGCCGCCGGTCCTGGCCTCCAGCACGGCGCCGCCGGCGCCAGCGAGCACCAGCAGGAACGTCCCGAACAGCTCGCTGAACAACCGGCGCCACTCATAGGCAAGGTTAGCGAAGTCCCGGGCCCACACAGGTTCGGGCTCCAACAGCTCCGCTGTGCGGACCGTATGCCTTCGGCGCCAAGCATGATCGGCACCCGATGGAGCCGTCTCCGTCGAACCGGCCACGTGAGCCGCGTGTTCGCCATCGGTCTCGGTCATCGAACCTGCCGATCTGATCCCACTACTGGTCCCTTCCCGGGTCCCGGTGGAGCTTCCGAGCACCTCCATACCGTCTGAAAGCCCGTCGAGCCAGTGGGGGAGATTGTCCCGGGGCCCGGAGGGCAAGGGTAGGCGGGCCGCAGCTGACGTTGCTACCGACTGACGACGTCATACGGGCTGGCACGCCGACGCAGAGCTTGACGACGCCGATCGAGGTAGCCGGGCGCCGGCCGGTGGCAACCGGCCGCCGACCAGCCGGTAGCCACTCACCAGATGCGAGGTTGCATGCTGGCTGGTAGCAGCCCGCGACCCAAGGAGATTGCCGTGGCCCGCAACGCCAACACCGAGCAAGACCAGACTGAGCACAACCCGATCAGCGGAGGGGCAGACGCGGAACTTGCAAGCTCCGGTCCCGCCACCGCCACCGTGAAGCTGCCATTCGTGCAGGCAAGCCTTTCCCTGCCACCGGCCAAAGCCCGGTTCGGCGGCTCGGACGGGGATGCAGGTCGCGCTGCCGGGACGGCCGGAGTGGAACGGCTAGCGCTCTACGGCGGCACTGCGGCGCTCGGGGTCCTTGGAGTCTTGGAATGGCCAGTCGTGCTCGCCGCCGCCGGCGGCACTTATCTCCTGTCCCGCCTGGCGGGCCGATCCGGCTCCGGGGAGAGTGGGTCGCACGCCCCACATCACGACCATGACCATGTCCATGACAAGGACTGCGGCCACGCCACCGTCCGTCATGGCAACCACACCGACTATCTGCACGACGGACACCGCCACGCCGCACACGACGACCACTGGGACGAGCACTGAACCGAACGAAGCTCAGTACGTGATCGCCGGTCGAGCTTAGCCGGCAGACACCAGGCTGAATGCTTGACCCCGCCCGGATGCTTGCCACAGACCCGTTGAAGGAGATCCACCATGGCCAACCCCGCTGCCGCGATCGCCCGCCTGCTGCCGGTCCCCCAACGCCAGCTACCACCGCCGGACAGCTTGGCGTTCTATGGGGTGTCTCCGAAAAACCGGTGACACTCCACTACGCCGTGCTGGCTGCCGTCGGTGTCGTCGGAGTCGTGGAATGGCCCGCGCTGCTCCTCACCGCCGTAGCCCAGGGGCTGGTCGACCGCCGAACCGGCGCGCTCGAAGCCAGACTCAGCCACCAAAGCCGCTGACCTCCACCGTTGCCCAACCGAGCCGACCCTCCGAGCCGGACAGCTGGTCGGCGAAGATCGGTCCGCAGCTGGCCGCAGTCAGGCGTCGCGCTGCGCCTCAAGTGACTGCTGGTCGGTGCTCACCTGGGTGTAGCCGACGATGGTCACCCGCGCAGTCGGTCAGAAGTCGGCGCGTTCACCTCGGTTGGCCTTCTGCCCGCGCCGACGCCGGGCGCGGAGTCCGAGCGTCCCCGCTCTCCTCCCCCACCCGGCACACGGCACTTGGAGGCGCACCAGCGGCTCACCCAGGCGGGGTTCTCGTCGTCATTCGACACCGGCACCGGCTAGCGTGTTCTGGCGCAGGGCGCGCTACATCGTAGTGCGGGAGACACCCCGCTCTCGACACGGACAAGCCGGCCGGCGCACCTGGGCAGCCCTGGCATTCACGTCAGGTCGGCGTCATCGCCGACACCTATTCGGCGCTCAACAGCAGGACAGGACAGGATGTTGGACGAGCTCAGGTCATCGGGCAGCCAGAGGTGCGCTGCGCTGCTCATGGCCCTCGCGGTAACCGGATGCAGCAGCGGCGGGGCGGCCAGCCAGCAGGTGCTCCCCGCAGCTTCGCCCGCATCGCCGACCGACACGGCCCGACCGGCCCCCAGCCCGTCGAGCAGACCAGCCCAGGTCGTCCCTACCCCGTCGGCTGCTACGGCCTCGGCCAAAACACCGGCCACACCAGCGGCACCCACCCTGTCAACTGCCGCAGCGGGCTGCAGCAACAACCAGGTCACCAACCCGGTACGTGCCGCCCTCGAGCACGCCGACGGCCGACCCGCAAGCACGACCGTGCCCGGCCGCAGCTACCTCGGTGCCTGCGGCGCGACCTCCTACGCAGTCGCCAGCTTCCAGCCGTCGCCGACAGCCACCTCCCAGCAGAAGGTCAACTTCCAGGACCACGGCGCCAACCCCGAGTTCTTCATCCAGCACGGCTCCAGCAGCTGGACGCTCGTCGGCTCCGCACCCGGACCCCCCTACCCCCCCGGCCAGGGCGGCTGCGTCACCTTCACCCGCGCGCCCCTGCAGCTGCGAACCCTGTGGAACAACTGCCAGGCCAACTGAGCCGTACCGCCCGCCGCCAGGTACGCCGGCAACCACACGACCCAGCAGCCACCCGTGGGCTGTCACCGCCGGAGCCGGGCCTGGTCGTCTGTTACCGCCGGCGAGTGCCCGCCCCGTCCCGCGGCCGCATCGCGCCCCGATTGAGGACTGGTTCGAGCGGCCCGTAAGGCCGGTGTCCGGCAGTGCGGTGGGCTCGCCGGCTGGGGTGTCGCTCCCGGTTGTGGTGGTGGCGTTGGGCCGGCCGGGGAGGGCGAGGCTGCCGATGGCGCCGAGCAGGCAGACAGCGGCGGCGACAATGCAGGCGGTGTGCAGCCCGCTCATGAACGAGCTGTTGAAGTCCGCGAGCAGGCGCTGCTGGAGGCCGGCGGGTGTGTGGGCGAGGGTCTGGATGGCGGCGGCGACGGAGGAGCGGGCTGCTCCGTGGGCGGCTGCGGGCAGGTCGGCGGCGAAGGCGGTGGCGTCGATGCGGTGGGCGTAGAGGGAGAGGAAGACGCTGCCGATGACGGCGACGCCGAGGGTGCCGCCGGCTTCGCGGGTGGCGTCGTTGACGGCGGAGCCGACGCCGGTCTTGGCCGGGGGCAGGACGCTGAGGATGGATTCGGTGGCCGGGGCGGAGGTGAGGCCGAGTCCCAGGCCCATGAGTACCATGATCCCGATGACGGATCGGTAGGGGATGAAGGTGGTCGCGACCGACATCCAGGCGAAGGAGGCGGCGAACAGGACCAGGCCGGTGACGACGATGGGGCGGGTACCGATCCGGCCGGCGAGTTGGACGCCGACGACGGAGCCGATGGCGATGGTGACCGCGACGGGAAGGATCCGCGCGCCGGTGGACAGAGTGCCGTAGCCGCGGACGAACTGGAAGTACTGGGTGATGAGGAAGATGAACCCGTACAGCGCGAAGAAGCAGACGGTCACTGCCCCGCTGGCGGCGGAGAACGCGGGCGTCCGAAACAGGGAGACGTCGAGCATGGGGTCGGCGCTGCGGTACTCCAAGACGATGAACCACATAACCAGGGCGGCGGTGATCGCGAACCCGAGCAGGGTCGGGACCGATCCCCAGCCTCGGGCTGGGGCTTCGATGATGGTGTAGACGAGCGAGCTGATCGCAGCGGAGGAGCTGATCAGGCCGGGGATGTCGACGTGGGCCTCGGCCGGGTTGCTGGACTCGGGCACGAAGGCGAAGGCCAGCCCGGCGCCGATCAGGGCGACGGGGACCAGAGCGATGAACACCGAGGGCCAGGCGAAGTGCGCAAGCAGCAGGCCTCCGGTGACCGGGCCGACCGCGACCCCGAGGCCGGTGACCGCACCCCACAGGCCGATGGCCTTAGCTCGTTCGCCGCGGTCGGGGAACACGTTGTTGATCACCGAGAGGGTCGTGGGGTAGATCAGGGCCGCGAATGCGCCCATCACGAACCGGACGGCGATCAGGGCGGCCGGGGTCCCGACCGCGGCGCCGACGCCGCTGGCCGCGGCGAAGCCGAGCAGCCCGAGCAGCAGCGCCGGGCGGCGCCCGAAACGGTCGCCGAGCGAGCCGGCCGTGAGCACGAGTGCGGCGAAGGCGAGGTTGTAGCCGTCGACAACCCACTGCAGATCCTTCGTCGAGGCGCGGAGCTGTCGCCCGAGGTCGGGAAGGGCGACGTTGACGATGGTGACGTCGAGGTTGATCGCGAACACGGCCAGGCAGACGGTCGCCAGGACCACGCCGCGGCGTGCCGGGGAGGCATCGAGGTTCATGAGCTAGCTCCTTGTGGGCAGGGGGGCTGGGCAGTCGGGTGTGTGGTTGCTGGCGCTCGGCTCGGCTCGGTCGGAGCCGGTCGAGGCCGGGGATGTGGCCGGCGGCCTGGCCGGTCCGGAGGGCCGGTGGCTAGGTGGGTCGCACGTTGCGGCGGGCGACGCGCACCATCAGGGCGCGGGGCATGACCCGGTAGCCGCTGGACAGCATCCGGTTGCTCAGCCCGCAGATCACTGTCGGTCCGCGACGGGACTCGAAGGCGTGCAGCCCGACCTCGGCGACCTGCGCCGGGCTCTGCCGCCCGCGGGCCATGACCTGTTTTCCGGCGGCGGCGACCTGGAAGAACTGGGTCTCGGTCGGGCCTGGGCACAGGGCCAGGACGCGCACGCCGGACTGCCGGGTCTCTTCCCACAGCGCTTCGGTGAAGGAGAGCACGAATGCTTTGGTCGCGCCGTACACGGCCATCGTCGGGATCGGCTGGAAGCCGGCCGTGGACGCGACGTTGATGACGCCGCCGCTGCCGCGGGCTGCCATGGCGGGAAGCATCCGGGCCGTCAGGGCGACGAGCGAGCCGCAGTTGAGCTGGATCTCGCCGGCGACGTTGGCGGGGTCCTCGTCGAGGAACAGGTCGTGGGAGCCGATCCCGGCGTTGTTGATCAGCAGGTCGATGGTCGTCCCGGTGGCCTGGAGGTCGTCGGCGAGGGAGTCGGCGGCGTCCGGCCGTGACAGGTCGGCGGCCAGCACGGTCGCTCTGATGCCGGGGTGGTTGGTCTGCAGCTCCTCGGCGAGGGTGCGCAGGCGGTGCTCGCTGCGGGCGACGAGGACGAGGTTGACGCCGCGGGCGGCGAGCTGGCGGGCGAACTGCTCGCCGATGCCGCCGCTGGCTCCGGTGACCAGGGCGGTCGTGCCCGGTTTGATCTTCATCATGGTTTCCTCTTCGAATGCTGGGATGGGGATGGGGATGGGGATGGGGATGGGGATGGGGATGGGGATGGGGTGAGCGGTGACGGGTGCGCGCGCGGGTCAGGCAATGAGCCCGACGGCGTGGAGCACGAACTCGAGGACGGGCACGCCGGCGATGGCGCCGATCTGGCCGAAGCTGGCGACTGAGGCGATGCTCCCGCTGACCTCCAGGCGTTTGACACTGTCAAGGGATAGGAGACGAGCATGCTCCGCCCGCTTGACACTGTCAAGTAGTGGGGTGAGACTGAGCCGTATGGCGCCATCGGAGATGTCTGACCTCGACGTCCGAGCAGCCCTGCTGGCCGCGGCTCGAGCCGAGCTCGCCGAGTGCGGTCACGCGGCGATCAGCCTTCGCGCCGTCGCCCGGCGCGCCGGGGTGTCTCACGCTGCGCCCAAGTACTACTTCGCCGACCGCGCCGCCTTGCTGACGGCAGTCGCGACCGAGGGCTTCAACGAGCTGGCTGCCGCCTTGCGCTCAGTGCGCGCGTCGCTGGCCACCTTCGGCCAGGCCTACATCGACTTTGGCCTCGCTAACCGCGCGCTGTTCGACCTCATGTTCCGGCCCAACGAGCTGCACGCCGGCGACCCAGAGCTGCTGCGCGCCCAGCGGGCGGGGATCGGGACGCTGAACTCGGTCGTCGCCGTCGCGGAGGGCCAGACCGAGCCGGTAGGGGTGGCCTCACCTGAGCTCACGCTGATCTGCTGGGCGCTGGTGCACGGCCTCGTCGTCCTCACCCGAGACGGAGCACTGCAGTCCGGAGCGAGTCGCTCCGACCGCAGCGGACCCGACCTTGCCCACGACCTCGCCGCCGCCTTTACCGCAATCGTGACTGACTAATGACCGCAGGCCGGCTCCTACTGTCTGAGAGCAGGGCACTGCGGGAGCGAGGGCGACCGCACGACCCAACTTGAACTGAAACTCGAACCGGGTTCGACTCTTATAGTCGTGACCGGCAGTGTCAAGGCGGGGCGTGCCGCTGCCGCGTCCACCGGGAAGGGAGCAGCATGAGCCGTCAGCCGCCGACGCCGGCGCCCTGGCCCTGGGAGCAGCCCTCCCCCCCGCAACGGCGGGGTCGCGAGCGCAAGGCGAGGATCGTCGCCTCGGCTGCGGCTCTGATCAACGCCCACGGCCCGGAAGGGGAGGCGTTCACCCTCCGGGCTGTCGCCGACGGGGCGGGCACCTCACCGGCGTCGATCTACCACTACTTTCCAGACGCCGAGGCGGTGGTCGCCGCCGTCGCCACCGAGTACATGGAAGGCCTGCTCGCGGCCACGGCGAAGGTCCACGCGGCACAGCACCCCAGCTATGAGGTTCACCAACGTGCGCTGGTCCACGCGTTCTGGCGGTCCTTCGCGGCCCGGCCCGGGTTGCGCGCGCTCTGGTTCCAGCGCCGGGCCAGCGACGCCGTCATCGCGATCCACGAGCGCTACCTCGAGATCGTGGCCGAGCAGCTGCAAGCGGCGGCCGCGCGGTACATCGACGACCCCGGCGAACTGCTCGACTACCAGATGGTGCTTGAAATGTCAGGTGCTCTGTTCCAGCTGGCGTTCAAGCTCGACCCAGGAGGCGATCCCCGAGTCATCGAGGAGATCCACCGCAACGCCTGGGCCTTCCTCAACCGCCGAGCCTTCAAGGCTGAGCACCAAGCCACGGGGCATGTCGCTCCGGCCAGGAAGTGATCGGCGCCGAAGGACCTCGACGATCAAACGGTGGGGCCAACTTCGGCTAGAACCCCGCCCCCGTCACTGCCAAGTGGAGCCACAGTTCTCTGGAACCCCGCAGCGTCAATCCAAGCGTCCATTTCAGCGACAGAACTGATTGTCTCCGCGGTCACTGAGACATCATCTCTGCGCTCAACGCGGGTCCGTAAGACGACGACCGCCCTGCGGGACCGTCGGACCTAGCCCCTGTTCTCTCACCCGGCGGCGTCGCGACACCGACAAGTAACGGGGAGACGCACGACCATCGGTGTGACGTAGGTTGCATCGAGCCCGACGGACGGTCGTTCCGCCGGCCGAGGGAGCCAGCATGCCTGCAGCAACCGGACCGACGCGGCGACGTGCCGCCCTCGCGATCGGGACCGTCGTCAGCACCACCGCCGTCGCCGGGCTGAGCCTGGTCGGCGGCGCGACAGCCGCCGGTGCCTCGACGGCGCGACCGACCGCCCGGGTGCTCTCCGCCTTCCCGTCCGACCGGCTCACCGTGCCCGACCGCTCGCAGCTCACCGGTCGGCGGGTCGCGCTGCCGGTCACCGGCTGCTCCACCAGCCCGACCACGTGCAACGAGCTGCGGCTGATCGACCAGCTCGACGGCTTCGACCTCGACCCCCGGCTCGCGCTCCGGTTCGACCGGGCGGTCGACCCCGCCGCTGTCGCCAGGGCGACGACGGTGGTCGGCGGCCGGGACCACGACGGGGACGGCGACGCCGACGACGCCGGGGGCCGCGGCACCGGCATCGACCGGGTCGTCTACGACGCGACGACCCACACCGTCTACGCGCACCCCGCCGCGCAGCTCACGCCCGGCACCACCTACCGGATCGTCGTCCACGGCTCGCGCGCCAGCGGTCTGCCAACCAGCGTCACCCCCTTCACCACCGAGAGCGCGACCACCGGCCTGCTGGCCATGCGCCGCCAGCTCGACGACGGGTCGGCGTTCCGCGCCGCCGGCATCAGCGGCGACGCGCAAGGGCTGCGCATCGAGCACGTCTTCCCGGCGACCGGGGCGACCCTCACCTACACCGCCGACCTCGGCTCGAGGAAGACGCAGACCTCCCAGGTGCTCAACACCTCACCGCTCGCGGCCGGCTCCTACGTCTTCGGCTCCTACCTCGCGCCCTCGTGGCTCGACCCCAGCATCGCCATCCCGCAGACGCCGACCCGGGGCCCCGGCCCGGCGGTTACCGGCCGGGCCCGGGTGCCGTTCGTGCTCATCGTCCCGGTGGGCACCGCACCGCGGGGCGGATGGCCCGTCGCCGTCTTCGGCCACGGCTTCACCCGCACGGACGCCGACCTGTTCCTCGCCGCGGACCTCAACGCCAGCAAGGGCCTCGCGACGATCGCGACGGACGTCGTCGGCCACGGGTACGGCTCGGGAAGCACGTGGAGCGTGACCAGCGCCGGGACCACCACGACGTTCCCGGCCTACGCCCGCGGGTTCGACCAGAACCACGACGGGACGATCAC
>JAABUZ0100009233.1_pt1 | contig 11342 bp, 15 predicted proteins | sample 5562091 | NCBI WGS metagenome assembly JAABUZ01 (sample SAMN12813069, study PRJNA571459) | rock metagenome | isolation source: Antarctica rocks | place: Antarctica: Victoria Land, Linnaeus Terrace sud | collected 2015-12-21
CAGCTCGCCCCCAAATCCCACACTCGAGGGCCCGCCACGCGACTCACCCTCCGGTCCGACAGTCCCCTCACCCACACACGCCCGCTACGCGTCACCCAAGACCGCTTGATGGCGAATCGAGGCTAGCTCTCAGATCGACACCGAATTCGGCTGCGATTTCTTCCAAGCTGAGACTGGTCTCGGGCTTGCGGAGCGCCGAAGCCATCGAGATTCGCGCGCCTAGTTCATCGAGCATCGGTCCTTGCGAGGCGAGGATCGTGGCCCATTTCGCGATGTCCTCAACGCGACCCTCGGTTGCTGCTTTGAGTGCCGCAGTGAGGCGGGACTCCTCTTCCTCGTCCTTTCTGATTTGCTTTCGGATACCGGTCGTCCGCGCAACTTCAGCCCCGTTATCTGCCAAGAGCCCTAGCAGCTCTGTCTCCCGCTCGTCGTACTTGTGCCGAACGACGAACCCATCTAGGAACTCGAGCAGGAGAGCGGGATCGTCGTTATAGCCGCGAGCCATCCGACCCGTTTCCTCTTGACCGAGGTCACCAAGCCGAAGGCGAATCGGCGCACCCGTTGGATCGGCCGGCCTTTCTCCTCGGGTTCGGATCGCGATGCGTTGGCTGCCAGCCGCGTCCACAAATCGAACGGTTGTCTTAGCGGGCATACGGTCCGGGTCATCTGCATCCTCATCGGGCCCGAGCCGTCCTCCAAGGGCGGCGCGAATGCTCAGCAGGGCGGTGGACTTACCCGAGCCGCGTCCGCCAATGAGGCAGTTGAGGTTGGACGAAAAGTCCAGCGTCACTCTGACCGGACCCCGTTCAGAGCCTCGCCGCCGATCTTGTTCAGCGCCAACACTTGCTCATGAAAGTGATCGACCATGATCTCGGCCTTGAGTCGGATCGCGTGGTCGTGGCTTTCGACGTAGCGGCGGAGCTTCTTCTTCGCCCGCTTGGCGTCGAACTCCGGATCAGCCTCAACGGTCTTGACGAGCTTGTAGTAGCTGTCGACCGGCGTGTAGTACGCGAGCACATCGAGGATGAAGCCCTCCTGGATGGCCTGCTTCATCGTGTAGCTATGGAACGGACGGTGCCGCACGCGGCCATCCGGCTGCGGCTCTGACTCACCGAAGATCTCGAGCGTCTTGTTCTTAGGGCCTATCCCTGTTGGGCGTTTTGGAGTTGGGCGGTGTGGGCTTTCTTGAACGCGATCAGGCCGGCGGCGAGTTGCATGAGCGCGAGGTGGTTCTCGGCCTTCTTGGACCAGCGGATGAGCAGGGCGCGGTTGCGGTTCATCCATGAGTGGCAGGCCTCGACGACCCAGCGCCGTGCCCGCCAGGTCGGGTCGCGGACCTTCTCGGCGAGTTCTTCGCCGCGTGTGCGGATGTGCGGCTCGAGGTGCTGGGAGACCGTCAGCTCGCGCACGGCGTCGTAGTCGTAGCCGCGATCCAAGCACAGGCCTTGAGGCCGCTCGTCGCTCGGGATCGGCCGGGTGATCGGCGAGGAGACCAGCGTGGCCTCCAGCAGCTTCATGTCATGCCGGTTGGCGCCGTCGTGCGCCAGGCCGATCGGGACGCCCGCGCCCTCGCAGAGAACCGATCGCTTCGCCCCTTTTTGGCTCTGTCAGTGGGATTGGGGCCCGTCTGCTCACCCCCCAGCGGCGCCTTGGTCATCGCCCCGTCGGCCGCCAGCCATGCCCAGTCGATACCGACCTGCTCGTCGTAATCGAGCAGCCCCTGACGCCAGATCTCGTGAAAGACACCGGCCTGCTCCCACTGCTGAAAGCGCCGGTGCGCCGTGCTCGAGTTGCAGATGCCGGTGGCGTCCAGCGCGTTCCACTGCATTCCGGTCCTGAGCACGAGCAAGATGGCGTCCATCACCCGCCGCTTGGGCACCCCACGCCGATGCGTCCCTAGCGGGTGCGGCGCCGGCGCCGGGAGCAACCGCTCGACGCGCCCCCACAGCCAATCGGGCATCCGCCAGCCATCGTCACCATCGACGAGCCCCATCACAGACCTCCTGATCGAGTGGCACACGGCCGGCCGATCAACAGTTCGTCACACGCTCCATAAACCCTCCTACAGGGCTACGCCCTTAGGCGTCGCCGTGAATGCGAAGTAGCTGGCGTTCGGCAGCAGCTTCTTAGCCTCCATCAGCCGGTTGACCTGGTCCTCCAGCGTCTCATCGTCCTCCGCGCCGCCGGCCTCCGAGAGTGCGGTGGCCATCGCTGCCGATGTCCGACCACCCTGGCTGGAGTGGGCCTCGTCGATGACGATGGCAAAGCGCCGACCGCGGTGCTCGCTGCCGATCTCGTCGAGGATGAAGGGGAACTTCTGGACCGTGGAGATGATGATCTTCTTGCCGTTGGCGATGAACTTGCGCAGGTCGCCCGACCGCTCGGCGTGGCCGACGGTGGCGCCCACCTGAGCGAACTGCTTGATGGTGTCGCGGATCTGCTTGTCGAGGAGGCGCCGGTCTGTGACGACGGTGATCGAGTCGAAGATGTCGGCGTCGTCCTTCTTGAGCCCGATCATCTGGTGTGCCAGCCAGGCAATCGAGTTGGACTTGCCGCTGCCCGCCGAATGCTGGATCAGGTAACGCCGGCCAGCTCCATGCGTCTCCACGTCGGACAAGAGCTTGCGGACCACGTCGAGCTGGTGGTAGCGCGGCCAGATCTGGTCGGCCTTCTTCTTCCCGGTCTTCTCGTCCTTGGTTTCGACGACCTGGGCGTAGTTCTCGAGGATGTCGGTGAGTCCCTCACGCGTCAGGACGCGCTTCCAGAGGTATTCGGTCTTCAACCCGGCCGGGTTCGGCGGATTGCCCGCCCCGTCATTCCAACCCTGGTCAAACGGCAGGAACCACGAGGCCTTGCCCTTGAGGTGGGTGCAGAACTGCACCTCCTGGTCGTCGACGGCGAAGTGGACCACGGACCGCCCGAACTCGAACAGCTTCTCGCGCGGGTCCCGGTCTCGTTTGTACTGTTCGACCGCATCCTGGGTCGTCTGCTTCGTAAGGTTGTTCTTCAGCTCGAACGTGGCAATCGGCAGCCCGTTGATGAACGCCGCCATGTCGAGCGCGCGCTGCGTCTCGTCGCGGCCGTACCGCAGCTGGCGGGTCACGCTGAACCGGTTGCTGGCGACACCCAGACTTTCGCGGCGGGCGACACGGTGTGGCGCCCGTACGCCGGTGGCGTGGCTGCCGGACGTACGGGAAGCGGAACCGTGACGTGCCCGGCGGGCAGCACGCCGTTCGATGTTGGCTTCTTCGACATTCCGGGCGTTGGAAAGTACCTCAACGGCGCTCGCACGTTCACCGGGGCCGGCCAGTCCGACGCGTTCCGCGTCGCGATACCGACGACAAATCCGTACATGGTCGAGGTGAGAGTGGACCAGGGCGGGATTACCTTGACAAGCGACTCTTCGTCGGGGCGGCGGTCTGAGACGTTCACCGAGAACCGTAACTTCGCGCTCGGAACCCTCGCCCCTGGAACGACGCTGTTGACGGTGGCGCCCGAACCCGGCCCCCAAGCGCGCTATCACCTGAGGCTGGTGCGCGCGCCGCTGCAGCTCTACGACCTCGGGCGCGATCGCTCGTCGGTCCAGCCGGGGCAGTCGATCACGCAGAAGTTCTCCTTCGACGGGCCCGCGACCGTCACGGCCGTGGTCTTGCGGGTGCCTTCGCGGGGCGGAATCGTCCGCACGATTCTGCGAGATGAGCACTTCGAACCAGGGCTGCACGCGATCCGTTGGGATGGCCTGGGCGATGCGGGACAGCCGCTGCCCGACGGCATCTACAGCCTTTCCATTCGCTATCGCGATAGCGACGGCGTCGCCGACGACTTCTCTCGTCGCTTCGGGGTCGATCACCTCGCTCCGACGGTTGCGCTGGTGTCGACGGACGTCGTGGGACAGGGCACGCCGATTGCGCTCAGCGTGCTCGATCGGGGCACTGGGGTCAAGGCGGCGGTGCTCAACGTCGACGGACACCGCGTGGCTCGATTGCGGGCGCACAGCACGCGGATCGCCTACCGGCCCCGCGGCGGTTGGCGAGTAGGGCGCCATACGGTCGCCGTGACGGCGAGCGACCGCGCCGGGAACACGCGACGGTTTCGCGCACGCGTCTCTCGCCGCCGGTAAGAGTCCGAGGTTCGTGTGATGCGGGCGGGGTTGGTGGTTCTCGTCGCGCTTCTCTAGGCGGTGTCGTGGGCGAGTTCGGGGTGCGTGCGTTGGCCGCTGGGCGCGGCGGCGTGTTGTTCGTGGTCGACGTTCAACGTTTGCTCCTTCGCCAGAATCTGCACCGACATGACCTGAGCTCGGCTTGCGCGGAATGGGGGCCAGAGATCCCTGCGGCACGCCCCTTAGCGCGAGCGCCGGCTGGCGTCTGCCAGACGCACCGCGATGAGCTTCTTGACGAGCGCCTTCGGCAGCGGGCGGTCGACGGGGAAGTGCAGGGAGCTCTTGGTCATCGTGTAGCCGTCAAGCTCAGGGGGCGAGTTCTCGGCCGGTGGCACCTAGACCAGGGCAGCCAGGTCCATCCGCCGGGGCTGGGCGGCGAGCGCCAAGGTGGTCCTCGAGCGCTTACGGCATGCCGCGGTAGAGGCGCATGACCTCGAACGCGCCCGTCGCCCCGCAGCAGGCCGTCGTTGGTGGCCGGCACCATCGCCTCCGCTGCCGGGCATCCGTTTGTCGAGGCTGGGGAGCTCCACGGGCGCGCATGTAGCCTGCCGGCGAGCGGTCAGTTAGGCTCGGCTCGTGTGCGTTCGTCGCTCGATACTCGCCACGCTGCTCGCCGTGGCCCTGTCCGGGCTCGGGGTGCAGGTGGCAGCGGCAGCGGCCGTCGCACCGTTCCCGTTGCCCGGGAGCGGACCGCCGCCCCCTTCGGCGCCCGGACCGGTCCCCTCGCCTCTCGGCTCGGTGACCGAGGGGGTGAACGTCGGGCACACGGGCTTTCTGGCCGACTCGGCGCTCGTGCCGCCGTTGGTCAAGCGCTGGAGCGTGCGCTTCATCGCCCAGCAGATTCTCGCCATCGAAGGGCAAGCGTTCCTGGTCTCTCCCGGGGGTGTGTTGGCCGTCGACCTCGCGAGCGGACACGCGCGCTGGGCCACGCCGCTCAGCGAGGTGATGGGCGCGGCCTACGACCGTGGTCTGGTCTTGGTGAGCACCTTCGACGACCTTCATGCGCTCGACGCGCGGACGGGTCACAAGATCTGGAGGCGGCACCTGGCGGATACCGCCTTCGCCGATGAGCCCGTCGCCGAGGGCGGCGTGGTGTACGTGGTTCATGAGCAGAGCGGCGGGGAGTTGCATGCGTTTCGGGAGTCCGACGGCGCCGAGCTGTGGAGAGCAACGCCGGTGCACGGCTCGCGCTATCCGGCGCTCGATGCGGGCCGCGTGTACATGGCCGGGGAGTGCGGCAACGCCGCGGCCTACGACCGGCGCGACGGCAACCGGATCTGGTACCGCCCCACCTACTGTGAAGGGACTCTCGGCACCGTGGCGCCGTCGCTGTTCGGCGACCGCTTCTGGGTAGCGAGCGAAGAGAGCACCCGCACGGAAATGCTCGCGTCGCCAATCCTCGATGCGGGCACCGGCCGGCTGGTGGACCGCTACCAGGGCGATGGGCAGATCTTCGTGGACGGCCGCGTCGTGGTGCGCTACGGCGGCAACGCACTGCGGGCCCTCGACGAGACTCGCCCAGGGCGCATCCTCTGGCGGCGACACATGGGGGCCGCGGCGCTGATCGCCGTCGGACATAACGTCTATGCGGCCCGCGGAGGTGCGCTGCAGGCACTCGACTCCAAACGTGGCGCCACTCGTTGGCAGACGCGGCTGCCGGGCGGCGTCTATCCCGACGATCGTCCGATCACGCTCGCCGCCGCACCCGGGACGCTGCTCGCCGCAGGCGGCGGACGAGTCATCGCGTTTCGCAGCGCCGGGCGACATCGCCGCCGGTAGCCGTCACGTCCGTGAGCGGCGTCCCCGGAGGGTGCGCCGCACCATTCGCAGACCGCCGTTGGCTCGTCTTCCGGGCCGGGCCGGCGCGGCTGGTGCAACGAATCAGGAGGCTCCCGGTTCGTGCTCTTTCGTGGTGTCGCCTCGCGCGAGATCCCTGCGGCGTATCCGCTCGAAGCCATAGGTCATCAGGCCGCCGAACAGCAGGCCGCTGAGGAGCGCGGAGACCACCGACTTGTGCTCGGTCGTTTCGGTCAGGGTTCCGAACACCCCACCGGTCAGGATGAAGTTGGCGAGCATCTGCGCTCGGACGGAGCGGCGGGTTGGAGCCGGCGAGCGGTGCGCGGGCGGCTCGCCGGAGAGCACCGCGCGATAGGCGTGCCGCTTTGAGAGGTCCTCGCTGAGGAAGAGCGCGATCACGACAACGCCCCACCACCCGCTGACGAAGCTGTGGGTGGCGGCCAGGACGCGCGGGAACCGGTCCTCGCGGGGGATCCGTACGCGTAGAGCAGCAGCGAGACTATCATCGACGGCTCATACGCCGCCCGGCCCTGACCATTCTCGCGATACGCCCCATAGAAAGGGGTCAGGTCCATTGCTGGCGTGCGTCGCTTCGGTCCATGCGCGATCCAGCTGTCCTCCGTCCCGACCATCCACGTCGTGTCGCTGACCGTCGGGCACGGCGATATCTTCGGACGCCGGATAGAGTCGTCAGCATGACCCCTGGCGTTCTCGTCAGTCGCGTCGCCGGGGTTGGGTACCTCGCAATCGCAATCGCGTTGTTCGTCGGCGTTGGAGCGACGGGCGGTGGGGCGAACGTGGGCCTGCTCGTGCTTGCGCTCCTGCTGTTCTTCGCGTGCATCGCCGTGACGGCCTGGGATCGCAGGAGCTTGGGACGCCCGGCCATCTGGTGGATGCTCGCGGTGCTCGTGTTCGGCGCTCCCGGGTTCGCGCTCTACACATTCCGGCGTCGCCGTCACGCGGGCGAGGGCGGTCATCGAGCGCCCGTGCCCGTCTGGGTCGCCGCGCTCGGCTTCGCGTTTGTGGCCGGGGTATCGAGCGTCGCCGGAGTCGGCGTCGGCTCGATCAAGCCCTATCGGACCCCGAGCGAGGGAATGGCGCCGACACTGAAGGTCGGCGACCGCGTCATAACGAAGGAGAAGCGCGGATATCACCCCAAGCGCAACGAGGTCGTCGTGTTCCACCCGCCGATCGGCGCATCGGACGACCCACAATGCGCCGTGCCCCAGACGCAGTACGAGATGTGCTCTAAGGCGACGCCGACCGACGACCGCGTGACGTTCATCAAGCGCGTCGTCGCCGTCCCCGGAGACGCTGTCGCGTTCCGGCACGGGCGCCTGGTCCTCAACGGCGCCGTTCAGCGCGAGCCGTTCACCTCGGCGTGCGGCGCGGGCGAGGGGTGCAGCTACCGGCCGCGGATCATCATCCCCACGGGGCACTATTTCGTCCTCGGCGACAACCGCGGCTCCTCCCAGGACAGCCGCTTCTTCGGCCCGGTGCCGGGGTCCTCCATCCTCGGCCCCGCCGTGTGGCGCTACTGGCCGCCAAGCCGGGTCGGCTCGGACGCGCTGTCTGGCTGACCGGGTCGTTGCGCGATCAGGGAGAAGTACAGTGTCGAGCACGAAGTAGGCGTCGCCGAGCCATGCGCCGGCTGCTGTCGCGCGGGAACCCACCACGCTGCTTCATTAACCGTCTTGAGCGCCGCGAATCGGTCCGAATCGACGACGATCCGCACGGTCCTCACAAGCGCTTCACATCGACTTGAAGAATTGCCAGGCCGTGACGCAACCGTGTGCAGACCGGCGATCCTGGCCGGACTCAGTCGATGCCGTCTAGGGCGTCATCGCAGGTTAGATCGCCACCGCTAAACCGGGCGGCGACTAACGCTTAGTGTTGTCCTACGCGGACTTGTGGTCGGAACCCCCGGCTAAGAGCGTCTAACAGAATGCGCTGGTCGGCTTCGCGGCCCGGGCAGAGTGCGACACTGTGGCGGTGATCCCGACGATGCTCCTGGTGGGTCTCGTGGTCGGCCGGTGGTGGGCGATGCCGCTTGGCGGTGTCTGCTGGGCGATGCTGGTCGTGCTGGCGGTGTCGATCGCCCCCAGTGATGTTCCGCTTGTCGCGGCGCTTGGCGCGGCGAACGCTGCGGTTGGTGTGCTTGTCCGGTGGGCGGTGGTGTGGGTGGCGCGCTTGGTGGTGCGCGTCACGCGGCTCGCGCGAGCTGTTTGAAGCAGATCGATGCAGCAGGCGATCTCGTCATCTTCCACCGAGAACGAAGCGCCGCATAGCGCGAGGGTGCATGTGGCGATCGGAGCAGCTCTTCTTGGAGCGTTGCTTGGCGGTGGCTGTGGAAGCGGTGAGCGCGTCGCAAACGTGCGCTGGGTTGCTGCTCAGGCAATCGACGGCGGACGGGTCGTTCATCTCGTCATGGCTAACAGCAGCGGAATCAGGCCGCGGGAGGTGAAGGTTCGCATCGGCGATACCGAGGTCGGCCTGACGCTCCGAGTCCGCATTCCGCAGACCTATGTTCAGGATCTGCGGCTTCGCTGCGTCGAGATCGGACTGAGCGAGCCAGTTGGTCGACGCCGAATCGTCGACGAGGCCAGTGGCCCGTTTAACCCGTTCGGCGTCTCTGTTCTCGTCGCTCATCGGGCGCTCAAGGACCGCCTCGGAGCCGGCTGTGTTCGAGTGCCGGCGCCCGCCGCCTGACCACTTGCTCGCCAGCTTCGCGATGGACAGGCTCCATGACCTTGAGGTTCTCCAACCCGTGGGCTACTTCGGAGGGCGCACCCTCCGCGTCGGACAGCGAGCAACGCTTCCGACTCGCGCGGCTAAGGAGTTGATACGAGTCGGTGGCGCGCGCGGGCCACGCCGCGCTCGCCGCAGAGCATCCCCAGCAAGCGCTCACGGACCTCGACGAACTCCCGGCCTCGCAACGCCGCGGCGCCTGCGCCTGAAGATTGACCCGATAACCACACGGCGCCCGCCAGGTCATGGATGCTGCCGCCGCGCCGGCAGCCGAAGCAGAACCAGCCCTGCCCCGGGTCGGGGAAGACGTGGAGGCTCGGGGTGCGGTCCTCGTGCAGCGGGCAGAGCACCTTCCGGGTGCGCCCCACGGCCTGACCGGTCAACGCGGTGACGTAGCGGGCCGGGTCGACGCCGAGCAGCTCATCGCCGGTTCGCGCACGGCGCCGGGTACGGGTTCGGACAGGCGCTGGGCTCGGCGGGTCGAGCAGCCCGCCGATCAACACCGCCAACGCGACCGCCGCGCCGCCTCCGGTCGCGACGAGCTGGACGCGCGCTCCCGCGCGGCCGTGATTGCGGGTCTGGGGCGGGCGCAGGATCCGCGCCGCATCCCTGCTCTGCAGGTCGCCGCCTAGCGCCCACGCCAGCCGCCGGTTGGCCCGCTCGATCACCTGCGGCGGCACCGCACGGCGCAACGACCAGTAGGCGTGGACGTGCCCGGGGGCGCCCGACGCGACGATGAGGCTCGGCGCCGGGTCGACGGGCTCGAGTGCCCGCAGGGCGAAGGGCTGGTCGAGATCGACCCACACCGTGCGGCCATCACCGGCGACCGAGTCGCGCCCGCCGCGGGGCCTCCAGCGCGGGAGCGCCCCGACGTACACGTCGCTCCGCGCGCCCAGCTCGAGCACCGCATGCCGCAGGCGAGCTTGCTCGGCGGAGGGAACGAAGCGGCGCGCCATCCCGGCCGCGGTGCGCCAGCGCACCTCGATCAGCGTCGAGGGACGGGCACGACCGAACAGTCCCTGCAGGTACACGTCGATCGCCGAGAGCTCCTCGTCCATGCTGCCTCCCTTGCTCGAGGCCCCCGCCCCGCGCGGGGGCCGACGCCCGACCGGCCGCACCCAAACGGGTGCGAGAATCCGGAAGGGCGGCCCCGCGCCCAACCCAAGTCCCGATGCCATGGCACGGATCGCGCGTCGCGGTTCGCGCGGTCATCACACGTGGTTTCCTGAAACGGCGCCCGTGTGAGTGGCTTGAGGCAGCGTTTGATCTCGCGGGGTGTCTTGCCTTTCGGCGGCGCGTTTGGCGGCGTAGGGCCGCGTAGCGGGATCATGCTTGGGTCGGGTCTGACCTCGGCACCACCTTGGCGTACCTGCAGGGCATTGACCCGAGCGAGATCATCCATGCGGTCCGCTCGCGTCGCCAGACAACGATCTCGGCCGCGGCCGGACTCGATCTATAGCGCGGGAGCGTCGCCGGTGCTGCGCTACCTCCTGGGCAGCACCGGCCAGCTCTTGGATCTGACGCACGACGCCCGCAAGTCCGCCGTTGCGGTTGGGCGCAGGTCATACTTAAGGCCTATCCCTGTAGGGCTTCTGCGTGTCGGGCGGTGTGGGCTTTCTTGAACGCGATGAGCCCGGCGGCGAGGTGCATGAGGGCGAGGTGGTTCTCGGGCTTCTTGGACCAGCGGATCAGTAGCGCGCGGTTGCGGTTCATCCAGGAGTGGCAGGCCTCGACGACCCAGCGCCTGGCGCGCCAGGTGGGGTCGCGCAGCTTGGCGGCCAGTTCCTCGCCGCGGGTGCGAATGTGCGGCTCAAGGCGCTGGCCGGCGGCCAGCTCGCGCACGGCGTCATAGTCATAGCCGCGGTCCAGGCACAAGCCTTGGGGGCGCTGCTCGGTGGGGATCGGGCGAGCGATCGGCGTGGAGGCCAGCGTGGCCTCCAGCAGCTTCATGTCGTGGCGGTTGGCACCGTCGTGGGCGAGTCCGATCGGGACGCCCGCGCCCTCGCAAAGAGCCGAACGCTTCGCCCCTTTTTCGCTCTATCGGTGGGATTCGGGCCGGTCTGCTCCCCGCCGAGCGGCGCCTTGGTCATCGCGCCGTCAGCGGCCAGCCACGCCCAGTCGATCCCGACCTGCTCGTCGTAGTCCAAAAGCCCCTGGCGCCAGATCTCATGAAAGACGCCGGCGCGCTCCCACTCCTGAAAGCGCCGGTGCGCAGTGCTCGAGTTGCACACGCCGGTGGCGTCCAGCGCGTTCCACTGCATGCCGGTCCTGAGCACCAGCAAGATCGCGTCCATCACGCGGCGCTTGGGCACGCCGCGCCGGTGCGCTCCCAACGGGTGCGTCGGCGGCGCCGGCAGTAGCAGCTCGACGCGCTCCCACAGCCAATCGGGCATCCGCCAGCCATCGTCTGGATCGACGAGACCCATCACGAAACCTCCTGATCGAGTGGCACACGGCCGACCGATCAGAACTTCGCCACAGACTCCATAACCCCTCCTACAGGGCTAGGCCCTTAGCCGAGACCCTGGGAAGCACGTGCGCGACCTTCCCGTCGGCGTCGACGATCACGGTCGAGCGCTCTACGCCCATGAAGCGCCGCCCGTACATCGACCGCTCGACCCAGGCGCCGTAAGCCTCG
>JAABUZ0100009234.1_pt1 | contig 11341 bp, 12 predicted proteins | sample 5562091 | NCBI WGS metagenome assembly JAABUZ01 (sample SAMN12813069, study PRJNA571459) | rock metagenome | isolation source: Antarctica rocks | place: Antarctica: Victoria Land, Linnaeus Terrace sud | collected 2015-12-21
GCGCAGGTCCGTATCAGTTGCATCCGGGTGAGGTTTCGCACCTGGTCGCGCAGCTCCTCGGGGCAGGAGACGATCTGCGCCCGCAGCATCTGCAGCGCGACCCGCCGCGACTTCACCGCGGTGCTGAGCACGACCCGCAGCACCCGAAGCGACTCGACCTTGCCGGTCTTGGACTTCGGGGTGCTGGTGCGCTGACCGCGCAGCGCCGCCTTCGCGGCACTGATGGCGTCCAGGTCGTCGTCCTTGCCTTTGCGCCGCCGGTCGCTGCGGTCCGGCCGGTCGACCTCAATGACCTGCACGTCCAGGTCGGTCAGGTGCCGGGTTATCCCGGCGCCGTAGCTCCCGGTCCCCTCGATCCCGACCTTGGCCAGGGTGCCGAAGGTCCGCATCCAGCGGACCAGCGCCCGGTAGCCAGCGCGGGTAGTGGAGAAGCTGCAGGTGCCCAGCACATTCTCGCGCTCGTCCAGGACAGCCGCGACGTGCAGGTCCTTATGGGTGTCGATCCCGCCGACGACCTGCAGTGGTGTCAGGGGCGTTGCGGTAGCGCGAACGTCGACAGCGGGTTCGACGCCAGGCATGGTGGACATGTCGTTCCTCCGATTCTCACAGCGGGCAGGAGCGGCCCCCTGCTCCACCGGACCGGCGGACAAGACAGTGACGGGCGGCCTGTTGGCGCAGGCTCTCCTTAGGTCACACCGTCGGCGAGGCGGGGCGCCTCACCAGGTGCCCCTGGGCGACCGACAGATCCGAGGAAAGACAACGCTCGTCAATCGGAGATGCGAGTCAGGACGCTCGGGGGCACCTGGCCACGCGATCATCGAGTGTGTCCGTCGCTGTGAGGGTCAGGACACCCGGGAGCACGCCCCTCAGATACTCACTGTCGGAATGGAAGATGACCCCGGCGGCGGGTCTGCGGCGGGTAAGGGCCATCGCCAGGGCGCTGGTGACCAGTTCAGCGCGCATGTGGTCGGCTACCGCCCAGCCGACGATCTTGCGGGAGTGGCAGTCGATGACGGTCGCTAGGTACGCCCAGCCGGCCCAGGTACGCAGGTAGGTGATGTCCCCCACCCAGGTCAGGTCTGGCGCAGGCGGGTTCACCTGCCGGTTGACCAGGTCGATGAGCTGCTCACCGCGTGGGCTGGGCAGGGTGGTGCGCTGGTAGGGACGGGGATGCACGCTTCGTAGGCCCAACTCGCCCATCAGCCGGTGCACCCTCTTGTACCCGACGCGGACTCCGCTTCTGGCGAGCTCGGCGTGGATGCGGCGCACCCCGTAGCGCCCACGGTGCGCCGCGAAGATCACCTCGATGCGGCGGCGCAACGTCACGTCGAAGCGGGACCTGGCACTGGCCGGCCGGGCTCGCCAGCCGTAGTACCCCGACACCGACACCGCCAGCATCCGGCACATGAACACGACCGGGAAAGCCTTCTTCGCCGCCTCTGCGGCGATAAACTCGAACCTTAGCTGTGCTGGTTCGCGAAGAAGGCCGTCGCTTTTTTTAGGAAGTCCCGCTCCATCTTCGCGACCCGTAGCTCCTCGCGCAACCGCTTCAGTTCTGCGCGCTCGTTTGCGTCCAGCGGCTTGTCCACAACCGTGCCGTCCTGTTTGGCTTTCGACACCCAGTTCCCCAGCGTCGATTCACCGATACCGAGATCTCTTGCGATTTCAACAATCGGCTTGTCCGCCGACAGGACCAGTTGAACCGCCTCAGCCCGATACTCCGGTGTGAAAACTCGTTTCTGTCGTGGCACCGCACGCTCCCTTCACCAGGAGGGTCCCACCAAAGGGTCACCCTCCGCCAGTTCGGGATCGCTCCAACACCTCGACCGACTCAACAAACCCGACGGATCCAGCGCCGGGGCTTGACCCACCCGAGAGGGCCGGTTAACCGGGCACGGCTTCCGCAACCTCGACAACTACCGCCTGCGGCTGCTGCTCAACACCGGGCTGGACTGGCGGACCGTGCACTGGCAGGCTTCGCCTGCCACCCCGATCAGAGGCCGCTCACCACGCTTGGTGGCGTAGACCCCCATTAAGGGCTGCCGCCTGATGACCCCGCGCAAACCCTCTAGCCTCCTCCTTGTGTAGGCGACAACCCGTGGCCGCCAAGCGGACCGCGGCAGTGACCTTGACGCCTAGTAGCAGGCATCTGGTTGCACTTGTCAGATTCCACAGGCTCCCAGCCCTGCCCAACCAGCCGATCCTGCCCCTGACCTGCACCCTCGGCCCGGACGACGGACCCCGGCGGTTGCGGCGACGTAGTCACGCAGCAGGTCGTTCTCGACCGGTTAATGCCGGGGCAGCAGGGGCACTGGTGGGCTCGGGTAGGTGTCGATGTCGGTTGCTTTCACGCTGACCCAGATCGGGTCGCCGGGGGTAAGGCGCAGCTCGGCGACGGCCTGGGTCGTGACGTCGGCCAGCAGCTGCGGGGGGCCGGTGATGGTAAGCCGGACCCGGTCACCGAGGGCTTCCAGCGAGCCCAAGGTCGCGGGCCAGACGTTGCGGGCGCTGGAAAGACCGGGCTGGCTGGTGTGCAGGACGACGGCGCTGGGCCGGACGACCGCGAGCGCCCGGCCGGTGAGGGCCGTGTCGCCGGTTGCCAGCTGGCCGCCGCCGTCGAGACGCAGCACGCCGCCGGCTGCGGTGCCGCGCAGCAGGTTGAGCCCGACGAGGCTGGCCACGTAGCTGGTCGCCGGGCGGCGGGCGACGTCTGCCGCGGGCCCGGCCTGGACGAGCTGGCCGTCCTCGACGATGAGCAGCCGGTCGGCCAGGGCCATGGCCTCCAGCGGGTCGTGGGTGACCAGCAGCGCCGGACCGGAAAAGGCAGTGAGCTCGGCGCGCAGCTGGCTGCGGATCTCGGCCTTGGTGCCCACGTCGAGGGCGGCAAGGGGCTCGTCGAGCAGCAGCAGCCGCGGCTCGGTGCACAGCGCCCGGGCGAGCGCGACCCGCTGCGCCTGGCCACCGGACAGCCCGCGCGGGCGCCGGGCCTCCAGGCCGGTGAGCCCGAACCTGGACAGCCACCGGTCGGCCGCAGCCAGGGCTGCGCCCTTGGAGGTGCCGGTGCTGCGCAGCCCGAACGCGACGTTCTCCCGTGCTGAAAGGTTGCCGAACAGCAGGTAGTCCTGAAACACCACGCCCACCTGCCGGTTCTGGGGTGCCGTACGGATCCGGGCGGCTGGGTCTTCCAGGACGCGCCCGTCGAGTTCGACCCGGCCGCTTTCGAGCGGGACCAGTCCGGCGAGGGCCTGCAGCAGCGTGCTCTTGCCCGCCCCGTTGGGACCCAGCACCGCCAGAACCTCACCGCCGCCGGCAGCGAGATCCAGATCGAGCGCGAACCCTTCACGGTGCACCCTCACCTGCGCCCGCAGGCCCGGCTGACCGGGCTGACCGGGCTGGGTGTGCAGGCCAGCCTGGCGCGGTTGGCTCATCCGGCGGTCCCGGGGCGCAGCCAGCGTTCCCGCAGCACCAGCAGGATGGTGATGCTGACCGCCAGCAGAACCAGTGCGAGCGCGACCGCGGCTTCCGGATCGCTCTCCAAGGCGATGTACACCGCCAGCGGCATCGTCTGGGTCGAACCGGGCAGGTTGCCGGCGAAAGTGATCGTCGCCCCGAACTCGCCCAGCGCCCGGGCGAAGCACAGCACGGCCCCAGCCACGACTGAGGGCGCCACAGCCGGCAGCGTGACCCGGCGAAAGGTCGTCCAGCTGCCCGCGCCGAGTGTCGCGGCGGCCTGCTCGTAGCGCACATCGAAGGACGTGAGCGCCCCCTCGACAGTGACGACGAGAAACGGCATCGCGACGAACGCCTCCGCGAGCACGACACCGGCGGAGGTGAACGGCAGCGACACCCCGGCCGTACCGAGCGCCGGGCCGAGGATCCCGGTGCGGCCGAACGCGTACAGCAACCCCACCCCCCCAACCACCGGAGGCAGTACCAGCGGCAGCGTAACCAGAGCCCGCACCAGCCGGCGTCCCGGGAAGTGCACCCGGGCCAGCACCCACGCCAGCGGAACCCCAGCCAGCACCGACACCGCGGTCGCCGCTGTCGCTGACCACAGCGACAGCCGCAGCGCCTGCGCCACCGAGGGATCTGCCAGCAACCGCGGCAAACCCCGCCACGGTGCCCGGACCAGCAGGCCAGCCAGCGGAAGCAGCAGGAACAGCAACGCCGCGCCGGCGGGGCCAGCCAGCAGCACCGGCACCCGGGCCCGACCCCGGGCTCGGCTCCGCAGCGCGCCGGCCCTGGTGCCGACCGTGGACGCTAAGGTCCTGGGTGGGCCCGGCGCCCCAGTGTTCTCGGTGGTCCGCAGGGTCACCGGGGGCTGGTCACGGCTTGGCGAACCCCGCCTCGGCGAGCACACCCTGCCCAGCAGGTGAGAGCACCAGGGCCTCGAACGCGTCAGCGAGCGCAGTGTTCTTGCTGGCCTTGACCGTCGCGATCGGGTAGGCGGTGCTCGCGTTGGCCGTGGCCGGGATCTGCACCCCCTTCACCTTGGCGCCGGCTGCCTTGACGTCGGTGACGTAGACGATCGCCGCGTCAGCCTCCCCGCCGGTCACGTAGGCCAGGGTGCTCTTGACGTCCAGACCCTGGGTGACCGGTTCGACCGTCACCTTCGCCTTGCCCAGCACGGTCTGCGCCAGCGCGCCGCACGGGACCTGCGGCTGGCACAGCGCGACCTTCACCCCGGCCTTGGCCAGGTCGGAGATGCCGGTGACCTTGCCGGCGCTGGCTGGGGCGACGGCGATCTCGGCGACGTTGCTTACGAAGGTCTTCGGATCGGCAGCGTCCCCGGTTTTGGTCACCTGAGCCATGTTCTTGGGGCTGGCGGAGGCGAAGACGTCGGCCGGCGCGCCGGCGATGATCTGCTGCGCCAGTGTCGAACTGGCACCGAAGCTGAACTTCACCGTCGTGCCGGGATGGGAGCCCTGGAACTGCTGGCCCAGGGTGGTGAACGCCTTGGACAGCGACGCCGCCGCGAACACCGTGACCGACCCCGACAACGACGACGACGACGACGAGGACCCGGACGCCGACGCCGACGCCGACGAGCCCGACGCTGAGCCGGCAGCGGGAGCAGACGACGACGGTGCCGGCGCCGAGGACGAGGACGCCTTGGGGGTCGATGACGACCCGCAGCCCGCGGACAGTGCCGCGACGGCTGTCAGAGCGAGGGCGGCGCGGGCGGGCAGGTGGCCGGACATGGCAACTCCACAGCTGGAAGGGACCGGATCAGCGCTGACGGGGGACTTCGACGACGACGTTGGTGGACTTCACGCTCGCGACCGCCAGCACCCCGGGTTCCAGCCCCAGTTCGGTAGCAGCCTCGGCGCTCATCAGCGACACGACCCGAAACGGGCCGGCCTGGATCTCCACCTGGGCCATCACCGTGTCCTTGACGACCTTGGTGACCAGGCCGGTGAAGCGGTTGCGGGCCGACTCCCCCACGATCGGCCCGGCGTCCAGCAGCACCGGCCGGGTCGGCTGCTCGCCGGCGAAGCGAGCAAGCTCCACCCCGTCGATGACCCGGCGGCCGTCGGCGTCGACGGTGGCCTGCAGCCGGCCGGTGTCCGCCCAACGGCGGACCGTGTCATCGCTGACGCCCAGCAGCCGGGCCGCGTCCAACATCCGCAGTGCCGTCACCGGCTGACCGTACACATGTCCCGCAGCTGCGGATTGGACAGGTGCTTGCTTCCGCAAATGCGCGGAAACTGTCGGCCGGAGCTGCCGCGTGATCGTGGCAGGAGCAGCCCTGCTCTGGCTACGCGGCGGGTCCGCTCTCCTGGAGGAACGCATGCGTCTGTCCACCCGCAACCAGCTGGCCGCGACCGTCGAGTCGATCGCCCTCGGCGAGGCGATGGCCGCCGTCAAACTCACCGTCGACGGCGGACACAGCGTCACCGCCTCCATCACCCGCGAAGCCGCCGACGACCTCGACCTACCCCCCGGGTCTGCGGTCACCGTGCTGGTCAAGGCAACCGAGGTCACGCTTGGCGTCGACTAGAGGCCCACCCAGGCGACAGCGCCGGTAGGGCGAGCGGGAAAGCGACGATGCCGGTGGGCTCCGTCGTCGCCTCGGTCCGCTACCCCGCTCAAGAGCGGACCGGCAGCAACTGCACGCCGACAGCGGGGGCTTCTTGACGACCTCGCCGCCTGCACCATCGCACTCGCACCGGGCACACCGCTCCTGGAGTGACGTCCTATGGGATGGGCGGAGTGTCCCGCAAGCCAGGCCAAATAGCGCTGCGACATCCCGGCCAGATAACTCTGCGATCCACACGACTGGAGGTTTCACTACACCCGTGGCCTTGTGTCGAAACGGTCGGTTACGCCCCTGCGCGCCTTGCCTGCGGCGCGGTAGGCCGCCTTTGCCGCGCAGCAGACCGAGCTACCGGCAGCGCCTGATGTTGTAGCCGCAAACGCCATGCGACGTGACGGGTTCGGCCGTCAGGCCTTGGCGCCAGGTGCGCTGGCAGTCGACCACGGCTTTCCTGCAAGCGTCGCAGCGACACCCGTATTTGCGATAGCCGGTGGTAGTGCCGTGCTTGGGAGGGAGGCGCGTCGCCACATTTGGCTTTCTACCACCCGCACGAACGGTCCACAACTGGATCGCATTTGCCGAAACGCCAGCCCTGGCCGAGGGTGGCGCCCAGGCTTCGGGCCATCTGCTCATGCTCGGCGGTTTCGATGCCTTCGGCCAGGACGTGGGCGCCGGACTGCTCGGCGTAGGCAGTGACGGCGGTCATGATCTCCGCGACCGCCTGGTCGGGACGCCAGGCCCAGCGCCCCGGTCACCGGCACGGTGACCGCGGCTGACACCCCGAACGGGCGGCGGGTCACGGGACAGCTGGTCGAGTGGGTGGGCGGACGCCGGCGCGGGCAGCTCGCACTTTTCCCCGACCCCGACACCAGCTGAACCAACCGCGGCAACGCGCAGCCCCCGGGCCGCGGCAGCCGCCCCTCCCCCACCACCGGCTGATTCGGCCACCGCAAGCTGCGACCTCCCGCGGCGCGGTACCGCTGGTCGAGTGGGTGGGCGGACGCCGGCGCGGGTGGCGGCGCGTCTGCACGCCCTGTCGGCTTGTGCCGTCTTACCGTGGCCGGACGGTTGCCCTAACCCTGGGCCAGCAGTTGGGAGCAGAACGTGAACCGCAAGGAGCTCATCGCCGCCGTGGCGGGCAAAGCCGGCGTCCCCGAAGCCGACACCGACAAGGTGCTCGCAGCCTTCCAAGACGTCGTGTTCGACGTGGTTACCGACGGTAAGGACAAGCTGAGCCTGCCGGGCTTTCTTACTTTCGAACAAGGTGCCCGTGCCGCCCGCGAGGGTCGTAACCCCGCCACCGGCGAAACGATTCACATCGCGGCAACCAAAACAGTGAAGGTCACCGCCGGAAGCAAGCTCAAGGCAGCCGCCGCCGGCTAGCCCTGCTTTGGGGGAATGTTCCCTCGCTTCGTCCACCGATCCCGGTCCCGGGGTGCTGGGCTGCCGGTGCAACGAGCATTTGCCGGCCGACTAACGTCAGCACCGTCTTGGTCCGCGTGCGCTTACGGAAGTCAGCCAGGTTGCGGCCGAGTTGGGTCGTGCTTGTCATAACCCAGGTGCTCGCTCATCCGCGTCCCCAGGGGGTTTCGAGCAGTGTCCTGGTCAGCCCGGTCAGCAGCTGCCCGCGGGCGGTGATGGGGGGCCTACGGATAGCCGTCATGCCACAAGCGCTCGTAGGTGGGATGGTCCGCGGGTGGTGAAGCAGGGCCCAGCCGGCATGCTCACCACCGTCTGGCGTACACACCCACCGTCGTACGACGTCAACAGACGCTTCCCCTGGGGCGGTTGCGGGGCTGCTGGCGCTGCTAAACGGTGCCCGCTGCCAGGGCGGCGGGACTTGGCTGGGAGCTGGACTGCGCCGGGATGACCACCGGTGTGCCAGCGGCTGGCAGGGTCCGGGTCATCAGCGACCGGGCGATTTCGAGCACGAGCTCGCGGTCGTAGGTCAGCACGTAGTCGAAGGTGCGTTGCGCGTCGGGGCCGTCGTCGTCTAGGTCGCGGGCGACCAGGGCGGCGGCGAAGTGCGGGCCGACGACGGCGATGTCCCACTCGCCGACCACCGGGTCGTCGGCGTGCAGATCAGCACCGCGCACACCAGGTGCCGGTTCGGGCGGCATCCCGGCGCCGAGCGCGACGACGAACGCCGTCGAGTTCGCCAAAGCGGCGTAGCGCTTGGCCGACGCGGGGGTGAAGAACCGGGCTTGTTCGAAGGCGGCGAGCACGACGGCGAGGCCGTGCAGCTCGCCGGCCTGGCGCTCCAGCAACTTGCTGACCGCGACCAGCAAACTCTTGGCACCCCGCTGCGGCGGGCGCAGCCGGGCGGCGGCGGCATACGGGCTGCGGCTCACCGGCCGCTCGTCGGCTCCGGGCAGCACCAACGGTCGCTGCGGTACCAGCCGGGCGGCGCTGTCCGCCGCCGGTAGCGGCGCCGGCCGGCCGAAGCGCCAGCCCTGGCCGAGGGTGGCGCCCAGGCTTCGGGCCATCTGCTCATGCTCGGCGGTCTCGATGCCTTCGGCCAGGATGTGGGCGCCGGACTGCTCGGCGTAGGCAGTGACCGCGGTCATGATTTCGGCGACCGCCTGGTCGGGACGTTGCTGCACCAGGTGCAGGTCGAGTTTGACCACATCCGGGCGCAGGAAGGGCATCAGCGCCAGGGAGTCGGGGTCGGCGCCGACATCGTCCAGTGCCACCCCCCAGCCCGCGGCGTGGGCCCAGTCAGCCAGGGCGAGCAGCCGGGCTGGGTCGTCGGTCAGCGCCCGTTCGGTGAGCTCGATCACCAGAGCGATTCCCCGCTCGCGTAGTCGTGTGAGCAACGCCACGGGCGGCCCGATGCGGCTGACTACGGCGGGTTCGACGTTGACGAACAACCCGAACGGTGCGGCGAGACCTGCGTCCAGCGCCGATTCCAAAGCCCGGGCCTGGCACAGCCGGTCCAGCTCGTGGACCCGGCCGGCGCTACGGGCGGCCGTGAACAGCAGATCGGGCATCGCCAGCGGGCTGCCGACCGGACCGCGGGCGAGCGCCTCGAACGCGACCCGCTCACCGGTGCCGAGGTCGACGATCGGCTGGAAGACCGGACACACGTCCCGCGCTGCCAACAGCGCGTGAAGTTCCGCGGTCAGCACGGGCATCGATTGCTGTTCTGCCATCCCAGGTGCATCGGGACCGTTAGAGCCGCAGTGAAGCCCGCGGGCCATTTCGTCGCCAGGCGCTGGTCCGATGGGACGCGCCAGCGAGGCGAGGCTCGCCCTCTGGGTGTACACCTACTCCAACTTCCCGCTAGCCCGGCCCGGTCAGCCGACGACAGCCGCTTGTGCTTCTCAACATCAGCCATGAACGCACCGTCCGCGACCCAGCCTGGGTCCAACGGGCCGGTTCAGTCAAAGCGGCCATGCCGGCGCGTGGCTGACGCACCAGCCCGACCCGCTTCCCGGGCGTCCAGCACACTCGCGCCGGCAACGGGCTGCCCGCTGCCGGGGGACCGCCGGACCGGGAACAGCTGCCGGCCGATGCGGCACACCAACGCCACCGTCGCCCACCACGCCAGCAGCACGAGCAGCACCACCAGCAGCCCGTAGAGCACAACCGCGACGACCGCCGTCCCCAGCAACCCCACGGCGTGCCTCACTCCCCGATGACCTGACATGAGCGCCGCACGTGCCCCTGTCAGTGACCACGTCGAACACCAAGCACCGGTATGGGTGCGCCCGCGTGCACTGACCTCTATCGGTGCGGGGGCGGGCGAGGCAAAGCCCGGCGTCCCTACCCGGCCGCCAAGAGCGGACTGCAGCTGCAGCCACCGGCCGGCAGCGCGGGTGACCTGCCGTGACGCGTGCCGGTGTCGCCGGGAAGGCCCCACTACTCACGCCGGTTCCCGTCGTCCTCGACGCTGCTGGTCAGCAGGTCGACCAGGACGTCGGGATATGGCCGCCGTCCAGCTGGGTGATCACCTCGGCGGAGCCGACCCGGGCCAGGAGCAGCAGCCGGGCACCCGGATCGAATGAACTCACCTGCGCTCCCCTCCCCGGCCACCGTAGGACAAACGAGCCCCGTCGGCGCCGGGCTGCCGCCGGCGCCGGGCTGCTGCCAGCCGGTCAGCGGCCCCGGCCGGGCGGCGTGGAAGCCCACACAAGGTGCGCGGCTGGTGCTGCCAGCTGGACGGCAGTCGCGCCGATGAGAACTCACGGGCTGCGGGATGCTCACGGGCGAAGGTCTTAAGCCGGTGAAGGCCACCGCCGACCTTATTGAAAGGAAGGCGAGCAGGACCGCGGCCCAAGGTCAAGAGAGGTAACCGGTGACCGAACTCGACACGACCAACGCCGCGGCCCCCGCGAACAGGCGCCGCTTCGCAGCCCAGACCCGTGCCGCCCGCATCCCACCCGCCGCAGCCCCGGTAGAGCCGCCCCAGCATCCCGCCGAGCTTGACCATCTGAGCCTGCAAGAACTACGGACCTACCGGGCGCAGCTCAGCGCCGAAGAAGATCGCGTCTCCTACTGGCGCAGCATCGCGCAAGCCCGCCTTGACCTGCTGCACACCCCCGGCGGCGAGCCGGCCAGCCGGCTCGCCCTGCAAGCAGCGCTGACCACCACCCGGGTGCAACCCGGCCGCACCGCTGTGGTCCCGGTCGTGCCGCACGGTGACCTGCCGGCACTGCCAGCACTGCCGGAACTGGCAGAGCTATGGGAACGTGCGGCGCCAGCTGACGAGGCCGACAGAGCGGCACATCACGCCGACCTGGCACGGGCAGAAGTGACCCTGTCGCAGTACCGCACAGCCCTGCACCGCCAGCTGCAGACCGCCACCACCGAACTGATCGCCCGCTACCGCGACGAGCCGAACTCCTGCCTGGGCGCGCTGGCGCACCAGCGTCCAGCGCCAGCCGGCCATCGCCGACCCGACGACACGTAGACCACCCCCCCGGCCGTCTACCGGTTGCCCGTCTCCGCCGGCTGTCGGTGCCGCGGCTGGCCAGCTACTTCCCGGCCCTCCTTCACCGCGTGAGCGTGCTAGAGCCGTGCAGCTGGCCGCCGTGCTGCCAGCGCCGCCGGGGTGGCGGGTTCACCCAATTGGTGGTCCTTCCCCTCGTGGTGTGCGCCGCTGGATCTGACGGTCGCCGTCCGCCATCGGCGACGACCCGTTCACCTGGAGGTACCGCTGTGGACTGGCCGAAGAACGCAGGCGCAGGTGCATCGGGTGCTGCCATCCCCAGCCCCCGCACGGCACTCCCCCGGGGTATCGCGGCGGGCAGCGTAAGGGTCGACCCAGCGTTAGCCAGGGGCCTGTCGTGCCCCGACTGCAGC
>JAABUZ0100009235.1_pt1 | contig 11341 bp, 16 predicted proteins | sample 5562091 | NCBI WGS metagenome assembly JAABUZ01 (sample SAMN12813069, study PRJNA571459) | rock metagenome | isolation source: Antarctica rocks | place: Antarctica: Victoria Land, Linnaeus Terrace sud | collected 2015-12-21
CGCCAAGTGCATTGGCAATCTCCGCAGCCAGGGCCTGTGCCTCCACGCTCATCGCCCGTGCCCCGTGCCGCTCAGAAGTTGTCTCCGCTGGGGCCGGTGCCGGTGGGGCTGCCGTCTCGCCCGGCACCCCCTCAATTGTTATGTCATGTTCCATCCTGTGTCCTCTCGTTAAGGGTCGATGCGCCAGGCACCCTCACTATAGACGAGGCGGCGTTCTCTGTGGCGCGTGTCCAGGCGTGCAAGCTGAGCGGGGAGCGCGTCGAGCACCCGTGTTATGTCGAGTGCGTCGCGGCCTCTGATGGAGACAAACACGTCATCGGCCTTGAGCTGGAGCGTGGCCGGTGCCGGGTGCTCCCCACCCCCGACCCCGAGGGCGGCGGCGAGGGCCGGGGCGACGCCGACCGGGGCTGTCGCGGGGACGACGAGCCGGGCCAGGGACAGGGGCGGGCCGGGTGTGGCCAGCAGGAGCACGCCCGAGGGGTGCTGCTCCTCGCCGCGCACGGGCAGGAAGGCGTGCCGCTCGACCGTGACGCCGGCGGCGTGCAAGGCGTCGGCGAGCGGGCCGGCGGCGACAGCCGTGGCGCGATCCGTGGTCAGGGTGACGTGCACCGGGCGGCCGTTGTCTGTCGTGTCGTTGCCGTGCGGGCTGGCCCTATCCATCGCCCGCGTCAGGCTCCTGTTGGACCACGTCTGCTCTGCTTATCTCCGCATAGCATGACGTGTCGTTGCGACCCCCGTAGGCGCCCGTGAGACGGATAGGGCTGTGTCGGTGCTCCACCGTGAAGCGATGATCGGGGTCGTTGGGTAACGGTCGCCGGACGGTCCAGTCCGCTTCCGCAGCGATGGCGGCGAACAGGCGCTCGATCTCCTGGTCGCGCCGGGCGTGATCAAGCGTGGCATCGGGGCGCGTCATGACCCGCATGATCCACTGCCAGCGCGCGAAGATGTCCTCCGGGCCGATTTGTCCTTGGCGCCACGACGGCGCGGGAGGCCGCTGTCGTGCCCGGACGCGATGCACGACGCGGTAGACGCGGCCGATGCCACCGCGCCGCGTGCGCGCGACCATCGTCTTGGATGACGAGAGTCGTCCGACGCTAAGCGTGATCGGCTGGCCACGAAACCGTATGGTCACTGTCGGCATCTTTTTACTCCCTGTCTATAGCCCACCGCCGACAGCCTCACGGCGGATGATGTCTTTGAGCCAGGCGAGATCCGCTTCCAGGATGCGGAGTACCGTGGCCGGGTCGGCGGCGTCGAGCTGGCGCGGCTCATCGTCGCGGCCCTCGCGGAGCTGGATGATGCGCAGGTCGCGCAAGTGGACCTGCCCCGGGTCGGTGTCCAGCGGTTCTCCTGCCGGTTTAACCGGCACGATAGTCGCTGATGGCCCCGCGGATGCGGACGGCGCGCTAGCGGGCAGCTCGTCTGCCGGTTTAACCGGCAGAGGTCGTGCGCCGTTGGTATCCCCTGCGGCTGCCGATGAGATGCGCAAGGGCTCGTCGGTTGCCGGTTTAACCGGCACGGGCCGGCCCGCTGCATGCACGTCTTTGACCTTGATGCGCTGACCTTGGTCGGCGCGGGCCAACAACGCGGCGCGCGCGTCCTCGTCGTCCAGACCGGCTAGTTCGACGGCAACAGTGGGACCGATGGCGCCGCTCTCGACAGCGGCCGCGAGGCGCGGGTCGCGCACGATCTTGAGCTTGTCGTCGACGTAGCTGTGGTTCTTGCCCAGGCGCTCCGAGAGAGCGCGCGCGGAGAGGCCGAAGGCGATCATCGTGTCCTGGAGGCTGCGCGCCAGGTCGGCCGGGGTGAGGTCCTCGCGCTGGACATTCTCGATCAGCCCGATCTCCCGCATGTGGCGATCATCCAGGTCGCGCACGATGCACGGGACCGTGTCCAGCCCCGCCAGTTGCGCAGCCCGCCAGCGGCGCTCACCGGCGCCGATCTGGTACGTGTCCGGGTCGTCCGGGTGGGGCCGCGCGAGTAAGGGTTGGAGCACGCCATGCTCACGGATTGACGCGGCCATCTCGTCGAGTCCATCGGGCTTGAACGTCGTGCGGGGCTGGAAGGGATTGGGGGAGAAGAGCGCGACGGGGATTTGCCGGGCATTGGCCAGGTCAGTCACGCCGTCGGGGAGAGACGAGCGGAGATAGGTGCGGAACAGGGAGCGACGGTCATCCTTCTTATCCACGCGCCACCTCTGTCTTTATCGCTATCTCTGCCGACGTGGGTGACGGCACAGCCCAGCGCGCCAGCAGCTCGTCGGCGATGGCCAGGTAGGCTTGCGCCGCGGTGTCCCGCTCGGCGTAGTCGAGGATAGAGCGGCCGGCCTGCATCGCCTCGTTCACGCGGGTCGAGCGTCGGACCTCGCCCAGGATCGGGATGTCCGCGCCGAAGGCCGCGCGCACGTCCTCAGCGACCTCGCGGCTGTGGCGATTGCGCGTATCGACCATGGTCAGGATGATGCCGCCGACGACAAGCCGGGGGTTCAGTTTCTCGCGGCGCATCTCGCGCACGGTGTCGAGCAGGCCCTTGATGCCGATGGCGGCCATGTACTCGGGTACGACGGGGATCAGCACGACGTCGGCCGCAGTCAGGGCGTTGACCACGAGGATACCCAGGCTCGGGGGGCAGTCGATCAGGATGGTGTCGTAGCGGGCGGCCGCCGGGGCCAGGGCCTCGGCGAGGACGTACTCGCGCCGGCGCACGTTCGCCAGGACATGCTCGGCGCTGGCCAGGCCCTTGCTGTTCGGGAGCAAATCGAGGTTTGGCCCCAACGCCGTGACGTATCCATCCAGGGGGGCGGCCTCGCGCTGGGTGATGTAGTGCTGCAAGGCGTCGGCGACGCTTGCGGCCGGCTCGTGGACACCGGAGGCGATGCTCAGGCTCGCATCCTGGGGGTCCAGGTCCACCAGCAAGACGCGCTGCCCGCGCCGGGCCAGTGCGCTCCCCAGGCTCGAGGTGGAAACCGTCTTGCCCACCCCGCCTTTTTCGTTGACAATCGCGACGATCATACTCATGCTTGTCACCTCACCCCTAGTTTGGCCATTGCGGCCACATTATGCTTCCATAGTTGGCTCATCGAGGTATCCTCTCGAACGCGCCATGCTGTGCGACCATCTGGCCGGCCGGATTATACAGCTCGACGTGGATGGGTAGCTCAACGCGTTGATCGGTGATAAAGAGGACCACCCCGGCGTCGACCGTGTCTTCCATGATGGTCCCGTTGGCGGCGATCAGGCGCACACGCGCCACGTCGACGCCGTTGTCTAGGACGGCACCCCCGGCGTAAAAGCTGGCGGGCCAGCCGCCGCCACCGAGGTTCACCGAGGGATCGGCGCGCATGGGAGCGCCATCTACACTCCCGCCAGCCCCCCCATCGAAGCGCCAGTCGCCGGCATCATCTTGCATGAGGGAGCAGGTGAAGCGCATCCGCCTCCCCTCTACTGTGTCGAACACGACGGCATGCACCTGACGCCGCGAGATGCTGCGCTCTTTGAGGAACTGCATCGTTGTCACGTCCGCTCCCATACCGCCATGCGCCGGCCCACCGTGCCATCCGCCCCCGCGCGGGTCCGGCGTGTCAGAGATGAGGACACGCGGCGGGCCTAAATAATCTTTCATCACTTGTCTTGGGTCCGATCCAGGCATATGATCATCTCCTTTTCAATCAGGGCGCTCTCGCGGCCACACTATGTATCCAGTCCGCTCTCACGGTCACACTATCGTTCCAATCGCTTGCGTGTTCAGCAGGTGCTCACACCTACGACGCGGCCAATCTATGCTTCCAAGTCGGCCAAGCTATGGGTTAAGTGACAATGCTCTACGTCCCTTGTGTATCGGTGTCGCTACTCTCGGTGTCGTGCGCGGCTTTCGATTTCCGGCCCCTATAGCCGCCCCGCTTGCCCAGGCGTTCCCGCCGGTACTTCTCGATGGCGTCCATTGTCACCATGTTGAGTCGCGGGTTGATCGGGATATAGTCCAGGGCGCCGCGGACAATCGCATCCTTGACGGCCCCGGGGGTGATCCCCAAGAGGTGGGCAGCTTCGGATGTCGTGAATAAGGTGCGTTGCTCTCCCTCGGCCATACGTGTCCTCCCCAAACGGTCTCTCCGTATCGTACCGCCTTGAGCAGTGCGGAGGGCGTGGCCCACCAGGGTAGAGGCGAGGGGCGCGGTCAATCGACGTGTGCGCGTCGTCGACGCGTGCTGTGCGCGCAGGGTGCGCTCCCGGCCTTGGATATCGATGGGGACGGATCTATCGCATGAATGGTCCATGGTCGTTTCCTTCTCGTCGTGTGTGTGGTGCGTGTCGGTGTCCCTCTGGTCGAGCGGGGGCGCCGGCGACTCTGGTCCATCTATCCCGCGCCGGCGCCCCCGCTGTCCCATGCTCCCCCCCTGTCATCACGCGGCCTGTTGTCGGGCATCGCCCTTGTCGGTGGCGTCGAGCGCCGTGCCGATGGCGCAGACCATCTGGCGTAGAGAGGCGTCCTCCAGCCGGCCGCTGGCTAGCCGCGCCGCGATCACGACGACGCCGTGCAGCACCGTCGCGTGGTCCCGGTGGCCGAGTAGCCGGCCGATGCGCGTCAGGGGGACGGTGGCCACGCGCGCGTGGCCAAGTCAGCCGCGCCCGCATCAGGTACATCGCCACCTGGCGGGCCTCGGCGAGGCGCGCGCGCCGGAGCCGGCAGAGCGCCGCGCGGCGCTCCGTGTCATGACGGCGAGGGTACATTGTGGGAGCCCTCCCCTTCATCGGCGTAGGGACCTAACGCCTCCATGCCTTCCCGCATGGTGAAAGCGCGGGTGCCCTCGGCCTCATACAGCGCCGCGAATGCGGCGGCTAAGAGGTCGCGGCCCCACGGGGCCAGGGCAGCGGCACCGTGGCTGTCGAGGGCGTCTAAAGCGTGCGCGGCGCGCGCAGCCACGGCCTCCGCGTCCACCTGCCGCGCCCGGAAGAGCCGGGCGATCTGGCGGCACGCCTCGGGCTTCGGGGTTATGTCAACAGTGTCCATCGGGTGTCCCTCCTATCCTGTCCTTGTGCGGTAGGGGCCGGGCTGCGCGGCGACAGCCCGGCGTGTGTGGGCGGGGCTCAAGCGGCGTCGTGGGTCGGGGTGGGCGTGTCCTCCGGGGCACCCCCGGCACCGTGCGGGGGCGGCACGGTGGCGCTGGTCTGGTCGCTGGTGTAGAGCTTGAACACGGGATCGGGGCCGGCGCTATAGTGGTTGTCGGGTTCGTCGTCGCGCGCGGCCTGGGCCTGCCGAATCAGCAGCGCCTCTAGCGTCGCCTTGACGAGACCGAGGGGGTCGAGCGCGCGCAATCCCTTGATGTGTTCAGCGCTCGGGCGCATGCTGCCCCCCGCGCGCATGAGCGCGCTCGCGTCCACGTCGTGCCGGCGCGCGATCTCGCCCCAGTCCTCCTTGTCCAGGCTGACTTTGGCGAGGGTGTACGCGGCCAGCGTCGCCAAATCGTGGACCGCGATGGAGGGGATGAGGTCCACGGAGCGGCGCACGGCCAGGACGTTGGGCATGTAGTCGGCCTTCTGTGCCAAGCGGCGCGCGCGGGTCTCCTTGCCCTTCTGCGCGGCCGTCTTGTGGTCGTCGTGGGCCGCGAGGGTCCGCGTGAGCGGCGCCGCTGGCGCGGCGGGGCTGGCGGTGATCTCCCGTTGGCGCGCCCGCTCGGCCTCGTCGTAGCGCGCCTGCCCCTTCACCCTGAGGGCGGCGTAGTGGTCCGGCATGAGGCAGAAGCCTTCATACTCATAGTCACTCGCACCGACCTTGCGATAGGCCGCGAAGGGGCAGGCGCGGCACACGGTCTGTGTGTCGAAGAAATTGCCGCCCCAGCGCCCGGTGGTGTCCTGCCGATAGTGGCTGAACCGCTGCACGAGGCTCGGGTGGTGGAACGCGGCGTTGGCCATGGTCGGCTCGTGCGCCGTCCCGCTCGCCAGGTCCTCGGCGAGCGCCGCGATCAGCGCGGGGAAGCCTGTGTTCTCCGTGCCGCCGCGCGTGTACTCGTGCAGGGCGAGCATCTTGGTGAGCGTGAGCCACCCGCTGGTGTCGCGCAGGTACAGGTCCTGTGTCGCGGCCGGGAGGTCGCACAGCTTCAAGCGGTCCTTGATATAGCCCTTGGAGCGCCCCAGGCGTGCGGCGAGCTTGTCCACGCTGTAGCCGTGTCCGGCGCGCAACCGCACCAGGCCGCGCGCGTCCTCCATCGGGTGCAGGTCGCGCCGCTGGAGGTTTTCCAGGATGGTCGCCTCTAGCGCCGTGTTCTCGGTCAGGTCGTGGCGCATGATGGCCGCGATGGTGCGCCGTTTGAGCACGTCCCTGGTGGCGCGCAGACGGCGCTCGCCGGCCACGAGCAGGTAGGGGGGCGCGCCCTCCCCGGCGTCGAGGTTCGCCTGCACGGTGATGGGCTGCACGAGCCCGTGCGCTGTGATCGACGCCGCCAACTCGCGGAGGCCGGCGTCGCCGTCGAGGTCGAACAGGGTGCGGAGGTTGCTCCCGTCGGTGGCGATGTCGGCCACGGCGATCTCGCGCCACTCGGCCAACGCGACGGCGTGGGGAGGTGGCGCTGCCGTGGCGGTCGGGGTGGTCGCGTCCGTCGTCGCGGCCTCGGCGGTGGCGGTGTCCGTGGTGGGCGCTGTCTGCGCGGTCGCTGTCCGTGCCATGAGTCATCTCTCCTTATCTACTACGGAGGGAGGGCCGGCGTCCTGGGATGGGGCCCGCCCTCCGCGCTGCCTTTAGGCCGCCTCGGTTTCGGTCGCCTCGACGAGGGGCGCGATCTCGCCCATGATGGCCGCGATGCCGTGCCGGATGGCGTCGAGGTTGGACGCCAGCACCTCCCGCGAGACCCGATACAGGGCGAGGTAGGTGGGCGAGTTCGGGCAAGGGATAGTGAGCGCCTGACACACGCCATACGCCGTCGCCTCGGCCTGGCACTCGACCTGCTGCGTCGTGAAGGTGCGGCGCTCCTCGGCCCGGTGCAGGCGCTCGTGCGCGATTTCGTGCACAAGAGTTTTGCAGAGGTTGCCGGTGGGGTTGCCCTGCTTCAACTCGATGCGGCCGTCGCCGTGGCTGACGCCGTTGGCGTCGCACACGAGGCGATCTTTGAAGGTGACGGAGAGGCCACCGCGCTCCGCGATCTCGATGAGTTGCCGGAGGAGCGTGTCGTAGCGGTCGCCCTCGACAGCGTGAACGGTCAGCGCGGGCAGGTCCGCGCCCGTCGTGTCCGCTTGATCGAAGACCCAGCCGGTGCGGAACCGGAGCGCGATCACGGCCTCGTCGCCCTGCGCGGTCTTGCCCTTGATCGGGGCCGGGCACAAGATGGCGATGCCCTTCGCGCCCTTGACGACCTGCCGCCCGAGCGCCTGCCAGGCGCGGTAGCCGGCGACGCGCGTCGCGTCGGGGCGTTGTAGGGCGATGAGCATGCAGTTGTGCGCGCTGTAGCTGTAAAAGCGCGAGAGGGTGGTGAGGTAGTGGGTCAACTCGGCGCTGTGGGCGGCTTGGTCCGTTTCGTCGGCGAGGCGCTGCATCCATTGGTCGATCTTGGCGAGAGTGTCGGCGGTGGGGTTGGCGGTCATCAGTTCATCGCTCCATCGACTGAGGGGGGAGGGCTGGCAGGGGTGCCAGCCCTCGGCGTGCTGACGGACGCTACCAGGCGTACCAGGGGGTCGGCAGGGGGAGCGGCGGGAGCGACGCGGTAGCCGCGTCCTCGGCGCGCGCCAGGTGGTAGGCGGCGCGGTAGGCGATGAGGCGCGCGATAGCGGAGTCGAGGAGGTTGAGGAGGGTGGTATCATCGGGGAGGTCGAGGGAGGCGACAACCTCGGTGGAGCCGATGGGGGCGGTGGGGCGGAAGGTGACGGTCACGGACACGTCGCCGTCGTCGAGCGCGATGGCGGTGCGAGGGCGGGGCGGTATACTGGGGACGCTGGGCGCGATGTGGGTAACGGGAATGGCTTGGGGAGTCATCTCGATCTATCCTTTTCGTGGTCCGGTGTCAATGGGCGGGGGCCTTATTCCCCCGCCCACTTTTTTGTGCCTAAAGGCCGAAGGCTTCGATCAGGGCGGTGGCCCCGGTAGGCTGGATGGGCGCGGGGGCGGTGCGTGCGGCCTTGGGGGTAATGGCGCGATAGCCCTGCTCGATCATGAGGGCGAGGGCGAGCGCCCAGCAGCGCATGCCCTTCTGACCGGCTTCACAACTGCATTCGAGGCGCAGCGCGTTGATGGTGTGGGTGTGGCCGGGGCGGGTGCGGCTGTCGATCTCGAAGGTATACGTACCGGTCCTGCGGATGGTGGCTGCGCGGGCGCTAGCCTTGCTCTGCTGCCGTCGCTCTTGCCGTGTCATGTCTCGAAGCTCCTTATTAGCCTCGTCGTCCGTGGGGGCCAGTCGCCCCTCACACTCTAATCATACATTCTACGTAGCATGTTTGTCAAGGGGGGAAATAGGGGAATAACTGTTTTATTACCCGTGCAGCTATCGGCGGCCGGCGCGGCGGGCGGTGTGCGGCGCGCCAGCGTGGGGCTGGCGGTGCGGTGCCCTGTAGCCCTGGTAGCGCCCGGTGGCCCCTGCCACGCGTCGTGGTGGCCCTGGGCGTCCCAGGGGCGCTGTAGTGGCCGGAGGTGGGCGTAAGGGGGCGTGGGGTGTCCCTATACCCTCCTCTGCTCGTTTGGCCCTGGCGGGGCTCCTGGGGTGTACGTTGTCATAAAGGTTGAGCGGGGCTGAGCGTGGCGCTACCCCATTTTGCCGCAAAGGTTGAGCCGTTGTGCCATAAAGGGTGAGCCGACGCGCCCGTTGTGCCACAAAGGATGAGGATAGGCGCGCAGTGTCACAAAGGATGAGGAGAGCGTTGTGACGGCGTCGTGGCCCGTAGCAAGGGTGGACGAGGGACGCGGCGCGGGGGAGGAGGGCTGGTGGGCCGCCCGCAGACGCAGGGCCTCAATCTTTATGGCACACCGGCTCAACCTTTGTGGCAAGGACCTCAACCTTTATGACAACGTACAAACGGGTCGCACGATGGACTAATCGGCCAGCACAGGATTACGCCGGGCCCCCTGTGGCCTCCGGAAGGACACGATGTGGCCAGAAAAAGGTTTCGGCCAGGAGACTGCCCCCAGCGGCGCGCGATGGAGGCACGAAACATGCTCGTGAGGGTGGCCGTTGGGAGCGAGCACGCTCCCCAGGACGGCGACAATGGAGGGGAGGTGGCGTATGCCATCGGTGCACAAGGACATCGACGCCCTTGCGTCGTCGCGCGTCGTACGCGGAGCCGGCAAGGAACTCGGCGGGTTCAAGAAATTCCTGGTGCGCGGGAACGTGGTCGACCTCGCGGTCGGCATCGTGATCGGGGCCGCCTTCGGCAACATCGTCCAGGCCCTGGTCAAGGACGTCATCACCCCGCTCATCGGTGGAGGGACAACAGCGCCGGCCTGGACCGTGACCGTCGCGGGGCGTCATCTCCTACTCGGCACTGTCCTCAACGCGGTCCTCTCGTTTGTGCTCATTGCGGCCATCGTGTACTTCCTGGTCGTGCTGCCGGTCAACAAGCTGATGGACCGCTATCACCCGGCGCCGCAGCCGGCCCCGACCAAAGACTGCCCGGAATGCCTGAGCGCGATCCCGCAGGAGGCCCGTCGCTGCCGCGACTGTGGGGCGCAACTAGCGCCGCCTTCCGAGGAGGTGGCGGCGGCCATGCGCCAGGTGGCGGCGCCCTCAGGCTCGGACATCGCCAACCAGGCGGCGCGGGTCCTCTCCGAGCGGCTGGCCGGGGATAGATAAGAGACGTGCGTGCTCAGCATGCGGCCACGCGAGGTGGCCGCGCGTCGTCCGATATGTGACGCGCTGGGCATCGGAGCGACCACTAGGGCGCGGTCTGGCGGGCTTGCCTGCTCTCTGTCGGCAGACCCTTCTCCTGGGTGCCCTCGGCCTGCATGGCCTGGCGCAGGAGCTGCGGCGCGTTCTGCTCCAGGCGCTGCGCCGTCTGCTCCTCCTGCTGTAGGTTCTGCTGTAGCAGCGTCACCACCTCCTGCTGCCCCATCAGCTGCGCACCAGTGATCAACCCGCGATAGCTCGCGATCTCGTAGTGCTCGACCTTCGTCGCCGCGCTGCCGATCAAGCAGTCGCGCAGGGCGTCGACCTCAGCCTCTTTCATGGTCTTCTGCGCCTCGGTGACGAGACCCTGCGCGGCGTCGCACTTGTCGCCTTTCGCCGGCTGTCCTAGGAGTTGGAAGACCTGCTCCAGGTTCTGGGTCTGCTGCTGGCTCTGCTGGATGTGCTCCTGGAGCATGCTCTGGAGCTGCGGGTCCGTGGCGTGCTGCAGCATCTCCTGCTGCCCCTTCAAGAAACGATGCTCCGCGTCGTAGATATCGCCGAGTTCGTGCATGAATTTCTCGTGCGTGGTTATGATCGCCATGGGTCACCTCTTCTTCTTGCTGCACGATGGCCCCCAGGGCCAGGCAGCACGACGCATGACATCGTCGATGGGCGGTCTTTCTGGCCGCGGCCATCGTTTTAACAGGGGGAGCGGCTGTGTTGCCATCATGGTGATTGGCAATTGCCCTCACTGGCCGCCGAGTTGGCCCTGCTGCGCCATCTGCTGGAGCTGCTGCAGGAGTTGGCGCACCGCCTGCTCGTCCTGCTGACGCAACTGGCCCCACAGTTGGGCGCTGCTGCCGCCGTCCCGCTCGTACTTGTTGTAGGCGGCCAACCCCTCCAGCTTGTCGGCCAGCGCGCGGATCACGTTGTAGACCTCGTTCGGGACGATCGTCTGTTCGAGCTGCTGATTCATCGCTCCACTCCTCATCCGGACACCTAGGGCCCTGTGCGTCCACCGCACACAGGCGACACCCGCAGAGCGCGTGCCATGGAGGGCCAAGGCACGCGCACCCGAGCACGCCGCGCTCCGTGGCCGGCGCGCACACGAGGCTCGCCGCCAGGGCAACCACAGACGGATCGTGAGGCCGACACCAAGGGCCGCCGCCGTGCCCACTCATCACTAATAGGGCCCGTCCACGAATAACCTACCCACTTTTCGCGCCAATTCACGGGTGAACGGAGCGCAAAATTGACTACTTTGTTCTTAGACGGCTCCTAAGATGCGCCGCGCTGTTGGGCGTCACCTATGCGTCCGTCACAATCAGCGGTCGCGGTTTGCGCGCCGAACGACCACGGCTCGCACGAGCGCAAGCGCCGGCACGTTGCACGTCGCATGTCGCGTGTCGTGCGTTCCAGCTACTCGTGGACGTGCCGGCGCTTGCGCTCGGCGAGGCGCGGGCTCCCCTCGCGGAGCGCCCGCCATACCTGCTCCTGGCTGGCCTCGGGGGGCCGGCGCGACGGGCGCATGTCACGCGCCCG
>JAABUZ0100009237.1_pt1 | contig 11340 bp, 10 predicted proteins | sample 5562091 | NCBI WGS metagenome assembly JAABUZ01 (sample SAMN12813069, study PRJNA571459) | rock metagenome | isolation source: Antarctica rocks | place: Antarctica: Victoria Land, Linnaeus Terrace sud | collected 2015-12-21
GTCCGCGACTTCCTCCGCAAGGTCGAGGCCGTGGTCTGCAACAAGCGCTGCGTCGAGTCCCTGGTCAAGGCCGGTGCCTTCGACTCCCTCGGGCATACCAGGCGCGGGCTCTTCGCGGTGCACGCCGACCTGATCGACGCGTGCCTGGACACCAAGCGGGCCGAGGCGGTGGGCCAGTTCGACCTCTTCGCGGTCGCCGACGACGGTGTGGGGACGGGGGCGCAGGGCATCGGCTTCGACGCCCTCGACGTCCCGATCCCGGTGCACGAGTGGGAGAAGACGGTCCTCCTCGCCTTCGAGCGGGAGATGCTCGGCCTCTACGTCAGCGACCACCCCCTGCTCGGGGTCGAGCACGTACTGGCCGAGCGCGCCGACACGACGGTGCCTCAGCTCGCGGACCGCTCCGACGGTGCGGTCGTCACGGTCGGCGGCATCCTCGCCGGCGTCGCCCGCAAGGTCACGAAGCAGGGGGCCAGCTGGGCGCTGTGCACCCTGGAGGATCTCGAGGGCCACGTCGAGGTCATGGTCTTCCCCAACACGTACGCCACCTGCCCGCCGCTGGTGGAGGACACCGTGGTGCTGGTGCGCGGCAAGCTCGACCTCCGCGACGACGTGCCCAAGCTGATCGCGCTGGAGCTGAGCCTGCCCGACCTGTCCTCCGGCGGGGCGCGCGGACCGCTGACCGTCAGCGTCACCTCCGCGCGCTGCACCCCTGACCTGGTCGAGCGGCTGCGCGACACCCTCGCCGGGCACCCTGGGACCACCGAGGTGCGGCTGCAGCTGGTCGGGCCCACCCGTACCCACGTCCTGCGGCTCGACGAGGGGCTGCGAGTCGCGGTCGGCCCGAGCCTGTCCGCCGACCTCAAGGCGCTGCTCGGTCCGACGTGCCTCTCCGTGGGCTGAGCCCGGGTGACGGTCGCGGACGGGTCTCCCGGCGGGCCGGTCCGCTGAGCACCGTGCGCGCCGACCTCCCGCGGTGGCTGCGCCGGGTCCGAGCGCGCCGGGCCGGGACACGGGCCGGCAGCGCCCCGGTCGGGCAGGGGCTCGACCGGGGCGTCGCGCTGCGCGGCCGGATCTGGTCTCCGGACGAGGGATCTCTCTGCGCCGACGGGGTGCTCGTCGTCGGGCCGGACGGCGCGATCGCCGCCCTCGGCGCCAGCGGTGAGGTGACGCTCCCAGAGGGGGTGCGCCGGCTCGGTGGCCCCGGTCGGTGGGTCGGTCCCGGGCTGGTGGACGCGCACGTGCACCTGGCCTTCGGCGGGCCGGGCGCCGCGCTGGCCGGCGGCCTCGTCGCGGTGCGTGACCTGGGCGCTCCGCCGGCCGCCGCCATGGCGTGGCAGGCGGAGGTGGGGCCGCCCTGCTGCGCCGTGGCCGGGCCGCTGCTCACCAGCCCGGGGGGCTACCCGACGCGCTCCTGGGGCGTCGGCGGCTTCGGCGCAGAGGTAACGGACGCCGCAGTGGCCGCCCGGCTGGTGCGCGCGCTGGCCGCCGACGGCGTCGATGTCATCAAGGTCGCGCTGGAGCCCGCGGCTGGCTCGGTGCCCTCGCCGGAGGTCCTGCGCGCCGCCGTCGACGCCGCGCACGCCCTCGGGCTGGGCGTGACGGCCCACGCCCTCACCGTGTCGATGGTCGAGCGGGCGCTCGACGCCGGGGTCGACGAGCTGGCCCACACGCCGGTCGAGGTGCTGCCCGATGCGCTGGTGGGCCGGCTCGCCGATAGGGGCACCCCGGTCGTCTCCACGCTGCAGGCGCTGTGCCGCGGCGGGTCCGCCCGCGCGGTGCTGCGCAACGCCGCGGCGCTGCACGCCGGGGGCGTCCCCCTCGTCTACGGCACCGACCTCGGCAACGCGGGCACCAGGCCAGGGGTGGACCCGCGCGAGCTGGACCGGCTGGCGCGGGTCGGCCTCGGTCGCGAGGGGGCGCTGCGCCTGGCGGCGACCGCCGCCCGCACCGCCCTGGGCATGGGGTCGGCGCCGGCCGGCCGGCTCGCGGTGGGGCATCCCGCGCATGTGGTGCTGCTGGACACCGACCCGCTCGTCGAGCCCGCCGCCTGGCGCGCCCCGCTCGCGGTGGTCTCCGCCGGGCGGGTGCTCGCCCCGCTCGGCTAGGCCTCCCGCCCAGGGACGTTGGTGACGCGGCCCGGGATCCGATGATCGTGACTGAGGGACCCAAGACCACGTCCGGACGGGACGACTCGTGTAAGGGGGGGTGTTGGTGAAGGTGAGAACGTCATCACCAGTCGCCACGAGCCGTGGCCGACGGACTCTGGCGCAGAGCAGGTGGGCTACGTCAACGCGCGGTTCCTCATGCCGTTCCTGCTGGCTCTCGTCTCACTGTCGTGGCCTGCCGTAAGCATTTCACAGGCGCCGGACACGCAGTACGCAGGTCAGCATCGGGAGGGTGAAACCGCCGTGCGCAACCTCTGGCCTACTCGTCAGAAAAGCATGGACCCGGCCGAGCGTTTCCTCTCGTCCCTGGTGCGCCATGACCGGCATCCCCGCCCGCGTCGCCAGTGTCGCGACAAGTGAGTCGGCGGTGCGGTGCTGCCCGTGCGGGAACTCGGCCTGCTCCGGTGCGCCGAACCGGGCGGCCACACCCGCCCCGGGAAGGTGTGCCTCGGCCGTCTCGGCCCGCCAGCTGGTATGCGTGTCGCGCGGTCCGATCGCCGCGCTTCCGGCGACCCGCGCCAGCCCGGCCACCCAGTCGACCCGGTCGTCCATGACGTTCCACACGCCGGCCAGGATGCCCCGGGGGACCAGGACCCTGGCGATCTCTGGTCCCGCGACGGCCATGTCGAACCAGTGCATGGCGTTGCCAGCCAGCACGGCATCGATAGACGCGTCCGGCAGCGGTATCCCCTCGGCGCTACCCGGAAGGGCACGGACATCCGGCAGTGCGCGACGCAGCTCGGTCAGCATCGCGGCGTCAGGCTCGACCGCGGTGACGTCGGCGCCCACCGCAACCAGCGTGGCGGTGAGCTTGCCGGTTCCGGCACCGAGGTCGAGCACCCGGAAGCCGGGCGCGGGCCCCAGCGCCCAGCGCACCGCGGCCTGCGCGTAGTCCGGGCGGTGCTCGGCGTAGGCGGACGCCGCCGCACCGAACGACGAGGCGTGAAGGAGCCGTGCGTCGCGTTCCACATGGTGACCTTAATCAGCCCGCTTGGCCGTCAAGCCGGACTTCCGAAGATCATGAGCACACGAGGGGCCGAAACGGCTGTTGACCTGCGGAGACGCGCCAGGGGGCCCGGGGAGGCGTGCTACTACAGGCGCTGCGGCGGCGCTGGCGTGGGAGGCTGTCGTGCGCGAGCAGCTGGCCCGCGGCGCAGAGATCACCCGGTCCGCTTTCGTCGTCGCCAGCTGGGCCCGCTACGCCGAAGGGACCGACGAGGACGGTCGCCCCGTCGACATCGTCGACCGGCTGGCCGAACCGCTGCACGCGGCGGCCCGGCGCCAGCGGGAGGACCCGACCGCCTTCCTCTCCGTCCGCGGCGTCTTCGGCGACTTGGCGGACAACAGGGTGTTCGTGCAGGCGTAAACGCAGCAGCTGCGCTCGCTGCAGGAGCGGGGCGCCCGGAGGACGGTCGAGATGCTCAGGGCAGATCGAGCATGACCGGAGCCAGCGCGTGACTGGCGAGGTCCGCACGATCGGCAGCATCACCATCTGCCTGACTGGGGGACGGGACGGGTCGCCGCGGCGCGCTCACACCGGGATCTCGCGCACCCGGCCGGCGTCGACCTCGAGCCGACGGGTGACGCGCACTGCCTCGAGCAGCCGCCGGTCGTGGCTGACCAGGAGGAGGGTGCCCTCGTACGCCTCCAGGGCTGCCTCCAGCTGCTCGATCGCCGGCAGGTCGAGGTGGTTGGTGGGCTCGTCGAGGATGAGCGTGTTGACCCCCACCGCCTGCAGCAGAGCCAGTCCGGCGCGGGTGCGCTCGCCGGGGGACAGCGAGCCGGCCGGTCGCAGCGGCGCGTCGTGGCGCAGGCCGAGCTTGGCCAGCAGCGTGCGGCAGGCCTCGGGGGCCCACCCCGTCGCCCCCTCGAGGATGCTCAACACGCTCGCGTCGCCACGGAAGCGGGCGCGGGCCTGGTCGACCTCGCCGACCGCCACGCGGGAGCCGAGGGACTGCGACCCCTCGTCGAGCGGGGTACGCCCGAGCAGGGCGCCGAGGAGGGTCGTCTTGCCCGCGCCGTTGGGGCCGGTGAGGGCGACGCGGTCACCCCAGCCGATGGTCAGGTCGACTGGGCCCAGCTGGAAGGAGCCGCGGCGCACGACCGCGCGGGTAAGCGTCGCCACGACGTCGCCCGAGCGGGGCGCGGCCGCGATGCTCAGCCGCAGGTCCCACTCCTTGCGGGGCTCGTCGACGACGTCGAGCTGGTCCAGCCGGCTCTCCACCGCGCGCACCCGGGACGCGGCGTGCGTGGCCGCCTCGAGCCGGGCACCGACGGCCGCGCGGTCGTTGTCGGGCCTCTTGCGCTTGGCCCGCAGCGCGCCGCGCACCGACTGCTCGCGCTGGCGCTGCGCCTGCTGCACCAGCGCGCCGCGCTTGTCCTCGTACGCGTCGTAGCCCTCTCTAGCCTGGCGGCGCGCGACCTCACGCGCTCCGAGGTATGCCTCCCACCCCCCGTCGTACCTCGTCAGCCGGTGGGTGTGCGGGTCGAGCTCGGCGACCGCGGTCACGCTGCGGCTGAGCACCTCCCGGTCGTGGCTGACCAGCACCAGGCCGCCGGACAGGCCGCTGGTCCAGCGCTCGAGCCGGTCGAGGCCGGCGAAGTCCAGGTCGTTGGTCGGCTCGTCCAGCAGCGTCACGTCGAAGCGCGAGAGCAGCAGCGAGGCCAGTGCCGCGCGCGCCGCCTCCCCGCCGGAGAGCCCGGTGACCTCCTGGTCGAGCAGCCGGGGAGCCAGGCCCAGATCGGCGAGCACCTCCTCGCTGCGCGGTTCCAGGTCGGCACCGCCCAGGGCGAGCCACCGCTCGAGGGCAAGGTCGTAGGCGTCGTCCGCGCCCTGGCCGCCGGCCGCGAGCGCCTCGGTCGAGGCATCGAGGTCGGCCGCGGCGGTGGCGACGCCGGTGCGCCGGGCGAGCAGGTGGGCGAGGGTCTCGCCGGTGCGCCGGTCCGGCTCCTGCGGCAGCAGCCCGACGACCGCCGAGCGCGGCGCGAGGTCCACCCTCCCCGCGTCGAGCGGTACGAGACCAGCCAGCGCCCCCAGCAACGTCGACTTGCCGACGCCGTTGGGGCCGGTGACGCCGATGCGCATGCCCGGCGCCACGGTCAGGTCGATGCCCTCGAGCACCGGTCGGGCGCCGCGGGCGACCGTCAGGCCGGCAGCGACCAGGGTGGCGGCCACCCGCGCATCCTGCCCGGCGCCGGGAGCACCGACGACCGGGTCCTGTACTGCCGCAGGTGGGGGACAGGTCCATCGGCCAGACTGCGGGGGTGCCGGAGCCGGATGCCCCCGCGGTGCGGGTGCGCGACCTCGTCCTGGAGCGTGGCACCGGCACCGCGCGCGTCCGGGTCACCGACGGGGTCGACCTCGAGCTGGCCCGCGGCGAGGTGCTCGGCCTGCTCGGGCCCAACGGCGCAGGCAAGACCACCCTGGTGCGCCAGGTCATGGGTGTGGTACGTCCCGACGCGGGCCGCGTCGAGCTGCTCGGGCGGCTGGCAACCGGTGACAGCGCCCTCGCGGGCCGGCTGGTCGCGTACCTCCCGCAGTCGGAGCGCAGCCTCGACGAGGCACCGGTCGCGCTCGCGGTGGAGATGACCGCCCGGCTGCGGGGCCTCGGCCGGGCGGCGGCGCGGTCGGCCCGCGACGCGGTGCTGCACGAGCTCGACCTCGGTGGCCTGGCCGGCCGGCCGCTCGGGCGTCTCTCCGGCGGGCAGCGCCGCCTCGCCGACGTCGCCTCCGTGCTGGTCGGTGAGCGCCCGGTCCTGGTGCTGGACGAGCCGACCACCGGGCTGGACCCGCAGGCCAGGCGCGCGGTCTGGCGCGCGATCGAGCGCCGCCGCGCCCAGGCCGCGACGAGCGTGCTGCTGGTCACCCACAACGTGCTCGAGGCGGAGACGGTCCTGGACCGGGTCGCGGTGCTCGACCGTGGCCGGGTGATCGCCTGTGACACCCCCGGTCGGCTCAAGGCCTCGGTCGACGACGGCCTGCGCCTGGAGCTGGTGTGGCGCGCCGAGGCGCCGCGCGCCCTGCCTGTCGTGGCGGCACTCGAGCCGGCTGCCGTGATCGCCGGGCGCCGCTGGTCGGTGCGCCTGCCGGCCGCGGAGGCCCGCGCGCTGCTCGGGGAGCTCACCGCCGGTCCGGCGCTCGCCGCGCTCGACGACTTCACCCTGGCCACGCCGTCGCTCGAGGACGTCTACCTGGCCCTCGGTGGCCGGGCCGACGACCTGGAGCGGGCATGACCGCGGTGCTGCCCATGGCGGTCAGCGCTCAGCGGGCCGTGCCGGGCCGGTTGCCGGAGCGCGCCGGCTGGGGCGCCGCGCTCCTCGCCGTCTTCGCTCTCGAGGCGTCGCGGGCGCGTGTCGCCCGCGTCCCGCTGCTCTTCGTCGCCGCCTTCCAGAGCATCGGGATCATGGTGCTGCTGCGCGGGGTGGTGGCCCGTCGCGGCGGTGACCTGACCAGCGCGTCCGTCGTCGCCGGCGCCACGGTCCTGGTCGCCGCCTTCGTCGCCCTCAACCTGATGGCGCAGCGGATCGCGGCGTTGCGCGCCAACGGCGGCCTCGAGCGGTACGCCGCTCTCGGCACGCCACCCTCCGCGGTGGTCCTCGGCACCGCGGCCGCCTTCGCCGGCTTCACCGTGCCCGGCGCGGTCGTCACCGCCGCCGGTGGTGCGGGGCTCTACGGCCTGCCCTTCGGCCGCCTCTGGGTGCTCGTCGTCGTGCTCCCCCTCGCCGCCGCGGCGCTCGCGGGGGTGGGGGCGCTGATCGGAACGCTGGCGCCGAAGCCCGAGCTGGCCACCGTGCTGGGCCAGCTCGGCATGAGCGCGGTCATCTTCATCGACATCGTGCCGCGCGGCCGGCTGCCGGGCCTGGTGCAGGCGGTGCGGGCGGCGGTGCCCAGCTCGTACGCCGCCGACGCGCTGGGGGAGACCTTCCGGGCGCATGTGCGGTGGGCCTCGGTGGTCGCGGACCTGGGGGTCTGCCTCGCGGTCGCCGTGGCCGCGCTCGTGCTCGCCGGCGTCGCGTTGCGCCGTGCCGCCAGGCTGCCGTCGTGACGCGCGACCGGCTCCTGCGCGAGATGCGCGTGGCGCTGCTCGTCGGGTTGCCCGTCGTGCTGCTCGGGCCGCCGGCGGGGCTGCTGTGGGCGGCGCTGCGGCCCTCCTTCGACGGCGCCCAGGCGCTGCTCGAGGAGTCGCGGCTGGAGGTGCAGCTCACCAGCGACCTGCGGTACCTCCTCGTCGTCGCGGTCGCCGGGCTGCTCGCCGGGGTGTTGACCTGGGTGGCCACCCGGCGCAACGGCCTGGGCGCCATCACCGGCCTCGTCCTCGGTGGGGTGGCGGCCGCGCTGGTGGCCCGCAGCGTCGGGGTGCACGCGGCGCACCCGGCCGCGCTGCCCGCCCTGCTGGAGCGGCAGTTCGACGCGCGCGGGCTGCAGCCCTTCAGCTCGCTGAGCGGGTACGACCGCGCGATGTTCCTCGCCGACCTGCGCTTCGAGCTGCGGGCCACCTCGATGGTGCTGGTCCTCCCTGCGGTTGCCGTCGGCACCTTCGCGCTGCTGACGTGGCGCCGACCGCGGTTGGTGCTCGAGCCGGCCTCGCCCCCCCGTACCTGGGCGGTCGCCGGGACGGACGGGCAGCCGGTGCTGCTCGATGCCGCCGGCCGGCCGGTGCCCTGGGTCAGTTGGGAGACCAGGGCACCCGGGTGAGCTCCGTGGCCGGGGCCGTCGGCAGCGCGGTGATCAGCGCGCGCTCGCGGGCCAGCAGGGAGCGCTCGGAGGCGAGCCGGCTGACGACCGACGGCGCGGCGAGCAGCGCCTGCTTGTCGGCCAGGTCCGCCACCACGGCCGCCGCGACGAGGTAGCTGAGGACGCCGGGGTCGGTGGGCAGCTGAGGCACCTCGAGCTCGTTGCCGCGCGCCGTCGCGAGCGCCGCGAGGTAGCCCCGGAAGCCGGTGGCGACGCGCTCGGCCAGCGCGCCGACCTCGGGTTCGCTCGCCCCCGCCTCCTCGGGCAACCAGGTGACCTCCGCCTGCAGGTAGGGGTGGCTGCTGTCGTCGAGGCGCCCGAGGGTGAAGCGCGGGCCACCGGTCGTGACCAGGTGGAAGCGGCCGTCATCCTGCTCTTCGACCCTGCGCAGCTGGGCGGCACACCCCACCGCGTGCAGGGCGGTGATGCCGTCGGCGCCGACCTCCCGCCCCTGCCGGATGGCGACGACGCCGAAGGTGCGCTGCTCCTCAGGCCGGGCCAGCAGGTCCTGCACGAGCCGGCGGTAGCGCGGCTCGAAGACGTTGAGCGGCAGCAGCAGCCCCGGGTAGAGCACCGACCCCAGCGGGAAGAGCGGGATCACCTCGCTCTCGGCCATGACCGGGAGCGTACGGAGACCCACCCCGCTCCTGCCCGCCGCCGTCCGGCCGGCCGGGCGGGGTGCTCGCTCTAATCTGACCGGGTGCTGCGACGCGTCGACCTGCGGGGCGGCCTGCCCGCCGACCTCGGCCCGGTGCTGCCCCGTGCCGCGCTCGACGTCGAGGCGGCCACCGCCGTCGTCCGGCCGGTCGTCGAGGCGGTGCGCGACCGGGGCGACGAGGCCGTGCTCGAGGCGACCGAGCGCTTCGACGGGGTGCGGCCCGCCGCCCTCCGCGTGCCCGCCGTCGTGCTCGCCGCCGCACTGGCGGCGCTGGACCCTGCGGTGCGGGAGGCGCTCGAGGAGTCCGCCCGGCGGGTCAGGATGGTCTGCACCGCAGCGCGTCCCCCCGACGTCACCGTGCAGGTGGTGCCGGGCGGTGAGGTGACCGAGCGGTGGACACCGGTGCGCAGGGTCGGTCTCTACGTCCCCGGCGGACGCGTGCCGCTCCCCTCGTCGGTGGTCATGAACGTCGTCCCGGCGCAGGTGGCCGGCGTCGGCTCGCTGGCGGTCTGCTCGCCGCCGCAGCGGGCGACCGGGTTGCCGCACCCGGTGGTGCTCGCCGCCTGCGCGCTGCTGGGCGTCGAGGAGGTGTACGCCGTGGGTGGCGCGCAGGCGGTCGCGATGCTCGCCCACGGCACGCAGACCTGCGCCCGGGTCGATCTCGTCACCGGCCCCGGCAACGTCTACGTCGCCGCGGCGAAGCGGTTGGTGCGCAGCGTGTGTGGCATCGACAGCGAGGCCGGTCCCACCGAGATCGCGGTGCTCGCCGACGACACGGCTGTGCCGGCGCACGTGGCTGCCGACCTGGTCAGCCAGGCCGAGCACGACACGCTCGCCGCGTGCCTGCTCGTCACCCCGTCGCTCGCGCTTGCCGACGCCGTGCAGGTCGAGCTGGACAAGCGCGTCCCGGCCGCCCCCAACCGAGCAACGATCGAGGTGGCGCTCGCCGAGCAGAGCGCCGTGGTGCTCGTCGCGGGCCTCGACGACGGCGTGACGGTGGTCGATGCCTGGGCGGCCGAGCACCTCGAGGTCGTCACCACCGACGCCGCGGCCGTCGCCGCCCGTGTGCGCAACGCCGGCGCGATCTTCATCGGGCCGTGGTCGCCGGTCTCGCTCGGCGACTACCTCGCCGGCTCCAACCACGTCCTGCCCACCGGTGGGACCGCTTCCCACGCAGCCGGTCTCGGGGTGGCGACCTTCCTGCGTCAGCAACACCTGGTCACCTACTCGCGCGCCGCGCTGGCTGGCAGCGCGCGGCTGATCGGCGCGCTGGCCGACGCGGAGCTGCTCCCCGCCCACCGGGAGGCCGTCGACACCCGGTTGGAGGACCCGGCGTGACCGTCGTTGCGTCGCTGGCGCTCCCCCTGCGGGAGGACCTGAGGGGGAGGGTGCCCTACGGCGCCCCGCAGCTGGCGCAGGCGATCCAGCTGAACGTCAACGAGAACCCGCACCCGCCGCCGCCGGAGCTCGTCGCCGCGCTCGCCGGGGCCTGCGCGGAGGCCGCCGCGGTGCTGCACCGGTACCCCGACCGCGAGGCGCTCGCCCTGCGGACCGATCTCGCGACCTACCTGCACCGCGCCACCGGCGTCGCGCTCGGCGCCGACCGCGTGTGGGCGGCGAACGGGTCGAACGAGGTCCTGCAGCAGCTGCTGCTCGCCTTCGGTGGCCCAGGCCGCACCGCGCTCGGTTTCACCCCGTCCTACTCCATGCACCCCGAGATCGCCGGCACGACGTCGACGGGCTGGGTCGGCGTGCCGCGTGGGCCCGGTTTCGCCGTCGACACCGCCCTCGCGGTCGCGGCCGTCCGCGCGCACCGACCCGACGTCGTCTTCCTCACCAGCCCCAACAACCCGACGGGTACGCCGACCCGGCTCGACGTGGTCGACGCGCTCGCGGCCGAGGTGCGGGGGGTGCTCGTCGTCGACGAGGCCTACGCGGAGTTCACCGACGCGCCGAGCGCGGTCACGCTGCTCGCGCGCCACCCGCACCTCGTGGTGAGCCGCACGATGAGCAAGGCCTTCGCGTTGGCCGGGGCCCGCGTCGGTTACCTCGCCGCGGCACCGGAGGTGGTCGACGCGCTGCGCCTGGTGCGGCTGCCCTACCACCTGTCCGCGCTGACGCAGACCGCCGCCCGCACCGCACTCGCGCACGTCGACGCGCTCCTGGCGACGGTGGCCGACATCTGCACGCAGCGCGACCGGCTGGTGCGGGAGATCACCGCTCTCGGGTTGCAGGTCGTACCGACCGCTGCCAACTTCCTGCTCTTCGGCCCGTTCGCCGACCCGCCCGCCGCGTGGCAGGCGCTGCTCGACCGCGGGGTGCTCGTCCGCGACGTCAGCGACGGGCCACAGCTGGCGGGGTGGCTCCGGGTGTGCGCGGGCACCGAGGCCGAGTGCACCGCCTTCCTGAGCGCGCTCGCCGATGTCCTGACGGAGGACCGATGAGCCGTACCGCCACCGTCGACCGGGTGACCAAGGAGTCGAGCGTGCACGTCGCGCTGGACCTCGACGGCACGGGCACGGTCGCGGTCGACACGGGCGTCCCCTTCTACGACCACATGGTCAGCCAGCTCGGCAAGCACGGCGGCCTCGACCTCGCCGTCACGACCCGCGGTGACCTCGAGGTCGACAGCCACCACACCGTCGAGGACACATCGCTCGCCCTCGGCCAGGCGCTGCGCGAGGCGCTGGGTGACAAGAGCGGGGTGCGCCGGTACGGCGACGCTACGGTGCCGCTCGACGAGGCGCTCGTGCAGGCCGTCGTCGACCTCTCCGGCCGGC
>JAABUZ0100009238.1_pt1 | contig 11340 bp, 13 predicted proteins | sample 5562091 | NCBI WGS metagenome assembly JAABUZ01 (sample SAMN12813069, study PRJNA571459) | rock metagenome | isolation source: Antarctica rocks | place: Antarctica: Victoria Land, Linnaeus Terrace sud | collected 2015-12-21
GGGCGGGCCGCCCGCAGCCTTGGCGGCAATGGCCACAGAGGTAGCGAGCAGATCGTCGTCGGGAACGCAGCGCCACACCAGGCCGGCGCGCTCGGCGTCGCGGCCGTCGAGGACCTGGCCGAACAGGACGGCGGCGAGCGCGCCCTGCTGGCCCATCACCCGGCGCATCATCCACGTGTGACCGCCGCCGGGGTGCAGGCCGAGCTGGAGGAAGCGCGTGTCGAATCGCGCCCGCTCGCCGGCCGTGCGAAGGTCACAGCACAGCGCGAGGTTCATCCCTGCGCCAACCGCCGCCCCGTTGACGGCAGCGACCGTCGGCAGCGGGGAGCGACCGACACGTAGGAAGCCCTCATAGATGCCCCGCAGCCCGACCTCGGAGGGCGCCGCGCCGAGGTGGGACAGGTCTGCACCAGCACAGAAGGCCGGTGGGGCACCGGTGATGACGACCGCCCCGACCCCATCGTCGGCCTCGAGGCGATCAAATGCCGACACCAGCTCGTCGATCATCGGTGGGGTGAGCGCGTTGCGCCGGGCTGGGTCGTTCACGGTAAGGACGGCGACTCGTTCGGCCAGTGCACCGATCTCCACTTCGACGACACTCATCCAGGTCCTCTTTCGGCAGGGTCGCGGACAACGGCGGGAGAATGGCGGAAGAACTGCTCGACGTCGGACTCGTAGCGGTACTCCGGCCGCCGCGTGCCGACCGACTGATGCAGGCGCACGGCGCGCGCGAAGTTCGCCACTGCTCCAGCTGAGGTGTAGCGATAGGCGAAGCCCGCTGCTTTCAGCCGCCGGTTGTCTGCGCCCCGGCCGTAGCGCAGCAGGTCGATCAGCTCAGGGGGCAGCTCGAGGCCCAGGCGACGGAGAGGGGCAATGGCCAGCTGCGTCCCCCAAGGTGTGATCGCCACGAGCCGCTTGCCGCAGATCGACGCCACCTCGCTCCAGGGGAGCCGTCCGTCCCCGGCCACGTTGTAGATACCGGGCAGCGCCGCTCGGGTGGCGAACTCGATGGATCGGACGACGTCGTCCTCCTCGACGAAGGCCAGGAGCGGATCGAACCCGAGGAGGCTCGGCGCGAAGGGGAGCTGGAGGGCCTTGGTGAAAGGGGTGACGATGTCGGTCCCGACAACATTGACGAACCGCAGGAGCGTGACCGTGACGTGGGGGTTGTCCTCTGCGAAGTCGTGCAGGTAGCTCTCGACCTCCAAGAGGGAGCGCTCGACCCGGCTGCGCGCCGTGGCCACACGGGACATCTCCTCGCGGAACCAGACGGGGTCCTGCCACGACGAGCCGTAGACCAATGTGGAGGACTTGACCACGACCTGACGCACCGACGACCCAGGGGCACCCGCCGCAGCAAGCAGGTTCATCGTGCCGATGACGTTCTGCTCGTGCAGTGCCCGTGCACTCATCCGCGTCGAGTCGACCACCAAGAAGGTATGGATGATGGTGTCGACCTGTGTCGCCCGGACGATCCGGCTCAGGATCGAGTAGCTCTGATCGGCGCGGACGAACTCCGTCCGCTCCAGTGCCACGCTGGGCTCCTTGGTGTCAAGGCCGATGATGACGTCGACCTCGGGGTCCTTTTCGAGGGCCTCAGCCACCCGGGCACCCCAAAACGATGCGAGCCCGGTGACGAGGACGCGGCGGCCCAACGGTCGAGCCTCAGCCGAACCAGACACTGCGACGGTTGCGCAGCATCTCGTACAAGGTCTCCTGGAGCTGAAGACGAATCCGCTCCGCCTCGTCCATCACCCGGCTCTTGGAGTAGCGGTCCTGGTCCGGCGGGACGTCGAAGCTCACCGGGTCGAGGACACGCAGCCGGAACTTGGCGGGAAAGTGCAGGACTGCCCCCAGGGGGCCCAGCATCAGCATGTTGGCGGTCAGTGGCACGTAGGGGACGCCGAGGACCCTGTCGAGGGCGGGGAACTTGACCAGCGTGGGCATCGACTCCTCGGCGCCGACCACGGCGATGGGGACGACCGGGACGCCGGCCCGCATGGCGATCTCCACGAACCCACCCCTGCCGAAGCGGCGCAGCTTGTAGCGCTCGCTGTAGAGCTTGCCAGTGCCCTTGGTGCCCTCGGGGAAGACGAGGACCAGCTGTCGCTGCTCACGAAGGAGCCGGTACGCGTTCTCCGGATGGGCGGCGACCCCCCCCGCCCGGGACCACATCGTGCCGACGACGGGGATGGTCTTGAACATGTGATCGGCCAGCCCGTACACCGCTCGGTGCAGCTCGGACTCAATACCATGCATGATTACCGGCGCGTCCGGCGGCAGGGCCCCTGCGTGGTTGGCGATGAGCAGCGCCCCGCCCGAGCTGGGGATCTTCTCCAGGCCCTCCCACTCGGCCCGGAACCAGTGCCGGTACAGCGGGTCGAACGCCCGCCGGGCAAGCTCACGCATGTGCTCGGACCGTCCCCACTCGTCCACGTCGGACATCCGGGGGTCGTCGAGCGGCTGTGGCTCCGCCGTGGGCCTCGGGAGGTGGACAAGGCTGCCCGTCCTCGGCATCGCCTCGATCGTGCTGTCGTTGCCTGCCACGTCGCGCAGCCTATCCACTCATGCTCAGCGCTCGGCTGGCGCTAGGCATGGCCAGCGCGACTCGCGCGTCGGCACACCCACGCGGAGCGCTGGCTGCGGGTGCCGCCGGGCAGTGGGCGGCAGCCGGGCACCATCGACAGGCAGGCCCCGGCCGAAGCTTGGGAGCGCCACCGCGATCGACGGCCACGATCCTGGCGGCGGCCTCGACGGTGCGCCGGGCAGCGGCGCCGAGCACCCCCGGGTCGACGTCCTCGGCGGCCCATGCGCCGCTGTCGAGGGAGAAGGTGGCCAGCCGGTACGGCGGCACGCCGACTCGAATCGTCTCCAGGAGCGCATAGAACCCGAGATCCGCGGCATGCACAGCCTGCGGTCGACCACTCTTGAAATCGACGATCAGCACCCGAGCCTGGGTGCCCTCGGGCCGTCCGAGCGCCAGGTCGACCTTGCCGCGCAGCAGCACTCGGCCTCCGCACAGGTCCACGGTGAGCAAGGACTCGAGGCGCGGCCTCCACGCTGGCTGGAGCACGGGGAAGGTGTCCTGGAACTTGACCACCCAGTCGGCGGCCGCACCGCGAAGCTCGGCGCGCTCGGCGGGCGGTAGGTCGAGCAGCCAGCCCCGGATGCCCCGATCACCGTCGATGAGCCGCTCGATGGCCAGGTCGACGAGGTCCAGGGGTGCAGGGCACACCCGAAGGGTCATCGATAGCTCGACCGCCTTGTGTGCGACGGCGCCCCGACCAGCGGCGGTGCTCCACGCAAAGCCCACCGCTCGCTCGGCCACCACCAGTCCCTCGCACGTCTCGACGTGGGCGAGCGTCCGCTTGGCGAGCACCAGCGGGTCGTCGGCGCGGCGGTCGGTGACAAGCGGGCCGAGGCCGTCCTCGAGCAGGTCTCGCAGGGCGGGGCCCGTCCCGCGGTGGAAGCGTGGGCGGCGTGTGCGGCGGGCGAACAGCTCGGTGGCGACTCGGAGCTGCGTGGGGGTCGCCGCCACCGCCGTCGGCCGCGTGGACCGCGGGGGTGCCGGCGCGACCGCCCTGGACCGCATGGAGCTCATGGCCACAACCCTACGAAGGGGGTACGACACCGAGCCGGGCGCCGGAGCCGGCTGTGGTACCCGTCGGGCCTGGATGTCGTCGGGCCTGGATGTCGTCGGGCCTGGATGTCGTCGGGCCTGGATGTCGTCGGGCCTGGATGTCGTCGGGCCTGGATGTCAGAGCCCCTCGGCATCTTGGGGCCATGCGCTCCGACACCGTGACGTTCAGCACCGCCGTACGAGCAGTGGCCTCCGAGGCCCGGCGGCTGGGCCTCACCGTCCCGGCCTTTCGGGCGCCCCCAGCCGTCGCAGGAGCCGATCGCACCATTCGCCGGCGCGCCGGTGACGTGGTCGTGGCCGTCCGGGTCCGAGGTCGCCCCCTCGCCGACGTGGTCGCCGATGTGGTCGAGGGCGTCCTCGTTGCCAACTCCGTGCCCCGGGCACAGGACCTCGCGGTCCGCCGCTGCCTGCTGAGCGCTGTCGAGTCCGCCACGCTGTGACCACCATGAGGAGGCGGCGCCCCAGCCGGGACGGTGCGCGTCGGCGATGGCTCGAGCGTCGGCGCGAGAGGAGGCGCAGCGGTCCTGCGCTCGGCCACCCGGCGGTGATCGCTTCGACCCGGGGACGATCGGGGGGCGCGCCGATAAGGTCGATACCGGTGCAGACGGGCGCGGCATGAGCGCAGCGAGGGGCGTTGCGGCGATGGTGCCGGGACCAGGAGAGCCCAAACGGTACAGCGACGATGTGAGGGAGGCCCCGAGCGGTCGATGGAGGCCTCGGTCGATGGAGGTCAGACCGGTGCGAGCCCATGAGCTCGACGAGCTCGGTGTGCTCACGGTGGCGGCCTACCAGGATCTCGAAGGTGGGACCGACCTCGGGGGCTACGCGGGGGTGCTGCGCGACGTCGCCGCTCGTGCGTCGGCGGCGACCGTGCTCGTTGCTGTCGACGGTGATGTGGTGATCGGGGGGGTGACCTTCGTCCCCGAGCCCGACAATCCCTACGCCGAGGAGCTCCAAGAGGGTGAGGCCGGCACCAGGATGCTGGCGGTGGGGCCGAGCGCCCAGGGTCGAGGAGCCGGGCGAGCGCTGGCGACGGCATGTGTCGAGCGGGCCAGAGGGCGCGGGGCCATCCGCGTCGCGCTGCACAGCACGCCATGGATGAGTGCTGCCCACGGCCTCTATGAGTCGATGGGTTTCCGAAGGGCTCCCGGGCGGGACCTGGTCGTGCCGCCGGCGGTCACGCTGCTGTCGTTCGTGCTGGACCTGACCGATCGGTGATCCGCCGCCGGGCGCCGGACGGCTCGCCCGGGCGGGTGGGCGGGGCGGTACCCTCCTGCCCGGGAGCCCGGGTGGCGTAACCGGTAGACGCAGGGGGCTTAAACCCCCCGGGCCCGAGAGGGCCGTGCGGGTTCGAGTCCCGCCCCGGGCACTGATTCATAAGGGTTTTCTCGGTTGGATCCCGGGCTCGGCGAGAGCTCAGAACCGAAATGCTCACGGATTGCTCACGGACTCTCTAGCATGGTGCGCATGCGGGGCAGGGTCTTCCGGAGGGACGGGAAGAAGTGGGCCTTCACGGTCGACGTTGGCGTTGACCCGTCGACCGGCCGGCGTCGCCAGCAGATGAAGAGCGGTTTTGCGACCCGCAAGGAGGCCGAGCAGTCTCTCCGGGAGATGCTGCAGTCGGTCGAGCGGGGCTCGTACGTCGCCCGATCGTCGATGACGGTGAGCGGGTTCCTCGACGAATGGCTGGTGACGGTCAAGCCTCGGCTGCGGGAGACGACCTGGTACAGCTACTCGGTCGCAGTCAAGCGGATGGCCAAGGAGATCGGCGCAGTGAAGCTCCAGGCGATCACGCCGCTCGAGATCGAGAAGGTGTACGCCAAGCTGCTCGTCTCGGGCGGGCAGCACGGCCAGCCGCTGGCACCGAAGACGGTCAGGAACTGTCACATCGTGATGCACCGTGCGCTCAGCGACGCCGAGCGGCTCGGGCTCGTGCCTCGCAACGCGGCGCACGCAGCGAAGGCGCCCGTGGCCCGGCGCAAGGAGATGACCACGTGGACCGCTGAGGAGCTGAGCGCCTTCCTCGCGTTCGTGAGCGACGATCGGCTCTATGCCGCATACGTGGTGCTCGCGACAACGGGGATGCGACGAGGAGAGGTTCTCGGCTTGCGATGGTCTGACCTCGATCTCGACGGCCGGCGTTTGTCGGTGGCGCAGACGCTGACGACGATCAACGATCAGGTGTTCCTCGGGCCGACGAAGACGGTCCGCAGCCGGCGCAATGTCACCCTGGACGTCGAGACGGTTCTGGTGCTGAAGGCACACCGCACGCGACAGAGCGAGGAGCGGCTGGCGCTCGGCATCGGGCGAGGGGCCAAGCATGATCTCGTGTTCGCCGAGGTGGACGGTGCGGCCTTGCATCCGGATCGGTTCACCGCCGCCTTCAAGCGTCGTGTCCGTGACTCAGGGCTACCTGAGCTTCGGGGTCCGCACAGCCTGCGGCACACCTGGGCGACCTTGGCGTTGAAAGCGGGCGTACATCCGAAGGTGGTCTCGGACCGCCTCGGCCACGCGACGATCGCGGTCACCATCGACACCTACAGCCATGTGTCGCCCAGCCTGGATGCCGGAGCGGCCGACACTGTCGCCGCACAGATCTTCGGTGGTCTGGCGAAGCGGCCGGCGGGCTCCTGACGTGCGGCTACCCCCGCCCGGAATCGTTCGTGACGAGTTGCTCCCGGAGGACTTGCTGCTCGTTGTGCGCGGCGGCAAGCTCAGTCTCAGCGACGCGCATCTCGAGCGAGCCACGACCGACAGCTGGGAGAGGTACCGCTTCTCCGGCGTCTCGGTCTTCGGCGCGCCGAGCGACGACCTCGGCGCCCTCAGCCAACGCGAGCCCGCCATTCGACGCCGCGAGGTAGTGAGGGTGGCCCGCGTGGGCGTCCTGCGCCTGGCGCGCTTCGAGGTTGTACCGACCTTCACCAATACCGCCCACTTCTCCGTCGTCATGGCGGAGGCGTCGCCCACCGTCTTCGGCGAGCTGCGCGCCTGCTTTGCGGATGCGCGACCGAATCCCGGCTACGAGCGCGACCGGTGAGGCGTAGCCTGGGTGCGATGACCGCGCCCGAGCCCTCAGTTGAGCTGTGGGTCGATGACCACCAGGAATACGAGGCCGGTGTCGTCCACGCCCACCTCCGACACGCAAGGCTGCCGATCGATCCGCGGGCCGGCGACTACCTCGTCGTCGGTGACGACGACGCCCCACCGGTGCTGGCCGAGGTGCTTGATCGGGCGCCGGACGGGGAGCTCCGGTTGCGGCTCTTTCCCGGACGGCCCGATAGTCACCCCGAGTTCCGCACTCGGCGACATTCCTCTGCAGTCTGACACCCTCGCCCGCCTCGGTAACCGTGACCAGCCAGACGAGGGCCGTGGAAGGACTGCCACGAGTGGTCGCCGACTTGACGTTCGCGCGGGGGCGCCGCGGTCGAGCGGCGGTGCCACCCGGCTGCTGGGAGGAAGATCGCTCGCCGGCCATCGGTGAACGCGTGCTGGTTGCCGATGGCGGCGCCGGTCCGTACGAGGCGACGATTGCGGCGATTGAGAACGACGGCACGCTGGTGCTGGCCGTCCACGCGTTCGCCTCCGCTCACGCCTGACGCCCGCCGACCGTTGGCGGGCCGCCACCTGGGCCCTTCTTCGTCTCGCGGCGGCTACGGGAAGTGCGCTGCGATGGAGCGGCCGCGACCGAGGGCGCCGTCTGATCCTGCGGAGTGCCGTTCGTTCTCGGATCGTCCAGTTGGTCGAGGAGGTCGGCGAGACGTCGCAGGACGTCGCGGGTCTCGGCGAGGTCGCCGAATCGCTCGCGGACGAGGGTCTGGGCGCGCAACTCGGCGTGGGTGGCGGTGCGAGCCGCTGGGTCGGGGAGCGGCGCCGCGCGCTTGCTGGCGGAGGCGTGCTGGGCGGCCCATTGGCGGAGGGCCTCGATCCAGGGGGGCAGGGTGTCGGGGGTGCCGAGGACGATGTCGGCGAGTTCGGCGAAGTCGATGCCGAGACGTTCGTGGTCGGGGGTGTGCAACGACCCTTCGTTCGGCGGGGTGAGCCACCACCCAAGCGGCACGCCGAACGCGCGGGACATGGCGACGAGCTCGTCCGCGGTGAACTGCTTGACCCGGGTGCCGGCGATGGAGCGCTCGATGGCCGAGAGGCTGGCGACGGAGAGACGGCTGCCGAGGTAGGGGGCGAGCGCCTCGGCAGCTTGATCCTGGGTCCAACCCCGCAGGAGCCGTGCTCGTGTGACGTTATGGGCGACGACCTGGTTGGGGCTCCAGGTGCGGGGGAGCACCTTGGCGATCATCCGTTCGGCTCCGACAATGACCTTCGGCACAAATTCCTCCTCGAAAGAGCCGTGACGAGCCGTCACCGGACGACATCGGGCGGTACTCAGCGGTCACGGATGGTACTCAACGGATACTAGCGGTACTCAACGGACAGGTTGACAGGTCGGGTTACATCCTTGTAACTTCGCGGTCCCACACCTTGTTCTGTCGTCGGAGGTTGCCATGGCCGAGCCTGCTCTCGTCCCCGATCTGCTGACCATCGAGGAGGCGGCCCTGGTCCTGCGGATCGGGCGAACCGTCGCCTACGAACAAGCTCGGCTCTGGCGGGCCACCGGCGGGCGGATCGGCATCCCCAACATCGAGGTCGGCCGTCAGTACCGGGTACCGCGGGCCGCCCTCGAGACGATGATCGGTCGCCCCGTCACGCATATCCCCGAGCCCCGCACCGGCCAGCGAGCGCGGATCATGCCGGCCGGGCGCGCAGACGCGAGCGCGCCGGTGCGCCAGCTCCACCCGAACGGGTCAGGGTCCCTTGCCGTTATCGGACCTGCCTTGATCACACCGACTGTCGGTCTGGCGACCGACCTGAGGACGCCGAGGATTCATGCCGACGGTGTCGCCCAGTCACCAGCTCCAGCCGTCTGAGCTCCTCAACCCGTCGTGCCCACTAAGGCCCTCGTCTTGCGTGCGTACAGATCGACATTGACCACACCAATGCACCGGTGGTGCCCGCCGCCCCGGAGGTTCTGTTCCCCGCCATATTGACGATCTCCAAGTGCCAGAACCTCGACTACTACGAGCGGGAGGTGATCGACGGCCGCGAGGACTACCTGTCGGAGTCCGGCACCTCGCCGGGCCGGTGGGTCGGCGGCCTCGCGGCGGCCGACGGGCTGACCGGCCTGGCCGACCGTGACGTGCTCGCAGCGGCCTTCGTCGGCCAACGTCTCGACGATGCCCCGCTGACCGAGCACCCCGTCGATGTGGCCGGCTTCGACCTGACGCTGTCGCCATCGAAGTCGGTGTCGCTGGTGTGGGCGCTCGGCTCGGCGCACGACGCCCGCCAGGTCGAGGAGGCGCTGTTCGCCGCCCGGGACGAGGTGGAGCGCTACCTGGAGGACACCGCCTGTTTCGTGCGGCGCGGCCATGCCGGGATCGTCGTCGAGCCGGGCCGGGGGTTCATGGGGGCGGTGTTCTTCCATCGCACCAGCCGCCTCGGCGATCCCGGCATCCACTTGCACTGGACGGTCTTCAACGTGACCGAGGGGCCAGACGGGCGGCGCACCGCCCTCGACGCCCGCGCCGTCCACCGGGAGCGCTACACGGCGGAGGCGATATTCCAGGCGACCCTGCGCCGGGGACTGGTCACCCGCCTGGGGTTGGTATTCGGCGAGATCGACCGCCACGGGGTCGCCGAGGTCGCCGGGATCAGCCCGCAGATGCGCCGGGCGTTCTCCCGCCGCCGGGCCGAGATCGTCGCCGAGATGGACCGCCTGGGCGTCCACTCCGGGGACGGTGCCCGCCTCGCTGCGCTCACCACCCGCAAACCCAGCCGACCGGCATCACCGAGCCCGAGCTGCGGGCGGAGTGGCGGCAGCGGGCCCGGACCTGCGCCTCGACCTTTCCGCCGTCCCCCGGGTCCCCCGGACCCCGGAGCTTCGAGTCACGGATGACGAGCTGGCGACCGCGCTGACCGTCGAGCAGGCGACCTTCGGGCGCCGCGACGTGATCCGTCAAGCCGCCCGAGCCGCCCGCCAAGGGGCGACGCTGGCCGAGATCGTCGCCCGCGCCGATGCCTTCCTCGGCTCCGAACAGGCGATCGACCTGGGGTTCTGCCGGTGGACGACCCCCGAGATGCTTGCCCTGGAGCGACAGGTCGTTGTCCTCGCCTCCCAGCCCGTCGCCGCGCCGTTGCGCGCCGACCCGGCGGCGGTGTCCGCCGCCATCGCCTCCCGCCCATCGCTGTCCGCGGAGCAGCGCACCATGGTCACCGAGCTGTGCGGGTCCGGACGGCCGGTCGAGGTCGTGATCGGCCACGCCGGTGCCGGCAAGACCTTCTCACTCGACGCGGTGCGCGACGCCTTCGAGGCATCCGGCCATCGAGTCATCGGGACCAGCCTCGCAGCCCGCGCGGCGCTGGAGCTGGAGGCCAGCGCCGGCATCCGCTCGGTCACCGCCCACACCCTGCTCGCCGGCATCAACGCCGGCCGCGTCCGCCTCGGGCCCGGCGACACGCTCGTGGTAAACGAGGCCGGGATGGTCGGCACCCGCCAGCTCGCCGCCCTCGCCGCCGAGACCGCCCGGGCGGGAGCCAAGTTGATCCTCGTCGGCGACCCCCGCCAGCTCCCGCCCGTCGAGGCCGGCGGGCTGTTCGCCTCCCTCGGCGAACGGGTCCCGGTGATCGAGCTGGCCGAGAACCGCCGCCAGGTCGACCCGGAGGAGCGGGCGATCACCGCCGCCCTCCGACGCGGGCAGGCAGAGCTGGCCGTCCAAAGACTCGACGCCCACGGCCGGCTCACCGTCGCCCACAACAGCGACGCCCTGCGCGACCAGCTCGTGCTGGACTGGTGGGAGCACCGCTCCGCCGGCCGGGACGTGGTCATGGGCGGCGTCCACCGCGAAGACGTGCGGGACCTCAACTTCCGCGCCCACGCCCTTCTCGAAACCAGCGGCCAACTCGGCCCGGTCGTCGCCGAAGTGGACGGCAGGCGGTTCTGCGTCGGCGACCAGGTTCGCGCCCTCCGCAACCGCTACGACCTCGGCATCCTCAACGGCCAAGTCGGTGAGGTCACCGGAGCCGACCGTGACCGGCTGTGTGTGCGCGTCGACGGGCGAGACGTCCGCCTCCCCGTCGAGTACGCGGCCGCGCACCTCGACCACTCCTACGCCCGGACCGTCCACAAGACCCAGGGGCTCACGTGCGACGTTGCCCTGCTCCTCGGCGACGACACCCTCTACGCCGAGCTCGGCTACACCGGCCTGACCCGCGGCCGGGCCGAGAACCACCTCTACACCGTCGTCAGCGCCGCTGACGCCGAAGGCGACGGACTCGACCGTCTGACCCGGGCGCTGGCGACCAGCCGGGCCAAGACCGCCGCGGTCGACTACCTGGAGCCCCCGGTGCGCGCATGAACAGTCGCCCCAACGACAGCGACGGCGGCGAGCTGCTGTTCATCATCGGCGTTGCCATCCTGGGCACCATCGCGGTCAGCAATTGGCTTGTCGGGAACCTCGCTGCCGTGGTCGGCCGCGGCCGCCCGTTGCACGCCTCGATCGCCGACGCGCTCGCCGCTGCCGCTCACCTCCCGAAGCACCCCGGCGACCCCCGGCTTGCTTGGCCGGCGGACGCGGCCAACCTGCCCGGTCCGTTCGCCTACTGGGCCAGCGCCGTGGTCGTGCTCGGCATCGTCGTCCTCGTCGCAGGCA
>JAABUZ0100009239.1_pt1 | contig 11339 bp, 20 predicted proteins | sample 5562091 | NCBI WGS metagenome assembly JAABUZ01 (sample SAMN12813069, study PRJNA571459) | rock metagenome | isolation source: Antarctica rocks | place: Antarctica: Victoria Land, Linnaeus Terrace sud | collected 2015-12-21
CTTAGTATAGCGATACAGCGTTATTTGTCAAGCAGAGAAAACGGTAATCGGCTTCGCTTGCGCGAGGAGCGGCTCGATCGGCTCTTCGCCCTCGATGCCGGCAATGATTCGGTGGGAGACCTGTTGAATCGCAGCCAGATTACGCTTGAGCACGGCTCTATCCTGAGCCCAAATGGCCACGTAGGGAAAGGTATAGTCCGAGCTATCAATGCCGTAGTGGGTCAGAACCACAAAGGCAGCTGACTCAGCAACCGTCTCGGCATCCCGGCGTTCAATCCCGGAAAGATGGCCGGAAACCATGTGGGCCACTTCATGGGCCAACGTCTTGGTGGCCTGGTCGCCATCGATATGGTGACCGATGCCGACACGCCTGGTGAATGGTTGGTAGTAGCCATTGGATGGTTTAGTATCCTCGCGACGGGCGGTGACGCCGTGCAACTCGAGATAGTCCAGGAGGTCGGCGTAGAGTCGCATACCGGTATCCGAGGCGCCATCGACCATCTCGGGACGCGGTGGCTCCGATAACGCCTCTCCTTCAGTTTGCAATATGTCAAACACTTTGCCGACGCCAAAGCTGCTGACCGTGGTGATACCACGCTGTGCCTCATCCTCGCCTCGCTCTTCACTCTCGTCCTGTTCCCGTCTGAGGCGGCGCCTGTGAGGAACGAGAATCGCGATCCCCTTCTCACCTTTCTTCACCTGCCGACCCAGCTCCTGCCACTTCCGATAGCCGGCAACTCGGGTGGCCTCTGGAGCCTGCATGAGAATCAGCGCGACGTTCGACGGACTGTACGTGTAGAACCGTGCCATAGTGCTGAGATAGGCGGCAAAGCCCTCACTGCTAAGAATCGAGTCAATTCCCGCCTCAAGCGTCTGTAGCGTTGCCTGTAGACGATCTTCCTGTTCCCCCCTCCTGATCGTGATGCGCGCTCTCCTCTTGGCATAGAAAGGAGAGCATACACGCTAATTGCAATATTGTCAATAGTGTGGTAAATTGAGGCAGAAAGGGACGGCACTCTATGGCAGAACAACCCAAATCGATCGACATCAGCGATGTACCCGACATCCTCCGCTTGGCGGAAGAGGTTCGTCGTGCCGGTGAACCCCGGGTTCTGCGCCGGGATGGAGAAGATCTCGCCATGGTTGTGCCGATGCCACGTCCCAGAAAGACTCGCCTCAAGAAACCAACCGCTGAGGACTACGCAGCGTTCCGCAGTGCTGTCGGCAGCTGGGCAGACATCGATACCGACACACTGATTGAGGACATCTATCGCGCGCGTGGAGAGGGCACGCGACCGATCGATCGTCCATGAGCTATCTGGTCGACACCGACTGGATCATCAACGGTCTCCACGGGCAATCGGATGCGCTGAGTACCCTGGAGGAGCATCGCGACGATGGGCTGGGCGTCAGTATCATTACCCTCGGCGAAGTGTATGAAGGCGCGTACAACAACCCCGATCCGAGCGTGCACATTGCGTCATTCCAGGAGTTTCTGGCACTCTTCACCGTCCTTCCACTGACCGAGGACACCATGCAGCACTTTGCGCGGCTGCGTGCCCTGCTCCGCAAGCAGGGGAACCTCATCCCGGATCTCGATCTCTTGATCGCGGCCACGGCTCTTGAGCATGAGCTGGTCCTGTTGACACGCAATCGCCGGCATTTTGAACGTGTTCCCGACCTGCACCTGCAGTAGTTTCGTGGCCGTTCGATTCGTGGTGGCGGCACTTGAGTTGCTGTTCTATGTGGCATGTCAGCCGTGGTCATGCTACAGGTAAGCATGCACGAAGCAACTGGCTTTGGAGAGCACTTACGTGCGCTGCGGCACCAGAAGGGTCTCACGCTGCGTGAGCTGGCCACGCGTGTCAGCCTCGACTTTAGCTACCTCTCAAAAATTGAGAACAATAAGCTTCCGCCCCCCGCTGATGCGACGATCATACGCCTCGGCGAGGCGCTCGACGTGCACCCCGATGTACTGTTTTCCGTGGCTCGCAAAGTGCCGACGGACCTGCGCCGGCGAGTGAAAGAATCGCCGCCCCACACGGCACTTCTCCTGCGCAAGCTCTCGACATCGCGGCTTACCGACGACCAATATCGACGGATCATGGAGATTCTCAACGATGAGTCCGCCGGCTAATACGAGGCGCCATCGACCATGGCGCTGAAGCCTGAGCACTTCATATCGGACGAGACTCTTGAAGCACGCGCATCGCAGCTATTGGCTGACTACGGGAAAAACCATGGACTTGTGGATCGTTTACCGATTCCACTCGAGCATTTGTTGGAGTATCACCTCGGCTTAACGATCGACTGCGATGTGGTCGAAGGAGCAGGCCCAGATATTCCTGCCGCCCTGGACTACTGGCACCGCACGATTCGCCTCAACGACCGCGCCCGCCCGCTGTTCGACCAGTTTCCCGGCCTCGAGGCGTTTTCCATTGCGCACGAAGTGGCCCACTGGGTCCTCCACGTCGACCAAGCCGTACTTGGCCAGCCATCACTTCTCGGGGTTGATCCCTATCCGCCGATATTGTGCCGGCATCGGGACACCAACCGCAGAGAGATTCAGGCGGAGAAGTTCGCGGCGTATCTGCTCATGCCACGAGACCTATTCTTCCACGCAATTCAGGACACGCCAGTCACCACCTGGTCAGGGCTGTACTCGGTCGCTCGGGCGATCGGTGTCAGTATTTCGGCACTCACGATTCGACTGACCGAGCTTGGCGTGGTCTTCGCGGGGAAAGACGGAACACTCTCTCGATTCCCCAGCGGCCAACCGAGCCTTCGCCACAAGATCTAGTAGTTGCGCGGATACTGCGCCCGCTGTATAGTGGTTTTAGTGTAGTTTCCTACTCATCACCACGAAAGGTGGAGCACACGATGGCGAAGGTTTCTCCGTACCACACAATCACCCCCGAAAACGATCCAGCGACCCATCATCGAGACGTCTATCACAACCATGACAACTGTCCAGACGGGCGACGGATCAAGCCGGAGCATCGTCGCCCCGGCACTGCAGGGCGCCCCCGTTGCGACGAATGCCAGAGGCTCGGCTACTTCACTCAGCTTCATTGCGATGTCCATAGGAGTTCGGTATGGCCAAGAACACGGGAAAAGACTATCGCCGTGGCGAGGTGAAAAAGCGCAGCCAGGTGCGGAATCCCAAGACCGGAGACTGGACCAAGCGAGATAGCGAAAGCGGCCGCTTTATCGATGCGAAGCAAGACGGACATCCATTCAAAGGTGTGCGCAAGGAAGAATCCTGAGTGACTTCCTCTCAGTTCTCTAGCGCGCCTCGTGGATGTTGCCCATGATGCGCGAGATGCATGCAAGTCGCTCGCCGTTGTTTGTGCTGAAATGGTAGGAGAGCGTGTGGACGAGCGACCAGGTGAGGTGGTCGCTGAGGTGCCGAATGCGGGAGAGCCCCTAACACCTCCTGAGGGCTCAACGACGACGGTTGCCGCCGTGCTGCGTCAGCGTATTGTCGATCGCTATCAGGGCGACCATGCCTGGTATCTGCTCAACAGGTTCCTGCCGCTGGTTGAGCACTTCGGCCCCAAGAGGAGCAAGTCGCCAGCCAGCTCGTCGAAAGTCGGCACAGTGACGAGGTGTGCTGCGACGTCCTTGGCTGCGGCGAGGGCGAGGAAATCGCCAACCGCGGCTAATGGGGTTTCATTGGGACGAACAAACCAGAAGACGCCAGCCGGGAAAGGGTTGGATTGGTCGAGAGCTCCGCGTAGTGTCTCCATCACCGAGGCGTCACGCCCGCTGTATCCGATAACTGCGATGCCGTGGGTCCCGCACGCCGATATCAGAGCCTCTCGCAGTTGGGCATCTTGGCGACGCAACTCCTCGGGCTTATTCTTCAGACGTCTCGAATGAAAGTCCCCGTGAAGCTTTGCCAGAATTGGCCAGCGTCCTTCAGAAATTGCCTCCGACGCTCGTTGTGGCGTATCGAGGTCGGCAACTGCCAGGGCTGTTGTTGAGCCGAAGAGGGAGGCTGCAGCGTCTTCTACACACCGATCGAAATTCGTGGTCCAAATCAGGTGCAGTTGGTTCGTGGCCATGAGGGCGGCCAAAACTTTGTGGCCGTAGGAATGGCGAGCCGCCTTGATGAAGGGATCCAGATAGATACGCCGGTCTGCCTCGCTGGGGTACGCCGCCTCACAGAATGCGGCATATTCGTCGTTAGCGCCGGCAGTTGGGAACGTACCAAGACTATCGAAGTAGTCTTGCAGCAGCGCCCGCACGGCTGGCTCTCCGAGGTTGTATCCACCGATAGGCTGGCGCTCTCGGGAGCAGTAGATCTCGAGCTTGAATCGCCAGATCAGATCGCCAGTAGTGGGCACGCCAGCGCTCGCTGAAGCGCCGGCGCCGAGGAGCCACATGATCTGTGACCCGCGGAGGCGGTGGAGACGCAGAAAATCTGCGGCGTCCATCTCCAACACGGTACCCACGCAGTGCAGCCCTCTCTACTCTCGCCATCTATCACGTCTCACTTTAGCGGACCGCCTAACTACCGATACGAGAACCTTATCGGTCGTTAGGGTTGCGTACTCGCTGCCTGCCATTTGCGCTTACGGGTTCCGATGATCAGCGATGCGCTCCGCCGACGAATGGCCTCAATTTGCCCTCGACAAACTGACTCGGTCTCCACCCGCGAGCAAGGCGTTCGACAAGAAACATGTCCGCGGCCCCGATACTCGCCGACACTACTATGCCTTCTGGTCCAAGCCCACCTACACCAAGTCCCACACCGATGGCAACTGCCCACCGGAGCGTCTTTACGGGTAGCGTTTCGGCTCAGGTCCCTTCGGTCACCCTGCGGTAATACGACGCCACGATGTCCACATCAGGCTCTTGGTGTTGCAGCCAATCCCGGAAACGATCGGCCGCCTCCAGGAGGTGGAGCAACTCGGCGACCGAACGTTCGCCAGAGTTTACCGCCTCCCGGATTCCGGTCCCTTTGTCCAACACCAGGTCTTGGAACCGGAGAATCTCTGTTGCCCTTCTTTCCCGGCCAGCCATCAACTCGCGACATTTGGCCTCAATCAGCGCCTTACTTAGAGGATCAGTAGCTAGCTCCGTCGAGTACAACGCTGCCAAATACAAGTCACCATTCGAATTGAGGACCTGGCTCAGCACGTACGCCGGCGACAAGGCTCCAATTCCAGCGCCGAACGAGCTTTCATGGCTCCGCGTGGCGGCCGCAAAATCAATGTTGCTGTCTACCGTCAACATCTCCCCAACTGCGGTGACATTGAAGGAGAGTTCGGCTGGGCGTGGATAGCTCGGGGCCAAATGGCGCAGAATGTGCCCGGCGGCACTAGACATGTACTCTTCATTCTGATAGTCTACGCGGGCTGACGCGAGGATATCAGCGTTGAATGTTAGTTCCCGAATATGTCCTGCAATACGATTGGCGAGGCGCCGGCCCCGGCCTTTCTTCCCGGTCGACTCTTGGAAAACGCGGGGCAAGACATCTTGCATCTCGGAGTGACCGATAACGCTGAACGTTGTTGGGGTATGCAGTTCGTTAACCATTCCAGTGTTCTCGGTCTTCACCGCCAGCACGTTGGCGAGGTAGCTGAGTTCGAGGCGGCCGGAACGCACCATTGCAACCAATGCCTCGGGACCGCACAGGCGCGCTAGTTCCGCCAGCATGCCAGCATCGACGACGAGGCGTACCCGGCCGTAAAACAGCAGGGTCTCGGCCAGGAACCCTAGATCCATGACCTGTGGTCCTGCGAAGTTTTGCCGTCTCACGCAGATGGTTTCAAACATCGAGTGGTTGTCTCTCTCTCGTTCTATATATGCGGGCGCTCACGAGTAGCACAAAGCGCTCAGAAGATCATACTAGATTGAGCAACACGACGTCTCGGATACTGGTAGGAAACACGCGCGGAGAGACGATGATTATGAGACGATTTATCGAGACGAAGATTTCGGCATAACACCATTCCCAAAAACGCTTACCCCAGCGGTCTCACAAAACGACCGAGCCTGTTGAAAAAGGATGTGCTCAGCAGTTCACGTTAGTACGCATTCCGCCGCAGGCATGTTGGGGGCTCGCCCACGGCATGCAGGGCCACATCTCTCACGGAATCCCTGACTCCCTCACCAGCGTGAGCAACTCCCGCTCCCGTTCGGGACTGAGAGCCTCCGGCGGCCCTTCACCCCGCGCTCGCCGCGCTCGGTCTTGTGCCCAGGTCTCCCGAATCGTCTCATCGAGGGGGCGAAATGTCAGTCCCGCTGCTCGCGCACGTTTGATCTCCACTCGATTGGCCGCCTCCCAGCCGGGTGCGGCGATCCAGAGCGGGATGCCCATCCACGGATCCAGCCCCGCCGTCAGCAGCCGCTCCGTTGGGACCCAGACGAGTGTGGCACCGCTGCCTGTCACCCGCCGGCATGTGTCGAGAAGAATTCTAAAGGAAACAATCTCTCCCGTGGCGTTAAAGACACCCGCGAGACCTCTCTCCACCGAACCCACGATCCAGTCCGCCAGATCCCGAGCGTTAATGAACTGGAGCGGGTCTGCAGGGTCGCCAGGCGCCAGGACCACTCCCCCGCGTTCGATGCGGCGTGACCAGTACGTCAGACGGTCGGTGGGATCGTACGGCCCGACGATCATTCCAGCGCGAACGATCAAAGCTCTCTCCCCGAATCGATCCAGGACGATTGCTTCGCAGGCTGCTTTCCGAGCCCCGTACAGATCCTTTTCAGGGGTCGTACGAGTCAACCTAAGTAGCGGCCATTCCTCTCCGTGGGGCCGGCTCTGGTTCGCGTAGACGGAGAGAGTCGAGAGCAGGACATACTGGCGGGTCGCCTGCGCGAGAACATTGACCGACCGTTCCACCACCTCGGGACGGTAGGCCGCTACATCCACCACGACATCCCATTGCCTGCCGCCCAGGGCGGAGAGGTCGAAGGTGCGATCTCCTCTCAGTTTCTCAACCCCGGGAAAGAGCTCTGGGTTCGACTGTCCTCGATTAAATAGAGTGATTGCATGGCCTGCAGTCAGGGCAGCATCCACCAGGGCTCGGCCCACAAAGCGCGTTCCGCCCAGAACGAGCATGCGCATGCGGGGAGCGTTCGTGCTCACCGTCCGACCTGGCCATCAAGCTGCTCACGCAGGATGTCCGCGTGACCCGCATGCCGTCCGGTTTCTTCAATCATATGGACCAGGATCCAGCGCAGTGACATTGCTGGAGGGCCGAACGGCGCGACCGCAGCTCGCGTGTTGAGATCGTCGCTTGATTGAAGGAGTCGCGCAGTGGTGGCTGCGACCTGCCTATAGGCACGAATCGCCGAGTCCGGTGTATCGGCCTCAGTCACCTCGTCGTCGGGAATAGCCGTCTCATGATCCAGACCGGCGAACGCATGATGAACCCAGAAGGCTTCCACCGCGGTCACATGCTTGATGAGTCCGAGCAGGCTTGTTCCTGAGGGGACGCCCGATCGTCGGGCCTCTGCAGACTGGACGCCATCGAGCTTGGCGACGAGGCAGTCTCGGAGGTAGGTGAGGAAGGTAAGAAGGGTTTCCTTTTCGCCTGCAAGGACTTTCGGCGGGCGTCGATCAGTCATGACGCCCCACCGACATCGGCCTGCTCTGCAGGCAGCCGTAAGGAGTAGATTTCACAGGGAAACCTCCGCTCAGTGGAGTAGACGAGGAACCGCCAGCTCACTGACGGCGAACGGATTCAGGCCGGTGAGCCGGCCGTATTCGATGTATTCCTCATGAGGCATTCCTCCCCGAGCGGATTCACCCAGGTTATCCCGGATCCATCGGCGTTCGCCAGGGATGGGGCAACCATAAGTAAAGTTGTCATGTGAGCAGGTCCAAACCTGTCACGTGAACAGCGCTGGATGCTGTCCAACCAATACCGGATTCTGGAGAAGCTGTACCCCGAGGAGGCCGAGCACCACGCCCGGGCGCGCGAGGTGCTGGAGGACGGCTACGAGCTCAACTACGACTGGATCGCGGAGCACATTGCGGAGCGGCCAATGTCGGAGGATGAGTGCAAAGAGGTCCTCGACATCCTCGACATGTTCTCGGCGCTGGAGCGGTCATACGCGCGGTTCGCGGAGAAGCCCGCCGGCGTCGACGAGCGCGACGTCCGGTTCCATGGCTTCGACGGCAACCACGAGACCGAGCAGCTCGGCTACGCGTCGTTTCTCATCGAAAAGGAGGTCGTTAGTGAGAGTGGAATTCTTGCGCCGGATCCGGGAAGGTCCCCTGCACCGTCCGTGCATTGACGAGAAATCCGGCCCGGAGAAGCGTGGAACGAGAGGCAGTGTTCCAATGAGCACAATCTGCACGGGGAATCTTCCCTAAGGCATACGTCTCGCGCTTCAGCTCCTCGATCAAGTAGGTAGCGTAACCGCGTCGTCGCGCTCGCTTCATCACCACCATCCCGATGTTCGCGAACGGACGATTGTAACCGCGAAGGATCGCACCGATGCCCGCGATCCCCTCTTCGTCCTCCAGTACTCGTCCTTCGTTCGAAGCAATCCATGTGTCGAGGGCTTTGCGATCGGAGAGTTCGAATGGCCACGCCTGAGACGTGGTCATGATCGGGGTAAGGAGCTCGAGGTCATCCTGGGTAATCCCGCGGTACCGCGCGCCGGAAACTGGGTGATGCGTGCGTTCGGCATCCCGGAAACAGTAGTGGCTGGCAGCAATATTGCGCGTCCTCTCGTGGAGCAAGAGCACGAGGCCGGTGTCGTTCGTCCGAGCAAGCACACCTGTGGCTTCGGTGACGCTCGTAAAGTGGTCGAACGCCACAGCGGTGTGGCATCGGTATTGAGGTAAGAGAAAGAACTCGACAATCTTGCTGCGGTCCTCGCCTTCACCGTGCAGAACGCCGTAGCCGACGAGCACTCCGCCGCCCCGCATCCCGTATATGCGTGTCTGTCCCTGCTGAATCTCACGCTCGTAGAGGATGATGTCGTCGAGCTCACGCGCGTACAGAAAGCGGAGATCAGCGACTCGGTCGACCGTCGTAGTTTCAATCTCCATGTGCATAGAGATCAGTATCGCCCCGCGTTTGCTGTCGTGCAACTGCACCTCAGCGGTTCATTATCTTTGTGGCAGCAAAGGCTGCGATCCCGGCCAGTGCACCGCTCAATGCCCAGCATTCTTCGGCCCTCGCGACCAATACGCTGAGCGACATGTCGAGCCCGTTCAAATGGCTTGCTCAGAGACTCGTGGGATGGCTCTCGAAACCAGACGATGGACAATTGTATTAAGTTTATGTGTGGTTCTGGTAGCATATGCTGTAGAAAGGGGTATCTTCATGGATAATCTGTTCAAAAAGGCCAAAGAGATGGCACAAGACCCCGCGATGCAGGAACGCCTCAAGAACGAGGCGCAAAAGCGATTCGGGAGCGGTGGCTCGAAAGGCACGGATCAGCCTGAACGAGTGTCCGGAGAGAGCAGTGACGCGAACGATCAAGCACTCGACACGACCGACGAGACGGAGACGCGGCACTAACAGAATGTAGGCCAAGCACACGTGAGCATGCGCTCAATGGAGGTTCTGATGGCCGATATGGGACGGCATCTTGACCGAGCATATGAGTCCAAGGAATTCAACGAGTTGGCAGATTCTCCGGTGGACGCGCTAGAGGGGCTTTCGGCTGGGGACGCTGCGGCTCTCAAACAGGCATTTAACATCTCGACCATTCGTCAACTTGCAGAAAGCAAGTTCGTCTTACGTGCCCAGGCCATCTGCAACCTGGCCCAAGCGGAGAAAGGTTCGGGACGGGGGTAGTAAGAAACTATCTCAAAACGGGTGAGCGGCTCAGGGATGTCAGGTCGCAAGGGTTGCTCGAGCCCGCTCCAGGAGCCGGCACATCGTGATCAGTTCGCTGCGTTCGTGCCAGGCCAAGCGCCGCAGGACCTTGACGGTCGTCCACTCTTCGCCGGTATCCGTGACGCGGTGCCGGTCGGGCGCGAGCCGGGTTAGGGTCTCTCGGACGTACTCGTATGAGCGGTGCAGTTCATCGAGAAGATCGACACCCTTGGGAAGAGCGGGCAGGTCGAGCTGCGGGAGGTAGTAGCGGCTCTCCGTGTCCGCGATGTGCCATGCCATCTGACTGGACCTGCTCACATGACAGGAGGTCGTGGCGAGGTCTGTGTCGGGAATGCCGTTCGCAATCACCGTGCGATTACCCACCTCGCACGCCAAGAACGGTCGCTTCTTGACGCAGAGCGCCTCGGGGAGACCCGCCTATCCATTGGTTCGGCAACAGACCTGCCTTTACCAGATGCCTCCGTGGATGCGATCGTCACGGACCCTCCGTACTACGACAACGTCATGTACGCGGAGTGTTCTGACTTTTTCTTTGTCTGGTTCAAGCGGGCAATTCAAGACACTTGGCCGGACTTGATCAGCCAACGGTGGGGAACACAAGCGATCATTGATGTCACGCAGTTCGTCCAACATCTCGTTTTCGCTCATGCCGCATTTGATCCGCATGGCGCACGCCTGACCCCTGAGCGTGATATCCCTTGAGCCTTCGAGGATTGGCACCGTCGGCGGGATCCACTTCCGGTTACGGCCAACCAGACGCGGGAGTGATTTCGCCTGGCGCCAGAGGGCATCAGCTTTCAGACACGACCCGACCCAAGCACTCTTGTAACTGCATCGGAGACGGTCGCAGACCTACCCGCAAAGACAGCAGCAGTCGACATAACTACTCCCGTTACTACTAACTCACAAGAGCCAGAAGTGAGCGAGACCGAGAAGCCGAAGACCGTCACGCTCCAGGGCCGGCTCAAGAGCAAGCCTATTTCTGGGAGGCCGGACCGCAATGACAAGCCAACCGCCTGGGCGCGTTTTGCCGCCCACGAAGATGGACTTGAGCAGGCGCATCTCTACTCGACGACGTTCCATCGCCACACCGCTGAGATTGCCTTACGTCTTGACGCGGGCGCGCCTTTGACCCTTCAGGGGTACCCCCATGAACCGGGAGATGCAACGTCCAAGCGGATGGACACACTGTCCGTAATTAACCTACTTGACTATCCCGGAAAGCCGAAAGAGAAATAGCCCAGAAGTGACTAGAGCCTTGGTGACGACGTGCCATAGCCATGCATCATGCGACGCATGTTGTATTTTATGATGTGACAGACGTCCGGGGCATGCTTCCTGCCGGGAGGGGGGGAGGGCCCAACGAGAGTCTCTGGTTCAGTGAAAGGAACGTGGCAATGGAGGAGCAGACAGTCGTCGTCGACGGCATACGCCAGCACTGGGTCGAGGAGGGCACGGGGCAGCCCGTGGTCCTCATCCATGGTATCCCCACCGGCCCACGGCTGTGGCGCGATGTGATCCCCC
>JAABUZ0100009242.1_pt1 | contig 11337 bp, 9 predicted proteins | sample 5562091 | NCBI WGS metagenome assembly JAABUZ01 (sample SAMN12813069, study PRJNA571459) | rock metagenome | isolation source: Antarctica rocks | place: Antarctica: Victoria Land, Linnaeus Terrace sud | collected 2015-12-21
CCTCTCAGCCAAGTTGGGTAAACGCAGCAGGGTGCCGTAGCTGGTGATCGCCAGGTCGAGGCCGTCTGCGTCCGCCGGCGTGAACTGTCTAACCTCCTCCGCGGTCATCGCCGACGGGTGCAGTATGCGCGCGCGCAGATCGGGGGCGAAGCGGGCGATTTCAGACGCCCAGTTGGCCAGCAGTGAGGCCGGCGCCACCAGCAGACAGGGCGGCAGCGCCGTGCCGGCCGCGCGCTGGCTCTGCACCAGCAGCAGCGCGAGCACCTGGATGGTCTTGCCGAGCCCCATGTCGTCGGCCAGGCACGCTCCCAGCCCGAGCCCGGACAGCAGATGCAGCCACTGCACCCCGGCGCGCTGATAGGGGCGCAGCGTGGCGTGCAGGGCGGGGCCGGGATCGGCGCCGTCTGCCTCCGGCGCGCGCAGCGCCCGCAGCGTGTCGGCCAGCCAGGGTCCCGCAGTCACTTGCGACCAGTCGGCCACGCTCGCGTCGGGCGCGCCCGGCAGTGACGCGGGATCGGCCAGCAGCCGCATCGCCTCGGCGAAGCTCATCCCCTGCTTCTCCGCCATCGCTTCGGCGGCTTGGAAGCGTTGCAGCGTGCGCTGCAGCCGTGCTTGATCGATCTCCACCCATTGGCCGCGCAGCAGCACCAGACCATCGGTGCCGGCGAGCAGCGCCGCGATTTCGCTCTCGCTGAGCGTCTCGCCGTCCAGGGTCATGGCGACGGAGAAATCCAGCAAACCATCGAGGCCGAGCTTGGATGGCGCTCTGGTGCCGACGGTCGCTTGCACGCTCGGCCGGGCGGGGCGGCCCCGGTGCCAGCCAGCCGGCATGCGCACGACCACGCCGGCTTGCTCCAGAGCGGCAACGCTCGTCAGCAGGCGCGCCGCCTCGGCCGGCGTCCAACGCAGCGGATGGAAAATCTCGCCGGCCTCAACCATGGGACGTAGCCAGTCGCACGCTTCGGCGGCGCGCTGCACCGGCAGCAGTAGCGCCAGCAGCCGGCTGCGATGAGCCTTGCCGGCGTATTCGCGCAGCGCCTGGCCGAGCGGCAGATGCTGTGCCCGTCCTTGGGCCGATAGAAGCGGCGTGTAGGTCGCCACGAAGGCGAACGGCGCCTCTGCGTCGCGGCGGTTCTCGGCAAGGTTGAAATGCACCCGGCCGACCAGGTTCCATGCGGGATTCAGGGCTTTCAGGAAGCTTTGCAAATCCACGCCGCTGGCCACGAGCGCCGCCGACGCGGCACCGGCGATCTCGGTCCATAGGGCGCGCAGCACGTCTGCTGTCAGGTATTCGCCGCCGGCCATCATCGGCGCGGTCAGCGCCAGCGTGGCCAACTCGCTTTCGCTCGGCGCCGGGACGTCGCGGGATGCAGTTGCATCGGCCGCCACAGCGCCGTTACCACAGAGAGATGCCACGTAGCGCGCGGCGAAGCCGCGCCACCACGCCAACAGCGGCGGCAGCGCCCGCCCCACTTCGACGGCACCCAGATGCCACAAACCGTGACCGCTGCCCTGGTCGAACGCCGCAGCGAGGCGCGCCGCCAACGCAGCCTCCAACTCCGTGGCCTCACCGTCGGCGTCGCAGACCAGATGTCCAAGGGGAGTCAGCCGCAAACCGAGCCGGGTCATGGCAGCGCCCGCGCTATCCTGTCCACCAGCGGGGCGCGGAGCGCTATCGTCCGGCGAAGACTGCCTATTCATCATCAGCCGCTTGGTCGGGCAAGATGCCGGGCTTCAACTCCTCCGCAGTGGGAACAGCGTCCGCCAACATCGCGGGCAGCGCGTCTGCCAGAAGGAGGCGCTCCGAACGTGTGGAAGCTACTGACGAATCACGGTTCACACATCCGAAGTCGAAGGGCGGCGGCCATGAGTCAAGGATGACGGTAGTCCTAGCGCGCGTTGACGGCGTGCTCGCCCGATTCGAGGCCGAGCTCTTGTCGAACGTGTCTAAATTTCGTCGGCTCGGCAAGGCGCTTATCAGCCATCATCTCGCGCAGTGCCGCGAGGCCCGCTTCAGTGAAAACAAGCCTCGCCGGTCGCGTCGTCGTGTCGAGGGCTAGCAGACCGCGCGCGACCATATCGGCAGCCGCGGTGGGGATTTTGGGCTTGCCGGCATGAACGCCACTGCGCCAAGTCTTGAGTGGGAAGCCGTCGGAGACGCGGGGCAAGGTCGAGAAGAACATGTCGAGCTCGCGGCGGATGTATGCGCGCTCCAGCGGACTGAGCGCGGTGGGTCGCCGTGGCTGAATGCTGTCCATATCCGACGACGTAGCATACTCCCGACGACCGGCGGCCAAACCGTATCCCAAGCCGACCGCGAAGGGCAGGAGTTCGTGGCTGACTCTGGCTGCGCCACTACGCCCGTCCGCAATTACTGGTGATCGATTCATGTGGCCTGACGACGGCGACCATCGCCAGCATGAGCCGGAACTGCGCCGAGCGCTTCGCCGCGGTCGCCGTCACCGTGCGCGATCATGTGGCGGCTGCGCCGGTGAAGCATCTGGACGAGACCGGGTTCCGGATCGGCGGCAAGTAAGTCTTGTTGCAGGCCCACGATGGCATCTACCGAACCCCCGAATCTGACCCTCTCGCTCAAGCCGCATAGCGCGTGCAGTCGAAGACATCGACAAGGACGGAATTTGCGCCCATCGAAGCCATAGGCTGATCCAGCGCTGGTCGAAGCAAGGGTAAGATGAAACGTGCAAGGATCGCCAAGGACAAGCTGAACCTGGCCGAAGTCAGCGCGATCGGCATCGGTGGCATGATCGGCGGCGGCATTTTCGCGGTGCTCGGCCTCGCGATCGCCACGGCCGGCCACGCCGTCGTCCTGACCCTCGCGGGCGGGGGTGTCATCGCCCTGCTCACCGGCTTGTCCTACGCCCATCTCGGACTGCATTTCCGCGGTGACGGCGGCAGCTTCACCTATATCGAGAAGGGCTTTGCCTCACCATTGCTCGCCGGTTGCGCCGGCTGGCTCCTGGTCGTCGGGTACATCGGTACGTTGGCGCTCTACGCGAGTGCGTTTGGTGATTATGGAGCGACGCTGTTTGGTCACGGCATTGCCGGGCCGGTTCGAGTGATACTGGCCGCGGTGGTATTGATGGGTTTTCTGGGCATTAATTTGCGTGGGGTCCGGACCTCGGGCGCCATCGAGCTCGGCATCGTCGCGATCAAACTGCTCATCCTCGCCGTATTCGCCGTGGTTGGCTTGATCGGTATTAAAGCTAACCATTTCATGCCGCTGTTCGATCGCGGTCACACTTCGCCGCTGATCGCGGTGGCACTCATCTTCGTGGCTTACGAGGGATTTGAACTCATCCCCAATGCCATCGACGAGATGGCCGATCCGGCGCGCAACCTACGGCGTTCGATAGTCATCGCGGTCGTGCTCACCACGGTCATCTACATCGTTGTCGCCGTCGCGGCGCTCGGCAACCTGACCCCAGCACAAATTCAGCAGGACCAGGAGTACGTCCTCGCGGTCGCGGCCCGGCCGACACTGGGACAGGCGGGCTTCGTAATGATCGCCATCGCCGCGTTGCTGTCGACTGCTTCGGCGATCAACGCCACACTGTTCGGCGCCGCCCGGCTCGCGATGGTGATGGCGCGTGAACGCGCTCTGCCGCGGATGTTCGCTTTGCAAGAGCGCACCCGCCCAGTACCCTATGTCGCATTGCTGGTGTTGACCGGCATGTCGTTGGCTTTTGCCTTGGTCGCACCCTTGGGGGCCATTTCAGGCTTCGCGAGCGCGACTTTCTTGGTCATCTTTGCCGCTGTCAATTTCTCGGCGTTGAGGCTGGCCAAGAAAATCGGGCTTGCGCCGCTCATACCGCTCGCCGGTGGCTTCCTGGCCACCGCCAGTCTGGGCACCCTGTTATGGCACGATTGGCAGGCGGATCGGCCCAGCCTTTACCTGCTGATCACGATCTATGGCACGGTTGTCGCTGTCGAAGCCGTGCTCATTGCGCGACGCGGCAAGCGGTTGATCGAGCCTGTGCAGGCCGCTGCGCGCTTACGATGACCACGGCCGCTCTGATGAAGGTTCCGCGAGGGCCGGGCCTTCCGAAAACCGAGCGCGTGATCAGGCCCGGTCATCTTCCACAGCTGTTGGATTTGCTCCAGTAAACCTCATTCGTCCCCTCATTTATTCCGCCCTGGATTCAGGGCCTTATGAGCCGTTTCGAACGTTGACTGGCGTGCCGCCGTCTGCTGTGACGCTCGGTGCGCCGCGCTTTTGCGTAATCTCAGCGTGGCGGAAGCTACATCCAAATCATCATCTGACAATTGAAGTCGCTGTGACCAAGCCGAGAGTCAAGAATGAGGGGATTCCTGAGCCAGTAAACGTCCCTTGATTTCCGGCACCGCGCGGCTCTGTCGCTGCGCCCAACGCGTATTGACGCGGGTTCTGCTGACAGCGTTTTCGCCTCTCTGTTCGCCACTGCTGCTGCGCAGGGTCGGGCATGGACGAGCACGAGCAACTGGAGACGCCTACCGCTGACGACCTGACCGCGGCAAGGGTCCGCCTGATAGGCGGCCCGGCTGCGCCGGCTTCGCCCTTGCCCCGGTCGGCCTTCGCGGTCGGGACGGTCGGTAGATGCGAAGGAGAGAGGCAGGCAGCGCGCCGGACCCGTCCTCCGCAATCACGGAAAGGTTGATTGAGGGGCTCACCCCGACGTTGAATCGAACCGACCGTAACCGTGTAAAGCCCTATTCGATGCCAACCGGCGATCAACCAGCCACAAACTCAGCAATCAACCCAGCTGAGCAGTTACCCTGAACGCTTATGATGTCAGACATGGGTGGCATCATCCTTTGCTGCTAAGCAGCAATCGACCCGACGAGATCGCACTAAAAACGTTACGGTACGTGTTAAGCAAAGGACACGCTTTGTCGAGGTCACCCGGTTGGCATCGGCAAGGTCCAGAAGGATCGTAAAATCGTAGTCAGGATTGGATCAGATTAAAACGGCTGTGGGCCCTGGCGCCACTGCTGGCGCGCACGAATGTCGCCTCCCCAATCAAATGGCCTTCGATCAGCGTAGCTTGCAGTGCACACGTAAACGGGTTGCGCCCCATCATCAGCTGCCCTGAAAGCGTGACTTGACCGTTAGGGCCGATCTCACCGCTAAGCCTGCCACTACCAATCAATCCGTGAGAGGCGTGGAACCACGCGCCAACGGGGCGGCCGGCACCATCAGTCTGGAGTTGGAGCGACAATTGACCGTCTTGCCCCATCGTGTCGTTTAGAATCGGCCCAGCAAATACGAGAACGGCGGGCGGACGCTCCGCCGGGGCGGACATGACCGGTGAGAATTGCGGAACAGGTGCGGCAACCTCGGCTAACACCGGTTGTTGCAGAGAGGGGACAGTCAGCGTGGGCGGCGGCACAGAAGCGGGCAGGGGCGTCGGCAGGACCGCAACGTGCAGAGGTGGCTGCGATGTGGCATCTGGCGCTCGAGTCTGTGCAGCCTCGGGTGGCGGAGCGGCGCTGGCGAGGAGCGGCGGCGAGAGGAGCAACTGCCGCGACAGCGGGGCGCCCACTGCAAGCGCGGCCACGACCGCGACCGCGACGACCGCCAACCCTCCGCAAGAGAAAACCGCTATTCCGCCTGAGGCTCGTGTAGCCGGCCGGAGCCACAGCTTCCGCCTGTGCACGTCCGGCCGCTGGTGGGCGGTCGCGGTTTGCAGCATGTCCAACGGAGCCAACTTGACAGGCACTTCCTCCGGAGCATCCACGAGCGCCCGCATTGCCGCCGCCTCATCAACGTCTTCGAGCACCACCTGCGCCGCCCCTCGCTGCTCCGCGAAGAAAAGCGCGGCACTCGCCAAGATAATGACCAGCCGGAACAGGCCGCCGGAGTGGTGCGCAAGCGCCAGTAATGCTTCAGGCGTGAACAGGTTGTTAGTCCATTGACACGCTGTGAGCCGGCCGACGATGTAGCGCGCCACATCCTCCGGCGAGAGCGGGCCGAGCACCACGTGGGCGGCTTGGTGCGCGCGGAAACTGCTCGGCAGCCAAGTCATTACAGTTGCGTTTGGGTGTTGACGAATGCGCTTCAACTCGTCTTTGGAGAAACTCTCTCCCTCATCCACGAGCAACACATCTGTTTCGGCAATTCGATCCAGTGTGTCTCCCGGACGCAGCAGCCGTGGAATTTGCCCAAGCTTCCTGAGCTTTTGTTCGACATTCTGGAGCAGAAGCGTCTTGCCAGTCCCCGGCAGCCCGAGAATGTCTAAACGCCCACCTCGGACCCCAGCCGCAAGAGCCTCGTGTTCGACAAAACTCCACGATCCATGGGCAAGAACATCACCTTGCGACGAGCTAAGCCGGAAGAGCGGAACCACAGGGTGAACGGTTGGAGCCGACAATGCTGGCCTCGATTAGAGCCGTGCTGAAAGCGTGGTTTGGGGCTTCTCGAAAATGAATTCAAGCACCAAAAAGATTACATCGCTGTCGAACTTACCACCAGTGTCTCGCTCAGCCAGCCTGCGGAGCCCTCTGCAGCCGCTGGCCACCTTGGTGCGCCAGGGTCAAATCTCCTCCTCCTGACGAGACTGGCTCGTGAATGCAACCAAGCCGTTCTCTTCGCGGGCGGAGTTCGGGTGAGGGGGATCAACCCGGCGGACGGCACGGTCATAGGCGGCGCATCCAGCCTGGGCCGAGCGATCGTTTCCGGGAGCGATCGGGCGAGCGTTTTCGATTTAGACTGGCGGGCCTCTCACCGAATCCTCCCCCGGAGGGAGGGCTTAGGCGAGGCAACACTGACGCCGACGGTTTCTTCGTTTCTGGGCGACTATATTCACCCGTGTTCGTCGCCATCGCGTCCATCCAGCTTGCTCAGACGGTTTGGTAGGGCGTGACCGTTTGAGTCAGGCTCTTACAGTAGGCAAGAACCGCAGATGTTCATACTAATGCAACATCACTCTCTTTGTCCGGTTGCTAGCATTCGGGTGCTCAAAACCCCCCAGGAGCAACCCCAATGACACAAAAGCACCCAGCCTTCCTCTTCGCCACAGCCCTGCTTGCCGGCACGGCTTTGACCAGCGTTGCCCATGCCAGCGCCATTAACGCCGCCACCGTCTTTGCGACGGCGCCGGCGGGTAATTCGCGCCCCGATTCGATCAGCGTGGGCGGCGGTTCGGTGTTCGTCTCCTATGTCGTTAGCCCGAGCGCGAACCAAGGATCGCCCGCTGGAAACAGCACCGTCGTACAATATAGCTCGGTGGGTGCAACCCAGGCGACCTACGCCATCTCCGGCAATGTTGACGGGCTGAAATACAATCCGGTTTCTGGCCAAGTGTTCGCCCTGCAGAACCAAGACGGCAACTCCACCCTGTCGCTCATCAACCCGGTGATGCACACCGTCAGCGGCCCGCTCTCTTACGCAGCGCCGCCGTATGTCTACGGTGCCAACTCGGCCCGCGGTTATGATGACGTGGCCTTCCGTAACGGCCAAGTCTACCTGAGCTTTACCAACCCGACAGCGGCCAGCGATCCGGTCGTGCAGACTCTCGACCAGGGCAACACTCCCTCCGGCACGCTGACCACGAGCAACGTCGTGACCGCCGGCCAAACTGGGAGCACCCTGCCCGACATCGACTCCCTCAAGACCAAGCCGAACGGTGATCTGACGGTGAACGACGAACGCGGCGGTCGCTTCATTACCATCGCCAACCCCGGCGCGGCAAACCAGACCTTGACCAGCAAACAGGTCTCGCTCAACGGGCAGCCGGTTTCGAACATCGACGACGTGCTCTATCCGTCCGCGACGGCCGGCACGCTCTACGTGTCCGACCAGAACAATAACCGGGTGCTCGCGCTCTCGGTGTCCGGCCTGGATTTGAACAGCCCGTTCGTCACGCTGGAGAACGACAACATTCTAGCGACCCTGAGTCCGAGCGGCGCGGCGACCCCGTTCTACACCGGTCAGCTCGGCTCCTTGGCCGCCCCGCATGGCCTGGACTTCGCCGCCGCCGCGCCGGTGCCTGAGCCGGCAAGCCTTGCGTTGCTCGGCACCACGCTGCTCGGCCTCGTCGGGCTACGCCGCCGGTCATGGTAGCGCAAACCGTAACCGTCCTGGTCCGGCCGATGCACGCCTGTTCCCCAGGCGGAAGCCAAGGCTAGGCCGCGACCTCGGTCGGGAACGCCGCCACGATCATCGTGGCGGCGTTCCGCTTCAACGGCCGGGCGAGCAGCGCATACCAGGGCCGTGCTCGACTGAGGTGGACCCCATTTTCTCGGACAGGTGGTTAAGCTTGGTTCGCCTTTTGAGGACGGACCTAATGACAGGCAAGCGGAAGCGTTATTCGGCTGAGTTCAAGGCGAAGGTTGCGATGGAGGCGCTGCGGGGTGAGCTGACGGCGTCGCCGTTGGCGACGAAGCACGGCGTGCACCAGACGTTGGTCGGTGAATGGAAGCGGCAAGCGATGGAAGGTCTGGTGTCGGTGTTTGCGGGCAGGACGGAGGTGAAAGAGGGCATCCGGGAAGAAGAGGTGGAGAAGCTGCACGCGAAGATCGGACAGTTGGTGGTGGAACGGGATTTTTTGGCGAAGGCGTCCGGTCGATGAGCGTGGAGCGGAGGCGCGCGCTGATCGAGCCGGGACACGGACGTTTGTCGGTGGCGCGGCAATGCGCACTGGTGTCGATCAGCCGGTCGTCGTTCGACTACCAACCGGCGGGCGAGACGTCGGAGAACCTGGCGCTGATGCGGCTGATCGACGCGCAGTTCCTGGAGACGCCCTGGTATGGCTCTCGTCAGATGTCGCGGCATTTGCGGCGAGACGGCCATGAGGTTGGGCGCAAGCGGGTGCGGCGCTTGATGGCGGTGATGGGTCCACCTCACTCTTCGACGCCGGCACCGCCGAATTCCCCCCTGGGTCATCGGCGCCACCACGTGACCCGGCGCGACATCTCGCGCGACAACGCCATCCGCGCCAACTGCCCCACCGAAGCCTTCGGCGTCAGCAGGTTCAGCACCCCGCTCCGCGCATACCCCGTCCACGACCGCCGCATCAGGAACACCTCCTCCAACGGCTGCCGCACACAGGCATGGAACAGGATCCCGCTGCAACCGTGCACGAACACCAGCTCCCCGCACCCGACCCCCACCAGCCACTCGACCAGGTAAGCCCGGTGCAGCAGCGACGGACTGATCGCGTTCAGCCCGGAATCGTTGAGCTGATATAGCAGGTACGCCGTACCCGCCCCGCTGAGATACCCGCAGCAATAGCTGACGATGCCGCCCTCCGCATCGCGTATCACCGAGCGGAACGGCCGGCCGGTCCCATCGGCATGGTCCTCCAGCACCGTCCGTAACGAGGCCGACATCCGCCGAGGCCGCGTCCGCCGCGCCAGCGCCGTCAGTTCGGCACGCCCCGCCATGCCCGCGTCGGTCGACACCGTGAACGCGAACCCACTCGCTGCCGCCGCTTTCAGCGCCCCGCGGATGTTCCGCCGCGTATGCCGCCCCAACTGCCCCAGGAATTCCTCGAACGACCCCGGCAACACCAGCAGCTCCCGCGCCCGCGTCGCCCGGTCGACCACCGTCCATCCGGCCCCGTCGGTCGGCTCGACCGTCGCGGCCGCACCAGCCTCCGGCAGCGCCCGCGTGACCTTGAGCAGGTCCGCCCCGCTCTCGTCCGCTGCGTCGGTCAACCACCCCATCGGCCCATCCGGCCCCGACAGCACACCTTCGCTCAGCCCGGTCGACATCCCGGCAACCGCGTAGCGGAAACACGACAGCACCCGCTCTCGATCGCGACAGACCGTCAGCGCCTGCCCGCCCCGCTGCACCCTGGTAAAATGGAGCCGCGCCAGCAGCACCCGATCCAGCGCCTGCCCCGCCTGCCCGCCCGCTCCGAAAGCCTCAGCCCGACCAGCTCCAGTCCGACCAGTGCCGACCTCGGGCAAGCTCCCGTGCTGTAGGTTCCGCTCGACGGGCCCCGAACTCTGGGACAGGAACATGGACGTGAGCGAACCCTCCCTGTCGTCGCGCGCTGCAGCCAGATACTCTTACCTGGAACGTCATCTCTTTATGTGAACATTCGAATACTTTTGCAACAACGCCCTAAATTGAGGTGAGCGCCGGCGCTTTCTCGCGCGTGCCCCAGATGATGAACGCGTCCGTATCCCCGCGCCCGCCATACGAGTGCGACCGCTCCTCCGCCGTCGGCGCCCGCACCCCTTCCGCCCGCCGCTCCAACACCGCGACCTGGTCGACCATCTTGGCCAGCGCCGGATACAGGTAGATCAGCACCACCGGCCGCGGCGCCGCCGCCACCGAGCCCACCAGCCCCTGCAGCACCGCCCGCATCACCGGCCGCTCGAACGGCTGGTAGAGGAACAGCACCAGCGGCCCCGCCGGCCACGTGAACCGCGCCGCATCGTCGTGCACCACCTCGATCGTCGTCCGCTCCGGAAACCGCGCCGCCACCGCCGCCGCATTCTCCCGCGCCACCGCCGCCAGCGCCCCAACGATCTCCACCCCCATGACCCGGCGAAACGCCCGCTCGCTCGCCAGGATCACGACCCGGCTTTCCCGCATCCGACATCCACGAACGTGTAGTCCTCAGGCCGCTCGACGCACCCGATCAATCGCCGCCCGATCGAAGGCGTCGTCCCGAAATACCCCGAGATATACGGATCGTTCGCCTCCCCCGACTGCAACGCCCGCCACCCCACGAACCCTCCGGTCTGCACCCCGTACGCCTCGTCGAACGGATGCTGCCCGCTCGGCACCGCGTCGGGCTTGCGGTTCACCTCCGGATCCACCCGCCTCAGATGCTTGACGACCGCCTTGGCCGTCGCTCCGATCCCCACCCCGAACCAGGCCCGCCGCACCCCCGCGCGAAGCCCCCGCCATCGCTGCTGCCAACCCTCTGCCATCCCGCCGTCTGCCATGCCGATCGTCTCCCCGAGCGCGCGGCGACGATGCCACGCCCCGACCCGGCGGCGCCATGGCACCGTGGCTGGTGCCGACGACTTCGTCGAGCTGGCGCTGTGGGGTCGCGAGCACCTTGCGTCCTGCGCCGCTTTTTGCCGTTCGCGCATGGCATTTCCAGCCACGACACGCTCTGCGAGGTTATCAATCCGGCCTTGTTCAGGACCTGCTTTACCAACCGGATCGAGCGGCTGCGGCTTCCTGGGCAGGAGACGATCGCCATAGACGGCAGACCTCGCGACGCAGCCACACACAATCCAAGGCCGTGGTCCGTTGCAGGTCGTGCTCCCGCATCAGGCGCCGCAGCTTCTTGCCGTTCACCACCACGCCCTGGTGGCGTAGTGCGGCACCAACCCGGCGGTAGCCGTAACACTCAAACTCGCCGCAGATCGCGCCGA
>JAABUZ0100009244.1_pt1 | contig 11335 bp, 8 predicted proteins | sample 5562091 | NCBI WGS metagenome assembly JAABUZ01 (sample SAMN12813069, study PRJNA571459) | rock metagenome | isolation source: Antarctica rocks | place: Antarctica: Victoria Land, Linnaeus Terrace sud | collected 2015-12-21
ATGTGAGGCTGTGCCAGTTGTCCGAACACGTGCAGAAGGTCGGCGAAGACGCCTACGGCCGTCATCGGCCGCAGCGCTTGGCGGTGGGCGGCGAGGTCGCGCGTTGGTTCGCCGTCGTCTTCCTTAGACGAACGCCCGGCTCATCGCAGTTGTCCGTCGGTCACGATCGAACGCGGTATGCGAACGCGTCGCGGCGATTCCTCGTCACGCCCGTCTCGGAGGTTTTAGCGTGGCCCGATCGTTCTCAGCCGACGTCGTCGGCATCGATATCGGCACGACCGGTGCGCGAGCCGTGCGGGTCGATGCCGTCGGCACGATCGTCGCGAGTGCGAGCGCGTCGTATCCGCTCCTAACGCCCGAGCCCGGCTGGACCGAGCAGGAGCCCGAAGCCTGGTGGCGCGCCGCTGCGACGGCCGTTCGCGAGGTGGTCGCCGCGCGCGACGTCCCCGTCGCGGGCGTGGGAGTCACGGGCCAGATGCACGGCTCGGTCTTCCTCGACGAACGCGGCGTGCCACTGCGGCCGGCGTTGCTCTGGAACGATCAGCGCACGGCCCGCGCGGCGGACCAGCTCGAGCGCGCCGTCGGCGCGGAGCGGCTGCGCGAGATTACCGGGAATCCGGCGCTCACGGGCTTCCAAGCCCCGAAGATCCTGTGGTTCCGGGAGCACGAATCCGAGCGCTTCGCCCGGCTGCGAACGATTCTGCTACCCAAGGATTTCCTTCGGTACCGGCTCTCGGGAACGCTCGCGACCGACGCCTCCGATGCGTCGGGCACCTCGCTGCTCGACCTGCGGACGCGTGCGTGGTCGCCCGAGATCCTGCGAGCGCTCGATCTCTCGGCGGAACTGCTCCCCGAGGTATTCGAGAGCCCCGCCGTCGTGGCGCGCGTGAGCGCCGAGGCCTCGGCCGAGACGGGGCTCGCCGCTGGGACGCCGATCGTCGCCGGGGCCGGGGACAACGCGGCGGCCGCCGTCGGCAGCGGCATCGTGCGGGCGGGCGACGCGCTCGTCTCGCTCGGGACGTCGGGCGTCGTGCTGGCACATGCCGCCGCACCGCTGATCGACGGCTCGGGAGCGCTGCACGCCTTCTGCGCCGCCGTGCCGGGTGAGTATCACCTGATGGGCGTCATCCTCTCGGCCGGCGGCAGCCTACGCTGGGCGCGCGACGTGCTCGGCGGGGACGCATCGTTCGAGGCGCTCGTTACCGAAGCCGCGACGGTGCCAGCCGGCGCGCTCGGCGTGACGTTCCTACCGTATCTCGCGGGCGAACGCACGCCGCACATGGATCCGGCTGCGCGCGGCGCGTGGTTGGGGCTCTCGCTCGCGCACGGCCGGCCGCACCTCGTTCGCGCCGTGCTCGAGGGTGTCGCGTACGGGCTTGCGGATGCCGTCGACGCCATGCGCGCGCTCGGCGTCGATCCGGCCGCCTTCGCGCGCACCGGGAGCGGCTTCGCAAGCGAGCTCTGGACGACGATCGTCGCGAGCGTGCTCGAGCGGCCGCTGCGGCGCGCGGCGGACGAGGGGCCCGCGTACGGTGCTGCGCTGCTCGCGAGCGTCGGCGCCGGGGCGCACGCGTCGGTCGCCGCCGCGGTCGAGGCCTTTTCGCCGTCCCGCGGCGAAACGACGAAACCAGTCGCGGCCGACGCGACGACGTACCGGCGCGGCCTCGCGCGTTATCGCGCGGCGTATCCCGCGCTGCTTGCGCTCGATCGCACGGCGCCGGGCGACTCACACGACGGTTAAGGAGTCAATAAATGGCAGAGACGATGCGCGCGATGGTGCTCGAGCGCCCGACCGTGATGACGATGGCGCGTCGGCCGCGCCCGGAGCCCGGGCCCGATGACGTGCTCGTGCGGGTGCACCGCGTCGGCATCTGCGGCTCGGACGTGCACTACTACACGCACGGTCGCATCGGGTCGTTCGTCGTCGAGCGGCCGCTCGTGCTCGGGCACGAGACGGCGGGCGTGATCGAAGGCGTCGGCAGCGACGTCTCGCCCGCCCGCATCGGCGAGCGCGTCGCGATCGAGCCGGGCGTCCCCGATCGGACGTGCGAGTGGTGCCGCGCCGGCCGCTACAATCTGTGCCCAAACGTCGCGTTTCTCGCGACACCGCCGTACGACGGGAGTTTCGCGGATTACCTCGTGACGCCGAGCGATTTCGCGTTCGCCCTGCCGGCGAACGTCTCGCTGGACGAGGGTGCGCTCGTCGAGCCGCTTTCGGTCGGCGTCTACGCCGTGCGCCGCAGCGGCTTGCTCCCCGGGCAAAGCGTTGCGGTCGTCGGGGCGGGACCGATCGGGCTCGTCACGATGCAGGTCGCTCGCGCGGCGGGTGCCGGCCGCATCATCGCGATCGACCGCGAGGCCGCGCGTTTGACGACTGCGGCCGCGCTCGGCGCCACGGAGACGGTCGACGCGAGCTCGAGCGACGCCGAGGCGACGGTCGCCGAGCTTACGGGCGGCCGCGGCGTCGATGTCGTCTTCGAGGCGGCCGGAAGCCCCCTGACGTGCGCGCTCGCCGTGCGCCTCGCCGTGCGCGGCGGCACGGTCGTGAATATCGGTCTTCCGCCCGAGGACAACTTCCCGTATCCGCTCGTCCTCGCAATGGCGCGCGAGATCGACGTCAAGACGGTCTTCCGGTACGCCAACGTCTATCCGGCGGCGATCGCGCTCATCGCGAGCGGCCGAGTCGACGTCCGGTCCCTCGTCACGCATCGCTTCACGCTCGAGCGCGCCGAGGATGCGCTCCGGCTCGCGGACTCGCGCGCCGACGGCGTGATCAAGGCGATGGTGGAGATCGCCTGACCGGCGCGGCGAGAGGGGGCGAAAACGATTTCTAAGAAGCGAGACTGAACGGGAAACCTGGTTCCGCCAGGCCGCCGGCTACCGCGGTCGCGATTCGACCGTACGAGGAACGTTTCTATGTTCGCCCCTAGATCGGACGCCCGTGCGTTCCGCGCCGTGTCGAGCGCGTTACGCACGAGCGTCTACTCCATTTCGATGGCACTCGGCATCGCCGGCGCAGCGTCCGGCACGGCCTCGGCCGCATCCGCGACGTTCACCGCGAATCAAGCCGCCCAAGGCGGCGCCGTCTTCGCTGCCAACTGCGCGACGTGTCACGCCGCGAATCTCGCCGGCGGCGCGGGTCCGGCGCTCGTCGGAAAAGCCTTCCACGCGTCGCTCGACACAAACTACAAGGACGGCTTCCAGCTCTACGATTTCATTGCAAAGCAGATGCCGCTCAACGCGCCGGGCAGCCTGAGCCAAGCGAACTATCTCGCCGTAACGGCATACGTCATGTCCAAGAATGACGTGCCCGCCGGCCAGACGGCGATGACCGTGAACACCGCCGCGGGCGTGAAGCTCGCGCACCTCGCGACCGCGCCCCCGAAGAACGAGAACGGCAGCGTTGCCGACACGTCGGGCCAGGCCGACGAGATCGTCCGCGTCGCTCCGCCGAGCACGGTCGCCTTCGGCCCGATGCCGGCCGGCGCGAACGTCAACGTCACCGATGCGATGATGCTCAACTCCGGCAGCGATGCGAAGGACTGGCTCATCGCCGGCAAGTCCTACGCGAACGACCGCTTCTCGATGCTCAATGAGGTCACGACCGCGAACGTCACGTCGCTGATGCCGGTCGCGCTCGTGCAGACAGGCATGACGCAGAGCTTCGAGACGACCCCGGTCGTCGTCGATGGCGTCATGTACGTGACGACGCCGGTCGTCGATCACAAGATGAAGGTCATGGCGCTCAACGCCGCAACCGGCGCGCGCATCTGGGAGACGACGTATAACCTCGAGCCGTTCAAGATCTGCTGCGGGCCCGTCAACCGCGGCGTCGCGGTTGCCTATGGGAACGTTTATTTTCTCACGCTCGACGATAAGCTCGTGGCGCTGAGCGCGATGACGGGCAAGCAGGTCTTCGAGACGAAGGTCGCCGATCCGAAACTCGGCTTCTCTGAGACGATGACGCCGCAGGTCTACAAGAACCATGTCGTCATCGGCAGCGCCGGCGGCGAATGGGCGATCCGCGGCTATGTCGCGTCATACGATGCGACGAGCGGCAAGCAGCAGTGGCGCTGGCAGTCGACCGACCCAGCGTCGTTCGAGAACGCGTCGTATAAGAGCGGCGGCGGCATGGTCTGGACGACGCCCGCGATCGATCCCGCAACAAACCTCGTCGCGTTTAGCACGGGAAATCCGAACCCCGATCTCTACGGCAAGGATCGCAAGGGCGACAATCTGTACACCGACTCGATCGTCGGCCTCGACCTCGAGACGGGCAAGCTGCGCTGGGCGTATCAGGAAGTCAAGCACGACGTCTGGGATTACGACGCGGTCAGCCCGGTGACGTTCTTCGACGTCCAGCAAGACGGCAAGACGATCCACGCCGCGGGCGAGGCCGGGAAGGTCGGCTGGTACTTCATCGTCGATCGCGAGACGGGGAAGCTCGTTCGCAAGAGCGATCCATACGTCGCGTTCTCGAAGAACGCGTTCAGCGCGCCGACGAAAGCCGGCGTCGACATGCTCCCGGGCGCCAACGGCGGTACCGAGTGGTCGCCCGCTGCGTATTCGCCGATGACGAAATACGTTTACGTCCTGGGGATGGATCAGCTCATGACGTTTACGACGCAGCCCGCGAGCGAGACCAAGGGGTCGCTTCGGCTCGGGAGCGCGTTCACGAACGTGAAGCCACACGGCGTGCAAGACGGTCGCTTCGTCGCCATCGACACGCAGACGGGCCACATCGCGTGGACCGCGATGACGCAGCAGCCGCTCGTCGGCGGCGCGCTCGCCACGGCCGGTAACCTCGTCTTCATGGGCGAGGGCGACGGCAGCTTCGATGCCTTCGACGCGAAGTCGGGCCAGAAGGTCTGGTCCTACAATCTCGGTGCCGGCGTCAACGCGCCGCCGATCACGTACGAAGTCAACGGAGAACAATACATCGCCGTGGCGGCGGGCGGCAACTTTCAGTTCACCTATCCGTACGGCGACGCGATCGCAATCTTCAAGCTCTCGAAGACGCAGACCGCCAACCGCTAAGCTCCCAAAGTATCGGCACGGGAACGGTTCACGCGTCGCGCGTGGGCCGTTCTGCGTTCCCTTCGCCGCCGGTCGAATGGTGTACGAGGCGCGACGAACAAGAAGCCGAGCAATGAGCGACCGATCGATCCCGGCGGACGTCGATGAGCGAACGCGGCGGCGAATTCGAAACGCGATCGTGCTGACGCTCGGATTCGGCTCGGGTGCGATGGACACGTGGAGCTTCTACGCGTTTGGGAAGGTCTTCGTCGGGATCATGACGGGCAACATGATCCTCGCCGGCGGCAGCATCGTTCATGGCGATCTCGCCTACGTCGCGCGCACGGTCATCGCGTTCGTTGCCTATCTCGGCGGCTGTGCGTTCGCGACGAAGGTCTGTGGGGAGCGACTCGAACGCGCGGTATGGAGTCCGCGGATCACGCGTTGCCTCGCGATCGAGCTCGTGACGCTCGTCGCGCTCGGGGTCGTTTGGATCGCCAACGCCGGTCGCGAGTCGCCGGCCCTCGTCGCGTTGCTCGCAATCGGCGGCTTCGCACTCGGACTCCAGGGCGTCGCGACGGCGACCATCGGAATCCCCGACGTCACGACGACGTACGCCACCGGGATGATGACGAGCTTCGTCCGCAAGCTCGCGTCGGCGACGTCGCTCGCGGAGGTTTGGATGAGTGCGGCCGTCGTCGCGTCGATCGTCTGCGGCGCCGCGCTCGCGGCGCTCATTCTCGCTCGCGCGTCGACGTTCGTTCCGCTCGCGCCGATCGCTCCGCTCGTCATCGGGCTCGTTTTGGCCGCGCTCTTTCTGAGGCCGATCACAACGGAGTGACCGCGGTCGCGCGTCTTCCCTTACGGCGCGGCGTCGAGTGTCGAAGCCGTCGTGGCGATCTTGATATCGGGCGCCGGGCTCGCTGCGTTCGTGACGCGGATGAGCACGGCGCCATCGTGGTCCGTGCGGTAGACGCGAACGTGCGCCGCCGCGAGCGTCGCGAGCGTGCCCGCGGCGGGGTGACCGAAGAGATTCTCGCGCCCGACGGAGATGACGGCGGCGCGTGGCGTGACGGCCGCGACGAACGCCGCGGTCGTGCCGTACGCGCTGCCGTGATGGCCGACTTTGAGAACGTCGGCCCGCAGATCAAGACCCTCGTGCAGCAGGCGCGCCTCCGTCGCGGCGCCGGCGTCACCCGTGAACAGCATCGCGAACGAACCGTATTCGAGCCGGAAGACGAGCGAGTTCTCGTTGATGTCGCTGCGCGTCCCGGCTACATACGGGATGCGCGGCCCGTAGAAGCGGAGGGTGACGCCGTCGTCCGTGCGCCAGACGTCGCCATCGCGCGGCTCGCGCATCGGCGTGCCGCGTTCGCGTGCGGCCGCAAGGGCGTCGCCGTAGGCGAAGCCGCCGTACGCTTGGCCCGAATCGGCGAACGCATCTGCGCCGAGCGCGCGCAGCACCGGCGGAATGCCGCCCGCGTGGTCGCCATGCGGATGCGAGAGCAGCACGGCGTCGAGATGATGGATGCCGTCGCGGACGAGGAACGGCACGACGGTTCGCTCACCGACGTCCTCGGCGGCCGATGATGCGTTCGACGGCGGGCCGCGCTCGAGGCGCCCGCCACCATCGACGAGGAGTGCGTGGCCGCGTGGCGTGCGGATGAGGAGCGCGTCCGCCTGGCCGACGTCGATGGCGGTGATGACGAGCCCGTCGTCGCGCGCTCGCGGCGGCCAGAGGCAGAGCGCCGACCCGCAGGCGAGCGCGACGACGGCGAGCGCGATGCGACCGCGCGCGAGCGCCCAGCCGGCGCCGATCGCCGCTGCGGCGTACACGGCGAGCGACCACGGCGGCGGAGGCGTCGCGACGATGTGCGCGGCCGGTAATCCGCCCGCCCAGCCGACGGTGCCGACGATCGCGTCGACGAGGGTCCCTTCGAGGTTTGTCACGAGCGTGCCGACGAACGGCAGCGGCGCGAGCACGAGCATCGCGAAGCCGCCGAGCATTGCGACGCCGACGAGCGGCACGACGACGAGATTCGCGAGCGGCGCGTACGGCGCGATGACCAGGAACGCGGATGCGGTGAGCGGCCACGTTCCGAGCTGGGTCGCCGTCGCGACGCCGAGCAGTTCGGCGACGACGTGCGGCACGCCGGTGCGCTCGAAGCCGTCGGCGAGCGGACGTGCGAAGCCGAAGATCGCGGCGACGCACGCGAACGAAAGCGCGAACGAGAGCGACGTGACGCTCGCGGGTCGAATCGCGGCAACGACGATCGCCGCGGCGGCGAGCGCGTTCCACGAGAAGCTCGCGCGGCCGAACGCGCGTGCCGCGAGCACGAACGAGAGCATCGTCGCGGCCCGCATCGAGGGCAGATGATCGCCGCTGAGCGCGGCGTAAAGCCAGACGATCGCGATCGTCACGAGCGACGCGCCGATCCGATGCGCGCCGAGCCACATGAGCGCGAGATATGCGCACCCCGCGACGATGCCGAGGTGCAGCCCCGCCGTGACGAGGACGTGCACGGTACCGGTATCCTGGAATTCCGCACGGAGTGCGGGCGGAAGATTGCCGCGCTCGCCCCAGAGCGCGCCCGCGAGAATCGTCGCGCCGGGCTCGCCGAGCGTCGCATGCACGCGTGCCGAGGCGGCACTGCGCAGCCGCGCGAGCCAAAGCGTTGGATCCGCTTCGTCCGGCGGTGCGCTCGCGACGACGTGCGGATGCGCGACGTGCCACGCAATCCCGCGTTCCGCTTCGAGATCGGCGAGTGCCGGCTCGCCGGGATTGCGCACGCCGTCGAAGCGCTCGCGTCGACCGCGGAGTTCGAGCCGGGCACCGACGGCCGGAGCCGGCGAGCGCAGCGACGCGAGCGCGAGCGCGCCGTCCGCGAGCCGTAGCGTCGTGCGGGTGCGATCGTTCGGTTCGCTCGCGACGTCGACCACGGTGGCGGCGAACGCCGTCGTGCGCGCGTCGCCGGGCGCGCGATCGACGTGGCCGCGGAGCGCGCCGTTCGCGTAGCCGAGGCCGACGGCGACGACGATCGCGATACGGAGCGCCGATGACGGCAATCTGGGAATCCCGATCATGGCGAGCGCGATGGCAACGGCGATGAACGCGTCGTTGGCTCGGCCGCAGACGATCCCGACGATGAAGCCGATTGCGAGTGTGACCAGGAGACCTCGAGGCACGGCATCCCATCGCGACGTGCACGCCGTGCGCTAGCCGGACGCGTGGTGGTGTTCGAGATCGGGCAGCGCTACGATCGAATACTGCGAGTTGGCACGCCATCAAAGGCCTACCGAAAAAAGATACCCGAACGTCGTACGCTACGTTCCCAACTCGCTCGAGCCGCGGCGAACAACGGACACGGCGCCCTCCGCGGCCCTGCAAGCTGCGCGCAGACAGAGCCCGGAAATCGTACGAAAGTACGCTTACAGCAGACGTCGACGTCGCGTGGTACATTTCGAGCATGAACGATTCGCTCGATACGCACACGACGATCTCGCGCCCGGTTGCGCTGGCGACGCTCGTATCGCTCGCGACGGCCATGATGCTACCACGTCGCGCGAGTGCGGCTGGAGCGACGACCCTGGGACCGATCTTCGCCGCGCGCGGGCCATGGCTCGGCGGCAGGGAGACGGCGACGGAGGTCGCCGGCAAGGTCGTCGTCGTCGACGTCTTTACCGTCGACTGCTTCAACTGCCGCAACGTTACGCCGACGCTGCGCGCGCTCCATCGAAGGCCCAATGTCATCGTCATCGGCGTTCACACGCCGGAGACGTCATACGAGCGAGAGCGGGCGCACATCGTTGACAAGCTCGCGGAACTCGGTGTCACGTGGCCGGTTGTCCTCGACGATGATCAACGGGTCTGGAATGCTTTCGGCATCGAAGCGTGGCCGACGCAGATCTTCTTCGATCGCAATGGCACGTTGCGCCATACCGTCGTGGGCGATTCTCAGGACAGCGACGTGCTCGCAACGGTCGCAACGCTCACCGTGTAACCGCGCGTCACGATCCAACCTGATCGGGGAGCACGAAGGCGTAGCCGTCCTGCTTGATCCGGCCGGCTCGGATCAGCCTTCCGAGCTCGAGCGAGACGGTCTCGCGCGTGCTTCCGATTGCCGAGGCGATTTCACCGTGCGTCATGACGACGTCCACGACGGTTCCGCCTGGGACGCGCCGACCGTAGTCGTGTGAAAGGCGCTCGAAGAAGTGAACGATACGGTCCGGAACCTTTGCGTACGAGACGTCCTCGATGATCTCCGACGCGTCGTCGAGACGGCCACTCAAGATCTTCGCAACATTGAGAGCGACCTGTGGATCGTTCGTCAGCAGCGCCATGAGATCGTCGGCCCCCGACATGCAGAGCAGGGTCTCTTCCATGCAGATCGCGATTGTCGATCGCGGCTGGTCCTTCTCGAAGAGGGCCTGTTCGCCGAAGATTGCGCCCGCGCCGAGGAGCGCGATCGTCACTTCTTTGCCGTCCGGGGTCAGACGCGCGAGCCGGATCCGGCCGTACTTCACGAGATAAACGATCCGCGCCGGATCGCCGACATCGAACACCCGCGTACGCTTCGGAAACGTCCGCATGCGAAAGAGATGCTGGTAAGCGTTGACCTCGCCGTCATTTGCATTCGAGAACAGGCGGCTTTGCTGGAGATACCAGACCTTGTTCGTTTCGAGGCACTCGTCGTTCGCCACCGAGACGTCTTCGACGAGGTTCGCTCGATGCGCCTGGAAGTGGGCGGGTACCGATAGCTGAGTTCGCATGTATACATCCTGACGGACGGACGGGGCAGTCGTGGTCGGGGATTTCACCGCGGCGTTTTCGATTGGCCGCACTGCGAGCATGCAGCGCAACGACGCGGGATAGTGTATTCGAAGATGGACGTGCTCGTGTGATGCGGCGAGAAAAGCCGAGTCGCGAAGATCGAGCCGACCGGCCGTTATGAGAAAACGGTAGACAACGCACCACGCGCAGCGAGCGACATGGCTCGACCGTAGCACGCGCGGCCAGATGGTACCGTAAGCTGCCTCACGCCCCGTGGCGTCGCTCATGAACGTGAACGGGCACCCGGCAATGCCGAAACGTTGCCTGGCAACGCAGCGAGAACGCCAACGGCTGCGAGCTCGGATGACGCTTCGCCGCGTACGAGCGGAACATACGTGGCGGGTTCGAGCGTTGCCATCGCGACCCGCTCGCCACGCGCTCGGCGGCGAAGGGCGTCCCGGGCTCGTATCGCATAAGCCCCGTGATGGCGAAGCGCACGGTGGAACGGAGTCTGCCGCGCGGCATCGTCCTGATCGTCGCGGCGTTCTTCTTTTCGTCGCTCACGGGGTTCGTCGGGAAGTTCGCGCAGCACGATCCGGTCTCGATGACGGTCTTCGTGCAGTACCTCGTGAGCTTCGTCTGCTTCGCGCCGCTGGCGCTGAGGCACGGGCGCGCCGGGCTCGCGACGAAGCGCTTCCCGCTCTACGTCGTCCGCAGTCTCTCCGCGTCGGGCGCGCAGCTGCTGTTCTTTCGTTCGCTCGCGGGGCTGCCGCTGCTCGACGCGTCGCTGCTCTCGAACTCTTCGCCGCTGTTCATCCCGCTCATCGTCTTCGTGTGGCTGCGGAAGCCGGTGCGGCGCGCCGTCGCGGCGGGGCTCGTGATCGGGCTCGTCGGCATCGAGCTCGTTATCCATCCGAATCCCACGACGTTCGAGGATCCCGCATCGCTCGTCGCGCTCGGCTCGGGCTTCCTTTCGGCGATCGGGCTCTGACCACCAATCGGCTCGCGGACTCGGAGCCGCCGTCCCGGATCCTGTTCTATAACTTCGGCATCTCGACGCTCGCGCTGCTGCCGTACGCGGCGCTGACGTGGCGGCCGCTGCCGCTCGAGCAGTTCGGGCTCTTGCTGCTCATCGGCGTGTTCTTCGCCGGGACGCAGTACTGCATCATCATGGCGTATCGGTACGCGACGCGAGCGAGCTCTCGCCGTTCAATTACAGCGTGGTCATTTTCTCCGGCCTGCTCGGCTGGCTCTTCCTTGGCAACACGCCGGGCATCGGCGCGGTCGTCGGCACGGTGCTCATCATGGCAGGCGGGATCGCGAGCATCGAGTTCGGCCATCGCGAGGGGCTCGGCCATGCGGTCGGCGCCGGCCACTGGACGCTGCGCCGGCTCGGCGGACGCTTCACGAGACGGCGCCGAAAGCTCGTCTGAGACCCGAGGTTCGCTGCTCGCGCGTGCGAAGTACCGCGCCATGGCTGAAGCATCCGAGATCGATCCCGCCGGCGCGCTCGAACGCCAGCGCGCGGGCGCGCTTATCATCGACGTG